>Ga0335077_10004114_pt1 | contig 17726 bp, 13 predicted proteins | sample Lox_Sample_31_FD_207151 | JGI IMG/M metagenome (GOLD analysis project Ga0335077, IMG submission 207151) | Soil microbial communities from Loxahatchee National Wildlife Refuge, Florida, United States - Lox_Sample_3.1 | ecosystem: Environmental > Terrestrial > Soil > Wetlands | place: USA... | reverse complement strand
CGGATTGCGACCGTGCCAACCTGCAACTCCCCGCGGGAGTTCTGATCGGTCCACAATTTGTCGCCGGTAGTGATTGGGCGATTGAGGACTGCCGCGACCCAATCGTCTGTGCCTGAGGGACTGAACGAAACCTGGCCGCTCGTGTAACTGAGGCGCGCGACGCGCGATGGTGGATCGTCGTCATCGGCAAGAGTCCGGCTCGGAACCACGATAAGAACAGCAAGGAACAAGCTGAACAAGATCAGCCATTGTGCGCGTGTCTTCATATACCCTTCTTCTCTCCTGAGCGCCTCCCTTCCATCGCAGAACATGATCGAGAGTGCGCGATTGGTTGCGGGAAGCGCGATACCGGGTCGCCGAACTACGTTCACTGGCAAACGCCCTCGCCGAGAACAGAACCTGACCACGACCCGACATCACTAGGTGTAACACGCCGGAACGCAAAGAGTTTCTGGATCGAAAAACACCGTGCGAAAAGTGCACGCTCCGCGAGTGCAGAAAAGAAATGGCCCGCCCTGAGGATCAGGAACGGGCCACAAGAACAGTCTGAAGAAAATCGGCGGAATTAGTGGTGACCGCCGCCACCGTGGCCACCGCCGCCACCACCACTGGAAGCGTGACCGCCACCGCCGCCACCACTGGTGTGACCGCCGCCACCGTGAGAACCTCCGCCACTGGGCGCGGAGCTACGGGGTGCAGAGTAGGAACGAGGAGCCGAGTTGCCTCCACGAGGAGCGGAATAGTTGCCACCGCCACGAGTACCGGTCGGCGGAGCGCTGTACGAGCGATTGCCGTTGGACGGTGGACTGTAAGAGCGGCCGCCATTATAGGTCTGGGGGTTGTAGGAACGCCCGCCGTTATACGTAGCCGGAGGCCGGTTCGACGGATTGCGCTGAGGCGCACCCACCGAGGAACCAGCGTAGGGCGGACGATTCGTATCTCTGCGTGGCTGGGCCATGGTGTTGGATGGACGATTGCCGCCAAAGCCCTGAGGGGCCCGTCCGGAATCAGTGCTGTTGCCCTGAGCATTCCAAGTGCGCGTCGAGCCGTTTGGACGATTGGAACTGTTGAACGAGCCGCTAGCGTTCGGCCGCGCGGAGTTGCTGGTTGCCGTACCCGGACGGCTACCAGGTCGCGCGGCATAGGGCGGACGGTCTGAAGAAAGCTGCGACGTGCGATTTTGACTCATACCCTGAGTGGCGTTCTGCGACGGTCGAGCCGCGATCACATTGTCGTGAGCCCCGGGCCGCAGTGCGGAGGAGTTCATGGTGCGAACCGGCATGTGAGCGGCAGCCGAAGCCGGCGAGGTGCGCGCCATAACGGTGCGATTTTGAATGGCACTGGACGGCGTCGCTACGCGGCCGTGTTGCGCGGAAGCTCCAAAATAGCTGGCGCGTGTGGGCGAAGCGCTGATGCGATTTGTTACCTGCGCGCTGCGAAGGCTTGACTCCGTCAGATGCTGATTGCCGCGATTGATAGAATGTCCGTTCACGAAGTCGTTGTGCGAAGCCGTAGTCACTGCGTGCGTGTTATGCGCATAAGCATAGTTGTAACTGCGGTAGGCACCCGGATTGTTAACATGGAAGTTGTGAATATACGTGTTGTGAACGTTTACGTTGTTCCAGTAGCGGTAGCCGCAGTGATACCACGGGTGGTAGGGTTCACCCCACCGCAACGGGAACCAGCCGTAGCCACCGCCCCAGCCCCAACCAAAACCAACGCCCCAACCGAAGCCGCCAAGAAAGCCCACAAACGCGGGGCCATAGTAGGGATAAGCACCGATGGGACCTGGGCACCAGCCCCAGTAGCTGCCAAACCAATTCCAGCGTCCATAGTGATACGGAGCGAAGCCCCAGGGGGAGTAGTCAACCCAGGTCCAGCCCCAAGGCCCAACCCAAGACCAGTAACCATTGCTGTAAGGAGCCCAGCCCGGAGCGGTGTTGTTGGGCACCCAAACATTGCCGTACTCGGGTTCTTCCTTCCACGTGCCATAGTCGTCGAGATCGCTGTAGCCGACGACGTCACGGTTCACGTATTTGGCAGAAGCAGAATTGTCCTCAGAGGTATCGCGCTGTTGCGCCCATTGATCGAAAGCATCTGGCTGTGGCGCGGAACTGGTAGAGATCTTTACGGAACCCTCGGCGCCGCTGACGTCAACGTGCTGGCCCGCGCCGACCGGGGTCACCTGTCCGGAAGCCGCAATTTCACCCGCGCCGCGAATCACCGTCAGGCCGGTGAAGTCCCCGTTTTCATTCACGTCGACGCGAAACGCGCCCGCTTCCTTTACGGTGAAAGCCATATTCGGAGTATCAATTTCGTAGGTGTCGCCTTGGCGAGTCTCGCGCACGCGAAAATTCACTTTTCCTTCGGGCAGCCGCATTTGGATGATGTTCTGATCGAGATTGAGGAAGGAGAGCGCGGTCATCGAACCGAGATGGATGGAAGCCTGGCCGGCCTGAAGCTCTGCCCGGGAGTCTTTGTCGACCCAGAGTTTGTCGCCTATGGTGACAGGGCGGTTCTTCATGGCGTTGCCCCAGTCTCCCGTGCCGCCGGGTTGCACGGAAACAGAGCCTTCAATCACGCTAATGCGAGCGACGCGTGATGGTGGATCATGGGAGTCGTCGGCCGTGACGTTGTCATCGACCGCGGGCAGATTGGCAATATTGTCTTGCGCCTGAGCACGGACCGCCGGAGCCGCTAGAAGCCCAACGGCAACGAAACAAACCAGCCACCCGAAGAAGCGTTGGTGTTTCAAAATGGATTTCATAGCCTTACCTCAAGCGGGCTTCCAACAACCAAGCCCAGGCGCCCCATCAAGTAGTATGCTCGGATGAGCGCCCGAAGGATAGAACCCGGAGTTGGTTAATAAGTTGCCAGCGGGCCAACGCCGCAAATCGCCCTACATGGTACTAGTACGGAACAGCCTTGCACCCATTCTGTCCTTCCGGACAGCACCGCCCTCCCCTTGATTTCCGTAGACTTACGACTTGTGGGCGCACCTGCGCTTTGGGAGAATCTCTAAATATGAAACGTACACTCGTTGCTCTCTCGGTTTTGGCCCTATCTTGGGCCGGATCGCTCCAGGCACAGGCCTGGCATCAAGTCGGCCCCCCAGGCGGCACCGTTATTTCGCTTGCGGCTGACCCTCATGACACCAGCCGGCTGTTTCTCGGCACGGCTGACGGCCACGTTTTCGCGTCCACGGACGAAGGGGCGCATTGGCAGCTCGTCAGCCGAATCGGCAGCGGCCAGGATGACGTGATTACGCACATCATCATTGACCCGCGCGACTCGAACCGGCTGTACGCCAGTTCGTGGACACTGTATTCCGGCGGCGGCGGCGTATATCGCAGCGACGATGGCGGCCGCAGTTGGAACATTATCGGCCTCCCGCACGAGACGGTGCGCGCGTTGGCGCAGTCTCCGACGAATCCAGATCTTTTGCTGGCCGGCGCTCTTAGCGGCGTGTATCGCTCACCGGATGATGGAGCGAGCTGGGTGAAGATTACTCCCGACAATCACCCGGACCTGAACCGGTTTGACTCGGTTGCCTTCGACCCGAAGGACAACAACACGATTTACGCGGGAACGTATCACCTGCCATGGAAGACTTCGAATGGCGGCAAAGACTGGTTCCCCGTCGTAAAGGGCATGATTGATGACTCAGACGTGATGAGCATCATCGTGGATCCGGCGAATTCGGATAACGTGCATGCCACGGCCTGCTCCGGCATTTATCACAGCACGAATGGCGGAACGCAGTGGATTAAATATCAAGGCATCCCGAACGTTTTCCGCCGCACACAGCTGATTCGCATGGATCCTACCGATCCGAATACCCTGTATGCGGGCACCACCAGCGGCTTGTGGAAGACCGTCAACGAAAAAGACTTCAAGCGCGTGACGCCCGGTGAATGGATCATCAATGCGCTGATTATCGACCAGAAGAACCCCAAGAAACTGATCATCGGCACGGAACGCGAAGGCGTTCAGATCAGCAACGACGGCGGCGCAACGTTTACCTCCGCGAATAACGGCTTCTCGCACCACCACGTTTCCGACGTGGCGGTGGATCGCGAACATCCGGAACGCGCGCTGGTGGTGCTGACGTTCGACAACGATGCGTTCATGGCCACCAAGGACGGCGGCAACACTTGGACGACGCTTGGCGCCGGACTGAAGCGCACCGACGTGCGCCGCGTCTATGCGGCTTCGAATGGCTGGTGGGCCAGCCTGTCCAAGGGCGGCTGGTCTAAGTATGACGAGACCACCCACAAGTGGGTTCGTGCGGGAATGTATGTCGGCGAACCAGTGACCACCACGGTCCCGGCGAAGACCACGACCACTAGGGGCAAGAAGTCCACAACGACCAAGGCGACCACAACCACCAAGCAACCGGTGCCGGTGCAGGCGGCTTTCCTGGTGAACGACATGTCCTTCAGCGATGATGCCTGGTATGCCGCGACCACCGGAGGCGTGCTGGTTTCGAAGGACAAGGGCGCAAACTGGAAGCTGGCCTCGAAGGATCCTCTGACCCACAAGCTGGCGCAGTCCGTTGAGGTGTCGAACAACGGCAACCAAGTGTGGGCCATCGTCGAAAAGCAGCTGCTGTTCTCCGGCGACAAGGGCAGCACCTGGGAACCTCAGGAACTCACCTTTGCGTCGGCTGGAAACCTGCGCCTGCACCAGATCGACGATTCGACCATCTTCATCACCACCAACATGGGGCTGTATGCCTCGAAGGACTCCGGCAAGACGTGGAACCGCGCGGAAGTGCGCGAACTGTCGTTCCAGTCCGTCGCGGGCAACGGCACGGCATTTGTCGCGGCGCTGCAGAAGCGCGGCCTGGTGGCCTCGTTCGATGGTGGAAAGACCTGGCAGAGAATGGATGACCCGCTCTCGCAGGGCTACTTCCCGCTGATTCGCACGCGGCGCGATGGCTCGATCGTAGCGGTTTCGGCGACGGAAGGCTTGTTGAGCCTGGATCCCAATGCCAAATCCGCGAGCTCGACCGGCGGCAGCGGCCTCCGCTAAACCTTTACCCTGAATCTGCTTCATCGAGGGGCGCTCCGGTCAAACGGGGCGCCCTTTGTTTCTGCCCCACAAGCTTCTAGGGAGGCACTGCTACGCCCCATGTCCCCACGGGTTTTCCTGAGAACGCCATTCTGCCGAAATGACGCGTTTTGGACATGCGCCCTCGATTCGAATGGCGAACCTCAGTTTTGGGTTTTCTTGGGGTCCCACTCTCTGAGAAATGCGACTTCTGTAGTGACGGCGGGGCAGCCGCCCCGGAAAGCCTATACCCAACTATTTGCTCGGAGGCCGGAGACTACAGTTTTGCGAGGGGCGAACCAATCTGTGACAGAACGTCCTTTACTTTTGGGCGGAGTTCGCCGCTAGATAAGCTCTCTCGAGGGAGTCAGCTACGCCTGGGGAAGCTTCCTGTCTGACACGTGCGCTTTCGGCTAGCATCTCCCCAGGAGATCGTTCCGTGAAGTCGGTCGGAATGCTAAACATCCAGGACGGAGGCTCTCCATCCGCCACCTGAGAGGCTACCAGCAGCATGGAAAGTACGCGACTTCCTGAGGTCCCCGCGCTCCACTGCTCTTGCCGAAGGGGCAAACAGTTCAAGTCGGGAGCACGCCATTCTCGAATGATTCGGATATTTGAACTTCCGGCCTCGCCCACTGTGCGGTCCGACAGAAAGGTTTTGTGTCCCAGCATGACATCACTTTCGCTTCCGGGGCACGAGTTCACTGCCTTTATCGTGTACTCGGCGACGATATTTGGATCAGGGTATGTTGTTTTTGATTTCGTCAATTGATCCACAACGACGTGAAGGCTCTTTGCAGTGTCGGTAATCCGGAGGTTATATACCTGTGAAGAACCGGTGATGGCAGGAACTAAGCGCGCTCGCGAGCTTGAGCCATCCGACCTAACGCCGAGGATCTCGGTAAGGGCAGCACCAGGAGCCCGCGCGCCATCTGCTCCATAGAACAATCTAGAGTATGTGACTGTAGCGGCGTGAATAACCGAAATCCCCCGCCGGCGCCCCTGAGCCTGCTTGTACATGAAGAGGCTCGTGCTCGCAACAACAGCTGCTAAAATCAAGACATAATAGTTCGCTCGCATGCTACAACCTCACGCACAATGAATATTCCTGCATCCAGGAAAATCACAGTAGAAATACAATCTCACGCAGTAGGAATAAGCGGCCGGCGAGTGCGCGCCGCACTTTTCATTATTGGGATAACAGAAATCCGTTTCGCAGAGCTGTGGATTGATACATCCCGGGCCGTAGTCGCCGGTGCAGTCGTCGAACAGGCCGTCGTTCACTCCATAGGTAATGCCACAGGTCTGAGCGATGATCTTCGAAATCCCAATGGTGAGGCAAAGAGAAAGTCCGAGAACAAGTAATTTGAATCGCATAGCCACAACCTTCTGCAGGACGCTGAACCTACGTTCGCTGAAAGTCAAGTGGATTAGTTATAAAGATCTGAAGAAGCCGCACTCACGGCTTTACGAGTCTTCCACAGATCAAGGCCGCGCGGTCCTATTTGTCAACTGAGATTCGGGTGGCGCAAGTTCGGTATTTGAACCTGCGCACCGTCAGACGTTAAGTTCAATGTACACAATATCCAACCAGCACACTGCCAGTCGCTCGTGGCGCCGGAATTGTAGGTATCGCTGCGAATATTGGACTATCCGGCGGTGGGCCACAGGCCGAGCCAACGTGTTCCGTTTCGGAACGCACCGCGCCTAGGGTTTCCCTCAGCCCGATCAGCGCGAGATGTGGTTTCCGCCGATCTGATAGCCCACACCACGGACGGTGCGGATCAGTGGCCGACCACGAAGAAGGCGAACAGCAGCGTGATGAAATCGGCGTAGCTGACGACCAGCACGATGGGCAACGGGAAGTCGCGCGCTAGCAGCGGAAGGACAACCGCCAACGCATTCGGCCCACCTGTGGACGAGCCAATGGCGACAACATCCACCCGCTTCTGCCCGGCGCTGGCAACGGGAAAAGTCGCTGCCGGGGCCAGGGTCTTGGCAGGCAACGCCCGCCAACTCGGGCACTGACATAATCCTTTAACTTTGGGAATCAGGTCGGACTGGATCCGTGCTCGCGTTTGCTCGACACTACCGGTGTTGTGGGGCTTCGTCATATAGTCACTCGCCCCCAGCGACAATGCCTCGATGGTAACCGCAGCGCCGCGCTCCGTCAGCGTGCTGAACATGATCACCGGGAGCTTCGGGTAATTTCTGCGAACCTCGGCCAGAACCTCCAGCCCGGATTTACCGGGCATTTCCACGTCCAACGTGATCAGATCCGGTTTCAAGATTGGAATTTTGGCCAGCGCGATCCCGCCGTCCGCCGCGGTTCCCACCACTTCAATCGTCGGATCGGCCGTAAGCGCTTCAGAAAGCACTTTGCGAATGACCACGGAGTCGTCGACAACGAGTACACGTATATTGCCCATGCTCGGTTCGCTATTTCCTGGCGTTCAACTCCCAGCCTCAACAGGGGGACTGGAGACCATCCTTTACCCGAGCAAGCGGGCTTCCAGCCAACCGGCGATCCATTTGGACAACTCCAAACGCGTTGAACGGACTGTGTAGAATCGCTCAGAAGCAAGCCCCTTCTTTTGTTCAATCGGTGCGAGCGCCACCACCGTTCCAAGTCCCCGTCGCGGCCATAATGGATTCGCGAAGCGCGCTTCGGATCGTTCAACTCGGCAGTACGTCGTTCATTTCGGAACAATCCCACCACTCTTCCAGTTCCGCAGCGTCTCCCCATCAGTTGACCTGGCTCTGTGAACTGGATAGTGTCTTGCCCACCCTGGATCCACGAGGAGGTCATACCGCTTGGCTACTCTGCCGACACCCGAAGATAGTTTCGCGCCAAAGCGGGTTATGGGTTTCCGCGACCTGGTGCTCTTTTACGTAGTGACCGGGGTCAGCCTGCGCTGGATCGCAACCGCCGCTGGCCACGGCCCGTCCTCTCTCGTCCTTTGGTTTCTGGGCTGGCTCTTGCTTTACATTCCGCTGGCTCTGTCGGTGATCGAGTTGTCATCTCGTTACCCGGAAGAAGGCGGCTTTTATGTCTGGACGAAGAAGGCCTTGGGAGAAAGGGCGGGATTCCTTTCTGCCTGGATCTATTGGGTGAGCAATTTGCCGTACTTCCCCGGGGTTCTCTATTTCGCTGCCAGTAACCTTTTGTTCGTGTATCCCGGGTTACAAAAATATTCGCACCAGCCTGCGTATTTTGTAAGTTTTTCGGTGTTCGTGCTGGCGGTGCTGACGATTCTCAACGTTCTCGGCCTGAATCTCGCCAAGTGGGCTCACAACGTGGGCGCGATTGCGATGTGGATTCCCGCACTCATCGTCATCGGGCTCGGATTCCTCGCCTGGCATCATTTCGGTCCCGCCAATTCTTTTGCTTCGCGAAACTTCGTTCCGCCCCATCGCTTCCAGGACATGGTCTTTTGGTCGGTCATAATTTTCTCATTCATTGGTTGCGAATCCGCATCTCTCATGGCCGGAGAAATCAAAAACGCTCGCCGAAATATTCCGGCCGCATTGCTCACCGCCGGTGCTACCGTGGCAATCTGCTACATGCTGGGCACATTTTGCGTGCTACTCGCGTTGCCAAGCACGGAATCAACCAACTTGGATGGCCTGGGCCAGGCCATTGGACAGACCTGTGCCCGCCTGCACGTCTCCGGGCTGACGGAATTCGCCACTTTTATGATCGTCCTCAGCAACATTGGCGCAGCCGGAGCCTACCTGGCCGCGGCCGCTCGTCTCCCGTTTGTTGCCGGCATCGACGGATATTTACCGCGCGCTTTCGGCGAACTCCACCCGAAGTTCCGTACCCCTTGGGTGTCCATTCTCGGTCAAGGATTGTTGGGCATCTTCTTCGTGTTCCTAGGGCAAGCGGGCACAACGGTCGGCGGAGCCTACGACATCCTGGTCGCAATTTCCGTGGCCATCACCATGATTCCCTTCATGCTCCTCTTCGCGGCGATGATTCGGCTGCAGCGCCAGCCCGCGCCAGAGGGGACCATTCGCGTCCCAGGCGGCCGACCAGTAGCGATTGTCGTGGGTTGTGTCGGATTCGCGGCCTGCGCCTTTGCCACGGTGGTTTCTCTCATCCCTCCGGAGGATGAAGCAAACAAACTGCTCTTCACGTTGAAAATTTGCAGTTCCGTGGTTGGGCTGATCGGATTGGGCTGGTTCCTCTTTTTTTTGGGCCGCCGGCGCAACGCGCGCCGGATTGCCACTTAATGCACTTAAGTCATCGCAAAATCGTTTTTCTCGGGGCATAATGTCTCCGCACGATGGAGGAGCCCACCGAATGAGTGAGAAAAAAGAAATTTCGCGTCGTAGCTTCATCAGCACAGCTGCTGCTACAGGTGCCGCCGTCACAATCGTTCCCCGGCATGTCCTTGGCCGTGGTTTCACACCACCGAGTGATTTGTTCAATGTCGCTTGCGTCGGTGTGGGTGGAATGGGTCGTAGCAATTTGATTAATCTCGCCAGTCAGAACATTGTTGCCCTCTGCGACGTGGATTGGGGATACACAGACAAGAATCTTTCCCGCCTCGACACCGACGTTGCCAATCTTCAAGCGCACATCGATCACCCCGACGCCGCTGCTCCCGGCGCCAAGCCATCCGCGGACACCGATCCCGTCAAAGCGAAAGAGCGGCTAGCCAATATCCTTCACCTCAAGAACGATCTGATTCCCAAGGCCAAGCGCTATTCCGACTACCGCAAGATGCTCGAGCAGAAAGACATCGACGGGGTAGTCGTCGCGACGCCGGATCACATGCACGCACCCATTGCTTTAGCTTGCATGGACGTCGGCAAGCACGTCTTCGTCCAGAAACCGCTCACCTGGTCCGTTTCGGAGGCACGTCAACTCGCCAAGCGCGCCAAGGAGACCAAGCTGGCCACGCAGATGGGCAATCAGGGCCACTCCATGGACGACGCTCGCACCGCGGTCGAATATGTCTGGTCGGGCGCGATCGGCGAAGTCCGCGAGATCCATGTCTGGACCGATCGCCCCGTCGGCTATTGGCCTCAAGGGATCCCGCGACCGAAGGTAGCCGTTGAGCCACTGGATACCCTGAAGTGGGACAAAGCAGGCGTAGACGCGCGGCTGGCCAACGCCATGGCCGGCAACTATCCCATTCCTGACACCCTTTCCTGGGATCTCTTCCTCGGCGTGGGACCGGTGGTCGGTTATCATCCCGTTTACCACCCCTTCAACTGGCGCGGTTGGGTTGATTGGGGCTGTGGCGCAATCGGCGATATGGGCGCGCACCTGCTCGATGTCTCCATGTGGTCGCTGAATCTCGGACTGCCGACCAGCATCGAGACCGTCACCAGCCCATTCAACGGCGTTTGCTACCCCACCGCGACCATGACTTTCTATGAATTCCCCTCTCGCGGTTCGATGCCACCGGTGAAGTTGACTTGGTACGACGGCGGACTTATGCCTCGCCGTCCAGAAGAACTCGGCGACGAATCGTTGAAACCGGAAGGCGGCGCCCTTCTCATCGGCAGCAAGGGCAAGCTGATGCACAATACCTACGGCAGAAATCCGCGACTTCTTCCGGTCTCGCTTCAGGATTCGATAGGCAAACCGCCGCAAAAACTGGCCCGTATCGACAAGGAAGACCACGAAATGAACTGGGTGGACGCCGCGAAAGGAAAGACCAGCGCTTCCTGCCCGTTCGAATACGCCGCCCAGTTGACGGAAGTCATGCTGCTCGGCGTTGTGTCTCTGCGCTCGGGCAGCAAGAAACTGCTTTACGACAGCGCGAACATGCGCGTAACCAATGTCCCGGAAGCCAACCAGTACCTGAGCCGCGAGTATCGCACCGGCTGGTAAACCGGTCCCTCCCTCCACAAACAGAAAAGGGTCCGGCTACTTACACCCGGACCCTTTTGCATCTCCTATGGCTCTAGCCGATTCTCTTTAGCACGTAATTCCGTATATCCAAACTCAAATCTTCCATCGGCGCGTAATAACCAAACGCATGTACCCTCGAGCGAATTCCCTGCTGCACGCGTTTGCAAATCTCCCAATCTTGCCGGTTCACCAGGTCCCAGAAATCAATGGCGTCACTCGCATCAAACCCCGGTTTCCTTATCTCATCGGAATGAAACAGAAAATCGCAATGAACCATTGTCCGGTCTGGTGCCAGTGGCCACAGCGTGAACGCCGCCGCATGATCGCAGGCCAGACTCAACATCAAGTTGGGATAGATCAATTCCCCCTTATGCCGCACTTTTTCGTCTTCGTTCAACCCCGGAAAAGGCGCCCGGTTCGTCTTGCCTGTCCATGTAAACGTAACTGCTCCGTCTTTGTGAGGAATGCCGCGTTCCCACTCCAGGCCAGACCCACCCCGCTGGCGGAAGGCCGGAACCACTTTACATAATTCCGGATGGACACCGCCGCAGTGGTAGCATTCGTTGTAATTCTCCAGCACGATTTTCCAGTTTGCTTCCACGTCGTACGAAATTCGCTTCGCCATCCGCAAGTCGTGCAGCGGATACCGCTTCACCCGCTCGATGGCCTCTCCAAACTGTGTTCCCAGCGAACGGCCGTCACGCGTTGCCAGCTCCGGCGACAAATTCACAAACACAAATCCGCCCCAACTCTCCACGCCGACCGGATAGAGCGAGAATTCACTTCTGCAGAACCCCTCGCCCTCCCTCGTAAACGGCGCATTTAATAAGCGACCATCGAGCCCGTAGGTCCACTGATGATAAGGGCAACGAATTCCGGTCGTGCCGAGCACGCCGCCGTTTAACTTCACTCCGATGGGCTGTGCATCCTCATTCAAAGAAACGAGTCGAGTTCCTCGGTGCCGGCATACGTTATAGTGCGCTTTGATCTCGCCTTCCTTTGTGCGGATGACAAGAATGCTTTCGCCGCCAATCTCCAGAACCAGATGATCGCCGGGATGTAGCAATTGCTCCTCGCGGCAGGCGCAAAACCATTCTTGGCAGAAGATCCTCTCCTTCTCGCGTTCGAATACATCCGCCAAGCGGTAATACTCGCTGGGGAGCGATTTCTGCATGTTACTCGAATCGGTAGGCTGGTTCGTCATGTCCAAATCCAACTGGGCCTCAACTCCACACTCCGCCCTTCCAATCCCGCAGAGCCTGCTGCGCTGCATTTCTACCGGGCGCGCCGGTCACTCCGCCGCCGGGATGCGCTCCCGCGCCGCACAAGTATAGCCCTTGAATTGGCGTGCGGTATTGCGACCATCCCGGGACCGGGCGCATAAAAAACAACTGCTCCAAATTCAGGTCGCCGTGAAAAATGTTGCCTTCGGTCAATCCGTACGTCCGTTCCAGGTCTAGTGGAGTGAGCACTTGACGCGCCAGAATGGCTCCGGGCACATTCGGTGCATATTCCGCAATCTTTTTCACCACGCGGTCGCCCAGCGACTCTCTTTTCTCGTCCCAGGTTCCTTCGCGCAGCCTGTACGGCACATACTGTACGAAGCAGGTCATGATGTGTTTGCCCGTGGGCGCCAGAGAATCATCTACATTCGACGCAATCACGCAATCCACCCACAATTCCTCGGGAATCTCTCCGAATTTCGCCCTGTCGTAGCATCGCTCGGCAAATTCCAACGATGGCACAAGCGTGAACAACGAGCGCTCTTGCGGCGGCGCCGACGCGGGCGTGCCCGTAAAATGCGGCTCCTCCCCGAGAACCAGATTCACCTTTGCGCAAGGGCCGGCCATCTTGATTCCCCGCACTGCTTCAACGAACTCCGCCGGCAATTCAGACGCCGCGACCATTTTCAGGAAGGTGCGCTTCGGATCGGCATTCGATAGCACTGCACGAGTTCGAATCTCAGTGCCGCCCTCCAGCGTCACGCCGTGCACGGCTCCGTTCCGCGAGTCGATCCTCGCCACGGCAGCATTCGTCCGAATCTCCACTCCCGATTTCTTGCCGGAAGCCGCCAGGGCCCGGGTAATCGCTCCCATCCCTCCCATCACGTGGCCATAAAATCCCTGCAACTCGTGTTCGCCTCCACTCAATAAATGAAACAACAGGCCGATTGCGGTGCCCGGTTGATATGGCCCGCCATGTTTGCCGTAGACGTTGTTCGCCAGGAACATCGTCTTCATCTTCTCGCTCTCGTAGTTCTTGTCGAGAAATTCTCCGAAACTCCCCGTAAGGAACGCCACCAATTGAGCAATTTCTGCATTCGTGATCCCTCGAAATCGTTTCCCGACTCGCAGAAGGTCCGACCAGCCCCGCAGTGAGCGAGTATCGACCTCGGGTGGTGGCTCGAGGAAAAACGGCTGAAGATACCGTGCCAGCTTCTTCAACTGATCGTCAACCCGCACAAACTGCTTCGCGTCGACTTCCGAAATCTTTGAAAACTCCCTTACGGCCCGATCGCGATCCGCCCACCAAGGAACCACGTGACCATCCGGAAACGGAACCTGCAACGCCGGATCGCACGGCACCATGCGGAGCCCGAAATCCGCCAGCCGCAACTCCCGAATCACTTCGGGCCGCAGCATGCTTGCAATGTAGGATGTCGTGGAGGCGCGGCACCCGGGTGCGATCTCTTCTGTTACACAACAACCGCCAACAACATCCCGCCTCTCCAGCACTAAAGTCTTCAGCCCTGCGCGCGCCAGATACGCCGCCGCCGTCAGACCATTGTGGCCGGCGCCTACTACGATCACGTCATACACGGAGGCAGACGGGGGCATCAGAGGATACTGTCCATTCCAGTGAATCGATCAGAGCGCGACAGTTGTACCACAAACTCAACACAACCAGAAAACCGCGCATGCGCTCGAGCCTCAGGCGAACTTCGCTTTTAATTCCTCGGGAATCGCCGCGCCACTGAACTTCGGCGGATCATCCGACACCCGGATCGTCCAGACCCTTTTCTCAATTCCTTCTACGGCAAGCACATTGCCGCGGTAAAGCCGGTGCTGCAATTGAAAGCTGGTGCTACCCCACTCCGTTACGCAGGAATCCACCTGCACCACATCGCCAAACGAAGACGGCACAAGGAAATTGCAGCTCGCGTGCACCAGCGGAATACCGGCGATTTTGTACTGCCGCAGCAGTTCGGGCTTGCGGATACCCAACGCATGTTGGAAAAGTGCGCTTGTGCAAGCGTCGAAATACTCGAAGTACCTCGGAAAAAACACGATCCCAAATGCGTCGCAATCGCCCCATTCGATCTGAATCTCTTTTCGGTGAATGAGCATCGTCTCCGCCAGCAACCGTCCAAAGTGGCTCTCGCCGAGTCTATCTCAGAGTGTTTGCTGCCGCACCGATTTTGGTCTTCAAGTGTGCGTTTACGGTAGACTGAGGGCAAGGACTTCATTCCATGACTACCGCTTACATTTGTGACGCCATCCGCACGCCCATCGGCCGATATGCGGGCGCGCTCTCAGGCGTTCGCACTGATGACCTTGCCGCCATTCCCATCAAGGCGCTTGTTGAACGCAATCCTACCGTCGACTGGAACGCACTGGATGATGTCATCTATGGCTGCGCCAATCAGGCCGGCGAAGACAACCGCAATGTCGCTCGAATGGCGCTGCTTCTGGCCGGTCTCCCCAAGGAAGTGCCCGGCTCGACGGTCAATCGCCTGTGCGGCTCGAGTCTCGATGCTCTGGCCGTCGCTTCACGCGCCATCAAGAGCTGTGAAGCGGACTTGATCATTGCCGGAGGGGTGGAAAGCATGTCTCGTGCTCCATTCGTGATGGGCAAAGCCGACTCCGCGTTTTCGCGTTCAGCAAAAATCGAGGACACCACCATCGGCTGGCGCTTCGTGAACCCCGCCATGAAAGCGAAATACGGCACTGACGCGATGCCGGAAACCGCCGAAATTGTGGCCGAAGAGTACAAGGTGGCCCGTGCGGATCAAGATGCCTTCGCGTTCCGCAGCCAGCAGCGCACCGCCGAGGCCATGAAGAGCGGGCGCCTGGCCCAAGAAATTGTTGCCGTCGCCATTCCTCAGAAGAAGGGCGATCCGGTTAGGGTGACTGCCGATGAACATCCGAGGCCGGACACCACGCTCGAAGGACTCGCAAAGCTCAAGGGAATCGTAAAGCCCGAGGGAACCGTAACCGCCGGCAACGCGTCGGGTGTAAACGATGGCGCATGCGCCCTGCTCATCGCATCCGAAGAGGCGGTCAAGAAATATGGCCTGACACCAAGAGTGAGAATCGTCGGAGCCGCTGCTGCGGGTGTCGCCCCGCGCATCATGGGAATGGGGCCCGTGCCTGCGTCACGGAAAGTCCTTGCGAAGTCTGGCTTGACGATCGGACAGATGGACGTCGTCGAGCTCAACGAAGCCTTTGCCTCTCAGGCGCTCGCTGTTCTCCGCGAGCTTGGCCTGCCCGATGATGCGCCACATGTGAATCCAAACGGCGGTGCCATTGCCATCGGCCATCCGCTGGGAGCCAGCGGTGCGCGGTTGGCCACAGCCGCTACGTATCAACTGCTTCGCGCCAAGGGCCGCTACGCGCTCTGCACCATGTGCATCGGCGTGGGCCAGGGCATTTCTATGATTCTCGAACGCGTTTGAGCGCAAACGCTGTCGGCCTTCTGCGGTGTACACTCAGGAAGCCGTAAATCCCAGGATGCGGAGCATACTCGGCGCATGACCCTCTTTGACGATCTGTTTTCCTACGACGCGCTCGAACAGTTGCTCTCCGACGATGCACGCATTCGCGCTATCCTCCGTTTCGAGGCGGCACTCGCCTTAGCCGAAGCGCGCTCCGGCGTTATCCCTGAGGGTGCCGCCCACAAGATCGCTGAACACTGCAATAGTCTGAAGCCCAACGTAAGGGAAATCGCCAAACAGGCCGAACTGGCCGGAAACATCGCTATTCCGCTCGTGAAACTGCTGACCGAAACCGTCGCTCAACACGACAAAGATGCGTCGCGCTTCGTCCACTGGGGCGCAACCAGCCAGGACGCCATCGATACTGGTTTCCTTCTTCAAGCGCGCGACGTTCTTTCCCTTGTGGAAAAAGACCTTGTCCGCCTGATTGAATCGCTGGCCACACTCGCGGAACGGCATCGCGCCACTCCGATTATTGGGCGTACCTGGATGCAACACGCTTTGCCAACCACCTTCGGCTGCATCGTGGCCGGCTGGCTGGATGCCATGCTGCGCCATGACGTTCGGTTGGCTGAACTCCGGCCACGCGTCCTGGCGCTGCAATTTGGCGGTGCGGTGGGGACGCTGGCGGCACTTAGAGAACACGGCCCGGCGGTAGCGAATCATCTCGCCGCCGACCTCCAACTCGCCCTTCCCTCTATTCCCTGGCACTCTCATCGCGATCGGATGGCCGAACTAGCCACATTTTCCGGCTTGCTTACCGGCACGCTGGGAAAAATTGCTCGCGACATTTCGTTGCACGCTCAAACTGAAATTGGCGAATTGGCGGAACCCACGGTCGAGGGCCGTGGCGGCTCGTCCTCCATGCCCCACAAGCGAAATCCCGTGACCTGCGCCGGGTTAATCGCCGCCGCCACTCGCGCGCCAGGCCTTGTTTCCACCGTGCTCGCCGTCATGCCTCAGGAGTTTGAGCGCGGATTGGGAGGCTGGCACGCCGAATGGGAAACCCTTCCCGAGCTCCTGCGCGTTTCTGCAGGGCCGCTTCATCATTGCGCCGAAATGGTGCCAGGCCTCCAAGTAAATTCCCAACGGATGCGGGAGAATATCGACTCCTCCCGCGGGCTCATCTTCGCCGAGGCGGTCGCCGTTGCGCTTGCCGATCGCATGGGCAAAATGCCGGCTCATATGCTGCTGGAAGCAGCTTCGAAGAAAGCTCTTGCGGCGAATCGCCCACTGAAGGACATCCTGCTGGACGAACCCAATCTGCATGGCCATCTCACTCGCCCAGACCTCGACAGCCTGTTCGATCTGCGGAATTATCTGGGCAGCGCCGATGAGTTCGTTCGCAACGTCCTCGAAACGGCCCGCAAGTTCCTTGAACCCAGTGAACGGAGAGAAGAAACCTGATGCCTCTAGCGCAATTGGCGGATACCAGAGTTCATTACGACTGGAGTGGCCCTGACAATCTCCCCGTTTTAGTCTTTTCCAATTCTCTGGGCACAACACTCGAAATGTGGGAAACCCAGGTTGGGGAATTCTCGGAAAGCTTCCGCGTTCTGCGCTACGACACGCGCGGTCATGGCCGCTCTGATGCCACACCAGGCGACTACACGATTAGCCAGCTCGCGGCAGACCTCCTGCAACTCCTGGACTTTCTGAGACTCGAGCGCGTTTTCTTTTGCGGTCTCTCTATGGGTGGCGCCATCGGGATCTATCTGGGCTCCCACGCGCCGCAGCGTTTCCAGAAACTCGTGTTGTGTAACACCGCCGCAAGGTTCGGCACAGCCGAAACGTGGAATGCCCGCCTCCAGGCTGTACGATCAGGTGGAATGAAAGCGGTCGCCGGCGGTGTACTGGAGCGCTGGCTGACGCGCGAATTTCGTGACGTCCATCCCCACGAGACACAAGCCACGTTGGCCATGCTGGAAGGCGCAAATCCCCAGGGATATTTGTCCTGCTGCGCGGCCGTCCGCGACGTCGATGCCCGGCCGTATCTTGGCAAAGTGAGCGTGTCAACCCTGGTTCTCACCGGCACCTACGATCCGGTCACGCCACCTTCCGAGGCGCAGTACCTCGTTGGCAATATCCCGG
>Ga0335077_10004111_pt1 | contig 17735 bp, 13 predicted proteins | sample Lox_Sample_31_FD_207151 | JGI IMG/M metagenome (GOLD analysis project Ga0335077, IMG submission 207151) | Soil microbial communities from Loxahatchee National Wildlife Refuge, Florida, United States - Lox_Sample_3.1 | ecosystem: Environmental > Terrestrial > Soil > Wetlands | place: USA... | reverse complement strand
CGGGAAAGCGAGCAGGAGCGGCTGATGTGCTTCAACGCCGATACCGGCCGGCTGCTCTGGGAATACAAGTTCAATGTCTTCCAAAGCGACGTGCCGGCACACCGCGTGGGATGGGCGTCGCCGGTAGCGGACCCCGAAACCGGCAACGTCTATTCGTTCGGCGTGAATAACCTTCTGACAGCCCTGACCCGCGACGGCAAGACGATTTGGGAGCGCTCGATCACGGAAGAGATGTCGCCGTTCACTACGCACGGCGGCCGCACCGTCTCGCCCATCGTGGACGGCAACCTGGTGATCGTCAGCACACCGACCTCCACCTGGGGAACGCAGGCCAACCGGGTGCAGCGCTTCATCGCGCTCGATAAACGGACCGGCGACATAGTCTGGATCAGCACGCCCGGGGGGCGCCCGTACGATACCAGCTACGGGCCCATGGACATCGTGACCATCAACGGAACTCGCCTGCTGATCGCCGGCGGATCCGACGGCGCCGCGTTGGCCATGAAGCCACAAACCGGCGAGCCGGTGTGGAACCTCGCCATCGCCAAGCGCGGCCTCAACACAGGGCTGGTCGTCAATGGCAAGTACGCCATCGTGTCCCATGGCGATGAGAACCTCGAAGGCAACGAAATCGGTGCGCTGATCGCGTTCGACGCCACCGGCAAGGGCAAGCTGGGTCCCAACAGCATCAAGTGGATGGTCAAGGGATTTCTCGGCGGCTACTCCTCACCGGTGATGGATGGCGACCGTCTATATCAAGTGGATAACGGCGGCAATCTGTTCGCCTTCGACGTGCAGACCGGCAAGGAGTTGTGGAAGCAGAATCTCGGCGTGATCCAGAAGGCTTCGTCCGTGTTCGCCGATGGCAAGATTTACGTGGGAACCGAGAGCGGCAAGTTCTACATCCTGCGGCCGCACTCCGATCGCTGCGAGGTTCTGAGCGAGGTCGAGCTGCCGTTGAGCGATCAGGGCCTGGCCTCGCAGCGCACGCCGGAGCCGATTGTGGCCGCCGCCGCCGTCGCGCGCGGGCGCATTTACTTCGTCTCCAGCGACACTCTCTACGCCGTCGGCCCAAAGCAGACGAATGCGGCGCCGTGGAAACCCGTGGCCCAGACGATGGAGCCTGGCCAGGGCCCTGCCACCTTTATGCAGGTGACGCCCACGGAGATGGTGCTGAAGCCGGGCGATACGGTGCAGATGCACGCGCGGCTGTTCGACGCCGCGGGACGCTTCTTGCGCGAGGAAAGCACCGCCGCGTGGTCCCTCGACAAGCTGAGCGGGACCATTCAGGACGGCAAGTTCACCGTGCCGCAAGGCGCGCCGGGACAGGCGGGCCTCATCAAAGCGACAGCCGCGGGCGTGACCGGGGAGGCGCGGGCGCGCATCATTCCTGCCCTGCCGTGGAACGAGACCTTCGAGTCGTACGCCGTCGGCAGTGTTCCGCCGCACTGGATCAGTGCCACCACCGTCGGCAAGTTCCAGGTGATCGAGATGGATGGCCAGAGAGTGCTCGAAAAAGTCCCCACCGATACGCTGTTCAAGCGCATGCGTGTATTCATGGGGCCGGCTGACTGGTCCAATTACACCGTTCAGGCCGATATCCGCATCAACGAAAAGCGCCGCCAGATGGGCGACGCCGGCATCATCGCGCAGCGATACACCCTCTTCGCGTTCGGCAACAATCAGCGGCTGGAGCTGAACTCCTGGCAGCCGGAAGTGGCGCGCGCCGTGTCCGCGCCCTTCGCGTGGAAGCCCGACACCTGGTACCGCCTCAAGCTCCGCGTGGAAAACACGGCGGACGGCAGGACGCGCATTCGCGGAAAGGCGTGGCCGGCAGCCGACACCGAGCCCCCCGACTGGCTGATCGACCGCACCGATCCCATTCCCAACCGGCAAGGCAGCCCGGGCATCTTCGCCGATGCGCAGTTCGGCGTGTATTTCGACAACTTGAAAGTGACACCAAACCAATGAAGTACCTCCTCCCTGTCTTCCTGATTGGTTCGTTGTGGCTGCTGTCTGCTTCCGATCCCGGGACCGGCGACTGGCCGATGTGGGGCGGCACGCCGGACCGCAACATGCTCTCGTCGATGACCGGCATTCCCGTCTCCTGGGACATTAAGACCAAAAAGAACGTGAAGTGGATGGCCGAGTTGGGCTCGCAGAGCTACGGCAACCCGGTGGTGGCGGGCGGCCAGGTGTACGCGGGAACCAACAACGAGCTGGTGCGCAATCCCAAGGAGCCCGGCGATCGCGGCGTCCTGATGTGCTTCCGCGAGTCCGACGGAAAGTTCCTCTGGCAGCACACCAACGAGAAGCTGGCCGCCGGCCGCGCATTGGATTGGCCGTTCCAGGGTGTGTGCTCCTCGCCGCTGGTCGAGGGAGAGAGGCTGTATTACGTGACCAACCGCTGCGAGCTGATGTGCCTCGATACCAGGGGCGACGGCAACGGCGGAGCCAAGGTGATATGGAAATACGACATGATCGAGGAGGTGGGCTCCTCGCCGCACAACATGTCCAACTCGTCGCCGGTATCCTATGGCGACCTGATCTTCGTGAGCACATCCAACGGGCAGGACGAAAGCCACGTGCACATTCCGTCGCCGCGCGCGCCCTCGATGATCGCGGTCAATAAAACCACCGGCAAAAAGGTGTGGGAAGTAAATAACGTCGGCGAGCGCATTCTGCACGGCCAGTGGTCGTCGGCCGCCGTCGGCAAGATCGGCGACGTGGTGCAGGTGGTCATCGGTGAAGGCGACGGCTGGGTGCGCGGATACGAAGCCGAGACCGGCAAGAAACTCTGGGAGTTCGACATGAACCCCAAAGACGCCGTGTGGCCCAAGACGCGCAACGAAGTCATCTCCACGCCGGTGATCTGGCAGAACAAGGTCTTCATCGCCAACGGGCAGGATCCGGAGCACGGCGAGGGCGTAGGCCATCTCTACGCGATCGACGCAACCAGGCGCGGAGACATCACGCAAAGCGGCCGCCTGTGGCACTACGACAAAATCCGGCGCTCCATTTCGACGGGCGCGATTTACAACGGCCTGCTCTTCTACTCCGATTTCAGCGGCTTTTTGCACTGTCTGGACATCAACACGGGCAAGCCGTATTGGACGCACGACATGCTGGCCGCGGTGTGGGGTTCTCCCATGGTGATCAACGGTAAGGTGTACCTGGGCGACGAAGACGGCGATGTGGTGGTGCTGGAGGCGGCGAAGGAAAAGAAGCTGATCGGGGAGATGAACATGGGCAGTTCGGTCTACGCGACGGCGGTGCCCGCCCACGGCACGCTGTTCGTGATGAACCGGAACCAGCTCTGGGCGCTCGCCGAAAAATGAGCTGCCGCGCTCTCCTTGCGTTTCTGCCACTCCTTCTGTCCGCGGCCGATTGGCCGCAGTTCCGCGGCAATCCGCAACTGACCGGCGTGACGGCCGAGCCGGTCGCGGCCAGCCTCAAGCTCCTCTGGACCTACGAAGGCGGGGAAGGCTTCGAATCGTCGCCGGCAATCGCGGCGGGCGCGGTCTACGTGGGCGCTCAATCGGGCGATCTGTTTGCCATCGATCTCGAGACCGGCAAGCTGCGATGGAAGTACCGCGCGAAAGACGGCATCGGAGAGTCCTCCCCGGCCGTTCATGAGGGCGTGGTTTACATCGGCGACCTGTCGGGCCTGCTCCACGCGGTGCGCGCCTCGGACGGCAAGGCTCTCTGGACCTTCAGCACGGACGCCGAGATCAAATCGTCTCCCGTCGTGGCCGGCGACCGCGTGGTCTTCGGCTCGTACGACGGAAACCTGTACTGCGTTTCCACACGCGACGGAAAACTGCTCTGGAAGTACACCACTACGAACTTCGTGCATGCCACACCGTCAATCGCAGACGGCATCATCTACCTTGGCGGGTGCGACGAAGTCTTCCATGGCGTGCGGCTCGCGGACGGGAAGGAAGTGCTGCATTTCCCCGCTGGAGGGTACACCGGAGCCTCCGCGGCTCTGGTGGGGAGGCGCGCCTACTACGGAACATTCAGCAACGACGTCGTGGCCGCCGACCTGGCCCAGAAGAAAATCGCCTGGCACTACAACAACCCGGATCGTGCGTTCCCGTTCTATTCGTCGGCCGCCGTCGTGGACGATCGCGTGGTGCTGGGCGGCCGCGACAAGCTGATCTACTGCCTGAACGCCAGGACCGGCAAACCGCAATGGACGTTTCCGGCCAAGGCCCGCGTGGATTCTTCGCCGGCCATCGCGGGAGGCCGCGTCTACATCGGCTCGAACGACGGCCATTTCTACGTCCTGGATCTGGCTAGCGGCCGCAAGCTCTGGGATTTCGAGGTCGGCGCCCCGCTTTCGGCCTCTCCCGCAATCGGCGCAGGACGGGTCGTGATCGGCTCGCAGGACGGCCGCCTCTATTGCTTCGGACCGGCGTCTCAGTGATCGCCCGCCGCTGGCACAACACCGCGATCTTTGCCGCCGCCGCAACCGTCACCAGTGTGTTCTTCATCGACTTCTGCGCGGCGGTATTCCATTGCGGTTGCGTATCCCTCTGGCGCGGCGCGGACGCCCACTGCAACATTCATGCAGCCGGCACCCATCATTGTCCGTGGTGCGCTGGCGGGATGGCAGCATCTCTCATCCCGTGGGCATTGATCGTCGCGGTCCAGGCGGCTATCGGCTTTTGGCCGCGCGCGGTCCATCCGGGTGTGCGGCTGGCGTCGGCCCTGTGTGCGTTTCCTCTGGCGGGCGGAATCGTGGCCATGCTTTACGGGCTGGCGACGGGATATTGGCAGTAGCGCACCGCTCGGAGCGACGCCTCACCGCCCCGCCAGCGCCAGCCGGAACGCGGCCATCTCCTCGCCGTTGCGCACCAGCAGCACGTCGCCGGCCAGTACCGGGTGGTTCCACGTTTTCCCTTCGAGCGCCGGGAAACGCGCGAGCTCCGTGAACTGGTCGGGAGTCGCGCCTACCAGCGCCAGCTCGCCCAGCTCGGACAGCACCAGCAGCACATCCTGATCCGCGAGTAGGACGAGCTGGCCGTTGCCGTACCGTCCGCCCTTCCACTTGCGCTTGCCGTCCGCGAGGTCGATGCACGAGAGGATGCTGCCGTCGAAGCCGAACGCGTAGCCGCGGTGAACCACGAAATCGTTGAAGTAGGGCTTCAGGCCGTTCGATGTCCACCGCTCCTCGACAGTCCATCCGCCGGCTCCCTGCGCGGGAGCGAGCCGGCGCGTGCCGCTGCTGTCGGTAACGCTGATCAATACGTCGCCATCAGCGGTCAGATTCGGCTGCACGATGGGATAGCCTTTCCATTGGTGCTCCCAGAGGAGCGTACCGTCGGCGGGCGCGAAACTGGCTAGGCCGACGGAGCTCAACAGCAGCGCCTGTGCCACTCCACCGATAGTCGCAAGATGCGGCGAGCTGTAACTGACGCCACGGGCCGGCGCAGCCCACCGGCGTGCGCCCGTGTCGCGGTCGTAGGCAATGAGATCGCCGGAGGCGGCAATCAGGACAAGGTCGTCGACCACCAGTGGCGAGCTCGCGAACCCCCAATCCGGAGTCTTCGCGCCCGTCTCGGACGCCGCGTTGCGCGACCACACCACGGCGCCGTTCCCCGCGTCGAGCGCGTTCACGATTCCGGTAGCGCCGAACGTGTACACGCGGCCGTTGCTGAGAGCCGGGGTGCCGCGCGGTCCCGGGCCGCCATTCGACTCGTAGAACCGGGCCGCGTCGCGGTGCGCCCACAAAGGCTTGCCGGTGGTCAGTTGGTAACAGGCAACCACTTCGTCGGGACCGCGCTGCTCCTGGGTGTAGATGAGATCGCCGTGGACCGCGAAGGACGACCACCCCGGTCCCACCGGCCGGCGCCAGATCTGCGCCGGCGGCGATGCGCCCCAATTGGTATTGATCCGTACCCCGGGGACGACGCTGTCTCGATGCGGCCCGCGAAAGCCGGGCCAATCGGGTCCGGTCGCCGTATTAGCGGGGGCAACCGGTACGCTCTTCACGCGGGGCGCCGGGAGCTTCACGGGCTCCTCCGCGGGTGGGGTCGCGGGCAGTTTCTCGTGAGCCACCGCTGACACCGGAACAGTTGGCGGCGCCGGCGGCTCGATGCCGGCTTGGGCCATGAGCCGTTCTTCAGGCGTCTTAGCCCACCGGAAATGGATATCGTTCTGGAAGCTGGCGGTGAAGCCGCCGGTGCGAACGAGTGCCATCGATCCGCACGCCGCCAGAATCGTCGCGGCCATCGCCGCGCGCCGGGGACCGGCCGCGAGGCGGCGGGTGACCACGGCCGACGCGACAAAAGCTACGCTGACAATCGGGATTGCGAGGAAGGGGAACAAGTAACCCATCGCACCAGTTGCGATCGACACGTCGATGATGAGTCTGGCCGCGTACAGCCCGAGCACCGCCAGGACGATGGCGCCCAGCCGCTCGAACCAGCGCGCGCGGCTCAGCAGCAGCCACCATAAGCCGATTGCGGCCCCGCAGGCGACTCCCCCGAGCACACTGTAGAGCTGGGCGTCCGGCAGGACCACAGGCACGACAAACTTGAGCAGGCACAGCAGGATCGCGAGGACCCCCCCGGGCCACAGGCGCAGCGGCTTCCTAGTCGATCCAGGTGTGAGCATGGCGAATCATACGAAAGGGAACGGCCGGTGGTTCCCGATGGGCCAGGTCAAACGTGTTAACAACTAATCCGGCAGCTTCGCCTGTCGTGGTTCGGGCAGCCAGAAGCTGGCAATGAACCCGATCGCATACACCAGGAACGCCACCGTGCCCGCGGCATACGCCAATTTCGTGGCGGGCGCCGCGCCCGGCATCGACTTGGCGATCTGCGTGGTGAGCAGCGCTGCCGAGGTGCCGATCATTCGCCCGCCGACATTGGCGGCGAAGCTCTCGCCCGTGCCGCGCAAATGAGTCGGGAAGACGCGCGGCAGATAGTTTCCCCAGAAGCTCAGTTGGGCCACCGTGCAAAAGCCCGCAAGAAATATTCCCCATCGCAAAACCTCCAGGTCGCTGACCGCCGGAAAGAAAAATACCAGCGGGACGATGATGAGGCCCGGCACCTGAAAAACCCGCAGCAGCTTTCGCCGCGAGACGATCCGCACCGCCAGGAACGCGAGCACGAAACGCCCGGCGAGCCCTCCCGCCTCCTGGATCGATTGCACCGTCGCCACCTCGCCCTGCACAAATGCCTGCCGCTGCGGCGCCTTCAGCTTCGGATCCACTTTCACCAGCGCGGGCACGATCTGCGGCAATTGCTGAATCGCGCCGAAGGCCGCTCCCAGGCTGCACGCGAAGATCAGGGCGCTCACCAGGCTCGTTTGCCGGAACTGCAAGTTCAGGATCGCCCCCAGGCTGGGACGCCGCAGGGTCCCGGCAGCCTTCTTTTCTTGCCACACCGGCGATTCCGGCAGGAACGGGCGAATGATGATGAGCGGAATCGCGGGAATCAACCCGGCGATTAGCAGATACCGCCAGTTGTCGTGGCCGCCATAGATCGCCGGCAGGGAAGACGCCGTGCGTGAAATGGCCACCGCGGTCAGGCTCACCAGGAAGCCTCCGAGCGAAGAGAATGCCTGCGTGTACCCGATGATCGACTCCCGGCGGCTGGGATCGGGAAACAACTCGGCCAGCCACGCCACGGCTGCCACGAATTCCACGCACACGCCGATGAAGGCCGTCGTGCGGAGGATCAACAGCGTGTCCAGCGACGTCGCGAACCCCGAGCCGAATGCCGAGCCCGCATAGATCAGGATGCTCCAGGTCAGCACTCGGCGGCGCCCTAGGCGGTCCGTCAGGTATCCGCCGAGCAGGCCGAAAATCCCGCCTGCAACCGCGGGAACATAGAACATCAGATCGCGCCAGTGCGTGTAACCGGGGCTGCCGAAGGCCCCTCCTCCAAGCTGCTCGATCGCCGGCCGCAGGATCAAGGGGAGCATCAGCAGCACGAACGAATCGAAGGCAAATCCGATGACCGCGATCGCGCAGATTAACCACTGAATTGCGGTGAGCGGTCGCGTGTTCCCGACGGATCCCGGTGATGCCATGAGAGGAGAAATTCCCTTCGTGCGATTTCCAGGTAGTATCCCACATCGAGTTGCGAGATTGCAGAATCCGGAAAAGCTGATAGAATCTTCACAACCTATGCAATCGAGGGTTGCTGCAACGACTGGCGTGGTCAACAGACCAACTGGGGGGAAACGTACCATGGTGTGGATCATGTTCGCCGTGGGAGCCGTGCTTTCGTGGGGTCTCTACGGCGTGGCATTGCACAAAGGGCAGGTGGCGCTGGGTAGTCCGCTGAAGGCGCTGCTTTGCGTTGGTGGAGCGTATTTCCTGATCGGCGTGCTGGCGCCTGTCATGGCGTTGTCGGGGCAGGGAGGCGTCACAGGCTTCAACTTCTCCGGCACCGTCTGGGCCGCAATCGGCGGCGCTTTGGGCGCCCTGGGAGCGGTGTGCATCATCTACGCCTTCCGCAACGGAGGTCTGCCGAATTATGTGATGCCGCTGGTATTCGGCGGTGCTCCCGTGATCAACGTGCTCGTCTCCATGGCGGCGCACCCGCCGAAGAACGCGCCCAATCCGATGCTGTATGTGGGTTTTCTGCTCGCCGTCATGGGAGCCGGGATGGTGCTGTATTACAAGCCTTCGTAGCCTGGTCGCTGGAGAGAGTCAGGCATTGTCCTCCCGCAACTGCCGGAGAGCGGCCTGGCCGATTGCGGCGTGTCGCGGATGATCCTGGAGGCCGGAGTCCAACAGCATCACCGCGAAGAGCACCGCCCAGCCCTTTGCCCGCAGCACGGTATCCGCATCGGCTCCGTACTCGAGTAGGGCTCGCTCGCGGGCGATGCTGTCGGTAAACAGCATCCAGACCGCTGCAAGATCGGTAGCCGGATCACCCGAGCTGATGTCGCCCCAATCGATAATCCCCGTGATAGTGCCATCCTGGGCCAGGACATTTCGAGGATGAAGATCGCCGTGTATCCACGTCGGGAAGGTATTCTCTCCTGCTCGCAATGCGGATCGCCACGTGCTCAGAATACGGGTGGGGAGGAGCACGTTTCGCTTGGCGAGCCGCTCGAACCGTTCCTCCACGGACGCGGCTCTGCTCCGGAGGGGCACGCCTCGCCAGGGGTTGAAAGGAGCTTCCTGCGGCGCTTTCACGTGAAGCGCTCGAAGGAAGCCTGCAAGCCGGACCGCCTGGTCCGGCGCAGGCGCGATCACATCGGCCGTCTCTCCTCGGATCCAGGGCACAATGCTCCAGAACCAGGGATACCCACATCCCGGCACGCCCGCATATAGCGGGGACGGGACCGGAATCGGGACTCGCCGGGCTACCTGCGGCAACCATTCCTGCTCGTGCCGGATCAGCTCCGCCGCGGCAGCACGGCGCGGCAGCCTCACGCAGAACTCCCTTCCAAGTCGGAAGATTGCGTTGTCCCAGCCCGCGTCGATGGCTGAGATATCAAGCCCGGCGAATGTCGGATGCTGTGCCTGGATCAGCGTGCGCACCAGACTTTCATCGATATGGACTTCCGCTACTGGCGTGCCACTGCTCACGGCGAGTTTCCGCGGGCTCTCCACGGCGGCCGGGCGCCTCAGTTCCTGTTCGCCGCGCCAATCCCGTAGAGCGTATGTTGGGTGCGCACGATCAACAGGCCCCCCGCGATGGCCGGAGTGGCCATCAAAGGATCGTCCATCGAATTGGTCTTCAGCAGTTCGAAATGCTCGCCCGCGGCGGCGACGAAAATGTCGCCATCCTCGCTCGAGAGATAGATCCTTCCGTCGGACGCCACCGGCGACGCGCTGAAACCCGACCCCTGGTGCGGGATCCGCTGGCGGTAGATCTCCCTGCCGGTCTGGCAATCGTAAGCGTCGAAGATCCCCGCATTGCCCAGCGCGTAGAGTACCCCGCGATAATACAGGGGAGTCGGCATGTAGGGGCCGCGCTGCGTCTTTGACCAGGCCACCGCGGAACTCCGTGTCTGATCCGCGCCCAGCGTGATGTTGCCCGTGGCTCCCGTGTGAACCGCGAAGATCGGCGCTTCCGGCCGGCGCCCGCTCGCCACCACGATGAGGCCCGCCGCCGCGATTGGCGTAGGCGCGGTGATCTTGGAGCTGCCGCCGAGCCGCCACAACTCCTTTCCGGTCAGCGGGTCATAACCGCGAATGAAGTTGGAAGAGTTGGTGACCAGCTCGTCGCGCGCCTTGCTGCTGACAATCGTGGGCGTTCCCCACGAAGGCAATTCATCGCGTTCGGTCTTCCACACCGTTTTTCCGGTCTTGCGGTCCAGGGCCGCGAGAAAAGATCCCTTCTGCTGGTCGCACTGCACGATCACCAGCTCGCGATAAACAATCGGCGAGCTCGCGGTGCCCCACTCATACTCGGGCAGATCGTAAGCCCCGGCGTCGAACCGGCCGAGGTCCCGGTTCCAGAGCGCCTTGCCATCGAGGTCGTAAGCGTACAGCCCCTGCGAGCCGAAGAACGCCACCACCACTTCGCCATCCGTGGCGGGCGTGGCGTTGGCGTAGGTGGCTTTCATGTGGCGCTTCTCTTTCGGCACGCCCTCGTACGCCAGGCGTTCCCACAGGACGGCGCCCGTTCTCCGGTTGACGCAGATAAGCTTCCACTGCTGGACGCCGCGGTCCTCGGAAGCATCACCCTCGCCGTAGAGTCCGCGCTTGAAACTGTCGCCTCCGCGGCTGCTGACCGCGGTAGTCACGAAAACCCGGTCGCCCCACACGATCGGGCTCGAATGCCCCAGGCCAGGGATCGGTGTCTTCCATGCAATGTTGGTTCCCTTGGCGACGTCCCAGGCGGCCGGCAGCTTGTTGCCATCGGCGACGCCCGACGCAGACGGCCCGCGAAAGGACGGCCAGTTCTGCGCGCCGGCGGCGATCGCCAAGAGAAACGGGACCGAGCGTGTCACGAGCACCCGCTGAGTATATCAGGGGCGCCGCCCGGCGATTCCGGTTGTCCCAGCATGATCGGGGTCCCGCTGCTTTGAGTTTCGGTCCAAGATCAGTTGCGCAGGAGCTTCCTTACCAAAGCCCGGGCGATCGTGATGGGATGAGTAGCCACCGTACAGATCCGGCCTGATACACTTCTGGGCTCGTGGAATACGCCGAGTTGCCTCAGGACCGACCCGCGGTCGTAGTAAATTCTCTCACCGGCCAGACGCTCGTCCGCATCGAACGTGTACACGCCGCAAAGCGGGAACTCGACTCGTCGCCCCGTCGCCGGAAGGCCACGCCAGCCGCCGAGGTGGGTGCCGCGAATCACGACTTCGACCAGAATGGCATCCTCGGCCAGATGCCGGCGCTGCACCATGATCTCGAGGTCGGGCAGCGCCTTCATCAGCTGTTCGTAGAACAGACGAACTCCATCCCGGCCGGAATAGTGTTCGCCCCACGGCTCATCGTCGTAGCGCGCAGTTTCCCCGAACGTCTGGAGAACCCCCTCGAGATCGTGCTCGTTCTCACGGCGAATGTGCTCCTCGACGATGGCGATCCGAGCTGACTGCCTGTCTTTCGAGTGAGATTCGTTTGTCATGTGCGCCCGCCGCGTCTGAAGTCTGGGCGCAGCGCCGGCCATCAGATACTATCACTGCCGGGTTACCGGTAGCGGAGCGCCGCTCGGCGCGCGCGGCCTCGACGGGACCCAGGTGATGCAGTTGACGCATGACGCGGCCGATCACGAAGACCCGGCGTGGTCGCCCGACGGCTTGGAACACTCCAAAGCCGCGTTGTCCGGCGCGTAGTCTCGCTTACATCTCTGCGAGCGCCGCTACCAGAGCCCCCTTGGCGGTACTCGTCAACGGGTCCGCCGCCATCCGGATCTCGGACAGTTCCAACGGGAAATCGCTCGCCTGAAGCACAGCCTCAAAACGCTCCCGGAAGCCTTTCGGCATCGCCGTGCCACCGCTCAGCACCAGCGGAATGGGCCGCGATAGCTTGGGAAGATTTCGCGGACCCTGAAATGCATTCTTCACCGCTGCCACCAATGACTGAATCATATCGTCGTAATAGACGCTCAGTACCTGTTGAAGCTTGCTGTCGAAGTGGCCGTTGATGTAGAAGCTCTGCTCCTTCAAAATGCGGATGCGATTCGGCCGTTCCCCGGTAACCGACGCGGCGCTGGCGTCGATAAAGTCGCCGGCCTTTGGAATACTGAAGCTAAGGATCGGCACCGACAGGTACGAAAGACAGACATTGCACAGCCCGCCGCCGCAACTGATTCCGATCCCGGTATAGTTGGAGCTCTCCAGCTCGGCGTAGACCACCGCCAGCCCTTCGTTGACACTCTTCACTTCGAACCCGCTGTCCGTCAGGACCCGGCGCAATGACGCCTCATGATACGTCAGATTCTCTTCCGACCCCAGCGGCGCCGCCGGCACCGTGAAGTATACCTTTTGGCCTTTCTCGAAATTGCCGATGAGCAACTGCGTGATCTGGCGAATCAGTCTCACGCTTTCTGGCTCGTCCGGGTTCAGCACGCCCCGCGACATTGTCCGGCGGATGTCTTTGTTGAGCAGATCGGCAAACCTCTCCGATTCGTTGCCGTGAACCAGGATCTCGTCGCCCTCGATGGCGAATGGCACGCCTTCCTTCTGCAGCATGTTCTCGGTCATCCTGGAGTACGGGATCGTTACGAAAGCATTGAGCTGCGTGCTGTACTTGATCTCGTTATTGACTCGACGGGCTGTCACAATACGGCTCGTCCCGATGTCCAGCCCGATCACTTCGCTCTTCGTTGCCTCAGTTCGACTCATTGGTATTCTCCTTACCCTCGGTCCTTTGTTGGACCGCGGATAGCGCGTCTCGAAATCTCTGCTGCAGGAACCCGCGGTACGCGGCCGGCGTCATGCCCCGCTCCGCGGCAGCTTTCCGGATCCGGTCTTCGCCGCTCATCAGGCCGCGCCGGAGGTCCGGACCGGCCGCGGCAGTGAAGGCCGGATCGTACTCGAAACCAAACAGATAAAGACTGGGAATCGGGACCTGATAATTGTCAGGCAAGCCGATTTCGCGGAACGGGAACCCGCTCCCCCAGTCCGTGTGCCAGCCAATCCGCCGGTTGCTCGGATTGATCGATACTTGAGCGTGCACCACGCAGTTCTCCGCCGGCAGGTTGTACTTGGACCGCAGCATCTCCGTCAGCGCTCTTGCTGCGTGGAGTTGCGGTTCGGTAATGATCGACTGCTCCGCGTGCATGCTGGCTTCAAATGCCACGCCCAGAAAGCTGTTGTTCAGGTCCAGGTACGACCATTTGGAATCTGCCCAAATGGAATGGCCGGCATGATTGGCTGCATCCGATTCCACTACCAGGCGGTGCACCCGGCCGAATCGATCGATCACGAAGTGATACGCCCGTTTGTTCCGCACATAAAGCAGCAGCTCCTGCCCGATACGCTGCAACGCCCGCTTCTGCTCCACCTCGAACGGCGCCTGGTCGCTTTCGGACGTGTGGTAGACGATGCCCGCCGGCTGGCTGCGAAGCGGGCCCGGCGCTTCGGAGTCCCGGCTGATCAGCCGGTACAGGCGCGGCTCGTTCGATACTTCCAGCCGGTTTTCAATCCGCAATCCGTTGCTGTAAAGATCGAATTCCCGGGTTTGCTCCACGGGCCAGACGTTCGCAATCGGCACAGGCTTGGCGGGGGATGGCCGCTGCGGAACCGTTCCCTTGGGATGCCGCACCAGCGCATCGGATTTCCAGGCAAGCGCTACCAGAACCAGGACGCCACAGGGGATCCACCTCCACCGGGAAGGACACTGCGCCGTGGCCCGGCGCAGGTAGCGCAGCCGCTCTATGGGATCCGTGTAACTCGTTGCTCGCCGGTCGATCTCCGATGCCCGGCGGAAAGCCTGGAATGGCCCTGCCATAGACTTGACAACGCGAACAAGAGCTGGAGGTCCTGTTACTGCTCAAGGATGGGGATCGCCTCCGATAGCTCGACACATCCTGGTTCGCGCAGGATCGCGCCGAACTCGCGAGAAACGATCAGCTCTGAAATCGATTGTCCGGTAGTTAACGTTATAAATCCAGGCTGGCGATGGTTAGCAGATCCGAGTTAATCTTCGGATAACACGGAAAAGTCCGTGCCCGAAAATCCCCCTATTCGTGAATCCTCGGCTATTGATACGTCGCGGAGTTGCCGAAGGCAAACACAGCGCCAATTCCTCCGATTTCGATGCCGGAGGCCTGGATCCGCGCTGCCATCGTTCCGGTGTGCGACACGGAGAGGGTCCCCGGAACGGCGAAGCTGGCGCCGGGAGCGGCGGTAGTGGGTGGCAAGGCGAGCAACACCACCGGTGGAATCGTGAAGCTCCCATCGGTCACACGAGCCGTGCACGTGAACGAAACCGAAGCCGAGGTCGCCGCCGTGGCTCCGGTGAGTTCGCTCTCCCCGCTGATGGCGACGTATCCCGCCGGGTCGCCTCCGCTCCAGGTAACGGTCGCTCCGTTCGCCCGCACAATCGTGGAAAGGCTGGATTGATTGGTCCAGGTGAACACGGGAGGCATCGTGTAACTGGCGGTGAACGGTCCCACGTCGGGGCCGCCGGCGCCCGTAAAGTTATACGTGCCGGCCGCCAGCGTCGTGGCTGTATTATCCAGAACCACGCCGTACAGAAGAATTCCTGCGCCCGGGCTGGTCTTCGTGATCTGCCGGTTGCCGGTGATCCCCGGACCGTTTACCGTGATGGTTCCGGCGTCCAGGTATTGCACCGTTGCCGTAGGTGGTGTGGCGGGCTGCCCGCTCACGTGCGTGCTCACCACGCAGGAACCGTAAGAGACGATGTCCACTGCCGAGCCCTGAGGAGAAGTCCCGGACGTCGTTACCTTCTCGAACACGCCGCCGATGAGATCCATCTTGATACTCTGCGCCGGAACCGGCCCGATCGCGGATACATTGGTCACCTGGCGCACCAGCGACAGCCCGCCGAAGGCATGCGTTCCCGATCCCAGCCCGCCGCCCGCCTGGTTCGGCGCGATGGGCACACAGTTCCTGCCATTCGTGCCGATAGGGATCGTCGTTGCGTTGCTGACCAGGTTCCCGATCTGCATGATGACCGAGTTCGCGCAGCCGCTCAGCCCTTGCGGGACCGTCACGTAAATCGTGTCCACGGCGGAGCAACAGGCATTGCGGCCGCGAAACAGCACGTTCGCTTGCTGGCCGCCGATGAACACCCTGAGCGGGATGTTGGTCAGGTCGGCTTGCTGCGCAGGCTGTGATTCGTCCCCGGAAACCGGGCCGAGTCCGGTGCCCCAGAGTGTGACCACCTCGCCGGGGTTCGGCGCATTGCTCGGAGACACGACGGTGTTGGTCGCGGGCAGCGTTGCCACCGCGTCTCCTGAGCCCGAGGTGTTCAGGGTAAAGACACCGATGTTGCTCGCCGCCACCACGATCTGCGCCGTCGCGCTGGCCAGGCCGTTGTACGTGACCACCAGGGTTCCCGTCCCTACAGGCGTTCGGGAAGGAAGAATGGCGGCGATCTGGCCGGCCAGTGAGTAGTACATGATCGCGTCCACCGCGGTTCCGCCGACGGTCACCTGAACCGAGGTGCCGCCGATCGAGGTGGGCAGCGGGAAAGTGCTTGCGACCGTCACATTCGCCGGGCCGAGATTCTTGCCTTTGACGACGAACAGCGCGCCTTGCGCGATGGCGGCATTGGGAAGTCCGGGCGGAATATTGGTGGCGGCGTTCTCGATCGCCGTAATCTGGGGTGCGTTGACGCCGCCGCTGGCGGCGCCGAAAGTTGTGTATTGCAAGCCGAGCGAGCTGCCGTTGGTGAAGGAAGTGATCAGCACCTTGGCATAGAGTCCGCCGGCAGTGTGCACCGCGAAAACGTCTCCTACCACGAGCGCCGCCGCGTTCAGCGTCGCCGTCGTCGAATAGGACCCGGCCGGCAGGGTGGAGAGCTGTTGTTGGGTAAGGCTGTTGTACAGCGTGGTGCCGGCCGCCCCGGAAGTCTTGTAATTGTAGATCCCGACGATGTTCCCTTGAGAGACCACGCTGTTGCCGCTGAACCGGATATCGCCGGAAGCGCTGCCGGTGGGGAAGGTTTCGCCTGTATCTAAGCTGTACCTGTCTCCGCTCATCAGGGTCACGGTTCCCACCAGGTCGGCACGTACGGCAAATGGGAACGCTAAGGCAACAATTGCGGGAACTGCAAAGCGACGACGCATATACGCTGCTCCTTAGGGGAAGTTGGGATACACCTGAGTGCGCAAGCACCCCTCTTGCTTGGCCGTACAGGATATCATTTTTGCGCCGGACGATCCGGTGTGCTACGTACTGTCGCGCGCCGATCTACCGTAGCCAACCAGGCTGCGACACCTGCCGGCCGGACCGGTATACGAACACGTTCACCACTCTACTGGCGCGAGCAGCGGCTTTCTTTCAGCCATTTTGAATTTTCTGCGGGATCGGCACCGCGTCAGACAATGCGGTCGCCCCAGACGGTCGGGCTCGAATGCGCTTTGATGGAAACGGTACCTTACTCTGACCGTTCAGGCCCTACACGGAAGGACCACCCACCCCGCGCGTGCTCGCCATCGCGGCCGCTATGCCGGCGCCTGGAGCGGCTGCAACGGCGTCGGCAAGGTGTTTGGGAAGATCGTGAAGACGTGACGGAACTCTCCTCCTTCGGCTCAGAGAAGCACGATCGCCGGAAGAGCGGCATCCTGTCCGGTTAGCGCGTGATTCAGCTGGTGTTGACTGCTAAAGAGTTTTCAAGCCTTCGGTTTCCCGCCTGCCAGCGGGGTGTAGGCTGGAACGCCCTACGAGTTCCGGCCACTAGCTTGCCGGCATTGAAGGCTACCGACCGCTCTCCGAGATAATGGCTCCGGGGGAGATGATGGAATTTCACAATCAGTGTCCGAAATGCAACGGCGAAATGAAACAAGGGATTATTCTCGACCACAAAGATTACGCATCTAGCGTTGTGGCGCAATGGCAGCCAGGCGAACCGCAGAAGTCTTTTTGGCGCGGAGTACAGTCTAAGGACGGTCCGCACTATGAGATCACGGCTTATCGTTGCACGGGATGCGGCTATCTGGAGTCGTACGCGAAATAAAAAAAGGCCGGGATTACCGCGCCGGCCCTTTTCCCCGGCGATATCCCGCATGAGATCGCCGATCCCTGAAACTTCGGTCGTATCTAGCTTCTCCACTGCATGGTCGTGGATAGGAAGCCAGGCTGGTTTGTCGATTACAGTTGCGACTAACCATCAACGGCGATCCGGGAAGGGTCGGCGCTCTGAATGAATGGATGGTCGGCAATCTGGGCACGATCCTTTCTCGACGGCAATCCTGTCCAGATGGTGCGTAAACCATGACCTGGCGCCATCCTGATCGGCTAAACTAGCCTTGACACAGAGATGTCGCTCTCTCCCGGACGCAAACTCGGTCCTTACGAAATTGTCGCGCCACTCGGAGCCGGCGGCATGGGCGAAGTGTATCGAGCCAAGGACACCAGGCTGAAACGCGAAGTAGCGCTCAAGGTCTTGCCGGATTCGTTTACCGCAGACCCAGACCGCATGGCCCGCTTCCAGCGCGAGGCGGAAGTGCTGGCATCGCTGAATCATCCCAACATCGCTCAGATATACGCCGTCGAAGAGCGCGCGCTGGTGATGGAGTTGGTTCCAGGCACGACTCTCAAGGGACCACTTCCAGTCGCGACCTCTCTGAACTATGCAAAGCAGATTGCAGAAGCGCTCGAAGTGGCGCATGAGAAAGGGA
>Ga0335077_10004109_pt1 | contig 17749 bp, 23 predicted proteins | sample Lox_Sample_31_FD_207151 | JGI IMG/M metagenome (GOLD analysis project Ga0335077, IMG submission 207151) | Soil microbial communities from Loxahatchee National Wildlife Refuge, Florida, United States - Lox_Sample_3.1 | ecosystem: Environmental > Terrestrial > Soil > Wetlands | place: USA... | reverse complement strand
TCGATATCGAAATAGCAACCATCTCGCATACTTGCGCCCACCAGATGGAAAGACCATTTTTCTACTTGAACGGCAACATTACCATCGATTGGATGATTGAATAATAAATCTGAAGTAGTTCCTGATAATAGATTTCTTAATTGAATAAGAACAGGAGTATAATCATCAAGGAATGGATTATTTGGAAAGAGTGTGCCAGCTTTCCAGCTTTCGGTCGTTGCCGGATAAATTCTATTGCTTAAAACTGCACGAATTCGATATCGTGTTGGATTGGCTGCCAAATTTTCAACTCTGGCATTAGCCACATTTGGATAGGTATGGATAGATAAAGCATTAGAGGCTTCTTCTTCAAAGAGAATACCGGGAAAACTTACTGCTGATGCACTATTAGTAAATAAAGCCAATGACATCGGTTGTAATTGGTTATATTCATCGCCCGGTCCAGTAGCTCCGGGACTAATATAGGCACCACCATTATTCTTTAAGGCATTTGTGGTTGCGATATTTGCAACGGCATTATTGAGGCCGGGCGTTGCCGTGGTATTGAACGTATTTATGGGCACTATTACCTACCTGTGGCGGAAGTTTGTGGAGCGGCTGGCACGGAATCACTGACCATAGCAGTATTGGTTTTAGCGATGACTTCCAAATGACGATTACTGATTTGAAGAGCGGCATTAAGATCTTTGACGAAAGAAGAATCTCCACCACCGCCCCCGCCACCTCCGCCACCGCCATGAGCAGCCTGCCTGGCAGCAAACGAAGCTGCTGATTGAGCGGCACCAAATCTGGCTTGTGCAGCAGCTAGCATTCGATTTTCTCGTTCTATTTGAGCCTGCAAGGCGCTTTCTTGCGCAAATGCCTCAGGAGTCAGCCCACCTGCTGCATCATAGAATTTGAGCAATGTTTGATTGTCCTTCCATTGCTGATTAAATTTTGCTATTTGTGCCAGTGCGGTTTTCTTACCTTCATCTGATAATCCAGGTGTATTAAGAAGAGCATATTCGGTATTAATCTTATCAGTAATATCTTGTGATTTGGCTATGGCCTCTGCCTTATTAGAAGCTGCGCCGGGAGTATGTTCCAATATCCACTGTGTTACATTGCCAACAGCTGTAGCTAATCCAGCCATAACATCAAGGAATAAAGGAAACTTCGCTACTGCAGTTCCAAGATAATTAGCTAATTTATCAAAGAAATCTGCAATATCATCTTCATGATTAATAATAGTATCGGCGAAAGCATCCAATCTTGGCTGCATTCTATATAATGTATCTAGAAACTTGGCTTCCAAATGATCTGTAATACGATTAAAAGCAGCCCGGAATCTTTCTTGCGGTCCGCGAGTTTGATCAAATTCGGCATTCAATTGTTCTGTAGTATAATGCATATTGATCATATCATCAATAAATCTTTTCCTGGCAGCCTGTGCTTCTGGACTTTCATCATTGGCAACTCCAGCCGCTTGGCTGATCTGCTCGCGCAATTGGATAGTGCCTCGTCTGGCTCTAGCCAAAACATTACTACCGAGACCACTCTTGCTCAATTCTGTATCCAAGGTATCCTGGGCCGTATTGACCAAATCGGTCAAAATATCTTCTGGAGCGCCAAATTGACCGGTGACGCCGCTGCGATGCCAAATTGGACTTTTGGATTTCATGGCCGCATTTAGAATGCTACCAAATAAGGTTCCAGCTTCTTGTTGATTTTCGGCAGCTCCGCCACCCACGAAGGCAGAACCAACTGTGCCTAATAGATTTTCGATGGCCTCTGGTTTGCCGGTGAATAGATTTCTCAAACCTAAAAGAGCCGGTGATTTAGCTAATTCGGCTTCACTAAACGAACCTCGCTGACCCACGGCATGCAAATTGAGCATCAATTGAATGATTTGATCATTATTCAAGCCACGATTTTGAGCTTGTAGTCTGGAAAAGATTTGTCCTTGTTCCTCAATGGTGCTGCCAGTAACAACGGCAAACTTACCCAGCGTTTCCAGGGTGCCTTCATCCAGAGAACGTTGACGCCCAGTAACAATGCCGATTTGTTTAATAGTTTCTAACCATTCTTTGCGATCAAAGGCGCCAGTTTCTGAATTTTCAGACAGTTTAGCGGTCAAATCCATTAGCTCTTTGCCAGTGGCTCTTTCTTCGCCGGAGACAACAAATCTAGTTTGATTCATTAAAGATTGATTAGTCACTGATTCGACGAACATTTGCTGAATACCTTTCGCTCCGCCTAATTGAGCAATGGCGCCAACTAATTCGGTAGCACTTTTAGTCAAAACTTCAAAGCCAACTGCAGCCAAAGCCATGGCGCTCTTGAAAGCCATTATTCCTATCGTGACCTCGTTCAAATCTGTGGCAAAAATGCTCAATCCGGCAAAATGCGCACCAATGCCAAAAGTAGTCTTATTTTGGCCAAAAGAAGAACGTGGTCGTGGTGTAGCCATTATTTATCCTTTTTAGAAACAACCGGACCCAGCAGCATTTCTATCTTAATTCTCTTCAAGAAAGATTTTTCCGAAATGGTCATAGCTCTCTCATTTAGATGCTTCTTCATGGCAGCCTTGTCTCTTATATCTTGCAGATATTGTTCTCTTTCCTGTGCATTCTTTGGATTTTCTCTATCTGCTTTGATTTGTTTCATTGCTTCCCAGATGAAGTATTGTTCTTGTGATATGTCTCGCGCTCTTTTACCAAAAACTTGATGAGCTGATTGATATGAAACGTATTCATTGAATTCAAAAAAAAATCAGATTGATCTTCGGTGGCAAATCTCTTAATCTGATCAATAATGTCTTGAAAAACGGTTGGAGAAGAGAAATCAATATTTTGATAACAAGGCTGTGTCATTTTGATTTTAACATAATCTTCCATAATGATATTGGCACTATCCCAGGTATAATTCTTTTGGACTTCTTGTTTGCTATCAAACCAATGCACATTTAGATCAAGTGGAGAACGAGCGGCCTGGAAAATAGTCCAGTAAGCACGATTAGCATCCAGTAATTGATCCCAGTTACTAGGTTCATCTTTCTTCGGTGGCTTACCTTTGAAAGCAGCCAAGGTATCGGCATAAGCATTGGCTTCTACCATATCTTCCTCATGTCCATACAGCAGAACTAATGGCAAATATAATTCTTGTGTTTCATTAGTGGCTGGATCAAGATGAAACTGACGCATCGGAACGACTTGATGATGACGGTAATCTTGCTTTAAGGCCGCTTTTACCGGATTAATAATTGGTGGATTAACTTTTAATGATGTCATTTGTATATCCTGTTTGTAAAAAAAAACGGCTACCCAACCTAATTTAATACCGACAGGATGGGCGGCACGAAATGAAGTTGGATAGCCAATTGAAGCTTGCGAGCAGAAGACATTATCTGCACGCGGCATCTTCGCCAATCATCCTGTTAGCATTGGCTTAGAAAATATATTTGTTTTTGTTAAGACCTCTCAGATTAAGATATTACGAGGTAGACCAAACCGCAAACGTACCCGTAGCCGAGAACGAGAATTGTGTCCTGCGACCAACGGCAGTGCTGAATTTGCCACTATTGATTTGACCGGAGAAGCTATAGGTCTGTGCCCCCGGATTACCCAAGGAAAGCAAAATATTAATCGGAGCGCCACTATTAGCATTAAGATTGGTTAGCATGGTTTGATCTAGCTGGACCGGACCATTTGGACCAACTTGTAGCATACCGCCAGATTGTAGTCCTGCTCCACCAGTATCGGTTGGCAAATAAGGAACAGAACCGGAGAAATTGAGCGTAGTCATAGCTGCACCGCCAACGCGACCGGCCAGACCACGAACAAGAGTTTTAATATCTTCGCCACCGTCTGTGGTGGCAATATCGGCGCTATCAACTTCGGTCATGAGGTTGCCACCTATGGTAAGGTACATTACCTGATAACGTTGCTGAACATAAGGCGGAGCCATATCTACCATTATTTATTTCCTTTTATATAGAACTGACGGTCTGTTGAACATTAATCAAGACCTGGTGAAGTAGAGAATTGACATAGAGAGGAATGACAATGCCAATGGAGCTGTCATTTGGAGGAGGATTTTGCTGCACTTGCAATCCGGCAATAGAGGCAGGAGCATTGACCAATCCGGCTGAACCATATTGTGTAATCAAATTGATGCAAAGCTGCTTGACCTTATTAGGAGTGGTAATGCCCGGACCAACTGGCGGAGCACCAGAAGAGGTGTCCTGACCAATCATTTGCCGCTGGCAGTTCAATGCGATAATGCTGGACAAATCATCGGTAAATCGATCGACGATAGTAACAACACCAGCATCGGTAATTCGCAGATCCAGAACTTCTTGATCGCCACCAGCTCCGCCCAGGGTGAAGAAACGTGTGGTCACTCGCTTGACCATATTGACTGAATTGCCGGGACCAACCTGCCAGGGTGTAATGCCAGAGACAATAGCAGTGCTAATATCGGATCGGCTGGGAGCAGAACCATTGAGTGGAGCGGAAACTCCCACCAATGGCAGGCTATCAAAATTGATATCGGCAGCATTGAGCGGCACGCCTTCAATGAGAGTAACATTGCCAGCCGCAACAGCTGCCATTTCGCCCGGAGTCAAATCCAGTTGATTCATCTGATGCACTTCCATCCGCTCAAAGTTTAAGAGAGCAGTTTGTGCGGCCGAATTAGCGACAGTGCTATTAGAACCCATAATGGCACGTTCGCGATTACCTTCGGCAGGTTCGGCTTCGACAGTCAAGAAAGAAAGAATTTCTGCTGGAATATCATTGATATAGCCATCATTGAGATCACAACCTGCTTCGCAAACAAGGTAGTAATAACGAATGCCTTGTGTTTCTAAAGCATTGAGTGTATTGGTGTATCCAGCCAGATCGGAACCAGCTCCACCGGTCAAATTGGCCGGTGAATTAACTGCACCAGAAATAGTAACGCCGGTGCCAGAGGCAATAGAGGCAAATCCTCTCAAATCATTGCTGCGTTGTCCCGGAACTTTGGCTGTAACTGTGACCACGTTGGCTGCGGCCACGGCAGTGACTGGTAGATTGACATTGTTATTGATGGCGGCTGCCAAATTAGCCGCAATGGTATTTTGTGCATCGGTGCTATTGATTAGTGCCTGGGCAGGAACTTTACCATCAATCTGATATTGGATGACGCCAGAAGTTTGCCCATTAGAAACCGATCCATTAGCCAAAGCGACAATGGTAACACTTTGTGAGGCTTGTGTGCCAGTAGCAGCGGCAACCGGAGCCACGTAAATCGGAACGGTTGGATTAATAGCTCTAATTTGAGCATACATTAAGGCAATGCCAGATCCAGCGCCGAAGAGAGAAATAGCCTGTTGGACCGTTTGCAGATTTTGTGAAGCCAATGGCACATCTGGGCCAAAGACCTGACCTGGAACGAAATTAGCCCAGGCCGCCGAATAGCCATCCTGAATCATATTGCCGAGAATGATCGGAAAATATTGTCCTTGTCCAGCGCCAGTGCCGCCATTAGCGAAGGTCACCCAGTCATACACCCCGGGTGGACTCGCATATGTTACGCCTGGAACGCCTATAGTCTGATTCGCCATAATTATTTTCCTTTAATATGAAGAGGAACGCCAGCAAGTACTGCCGTTTCAACATTAGCAGCTAGCAATGAACCTTCTTTTAATTTAGCAATATAGTGCTTATGATATGGAAGCAATTGACCTTCTGGTTTTACATTGCCATGACTATCGCAACCAACATGGCGAAAATCCATCATAGGTTCGCCTTTTTCATTGACCTCGCGGACCAATGCATGCGGAACTGCTAATACATGAAGAACTTTATTTTTATGTCGTGGACTCATATTTTCCTTATGTATAGGTCCAGCTATTCGGTAATGAATACTGGTTGCCTTGTAAATCGGTAATAATAATATCGCCTAATTGCCCGGTGGTACCAAAAACAGCCGGATTGGTAATTATCAGCAAAATGCTGGAGGATTTAATGGCGAAATCAGCTGCTGGTGCACCAACTATTGTGATTTGTGAGGCTTCTTGGAGATTGCCAGCATTGAAACCGGTGCCGTGTAAATAAAACCAAGTCCCGCCAGAACTAGGACCACTAGAAACTGAGATGGCTTCAATAGTTATATTTGGAAGAATATAGCCATCGGTAATATTTTTGATCGGATTGGCTGGGTTATAGCCATCGACCAAGTCAATTTCCAGAGTAGCACCAGTAAATGTCTTTGGATAATTGGCTGGAATTGGCATTTGATTTTGTTCAATCAAAGTCAAACGAAATTCAACGCAAGGAAAATAAGCCTGGAGATCACGTCCTTGTTTGTCGTGGAGAGTGCCATCATATTTAGTAATCAAGCAATCGTCAATGGAACCGAAGGAAACGCCAGCTTCGAACCAAATATTAGAAGTATTAACTTTTGGATCGTAGCCTTGTTGACCGTAGCCGAGCCATATTTCCTGCACCAAATGGAAAAATGGATTGAGAACCGTATATTGTGTTGGTGTCAGCGGCGGTAAAATCCAAGAAATAGTAAAATGACGATGAATAGCTAAATAATATAAGCTTAATTGATCGAAATCAGAACCTTCGTCATGGACATAGAGAATTGGAAATTGATAATTGGTAGTACTTAAGAGTGTCTCATCTAACTCATAAGCAATGACTTCACCAAAAGTAGAATTAGCAACTAAATTTGGCGTGGTCAAATTACAAGCAGCAACCGCTTGGCTGAATTCTGGCTGCAAATTAGTTTCTAATAATTGTGCAAAGAAAGTGGCTAAGGCTTGTTGTGTCGGATCATATTCCAGCAGATCAAATGGATTAGTTCCGCTGGGTATTGGATAAACAATGCCAGATGGACTACCATTCCAACTAAAATACCCATCCAAAATTATCCTCTTTTCGACTGCATTGTTGCAATAAATTTAGTTATTGATTCTGGACTTCTTTTTCTTCCTTTTCGAGCCGCAGCAGATTTTGCCGCTGCCTCTTTTGATTTAGGCTTACCCTTTGCGGCTGCTGACATTTTAGCGCGAGTTTCAGGAGATTTTGGCTTGCCTTTGGTTCTACTATTTCCTATAAGAGACTTTGACATTTTTTGTCTAGTTTCATCAGAAGGTTTTAATCCTAATGAACCATCTCCTCCGCTTGTTTGATTATATACATTATTTTTACCAAGATAATTGCGCATCTCGGCTATCCAGAATATTTCTGCTTGTTTTGCTTCTACAATTGAATTGTAATAAGATATAATTTCAATAGTAAAATTATCAAAACCATATTTTCTCATCGCACGAGAAAGACTTGTTTTATAAGATGTAGATTTTTGATTGTTATAACTTGATTTATATGACTGCCATCGTTTTTTTAGATTTACAGTTTGTCCTACATAAACCTTGCCATTAATATTATTAGTTATTAAATATGTTTGAGGAATAGACATTAGGTAACCTCATTGGTGCCGATGAGGCGTAAATGATAATGAATATTAATGTCGTCGGTTTTATTATCGAGGACTACTTCTTGGATTTTGAAATATTGTCCATCAATTGGATTGAGGCCAGGACCCAGCAATTGAACGTAAATATTGACATTGCCCAGAGTAGTCGGATAAAAGATATTTGCATCAGTTCCGCCTGCAACGCCACCCACCAAATATGGATAAACTAATGGACCGACCATCCATTCCATTTCGGTAAAAGCTTGACCAGCTAGTAATGGAGTTTTGCTTCTCAAATTCCAGGCTGGTGGATTAAGATAGCCATCACCATCACTAAAAGAGAGATAACCATCAAAAGCAGCAGCTACTGTAATACGCTGGCTAGTTCTAGTACCTAAACCAGAAGATTGACCAACTGAGCGTTGTGCATTAACAATGGTAATTAAATTGACTTGATAAGGATTGTTTCCGATAATACAATCAGAAACCATATCATTATCTTCGGCAAATCGGAGAGCTTCAATGATTGGAGAGACAGGCATAATGTCTCCTTAGAATTAAAGCTGGGAGAGAATAGCGTAAAAAGCGGTGACAATTAAATCAGTTCCGGCACTGGTTAGCGTCAGAACAGAAGAGCTTTCGGCCAAGACAATACCGTTAGCAATAGTCAAACCACCAACTTGTGCCAAATCGACCTCAATGGAAGAGGAGGCTGGCACCGCAATAGTGGCAATGGTTGGTGCCGTGCCATTGGAAGGCAATGAAGTAGCATCAAATACCATCAGATATTTAATGGAAGCGGCACTATTACAAGCCAAAATCTTGATCAATTTACCGACGCCAGTGGAAACGACGGTATGTCCAAGATTAGCAGTATCTTGTAATGATTTATAGTTAACGTTAATAAAATCTACTTGACCCATTAGTACCCCGGATTCTGGAGGCGCCGATAGCGTTGAGCACCATCGGAGTAGCCAACGGTCTGAGCTGGCGCAAAGTAATTAGAAGGAACCGGGAAGCTCATAATGATAGATAATTCTTGCACTAGAGCTGGACCGGTCACATATCGCCACATCACTTCTTGTCTGGCAAAATCAATTTTTTTAGACATAGTGATTGGAATATTGGTAAATTGTTTAATATTCTGATCTAGATCAATTAATCGAGAAAGAATATAGCGAACCTGGATAATGCAAGCTCCACCATCAATTGGAACCGTATCATTGACAGCATCTAAAATGCTATCAAATTCTGGGTTGCTTCCGACAATTCGCGGAAAGCCCATAAAAGTTCTAATATGTTGTCGCTCAAACTGAGTCAGAGGCTGAGTATCAGGTTGAGGAATGGTGTAGTAGGACATTAATTATTAGGTAGCGAAGTTTTTCAGCAAACCAAACCGGTTGAGCGATTTGAGGCGCAGCTGGAACTCAAGCTCCATAGCGACCTTGGTGGTTGCACCTGACTTAAACAGCGAGTAGGTGTAGAATGGCAGTCCGAGTTTCTTGACTACGTTAGCATAGCTTTCATTACCTTGCCGCTTTTCATTGAGGACAGCATCAATCCAGCTCATATATGGCAGGATGTTGAGTGCCATATCTTCTGGGCGGAAAAAGAGAGCATAACCGTCCAGACCAGCTTGTGTGGCATCTGCCGTTGTCCCGGCCCAGGCCGAGTTAACAAAGATGTCAATACCATCGTAGCTAGCGACAGGTAGAGGCATGACCGAATTGGCCATGTTTTTGACGCCCAGCGTATAATCAGCTGGCTGCCCAGTTCCAGACCACAGTCTGACGATACTATCACCCAGCTGCTCTTTGAACTGCACGAAGGAGTTTGGACTCATCATGCAAGCCTTTGGAAAGACGTTAGCATTGGAATGTAGTCCAGCAATAACCTTATCCAGCATATTTTGCGTAAGAGTGCCATGCCCACCATCGACCACGGTCGGATTCCAAGCTCCATAGGAATTGGTCAGACCGGCATAATTGCCTCCGCTATTGACAGAAAGAATGGCTTGGATGACTCCAAAGATACCATTGGTGCTGCCAGAGCCAACGCTATTGTCCACCGCAGTTCCATTACCAATGGCTAGCTGCACCTCAATTAGACGACACTCATAGGAAAGTGCTTCCAGCCAAGCATCGCGGAGACGCTCAATGACGAAGTCTGCAGTAATATCGCTTTTTAGAGTAGCGACGACTGCCATTTCAGAGTGTGTCAGACCGAAGCCTGTTCGAGCAATGGCCCGGTTGAGCTGGGCCTTGGTACGGTCTTTGACGCCGAGCTCAAGTGAATCGTTGACATCCGAACCTTCTGAGACGAATCCGCCCTGGGTTCCGCTGAAACCGATTGACCATGAGACTGCATCTGAACCGGTAAATTCAAATTCAATGTCTGCTAGTGAAAGCAGAGGACATGCTTCGTTCCATGCCTGAACGCCTTGTGTTGCAAAGTGAAACGGCACAGATGATGCTATGTCCGCTACGTAATCAATACCTGCCATCGATTTTATCCTTTTTTTTGTTTATTAATATTAATACCGCAATGTATTAGATACGAATAAATTACATTTTTAAATCAGAACCGAGGCTGTTTTTAATATGTGCAGCCATTTCCTCACGATTCAGGAAGTTTTTACCACTAATTTCATGACTCAATTTTTCCTGCACAGTCCGGGAAGTTACCGGATTGGTAGGAGAAGTTGAAGCAGTATTATTAAAGCTCTTTTGTCCTGCGCCATTGGCTGGCACCGGATCACGCAAAACTTCGGCGTGTTTAGAAGAAGCGAAGATATCCAGAGCATCTTCCAATGGTCGAGGAATACCATTGAGAGTCAAATAAGGTTGCCCCGTTAGCTTGTCGTAATGAAGACCTTCTTTTAGATAGGCCATGGCCAATTCACTATTATTGGTAATTCCGCGAGATTTGAGCCCTTGGACCGCAATAGAGGTGATTTTGGATTGCCTTTCCTGATCTTCCAGTTGACGATTTCTCTCTTCCAATTGCTGTAATCGTGTCCTAATGCTCAAATCTTCGGATTTTTCTTCCTTGGCAGGTTGTTTGGCAGCCTGCATTTCTAAACTTTGACGTTCAATCAGAGTTTTAATGGAATCAACCGAGGATTTGACGGAATCAAGACGAGAAGTAACAATAGAATTGAGTTCTTGTAACTGTTCTGGCGTAAATAATGACATTGGAAAAGTCCTTTGACTTGTGCAAAATTGCATGTCCAAATAACCTTCTGGATGGAGGAATTGAATTAGTCTCTTCAATCAAGAGATAGGAAGAATGTTAGCCTTCTATATATAGAAAGGCGGATTTGAGATTGGCGCGATTTTAGATTTCTAGCTCTTCAATTTGTCGTTCTAATTTCTTAATTCGATATAATATTTCTTTTAATTCATAGCAGAAAAGCTCATATTCGGCGGTAGTTTTATCTTTCTGGATTAAAGACAAAAGTAATTCAATATTATTTTCATCAATTTGCAAATAGCTACGTAAGAGCTCTTTGACATGATGATCAATGTGCAGGATCAAAACGGTCATCCTCGCTTGTGCTTAAAATATTCTATTTCCCGTTCATGTTTCTGGGCTGCAGCTTTACTTGGAAAGGTACCGAGATTTTTTCCGGTCTTTCGGCTATAAATGCGGTATTTATTTCCAATTTTTCTAATATGTAATGCAATCATTAATTCTCCTGTTCAGAGGTTAATTGTTGAGATTTTTGAGCTGATTTGCCACCGGCTTCGCCCTGGCGCTCTAAGCGATGCATTTGATCCCAGTCGCCCTTCATACTACCAACTTCGGCAATAAAGGCAGTAATGGTTGGTTTATCGATATTTTTAGCCGCGGTGAATCTTCCGTGTCCATCTGCGATTTTGAATTTAGAATTATCCGGCAAATTAATTAGAATAATTGGTTTATTGGCATCAGTTTCGGTCATTTCTTGTTCAAAATCCTTAATTTGTGGTTGGCGAGATGGATTTTTGACCGCATCCCAGTTGTCCATATTACTGGCATCAATTTGGTCCATATTGACTTCCATTGGTCCGGACCAATTAGCAGCTTTTACCCAGGAGATGAGATTTTTAGAATAATCATCCTTTAATTGTTCATAAACTGCATCGCCAATTCCAGAGGTAGAATCTTGTGCCCGGAGATGCATGGTGGTAGGAGCGACTTCATGCCCATTGACCATTGGAATTGAGGCCTCCGAGAGATCGTCTGCTTCCGGAGCTGAAGCAGTCGTTGGAGCATTCTTTTCCAATGAGGAAGGAGAGGTTGCTGGCTGACTAGAAGCATCAACCAAGCTCATAGGCGCTTCCTTCAATTCATCGCGCATCTCTTGCTTATCCGTATCCGATAGATCATCCACCAAAGCCAGAGCCAGCTTATATTTGTAGGCCGATTGAAAAGTAGCCGATGGAATATCGATTTTGGTCAAAGACACGGCTTCTTGCAATAATTCGGAGCGATCGGTATAATCCTTGGTTCTTAATCCTTCAATATTCCAAACGACATCTTCCTGGCGATGATTGGTAATAAATTGATAGATTTGCTGAATGTGATTGCGGACGATTTCGGCAAAAGACTCCAGCATAGTTTCGCTTTCATGGCGATCTTCCTGTTTAGATTGTGCCGAAGTAGAATGACTTTGTTGCTTTTTGTGGAGAGCAGTGGCCATCTGATTGACTACCAAAGCCATCCGCTGCTCTAAATCTTCGTTTTGTTGTTGCAGGAAGGCCAGAACTTTGCCTTCAGCCTCTACAATCATAAAGTCTTCATCCTGGCCAATTTGGTAAATACCATTAGAATCGACCTTGGCACGAGGCATAAACTTGGAATTGCCATCCACATTGCGCGGATCAAAACTCTGGCCAACTCCCGGGATCATATTGGATCGCTTGTGTGTCGGAACGATTAAGGCGTCGCGATAGGCCGAATAATTGGTATGTGTTCGGCGCTGGAAGTGTTCGGCAGCCAATGGTGCTAATTTGGCTCCAATGGCTAGACCGGAATGCAGATTCATGACTTTAATTGGAATGCAAGGATAAGAGGTGATAATTGGCTGATCTTCCAATGGCACCTCATAGCGATCGTCCAAATCCTTGATGGAAGAAACTGGCTTGGTCAAATGCGAGGTGCAAATAGCGACATCATTTTCCAATTCCCAGAGAACAATCCTGAATTGTTTCATAGGTTTAGCTAATGGTGTCTTTTGGACTGGCAACTCATAAAAGAGCTTAATCCAATTCAATTCTGATTCATTGTTTTCAGAATATTGCCAATCAATGACACACATCGGATCAATGTGATAGAGATATGGCGACAATAGACCATCTTCTTTTTGCTGCGAATAGGAGAGATAATTGTCTCTTTTCTGCTTCGGAATGTCAATGCCGGTAAAAGCGACTTGGTGCAATAAGGCACAAATGAACTGCTTGGCTATAAAATGCTGCAAGGTTTGATGGCGAGAGATATCGCAAGCTTCGGCAAAGAATTGATAAAAGCCTTCTTGATCTGGATTAAGCTTGGTGCCGATGGTTTTTTTGTTTTCAGCATTGGTGGCTTCCGAAATGGTCAAAGGCACATCAAAAAGCATGGCGGAATAGAAATCGATATGCTTGCCCATAATTGGAATATAAGCGCCTGCAGCCAAGCGATCGTGGTAACTATCATCGGAGGTCTCCCAGCCGAACCTGGGACAGAATAGACCGGCTCGGCGCTGTATTTCTTCACCACCCAGATACAATAGGCGTTGCTTGGTCAAGGAAGTGGCATCATAGCACGGATTGGTGCGGCGCAGGTTACCCCAGGAGGTGGGCGAAAGGCTATCATCTGTGGAGCCTTCTTGTTGATCGCGTTGAGACCAAGCGGCCATTTCCATATAAAGATCGAAATTATTGAATGAGATAACCATGGTATATTCCTAATTCTAGCGGAAACGAGGAGCGTTGTAATTGACAATTGGCGTATTGCGCGGCTCCAGCATCAATTCCTGCGCTGCCAGGGTTAATGCATCTAATCTATTTGGCGACTTCTGCTTCGGATCTCCTGTATAAGATATCATTTCATCCTCTAACTTCGGATAAGATCCAATCAGATGTAATTTGTTTTGATCGGCCAATATGCTAATTGGCTGGGCCCGGCTCATTTTGCCTTCCGAGATATGGATCAATTTTGGTTCGACAAATGGATCCTTGGTGCGGAGAGCATAGGTCAAATATTCGCCTAATCCGTTCTTTTCGCCAATGACTTCAATGTAGGACTGAGTTAAATTGGCATATTTGGCCCGGAGAGCCTGAATGGTGGTAGCAGCCTTATCCGGGCCCATAATGCCAGAAGCATCCTCCAAAAGATAAAAATGACCGTCCTTGCCCCGAGAGGCTACCATAATGCCGAATTCATCGGAAGTTTCTGGATTAGAGGTAAAAGAAGGATCGCCAGCAATGATGGTTCGGACTAAGTAATCGTAAGGATTAGAGAATTTTACTCTATGTTTGCCAAAAGCTGCTTTGAGATCCGGAAAACGATTTTGATTAATGTTTTCTTGTGTAAAAAGAGCACCGGCAATGGAAAAATCTAATTTGCCACCTAATTCAGAATTAAAATAGCGTGTTCCTTCAAATTGTTTGCGGAAAACAGCCTTAGTTTGTTCGTCTAAATATTCATTGTCAAACATGGAACAACTCATTTCATGGCAAATGGTGGGTTGTTCCTGATGTAATTGGTGCAGATACTTAAAAATCGGTGTGGTATCTGGGTTGGTGGTAATGAGGAGTTGTGCGCCGGGCAAACGAATGGAAGCATCAAATAAATGAAACATTTTTAATTGCTTTTCGGCATTATTGTCCCAGCAAACCCGTAATTCATTTAACCAGGCAAAAGAAACGTTAGCACCGATGATATAGCCATTGTTCTGCTGGGTAGTTTTTAAGGCAATTTCATTACCATTAGCAATCCGAATGGTAGAACCGACTCTTTTAGCAGTGTCTGGCGGAAATTCAGCCAAGATAGAATCGACCATGCCGCCCGGATCATCCAAATAGGCATAGGTTGGAGCGACCACCATTAGGCCTTTTTGTCCTTGGAGAGCCAAATTACGCAGATGGGCCGAGGCTAATTTGTCTTTGCCGCCGCCTCTCCCACCGACAAAGAAACAATATCGCCAAGGAAAAGTAGGTAAAATTTGATTTGGCCGCAGGGTAATATCGGCTTGATAACGAAAATAATACCAAGTTTCTTCATCCATGGCATTGATCAGCTGTTGCCGTTCCTGAAAAGAAAGCGAATGAAAATATTGGCGTTGTTGTTCAATTTCCATTGGTAATCTCGGCAGGAGGATTTAATGCAGGTTTTTCTTCGGTCTTTTCGCTTTCTTCCAATTTCTTCAGCAACGAGATGAAAGTCATTCTACCTTCATCGGTGGCAGATCGTAGCATATTCTTGACCTGATGAGTTTCTGCCAATGTCATTTGGAATTCATACATAGAACGTAATTCCCGGGCAATTTTCAGAACTATGGTAATATCTTTCCGATATTCATAGAAAGCCTTTTCCAATTCCTGCTGCAACCATTTATATTTACCCTGAATATCCTCAGAATTGGCATCCATAATTTCTAGGAGGTGTTCGCGTTTTGCCTTACGATAGGAGTAAATTCTGGTACGAATATTAGCTACTGAGGCTAGTAAGGAAAGCTTTTCTTTAATTTCGGTTGGATTAAATCCTTCTAAATAGAGATCATAAATCTCATTCCAACGTTCTGACAATTCTTTACCAGCGGCAGTTAATTTCATTGATCCTATATATAATAGATGCTTCTTTTTGGCTTTGGCGTGAATTTTCGCCATTTTTTATACAAATCGGAGAGAAAATAGAACTTTTTGCGATTAATTAAATGAACAGGCAATGTTTTATAATTGTTATCGATGGTGGGCACGGTGCAACCGAGCAAGGCAGCTAATTCCGAATTGGAATAGACTGGTTTGAGAGAAGACTTTTGAGCCAAGGTAATACTCTGGAAAAGAGGTTCCTGCGGATTATGGTGAACAAGCCAACGATTGCGATATTTGATTTTAGACCAATTAAAATGATGCATTAGTCGAAGAGTAGTCCTTTTGGAAAAATGGAGCAGTTCGGAGAGCTTTAGGACGGTATAATAACCGTCGAGAGGAGAGGTGACGTTATACATGATGATTCCTGCGATTGTAAGACTCCGGCAAAAACAAGATTAATCTCGTGTGTTAGCTTGTTTTTCTCCTTGCGAGTCAATAAGTTAAAACCTTTATAATGAGATCGAAAAAGAAGACTAACTTGTTGATCTTCCTCCTCTATTCGGTAGAGGAGATCAAAAGACTGATCTGGCGAGAATTGTGTCTGCGGATTTTGGAGGAAATTAGGCAAGATTAAGGAAATGAGGAATTGCTTATTAGAAGATGGTAGCTGGGAGATTTTGACTTCTGAACAAGCGAGAGAAAGCGTATCTTTTTTATTGAGATCGGTCAAATCGACGGTAAATATCATGGCAGGATGCCTCCGAGAGTTAAAATGTCATTTGGAACAAGAGATGTATTATAACAGAGATTGTAAGCGAAAACCCATTGCTCCATGTAATAGAGAACCTGGGCTCTGGGCGATAATTGATCAAAACCGGTAATAAAAGCATTCGGCACATGATCCAGGAGATTGCGTCGATCGACATCGGCCAGGAAGAGCTCTGGATCATGCATGGCCATGAGATAAAAAGAATGACAGCGTTCGGCATGTGAATCATGCAGATTAATGAAATTATTGATTAATTTGAGGAGATCGATTGGAATAAGGTCTTTCGGATTGTTATTGCCATTCCTGCGCAGGAGATAGCGGCCCAGATTGTCTTGTATGATTAAGTATTCACCGACTTGTATATTCATTTGATAATCCTAAAATTTCTCTTCTTTTGGTCTCTTTCGGCTTGATAAAAGGATTTCCTCTGATTGTAGAAAGATTGAACCGAGGCAATATAGATGGCACGGCCTTCTTCCAACCAAAGAAGGAAATGTTTTTTATGATCCTTATTAATTTCACCGGTTGGATCAATAATCTCCGGATGGAAATGACAAATAATTGGTGTATATCTGGCAAAAGCCAGGCGCAATTCTGGCTTACAAATTGGATTGGAGCCGAACATAGCCCATAGACAATTCTGCTGCGGAGTTGGCAAAGAGAAGAAAATTTGCTCAATATTGCGCTTACGATCAATGATATGTATTTTATTAATCAGATGCAAATGAATATCGTCAATTTTAAGCTTATTTTGGATGCGGATTTGTTCCGGAAAATTGCTGCGGAATCCTAATTCGGCATAGGCTGAATTAAAAAACCAGGAAAGATCGTTTTCGACCAACTTTTCCATGCCAGCAAAAGAGATTTTCATTCCATGATCTCATTACCCCAGGCAGTCCAGCCTTCCCGTCTATTCCTAGCAAAAAGTTCGATCTTTTTTAATTCTGGATACATTTTCTCAATAATTTCATATAGTTCATCCGGCTTCCGGCTGTGCTCACGGACTAATCCAGGAATTATTGAAACCGGTCTATTTTCTGGTCTTGGCGTTGGAATACCATTACCTTTGGTGCCAATAAGAAGTAACTCATGCTGTTGCCGAAAATAATAGCCAGTAATAGGACGATTTTTTACCCAGACAGCACAGGTTTTGTAATCAAATTGCCAAGCCTTTAAAACATCCATAGCTTCATGTAATTTAGGTGAAGTGGCCCAGAGAAAAAGAAGAGCATCTTTGGTGGCCAATTTAGAAACCGGCAATGCGCAAATGTCTTGGTGCGACATGGTAGGATAATTGATCTGAATATTTCTTTCCTCATTACCAAAAGTATAATGCCAAGCTGGATCGGCTAAAATAATTGGATATGTTTCTTCGATATTTAATTCTTTATTGCCTTTGGATATTTCTTGGATTTTAGCAATCCGAATGGCGCGCTTCTGATCACGCTTCTTTTGCGCAATTTGCTTATAGGCTTTGATTATTTCTTGTTCGTTCATTTCCACCAATTACTCCAAATAGTTCCATTATTGTAATTCTTTTGGTAGTGAATAATGGAGAGAGTGAATCCTTCTGGTTGCTTCACATTACCATTATGATAAGTAAATTCAGCATCCTGCCAATCGCAGAAGATGACCTCTTTGATGTTATGATTATGGTGATACATATCTTTCCAGCGCTTTTTAGTTCCAATAGCAGTAGAATATTTAACCAATTGGACCACGTTATCGGAAAGCTGAAAAGCGTGATTGATTAGCT
>Ga0335077_10004108_pt1 | contig 17749 bp, 13 predicted proteins | sample Lox_Sample_31_FD_207151 | JGI IMG/M metagenome (GOLD analysis project Ga0335077, IMG submission 207151) | Soil microbial communities from Loxahatchee National Wildlife Refuge, Florida, United States - Lox_Sample_3.1 | ecosystem: Environmental > Terrestrial > Soil > Wetlands | place: USA... | reverse complement strand
CCTACGGCGGTTGTTGGCTCCTTCGGGCTTTCCTTGTCCGGGAGACTTGGCGGTGTGGTTGCCATGATTATTTTCCTCCGAGGAGAAAATGCAGGGCCGATTGCTCGGCAACGCCGAGGGCCTGGGCGAGAGAGATCTTCGCCAAATTGAAAGAGTACAAACTCGCGATGTAGGTCTGATTCGCCTGGGCTACGGATTCCTGCGCCTGAACGACTTCGAGATTGTCCGCGACTCCGGCGGCAAAACGGTCGCGGGCCTGCGCCAGCGTCTGGTTCGCGAGTTCGATGTTGCTTTGTGCGACGGCCACCAAGTCCGACGACGATTTCAGGTTGTAGAACGCGGTGCGCACCTGGTCGTCAATCTTGCCGCCGAGATCGGCGAGTTCAGCCTTGCGCTGCTGAAGCGCCGAGTCCGCTTGCAACTTATCGGCGCGGACGCGGCTCCCCTGAAAGATGGGAATGTTCAGGCCCACGTCGAACGCGAAGGTCCCGTGGGAAGTAGCGAAATTAGGGCTGCCGATGTCTCCGTAATTTGCGGCCGTGGACAGGGAAGGATAATTTTCCGCTGCAGCCGCACTCCTGCTGAGTTCCGCGGCGCGAACTTGCGACTTGGCGGCGAGATAATCCGGGCGGGTGACATAAGCCTGCTGCAACGCCTGATCCAGCGTGACACCTTCGAGCGGAGCGTAGGGAACAGAGTCCGACAGCTGAAACTCCTGGCCGTTGGGCAGCCCGATGATGCGCGCGAGGGTCAACTTATCAATGGCTTTCTGGTTTACGGCGGCAATGAGCCGCTGCTGTTGGATTTGCAATTCGACGCGGGCGCGCAATACGTCAATGCTCGCAATCACGCCCTCTTTGTTCTGGTCCACAGATTGGCGATAGAGGGTTTGCGCGGTTTTAACCTGGGCAGTGATGGAATCCACCGTAGCCGAATCCGAGATCACCAGAAGGTAGGCGTTGCCTGCTGTAAAAATGACCAAATCTCTGTCGCTTTTATAGGTGTACTGCGATGCTTTTTCGAACTCCGCAGAGGATTTCCAGTTCCTGATATCGGACCAATTGAAAATTTCCTGGGAGACGTAAGCGCGTGCGTCCTGGACGGCGAATGGACCTACGATCGGAGAGATTGAGACTCCGGGGATGGAAAGATTGAAGCCCAGAGTTTTGAGATCGATCTGTTGGACTGAGGTGGCGACCTTGGCAGTAAGGTCAGGGAGAAGCGCATTTAAACCCCGAAGACGGACAGCGCGAGCCGCGCGAGTATTCTCGCTGCTTTCAATCACACCGAGGTTGTATTTCAAGGCGCGTTCGAACGCGTCGTGGAGGGAAAGATCAAGAGTGGTTCCAGTCGCCTGGCCCGTGGGCACGCTTCCGGCAAAGGGACTCTGTGCCTGTGCAAGGCCCGGTTTCGGAGAACCCACGAGCAAGGCCAAGGTGATGCAAGATAGAAAGTTCAGCCAACGGGCCCGATCATTAGCTAACATCATCGCTCCTTACCATTGCGGATCACAAATCAACTGCGGTCCTTCGCATAACGCGCAAGCGCATCGAGGATGATCTCGACCGCCGCCTGATTGCCCATGCCGGAATTCACCATCAAGTGGAAACGGTGCCTTCCGGGCCATTCAACGTTGAAGTATTGCTTGATGAAATCCGCCCGGTCGCGGTCCACGCTTTCGGCCAGCTCAACCGCTTCGCTCTCGCTCTTTCCGCCCGCTCGCAGGCGACGGACGCGCTCCTGAAAGGGAGCGTAGATGAAAACGTGAAAGGCGTCGGGGCGCTTGCCGAGATAATAGGCGGAGCCGCGGCCAACAATGACGCAATTGCCCGCGTCCGCGATTTCCGGCAAGATTTTTTTCACGACCTCACGAACGCACTCCGTATCCACCATCTTCATCCGGTGCGCGTTCTGGCTGCCTTCGTGGCTCCCGCGCAGGAAGGCCTTGAACAAGCGGTAGTACGCGGGATCGCGGCGCTCTTCGTGCTCTTCCACTGCGCCGCAATCACAGTCCAGACGGCGGGCGATCTCTTCGGTCAGCAACTGGTCCCAAAGTTTCCAGCCCAGCCGCGCGGCAAGTTGCTCCGCGATCTCGCCTCCACCGCTCCCGTATTCGCGCTCCAGTGTGACAAGTCGGATCGGCATACATTCCTCACTCATTGCTCGCTGCGAACGATTTGCGGTCCGCGAACGATTCCCAAAGCTTCAACTGGATTCCCATTCTTCCTTCATCCTTCATCCCGCCGCGACTTCGCCGCCGGCGCCGGGCTCATTCTTCTTGAGGGCAAACGAAAGCAAGAACATAATCCCGGCTCCGATGCACAGCACCCAAAAGGTATCTATGTATGCCAAAGTTGTGGCCTGTCCAATCAATTCCTGATACACGCGGGCGTAGGCCTGACTTGTGGCCTGGGTGATCCCCAGACCGACCGTAGACAAGCGAGCCGCCAGCGCCTCGACTGCCCGCGTGAAAGGAGGACTTCCCGGGCCGGAGTGAGCGGAGAGGAACACCTGATGGACTTGAGCTCGCCGAGCGATCAGGGTGGTGACCATGGACGTTCCGATGCTGCTTCCGATGTTGCGCATGAAATTCACCAGGCCCGAGACGCTATTGCTCTTCTCCAGAGGCATTCCGACGTAGGAAACAAGGTTGATCGGAACGAAGAGGAAGGCGAGACCGAACACCTGCGCCACTCGCAGAAAGCTGGCGAATCGAAAGCTGATCTCAAGGTCGAGATTCTGCGTGGAGTAGTACATGGCCACGGAAAGCGTGAGCCAGCCAAAGCCGATGATATAGCGCGCCTGCACCTTGGAAGCGAGCGCACCGGCGACGGGCATCAGAAACAACAACAAAAGTCCGCCGCCGGAGAGCACGAGGCCTGCGGATTCAGCGGTGTAACCCAAGAGCGTCTGGAGAAACTGGGGCATCATGACCAGGCTCGAAAAGAGCATGATCCCCAGAACGAACATCATCGCATTTGCGCCCAGGAAGTTCATGTTCTTGAAGAGATGCACATCGACAATCGGATCCTTGTGAAACCACTCCCAGATGACCAAGGAGATGAGGCCCACCGCGGCGAGGATGGCAAGCGTGAGGATGAAGTGGGATCCAAACCAGTCGTCTTCCTGCCCTTTGTCCAGCATCACTTGTAGCGCGCCGATGCCAAGGGCGAGAAGGGCAACGCCAATGTAGTCGATCTTTATTCCTCCATGTGCCGCGCGCTTGGCCCAGGGAGGGTCTTCGACCAGGCGAAGGACAAGAAATAGTGCCAAAATGCCGACGGGCAAATTGATGAAAAAGATCCATCGCCACGAGTAGTTGTCCGTGATCCAGCCCCCCAGAGTAGGGCCGATGGTTGGGGCAATAATCGTGGTAATGCCATAGAGAGCGAAGGCCAAGCCGCGCTTTTGGGGAGGGAAAATGTCTGCGAGGATGGATTGCGCCATCGGTTGCAGGCCGCCTCCACCCGCGCCCTGAAGAATCCGGAACAAGATAATTGCTCCGAGATTTGGAGCGATACCGCAAAGCAAAGAGCTGATGGTGAAAATAACCAGGCAGATCATGAAAAACCGCTTGCGCCCGATGACGCCAGCAAACCATCCGCTGATGGGCAGAACGACGGCATTGGAAACAAGATAGGAGGTGAGCACCCAAGTGCTCTCGTCGTTGCTTGCGCCCAGACTGCCCGCCATGTAGGGCAAGGCCACGTTCGCAATGCTGGTGTCCAGCACTTCCATGAATGCGGCCAAAGCAACGACTACGGCGATCAGCCAAGGATTGAACGATGGCTTCCATGGCTCGGTCGGCAGAGAGCGCACCGTGCCGCTTGCGGAGCCTTCGGCTCCTGAGTTGGAGAGTCTTTGAGAGTCGTCAGCCATCTTCATGCAATTTGCGTTGGATGTCCGGAAAAATCCAAAGGGTCCAAATGATTTAACACAAAACCCATCTCCGTATCACCTTGGTAAACCCGCGGTCAAACGCTCAGCAGGGGGCATGGAGCGTCGCGGACCTTCGCATAGGTCAGATCGCGCATTCGCCCCGAGCTTCCCTGCTGCGGGTTTCTTCCAGTCACAAACGTATCCGCCTGTATCTCTTGAGCCGCCCGGGTAAGAGCGTCTCGAACCCGGCCCACGGCAACTTCTACGCGCGCGAACGAGCCCCTGGCGAGCTGCAACTCTTCGAGGCGGCGGGAGGCCGCACCCTCGTATCCGCCCAGGAAGAATCCCGCCGGGGTGAGCAACACAAGAGGAAACGTAAAGAATTGCACGCCGACATTCATGCGGATGCTCCTCCCCGTGCGAGCGCAGTTAGATTGAATGCGCGAGGCCCAGCAAGTCAGCCTGTAGCGTTCTTTACGCTGAGGCTGCGGACGCTCCGCTCTTGAAGAACGCCAGCAAATCGGCGTTGATCTGATCCGCCTGGGTCCTGGGCATGCCGTGCGGAAAGCCCGGATAGACTTTCAGCGTCGCATTCTTCAAAAGCTTTGCTGACAGAGGACCCGCGGCGACGATGGGCACGATCTGATCGTCTTCGCCGTGCATGACGAGAACGGGAATATCAATCTTCTTGAGATCGTCCGTAAAATCGGTCTCCGAAAACGCCTTGATGCAATCGTAGTGGGCCTTCATGCCGCCCAACATCCCTTGCAACCACCAGTGTTCCCGGATGCCTTCTGAAATCTTTGCGCCTGGGCGGTTATAGCCGTAAAACGGGAGGGTAATGTCCTTGTAGAACTGAGGACGGTTTGCCGCGAGCTGCGCGCGAAGACCGTCAAATACGGAAATGGGCAGGCCAGTGGGATTCTTTTCCGTTTTGAGCATGAGAGGCGGAACCGCGCTGATTAGCACGGCCTTGGCGACACGCTTGGAGCCGTGACGGCCCAAATAGCGCGCGACTTCTCCGCCACCGGTGGAGTGGCCGACCATGATGGCGTTCCTGAGGTCAAGCGCGTCGAAGAGTTGCGCGAGATCATCCGCATAGGTGTCCATATCATTGCCGTCCCACGTCTGGCTGGAGCGGCCATGGCCGCGTCGGTCGTGAGCAATGACGCGATAGCCGAGTTGGCCGAAGTAGAGCATTTGGCCCTCCCAGTCGTCGCCAGTGAGCGGCCAGCCATGCGAAAACACGATTGGCTGTCCCTCGCCCAAATCCTTGTAGAAAATCTGAGTTCCGTCTTTCGTCGTGATTGTTGCCATGATTCGTTCTCCTTCTAATTTCTCGCTTTTCGGAATTGGCCCTAAACAATTGAAGGTCGTTCGTTCACCATTCCAAACGCTTCGTATACAAGCTCAAAGAGGCATCCGAAATCGATGCTTTCCCCACGTGACCGGCTTGGCCCCAAAACTCTTTGTCGCAGCCTTAATTCAGTTCGGCAGCACCGCACTCCCTTCCCGTCGCCGCAATCATCGGAAAAGGGCGAACCGATCCTGGATCCGCAGCCCGCCCAATTCTCTTCAAACGAACGGATTTCCGCAGCGCAGCGCGAGCGTGGAACATCCGTCCTTTTGCGGCGGCAATGGAAATTCCCATCTTTTCGGCGGCTTCGCTGACCGAATGCTCCTCAAGTTGCATGAGTTGCACGGCATGGCGGATGCTCGGCCGCAATGCGCGGACGGCTTCATGAACAACTCTCTTGCGTTCGGACAGTACAAGGCTGTCTTCGGGATTCGGGTCGCAGTCCACGGGTTCCCAGGGGCGCGGCGAAATTTCGTTGCTGTTGTCGTCGAGGGTGAAGACTTCCCGGCGGCAGCGCTTCTTACGCAGAAGCATCAGCGCGGAATTGATAGCCACGCGAGTTAACCAAGTGGAAAACCTCGATTTACCCTGAAAACGCGGGAGATTCGAAAACGCTTGGAGCAACGCATCCTGGAGCGCATCTTCCGCGTCCTCCCGGTTGTTCGTGATGCGGAGAAGCGAACTGAGGATTGCGGGCGTCGAAGCGGCGCAGAGCTTCGCAAATGCGTTTGCGTCTCCCTCGAGAGCCGCAGCGATCAGGCGCCGTTCCATTTTGCGAATGTCCCATTCTTCGGGCGACAGGCAGGGTTCCCCCGAGCCTTCGCATCCCGGCTTCATGTTTGTTTGCGATTCGGTATCCACAGCTCGGCCACTCCTATTTCTCTCGTTTTCTCTCTCGTTTCATCCACTCGCGTACGTAAGGCGGGCAGTGCAAAATGGCCGCTCCACGCGCTTCGCAATCAATGAGGAATTGAATTCCGCTCAAGTCCACGATATTCAGTTCCGTCAAGTCCAAGGCCAACGACGCACTAACCTCGCCCATTTCGGGCTTCAACTCGCTGGTCTCAGATGATCGTAATTCGCCGATCAAGCGGAAAACCATGAATGTACCGTTAAAACCTTTTTCAATTCGCAGCGTCATTGGGCGAAGGCGGGCAAGAAAGGTGCAATTGCTGCACCATCGTAAAAATGCTGAATCTAAGGCAATTAGCTTGGCGCGATCGTGCCGAAATTCAGCAAATGCCGATTTTCGGCACTGTCACTTTGGCAGGGCACGAAATCTGGGCAGCTGTAACGACGAGCTCTGCAACTGCCAAGCAGGGTTCTCAGCCGCCGGTTTGGCGGGAGCGGTGGATTCCCAGACGCGCCATCTTTGACTCCAGGGTCTGGCGCGGAATTCCCAGTTTGGCTGCGGCACCGTATGGGCCGGAGATGCGACCGGCGCTTTCTACCAGCGCGGCTTCTATCAGCTCGCGTTCGCGACCGCTATCGAGGCGCCCCAGTCCGCGGAGTTCAACGCCGCTCCGGGAAGCCGTACGCGTCTGTTGCTTCAGCCAGGCCTCATCGACGGAGAAGCTGTCGTCATCGCAAAGGAGGACGGCCCGCTCCACGACGTTCTGCAATTCGCGGATATTTCCCGGCCAGTCGTAGGACTCGAACATTTCGAGAGTGTTTCTTCGAATTCGACGTATGTTCTTGCCCACTTTCTTTGCATACCGTTCGATAAAATATTCTATAAGCAGGGGAATGTCTCCGGTGCGTTCCCGTAGGGGCGGGAGGAGGATGGGGAAGACGTTCAAGCGGTAGAAGAGGTCCTGGCGGAAGGTCCCCGCGGATACTGCGGCTTTCAGGTCGCGGTTCGTCGCCGCGAGAATACGCACATCCACGGAAATCGGCACGTTGCTTCCGACGCGCTCGAATTCGCGTTCCTGGAGCACACGCAAAAGCGAGACCTGGGTCTCCGCGGGAAGATCTCCAATTTCATCCAGAAAAATGGTGCCGCCGCTTGCGGCCTCGAATCGTCCCAACCTGCGCTGCAAGGCGCCGGTAAACGCGCCCTTCTCATGCCCGAAAAGCTCGGATGACAGCAGCGAGGAAGGAATGGCGGCGCAATTCACGCGGATGAAGGCGCGCGCCACGCGGTTTGATTGCCGGTGGATGGCCCGGGCAACCAGCTCTTTTCCCGTACCCGTTTCTCCCAGTATCAGAACGGTTGAATCAGTCGGCGCCACTCGAGCGACATCCGAGAGCACGCGGACTAGTTTTTCAGATGATCCGAGGACTTCGTCGAGAAGGCCAGAGCGGTTAACCTCTTCACGCAGGGCCAGATTTTCGTTTCGAGCGCGCTCGGACTCCTGCTTGCTTTCCTCGAAGTCGGTGCGCGCCACGTACCAGCGAAGGATGTTGCCTACTTCGTCTCGCACGGGGTCGAATCGCGAAAGGAACCACCGGTACGTGCCGTCCTTCTGCCGCAGGCGCGCCTCCGTTTCAAAGGACTCGCATTTCGCCAAGCCTGCCTGCAAATCTGCGAGGTGGCGCTGCAGATCCTCGCCGTGCACGACCCCGGATTGAAACTGGTCGGCCATCCACTCTTCGAGCGATAACCCGTGGTAATCGAGAACGCGCCGGTTGGCGTAGAGACCCGTGCCATCACGTCCCAACACAAAGACATGAGCCGGCATAAATTCAATCAACCGCCGCAATTCTTTCTGGCTTTCCCTGAGCTTTTCTTCGCGATTGCGTAGGTTTTCATAAAGATCTTGCAGCCTTCCGACGGTGTCGTTGAACACGGCCGCAAGCTGCCCGAGCTCGTCTTTCCCTTTCACGGGAATGTGATACTGGAATTCCCCGCGGGCTAATGCCCGCGAACCTTTCATCAAATCACCGAGGGGTTCGGTAATGCTTTGTGTGATCGCAAGGCCCAAAAAAGCGGCGATGAGCAAGGTAAGCAGGCCTGTTGCCAGAAAAATCAGGAACATGCGATTTTCCGCGCGTCGAATACTCAGGGCAGCTTGTGCCCGCTCCGCACCAACTTCTTTATCAACGCTCCGCACCAGATCAGAGCTTACGGACTCGAGCGGGCGGACTTGATTCTCAAGCCGGAAACGAAGGGCAACCCAGTCGCCCGACGAGGCCAGCGCCTTTATGGCATCAAGATGAGAAGGCAATTCGCTTTGCACCGCCTCGAGGGAGGCGAGCATTGTCGGGTCGAGCTGCGCAGGCGGAGGCACACGGTTAAAAACGGCCTCGGTTCGCTGAGCCTCAGCTAGGAGCGAAGCCCGAAGGGTCTCCAATTCCGCTTCCAAACGGACTTTGTCTTCCGACTGGGCCAGCTCATTCAGCCGGTCATAAAATGATCTCAGGCCATTCTGAAAGCGCAGGACGGCGGTCAATTCCTGATCCACTCCCGCGAGCCGTTCGAACTGCGCGCGCACCAGGTGGAATTCCCAGAGAAGCAGACCGTTGCCGGAAAGCATCAACAAAATCAGGAGGATAAAGCAGGCCGTAAGACGCGGACCAATGCTGAATCGAGAGAGTCGGCCGGACCATTTTGCGAAGTGGCGCACAAGATTCAAAGGGACAATCCTCACGCTCAGAAACTTTGAGGGCGCGCCAACTGCTGACGGTTCGCAACGTCAAAGGGCGCCGGCGTAGTCCTCGTGCTGCGCAGGGGAAGTGCAGCCAGGCGATCTTGGCCAAGATCCCGTCGCTAGCGGTCACTTCCACCTTTCTCCACAGGGCCTGCCTTAAAACCGGTAATCACAACAAGCTCCTTTTGGAGTGCCGCAGCCTCGGCCGGGGCCTTCGGCTGACCGGACAGAACGGAATATACCGCCCGGAAATACGCACGAGATACCCTCTCATAGTTCTCCCCCGTGACGGTAGAGGGGCGGGCGACCGAACCGCTTCGTTTCCCGGCAGCGGGCAATCCTAATCGCGAATAAGCCTGGAGGACCGGGGGAAGGTCGAACAACTGCGGCAATTGTGGCGGTCCCGCGCTGGACCGCGCGGCGTCATACAGATGCTCTTTGTTCACAAGGAAGCGGACCAGTGCGACGGCCTCCATGGGGTGAATGGAGGTGCGTGAAACTCCCAAGCCGAATCCTCCTACAACGGCCACACGTCCCGCGCTACCCCCAGGAACACTTGTAACGCCTGATTGATGAAACGTCGGAGTATTCACGGGGCGGCTCAAAAAGTAATCCGATGTCCATCCCCTCCAGAACGCCGCATTCCCTGCATATTGAAAAGCGTTAATTGCATCCCATTCCTGGTAGGAAAGCACGTTTGGCGACGAGATCCACCCCACCCAACGCGCTGCGCGCTCCCACGCGCGGACCGTGCCGGGGTTGTTGAGGGTGACCGTTCGGTCGTCGGAGATGATTCGGCCGCCACCCTCGGAGAACTGCCACTCAAGGGCATTGCAGGTCAGTCCTTCGCTGGCAGCGCCGGGCCAGACATGGCCCCAAAAATCCTTTTTCCCTTTTGCTCGCTCTCCCTGCTGGATCCGAAAGGCCATTTTCTCGAGCTGATCCCACGTCGTGGGAGGATCGCGAAATCCATACTCCTTAAGCAGATCGGTTCGATAGAAAAGGACGGCGGTGTTCGTGTGGTATGGAACTGCGACAAGTCTGCCTTCCACCGTATAGTTCGCTACCAGTTCGGGGTTATCGGAAGCAATTTCCTCGGCGAAATAGGGCTTCAAATCGGCTAGGTACTGCTGCAGGATGCCCGGCCAGATCACATCTATGCCGTAGACGTCGGGGCTCCCACTTCCTTTTTGCAACAATTGGCGCGTAAGAACCAACTGATCTGGCGAACTCTCCGGCGCCGGCAGATGTTTGACCTGGATTCCTGATTCCCGTGTGAACTCCTGCAGCTCCGCTTCGCGCGCTTCGCTTCGGTCGGAGGCGTCGTGAGACCACTCAGGATCAAGAAAAGTAATGGTGACGGGAGACGGTGAAGAGCGCCGGCAAGCGCCCAGGATCAAACCAAACAATAAAACGCCTGACGCCCAGCTGAGTTTAGAGATTCTGGCGCAGCCCATCGCCAACATAATCTATCTCAGCCGGTGGGAATAGCGACAGTCTCTTCCCAGGACATTGGATGGATGCCCGCGGGGCGGAGGGATCGCGGCGCAGCTCAAGCCTAAAATTCCGCGGGAATTCCTGTTGGGTCGGACGAACGCCGTTTTGAATTTCTTCGGTCTCGAGATTCCGCGCCTCGCAAGAACTCATCCGGCCCCTCAACTTCAGAAAAACAGTTGCTTCACGCCAGCCGGCCGAAACGTCGCGCCCAACGGAACTTGCCGTTGAAAATACGGAGGAGGAGGGATTCGAACCCCCGAGACCCTTTCGAGTCTAACGGTTTTCAAGACCGCCGGTTTCAACCGCTCACCCACTCCTCCGCATTCGATTCTAACGTATTCAGCGATGCTGCGGCTCACCTTTGGCATCCGTGATGCGGATAGCCTGTGGGGATCATGGTCTACTCCCGTTTCGATGCAGAAACTCGAAAGACCCTCCGAAAGCCTCTACAAAAACGATCTTGTAGCACTTTCCAGCCGGAACTGGTTATGATGGCAGGCACTAAATTGCACCAGGGGGCAATTCCAGTGACAAGAAACACCCCGATTCGAATTTTGCTCGCGCTTGCTTCGGCTCTTTTCTTCGTATTTACGATGCCCGCATTTGCGCAGCATCAGCCTCACAGTCAGGCGGAAGCCCAGTGGAAGAGTTTTCCGTGGATGAACGCCGCCCTCTCGCCGGACGAGCGCGCCGACATGGTGCTGAAGCAGATGACCCTCGAAGAGAAGATCAGCCTGCTGCATGGCAACGGCATGCGCGGGTGGGGAAAGCCGCGTCCCAACGCCTATCTAGGCAATGGCGGCGCGGGATTTGCATTGAGCATTCCGCGCTTGGGGATTCCCTTTATCCAGATGAGCGACGCCGCGTACGGTGTGCGCAGCAGCGCGGAAAATGGCCGGTACTCGACCGCCCTTCCTTCCGATGTCGCAGCTGCAGCTAGCTGGGATCCGCAAGCGGCCTGCGAGTACGGCGCTCTGATTGGCCGCGAATTGCGCGCGCAAGGGTACAACATGACGCTCGGTGGCGGCGTGGATCTGACGCGCGAACCGCGCAATGGCCGGACGTTCGAATACATGGGCGAAGACCCTATTCTCGCCGGAACGATGGTCGGCAACCGCATCAAATGCGAGCAGGCGCAGCACGTCATCGGGGACATCAAGCACTACGCCCTGAACGATCAGGAAAGCGGGCGCAAAGAAGTCAACATCATCATCAGCAAGAGGGCGATGCAGGAAAGCGATCTGCTTGCGTTTCAGATCGGAATTGAGATCGGCAACCCCCAGGCAGTCATGTGCTCCTACAACGCCGTGAATGGAGATTTCGCCTGCGAAAACAAATACCTTCTGACCGACGTGCTGAAAAAGGACTGGCAATTCAAGGGCTTTGTGGTTTCTGACTGGGGAGGGACGCACAGCACGGTTAAGGCATCGGCTGCGGGGCTGGACAACGAAGAGCCGGAGGATATTTTCTTCGGCGAAAAGCTTCTGGAAGCGGCAAAGGCCGGCCAGGTTCCCATGTCAGAAATTGATGATCACGCTCGCCGCGTCCTGCGCGCGGAATTCGCCAGCGGGATCGTAGATTATCCCGAGCAGAAAAGCGTTGTGGATGTGGATGCTGGCTTCGAAATCTCGAGGCGCATCGCGGAACAGAGCAGCGTGCTCCTGAAAAATGCCGCGGACATTCTTCCTCTGGACCCAGACAAGGTGCGTTCCATCGCTGTCATCGGAGAACATGCGGATACCGGCATGATCTCCGGCGGCGGCTCCGCGCAAGTGGACCCGGAAGGGAGCACTCCCCCGCGGTGGCTCGAACACATATGGTTTCCCACTTCCCCGCTCAAAGCCATTCGCGCCAAGGTTCCTGGGATGGACGTGCAATTCGATTCCGGAGCTGATCCCGCAACCGCAGCCGCGTTAGCAAGGAAATCGGAAGTGGCGATCGTTTTTGCGCATCAATGGACCGGCGAGGAAATGGATCTTCCCGATCTCTCTCTGCCCGGCAATCAAGACGCAATGATCGAGCAAGTCGCGGCCGCAAATCCTCACACGATCGTCGTTCTGGAAACGGGTTCCGCGGTCACAATGCCTTGGCTCGAGAAAGTCAGTGGAGTTTTGGAGGTCTGGTACGCGGGCAGCAAAGGCGCCGATGCGGTCGCCAACATTCTCTTTGGTGGGGTCAATCCGAGCGCGAAGCTCCCGATGACCTTCCCGCGCAGCGTTTCCGATCTGCCCCATCCGAAACTTGCCATGCCGCCACCGGAAACCGTCCAAATTGCCCCATGGTTCCTTTCCAAACCTACGTATGACCTTCATTATGACGAGGGGCTCAAAGTCGGCTACAAGTGGTACGACGCGGAAAACAAGCCCGTGCTCTTCCCTTTCGGTTATGGTCTTTCCTATACGACCTTCAGCTACTCGAATTTGAAGGTGACCCCTGGCGAACAACCGACCGTGTCCTTCACCGTGAAAAACACCGGCAGCCGCCCGGGCGCGGAAGTCGCCGAAATTTACGCCGCGCTCCCTGCAAGCGCGGGCGAGCCCCCGAAGCGTCTCGTGGGATGGAGCAAAGTCCCGCTGAATCCGGGAGAAAGCAAAGACGTCACCCTGGCGATCCAGCAGCTCTATCTCTCGATCTTCGATGAATCTTCGAATTCCTGGAAACGCCTCCCGGGTTCCTACACGTTCCTGGTCGGCGGTTCCTCCCGCGACCTTCCGCTCTCGCAAACGGTCAGCCTGAACTAGGACCGAAAATCGCGGACTTTGTGTCCTCCGGTTTTTGCCGCATCCTTTCGCGGCAGCGTACATCCAATTTCTATCAGCTGGCGTATCATTGATTGAGGGGTAGTGTGCCTCGCAATTTTTGTCGGGAGAGGACCCATGTCGTCGGAAAGAGAACCCAAATTGACCTGGAAGGACGTCACGCCGAAAGAGGTCTACTACAATCGCAGAAAATTTCTTGCGGCCATGGGTCTCGCAGGCGCTGCGGCGATCACCGGCCGCGAGATGTGGAAGCTGGCCTCGCCGCCCACGACCGTCGAAGCCACCACCAAGCTCAATTTCACTCCCGGCCCCTTCAGTACCTCGGAAAAAGTCACTCCTTACAACGACGTCACGCACTACAACAATTTTTATGAATTCGGCACTGACAAAGCCGATCCCGCCAAGAACGCTCAGAATTTCCGCACATCGCCCTGGACCGTTTCCGTCGAAGGCGATGTAAAGAACAAGCGCAAGTATTCCATGGACGAACTTCTCAAGCTCGCTCCGCTCGAAGAGCGCATCTACCGCCATCGCTGCGTCGAAGCCTGGTCTATTGTCGTTCCCTGGATCGGCTTTTCGCTGAACAACATCCTGAAGCTCGCCGAACCTACCCCGAAAGCGAAGTATGTCGCTTTCGAAAGCTATTACAGCCCGAGCCAGATGCCCCAGGCCCAATACGCCGGCATTTCTTTTCCTTACGTGGAAGGTTTGCGCCTCGATGAAGCCATGCATCCGCTGACCATGATCACAGTCGGCATGTACGGCGAGACGCTCCCCAATCAGGATGGCGCTCCCGTGCGCATCACCGTGCCGTGGAAATACGGCTTCAAGAGCATCAAGTCCATCGTGAAGATCAAGCTGGTCGGTTCGGAGCCCCCAACCACCTGGAATCTGGCCGCCCCCAATGAATATGGCTTCTATTCCAACGTGAATCCCCACGTGGATCATCCCCGCTGGAGCCAGGCCAAGGAACGCCGCCTCGGCGAAATCTTCCGCCGCGATACGCTCATGTTCAATGGCTATGGCGATCAGGTCGCCTCGATGTACGCGGGCATGGATCTGAGGAAATACTTCTAGTGCCGCCTCAAGCCTTGCGCAAAATTCTAATCAGCAAATGGACCAAGGCGCTGCTTTTTCTGGTGTGCCTTATTCCGTTCGGCCTGCTCTGTTGGCGCGCCTTCACCGGCGATCTTGGCCCCAATCCCGTCGAAACTCTTCAGCACACCACCGGCGATTGGACCTTGCGCTTCCTGATCTTCACCCTTTGCATCACGCCGCTGCGCAAGATTCTCAAACTTCCCGACCTGATCCGCTTCCGCCGCATGCTCGGCCTCTTCGCTTTTTTCTACGTCAGCCTTCACTTCCTAACGTACATCGGCCCCGACCAGTCCTTCAGCCTCTCCGCCATGTGGAAAGACGTTTTCAAGCGTCCCTTCATCACCGTTGGCTTTCTCGGATTTGTCTTGCTGATTCCGCTCGCGTTGACTTCCACCGCCGGCTGGATTCGCCGCCTCGGCGGCCGCCGCTGGAACATTCTTCATCGCGCCATCTATATTTCGGCAATCGCTGGCGTGATTCACTATTACTGGCTCGTCAAATCCGATGTCCGCAAGCCAGTCGAATATGCCTTCTTCGTCGGCGTTCTGCTCGTCTGGCGCCTCGGCGATTGGCTCCTTAAGAAACGCGGCCCCGTCGTTGCTTCCGCCCGCGCCCCGCGCACTTCGCCTTCGAATTGAAGTCTTGAATTGGGAAGACACATGCTCGACAGGGCCGTCAGTGTGTCGCGCTGCCAGTGTCGTTCAGCAAGATAACATCCGCAGTGGGATCACTCCGCAAGACCGCAAGCTGTTTTCCGTTGTGTGACCATCGAAAATCCTGAATGATCGCCGACTTGAAGTCGGTGATCATGTGGCCCTTCGAGCCATTCACTGGCTGATCCCAGATATTGTCCACTCCCTTGTCTTCCACGGCATAAGCGATTTCTTTGCCATCGGGCGTGTAATAGAAGCTGTTGCCGGCCAGCGGTCCGCCGGTATGATTGACAATGTTGTAGGGTGAATTCGGCGCCAGATATCGCACCGGGCCTTTTCCCGAGCTCTGCAAGTCGAAAATTGCGATTCGCTGCGAATAGGTGCGCGAATTCGGACTCTCCTCTTGCATGGCGATCGCAAAAGATTTGTTGTCGGGGGAAAACGCCAATGCCGCAAAGAGAGCGTTGCGGAGTTCGGTTCCCGCGGCAGGTTCAGGCGGTCCCCCGCTGACGGGAATACGTTCCAAGCGATTCTGCTTCTGATCGTAAAAATACGCCCACTTTCCATCCGCGGTACAACCGACAAGAACGACGAACCCACTCGACGTGAGAGGCTTGGGATCGGAACCGTCGGCATTGGTACGCCAAACTCTCAGTGCGCTTCCCGTTTCGCTTCCATGGAGCGCCCAATCTACCAGGATCGATCGGCCTTCGTCGCACGAAAATGCCGAGAGAATCCAGCCCGAGGGATCATCCAACAAGGTGACCTCGTTGCTCCCGTCTGTTCTCATGCGCTTCAGTTGCCAGCCCTGGGAGAGGAGCAGCTCGCCATCCGGAGTCCACTCAATCGAAGGAATCAGGCCTTGCCGCGGGATATTGGGCACAGCACGGAACGATCCGCCCCCGCTGCCCGGCAACAGATCAATTTCATTTGACTGCTGTGTTTGCACCGTCGCCAGCGTTTTGCCGTCGCCGGAGAGGCTCAAGCTCGTATGATCCGTAGCATCGTTTGTAATCGTAAGGAATTTGGCGGCGGGAAATGAGACCTCTCCGACTTGGTCATAGCGGGCCATTCGCGCGCCGCGGGACGCATAGTCGGTCAATATCCACCTTCCGTCAGGCGTCCAGGCGAGATCGAAAACAAGTTTGTCCACGTAGACGGCGAAAGGATTCAATTTCGCTGTTGCGAGTTCAAACAGGTCTATCTCCCCAAGCGCTTTCACGTTGAAATCGATTAGAGAGATGGCCAGACTTTTCCCGTCTGGGGACCATGAAACTCTTTGCGGAGCCTTGTCCAGCGTTTGAATCGTTAGTACCTTCTCATCGCTCCCGTCAGCATTCGATTCCAGCAGCCTCCACTTTCCCACGTCCGGATCGTTCTCACGAAAGTAGGCGATCTGCTTTCCATCAGGAGAAGTGGTTACGTTCGAATCCACGTCCTTGGAAATCACCCCCGGAGTGCCTCCCAGCACCGGCGCGCGGTAGAGATTGAACGTGTTCGCCATTCCCGGAACAGTCTCTCGGAAGTAGATGTAATTCCCGTCCTGTGAAAATGCAGGCGTGGAAAATCTTTGCCCAGTAGGAGCAACGATTTCCGTATCGCTTCCCGTCGGAACATTCCGCAGCCAAAGACTCCGCTGCCCATTCTCGTTTTGCACGCTCAAAAGGAATTTTCCATCGGGAGAAATTGCCGTCTCCACGGCTTTGCCCGTTTCGGTCACTTGCGTCAGGCCAAAACTTTGGAACGGTCGGCGCGCACTGCGCTGCACCAGCGCATAGATGCCATAACCCGCCGCAGCTACCAGTATGAGAACGATCACGCCAATCGCCGCCAGCCCCAGCTTGTGTTCGCGGGCCACCGCCGCAACCGCCGATGATCCTGACGTCTGCGCCCCGGGTGTCACGCTCACGGAACCGCTTCCCGGCGTGGCTGAGGCGGCCGATGAGGCCGGGCTCGCGGAAGCCGCCCGCGAAGAAGGCTGCGGCACGGATTCCGGCTCCGCGGCTGCCACCTGCCGGCTCGAATCCGTGTCGCGCTTCAGCCGCTGAAGATCGGCGCGCAACTCCGCCGCGTGCTGGTAACGCAGATTGCGGTCCTTTTCCAGCGCCTTGTTGATAATCTCTTCCAACCGCGGCGGCAGATCGGGATTCAATCGTACCGGCGCCGTCGGCGCCTTTCGCAAGATCGCATCGAAGATCGCCGCGGACGTCTCTCCCCGGAACGGGCTCTTCCCCGTGGCCATCTCGTACAACACCGCGCCAAATGAAAAAAGATCCGTCCGCGGGTCGAGTTCCTTCCCCAGCGCCTGCTCCGGCGACATGTACGCAACTGTCCCAAGTGCCGTTCCCGGACTCGTCAAATGCTCTCCGCTTTCTTCGATTGTTGCCTGCGTTCCCGCGGTTTGCTGAGGCGCCGGGTTTTCTCCCGTCAATTTCGCCAAACCAAAATCCAGAATCTTTGCATGCCCCCGTTTGGTCACAAAGATATTCGCTGGCTTGATGTCTCGGTGGATGATTCCCTGTGCGTGCGCCGCATCCAGGGCATCTGCGATCTCGATCCCGATGCTCAGCAGGGCGTCTATATCTGCGCTCTTCCCCATTCCCCAATGCTTCAGCGTCGTGCCGTCCAGAAATTCCATGGCGATGAACGCATCGCCGTGCTGGTCATCAATCTCATAAATCGTACAGATGTTCGGGTGATTCAGCGCCGAGGCCGCTTTGGCTTCCCGCTGAAAGCGGGCCAGCGCCTGAGGATCTTTCGCAACAGCCTCCGGAAGAAATTTCAGGGCCACGAAGCGTCCCAGTTTCACGTCCTCGGCCTTGTACACCACACCCATGCCGCCGCCGCCGAGCTTTTCAATCACGCGGTAGTGCGAAATGGTTTGTCCGATCATCGTTCGGGGATGCGCCTAGGTCC
>Ga0335077_10004107_pt1 | contig 17751 bp, 10 predicted proteins | sample Lox_Sample_31_FD_207151 | JGI IMG/M metagenome (GOLD analysis project Ga0335077, IMG submission 207151) | Soil microbial communities from Loxahatchee National Wildlife Refuge, Florida, United States - Lox_Sample_3.1 | ecosystem: Environmental > Terrestrial > Soil > Wetlands | place: USA... | reverse complement strand
TTGTGGTAGAGACGGTTCTCGCCGTAGTTTCCCACGTAGATGTCGGGCCAGCCATCGTTGTCGTAGTCGGCCACCGAACAGCCGTATCCCCAGCGATCGTTGGCCACCCCCGCCTGCTGGGTTACATCGGTAAACGTGCCGTCGTGGTTGTTGCGGAAAAGGGCGGCATGGGGCGGCTCTTCCTTGCCGTCAAGGGCGTTGAAAGTCGAGCCGTTGACAAGGTAGATGTCGAGCCACCCATCGTTGTTGTAGTCGAGGAGGCACACGCCGGATCCGTTGGTCTCGACGATGAAGTCCTTCTGGGGGACTCCCATCTTGTGGATCCAGCCCCCGAGGCCGGATTCTTTCGAGACGTCCTGAAAGATGACCGGCCCGCTGTCGACAAATCCGCCGGCCGTGATCGGCCGCCTCTGTTCGTCGTACTGCGCCGGGGCGGCGACCCCGCCGGCGATACCGCTCATCCCGCCCTGCTGGGGCTGTCCGGCCGGCCGCGGCTGTCCGCCCTGTTGCGGCTTCTCGGGCGGGGCCTGTTCGGCTGGCTGCCCGCCCGGAGACGGCTGCCCGGTCGGAACCGGCTGTTGAGCCCGAAAATCAACGGGAAACAAGAGAGCCCCCATCAGGGCTCCGGAGATCAATGTACGCACAACCAATCGACGGCTTCCCCCCGCGGGGGCTTTCCCCCTCGGTTCGCAGTTTATCGTATCGCCGCCTCTTCTCCGCCTCTTCTCCCTCGTCTGTCATGAAGCGCTTGCCAATCTTCCACTTCCTATCGGGAACCGGCGTAACTCCCGGCTGCCTCCCCGGAACATTTACCCTAGATCCAGATGCTTGGTTCCCCTACCGAGAAGCCGCTCAGGCGCGGCCTGGAATCCTTTGCCTCGCGCGATTTCCGGCGATACCAGCTTGCCCGCGTGGCCGTGATCCTCGGCGCCGAGGCGCAGTCGGTGGCGGTCGCCTGGCAAGTGTACTCGATTACCCACCGCGCGCTGGACCTGGGATACACCGGCCTGGCGCTGTTCCTGCCCGGGCTATTGTTCCTGCTGCCCGCCGGCCACGTGGCCGACCGCTTCGACCGCCGGCAGATCATCCTGGTCTGCTACAGCCTGCAGATCCTGTGCACCACCACGCTTCTGATGCTCACCCGGATGGGCCTGCATACGGTGCTGCCGATCTACGCGGTCCTGTTCCTCGTCGGGATGGGGCGGGCGTTTTCCGGTCCGGCGAGCTCGGCTCTGATCCCGCACCTCGTTCCCGAAAAACACTTCGTCAACGCCGTCACGTGGGGCGGAGCCATCTTCCAGTTCTCCAATACGATGGGCCCGGCGCTGGGCGGCGTGCTGTTTACGCTGCCGCTGACCCGCCTGGTTCCCGATACGCGTCTCCAGGGCGCCGGCATCGTGTACGTCTTCACCCTCGGCACCCTGGGCTGGTTCCTGGTGCTGGTCGGCAGCCTGAGGGTGCGGCCCGGGCGGATGGAGCACCGCGCGGCCTCTTTGAAAGTGGTGCTGGCCGGGTTCCGTTACGTGTTCCACATGCCCATGCTCCTGGGCTCGTTTTCCCTGGACCTGTTCGTGGTGCTCCTGGGCGGGGCCGTGGCCCTGATGCCGATCTTTGCGCAGGAGATCCTGCATACCGGCCCCCGTGGGCTGGGCTTGCTGCGCGCGGCGCCGGCCGTGGGCGCACTTTGCACGTCGCTCATCATGGCGCGGTTTCCTCTCAAGCGCCAGGCCGGCGTACGGCTGTTCGTGTGCGTGGCGATTTTTGGCGCTGCCACCGTCGTGTTCGGCGTTTCGCGGAGCCTGTGGCTCTCGCTGGTGGCGCTGGCCATCACCGGTGCTGCCGACATGATCAGCGTCATCATTCGCGGTTCCCTGCTGCAACTGGCTACTCCACCGGAGATGCGCGGCCGCGTGAGCGCCGTGAACTCCCTGTTCATCGGCGCGTCGAACGAATTGGGCGAATTCGAAAGCGGCCTGACGGCGCAATGGTGGGGCGCGGTGCGGGCGACGATCTTCGGGGGGGTGGGTTCGCTGGTGGTGGCCAGCTTATGGTCGGTGCTGTTCCCTGACCTGCGACGGGCGGACGAGTTGACCTCCGCGGCGCTGCTGGGCCGGGCAAGTGCCGCTTCGGAACCGGCACCGGAAGCCGCGACGATCACCTGACGCCAAACATGACTACGCCGGCGCGAATTGCTCCTCCTCGAGAATCCGCTGGTATGCCGGAACCGTGAGGAACTCCACGAACTTCGGCGCGCGCACCAGTTCGCGCATCAGCTCGGCGGCTTTTTCATATGCCGCGAAGCGCTCGGCGTCGACTGCATTCTTCTGCCGCTGGAGTTCGTCATCGATCATGCTTTCGACGAGGGCGACGTCCACCGGGCGGCCGTCGCTGAGCTTCGCGTTGTGATGCACCCACTGCCAGAGCTGGGCGCGGCTGATCTCTGCGGTAGCCGCGTCTTCCATGAGGTTGAACAGCGGCACGCAGCCGATGCCCCGCAGCCATGCCTCAACATACCCCAGTCCGACAGCAACATTCTGCTTGAGGCCTGCCTCCGTAATCTGTCCACCGGGGACGCGCAGCAGATCGTCGGCGGTGGGATGGAAGTCGGGCAATTGTTTCGAGATTTGGTTGGGTTGAGGCATCAGCCGGTCGAAGATCTCGAGCGCCACGGGGACCAGGCCGGGGTGAGCTACCCACGTGCCGTCGTGCCCGTCTCCGGCCTCGCGCTCCTTGTCGGCGCGCACCTGCGCGATGGCTTTCTCGTTGGCCTCGGGATCGGTCTTCACCGGGATGTACGCCGACATGCCGCCCATGGCGTGCAAGTTGCGCCGATGGCAGGTCTTGATGGCGAGCTTCGAGTAGGTGCGCATGAAATGGGTGGTCATCGTCACCTGGGCGCGATCGGGGAGAAGCATCGCCCCGTCGCCGGCAAATTTTTTGATGAAACTAAAGATGTAGTCCCAGCGGCCGCAGTTCAACCCGGCCGAGTGGTCGCGAAGTTCGTAGAGGATCTCGTCCATTTCGAAGGTAGCGAGAATCGTTTCGATCAGCACGGTGGCGCGGATCGAGCCCGGGGGCAGGCCGATTTCCTTTTGCGCGCGAATGAAGATGTCATTCCATAGGCGCGCTTCGAGGTGGCTCTCCATCTTGGGCAAATAGAAATAGGGACCGCTGTCGCGCGCCAGCAACTCGTTCGCGTTGTGGTAGAAGTAGAGGCCGAAATCGAAGATGGATCCGGACATTGGCTCGCCGTCCACGAGCATGTGACGCTCCTCAAGATGCCATCCGCGCGGCCGCACGAAGAGCACGGCGGTTTGCTCGTTCAGCCTGTATTGCTTGCCCGTGGATGGGTCGGCGTAGGTAATGGTGCGGCGGATGGCGTCGCGCAGGTTGATGTGGCCGTCAAGGAGATTGTTCCAGGTCGGCGTGCTCGAGTCCTCGAAGTCGGCCATGAAGACCTTCGCGCCGGAGTTCAGCGCGTTGATGATCATCTTGCGGTCCACGGGCCCGGTAATCTCCACGCGGCGATCGAGAATGTCGGCGGGGATGGGCGCCACGGTCCATTCAGACTCGCGGATGGACCGCGTGTCCTCCAGGAAGTTCGGCTTCTCGCCTGCGTCGAGCCGTTCCTGCCGCTCGTGGCGCGCATTCAGCAATTCCTTGCGGCGCGCGTTGAACGTGCGGTGCAGGTCAACGATGAAATCAACCGAGTCAGCGCTTAGGATTTGCGCGTGCGTTTCGCTGATGGGAGCAAGAATCTCAACGCCGGGAAGATGGAGGGTGGGGGACATCTTCGTTCCTCCTTCAGGACAGGAACCCATTCGGGACATCATCCCTCAGGGGCTAAAGCCCTGATGTCTATTGGCTGTTTTCGGCACGACTAAAGTCGTGCCCTGTTACAAAGCACCTTTGTGCGATTGTCGATGCAATAGATCCGAGACTGGCACGCCGCGTATCGACGCGTCCAGCAATTCAACCATATGAAATGCGGGCATGGTCTTCAAGCCGCGCGCGCGAAGGCCGTTCATTAACTGCAGCAGACAGCCCGGATTCGCCGAGGCCACCGCCTCCGCGCCGGTGCTGAGCAGGTTGTCCACCTTGCGCGCGCCGAGCTGTTGCGCCGTATCGGGCTGCAGCAGGTTGAAGACTCCCGCGGAGCCGCAGCAGAGGGACGCCTCGGGAATCTCGGCGAGTTCGAGTTCCGGAATATCGGCGAGGAGACAACGCGGCTGCTCGCGAATACCCTGCGCGTGCTGCAGATGGCAGGCATCGTGATAGGCCACGCGCAGTTTGAGCGGATGCCTCCGGGCACGCGGTTCGAGTTCGTTCAAAATCTCCGAGATGTCCTCACACTTTGCGGAGAAGGCGGCGGCCCGGTCGGCCCAGGCGGGATCGTCGCGCAATAGATGGCCGTACTCCTTCATGGTCGATCCGCAGCCGGCCGAATTGATGACGATGGCGTCGACGTTGGCGTCGTCGAACGCCGCGATCATTTTCCTAGCGCGCGCAGCAGCCTCCTCTTCGAGGCCGGAGTGGAGCATCAATGCGCCACAGCATGGCTGGTTGCGCGGAATGATTACCTCGCATTCTTCGGCGGCAAGCACGCGGGCCGTAGCCGCGTTCACTTGCGGGAAGAACACTCGCTGCACACAGCCGCTCAGCATGCCGACTCGGCGACGCGGGGCTTTCTTCGGCCGGACGATAGCAGATTGGGGAATGAACGCGCGGAGCGGCACATCGGGCAACAACGCTTCCATGGCCGCGAGCCGCTTCGGCAACCTCCGCGTGAGGCCACTTCTTCTAAACAGCGATTGCAGTCCGCTCTTTTGATAAACGAGCAGCGGCAGCGCCATCGCGCGCAAACGCACCGGGTATGGAAAGGTCGCAAAAATCAATCTGCGAAAGAGCCGGTCGCCCCGGCTGCGCGGAACATCGCTCTCGATCTGCGCGCGGGTGGGTTCGATCAGCTTGTTGTACTCCACGCCCGACGGGCACGCCGTCATGCACGCCATGCAGCCCAGACAGTTGTCCATGTGCGTGCGGAAGCGCGCATCCAGCGGCGCTTCGCCCTCGACGGCCTTGCGCATCATGTAGATGCGTCCGCGCGGCGAATCCATTTCCTCGCCCCACAGCACGTAGGTGGGGCACGCCGGCAGGCAGAAGCCGCAGTGCACGCAGTCGTCGAGGTATTTTTTCTCTGGTTTTGGACCGGCGATTTGTGCCATACGAGTCAAATGTTCCCCACGAACCGGCCGGGGTTGAGAATGCGGTTGGGATCGAATTGGCGTTTGATCTCGCGCATCAATGGCAACGTTCCGGCATCGGGTCCCCACACATCGATCTTCCCTCGCAATTGATCCGGCACGCAAAGCACCACCGCGCTGCTGCCGGAAGGACCAAGGCGTTCCCTCAGGTGATTCAACAAGGCCACCGCAGTTTCCGGAGCGGAAGTCATCGAGACCATCATCAACCCCGTTGCCTGCGCGACGATGCTGATCTCCGTGCTTTCCGATCTCCATTGCCGCAACTCCGCGCTCAGCGGGCAGATTTCATCGGGGAGGACCGATAGCTTCAGAATCAGCGCATCCTTTCGCTCGAACAGTTCCTGGCGCGCTGCCCATGCGCCCTCCGTCGATTCGCGGAGATCAAATTTACTGAAAACATCCTTGATCCGCGCGGCGTATTCATCAAAGCATTCCGGAAGGCCCGCCACGCGCACATCCATCGAGCACTCCCGCCCCGAGACGCGCATCTGCACGCAGGACAGCACAATCTGCGAGTCCATCAGGGCGCGCAGCGGCTCGCGAAATTGCTCGGCGCATGACGAGTCCCCCCGCGCCGACGCAGTCCAGGTTCGCCCGTGTTCTTCAATCGGATGCAATCGGAAGTTCACTTCTGTAATCACGCCCAGCGTGCCGAAGCTCCCCGTCATCAGCTTGTGAATGTCATATCCCGCGACATTCTTCACAACCTTGCCGCCGCTCCGAGCGATGGTGCCGTCAGCGAGGACCATGGTCATGCCGATGATGAGATCGCGGAGGCTGCCGTATTTCAGGCGAAACGCGCCGCTGTCATTCGTTGCCACGATACCGCCCACGGTGGCGCGTCCCGGCCACAGCGGGTCGAGCGCCACCATCTGCCCATGCCCGCGAAGTTGGTTCTGCATCGCCGCCCATGTGCAGCCGGCCTCAACGGTGCACGTCATATCCTGCCACGCGTGCTCGCGTATTTCGCACAAGCGGTTCAATTTGAGTTCAATGTCCGGCGCACCCGCGTTGCCCCAGCCAGGTTTTGTCCCTCCGCCGCTGGGCATCACGGTCAGCCCGTTGGCGTTGGCGAACCGCAAGACATCAGCGATCTGCGGCGCATCGGCGGGAGCGACGACCACAGTCTGGCTCGCATCATCGCGCACGGCGACGTACGCCGGACCGGCGATCGATGCCAGGCGCGCCACTCCCTGCTCGACCGTCAATGGGGCCGATGTGCCCATCAGAAGATCTCCGCGATGCCGGCGGTTTCCAGCGGATGCGGCGTGTACGGACCGGGCTTTTCGGCGCACAGGCGCGGGCGCGGAAATACCTTGTCGGGATTGGCGATGTTTGCCGGGTCGAATGCGCAGCGCACCAGTTGCATGGTGGCAAGATCGGGTTCCGCAAACATGTAGCCCATCGCTTCCTGCTTTTCCTTTCCCACGCCGTGCTCGCCCGTGATGGAGCCGCCATGATCGACACAGAGCCGCAGGATGCGATAGGAGAGTTCGAGCGCCTTTTCCTCCTGCCCGCTGACCGACTGGTCATAGAGAACAAGCGGATGGAGGTTGCCGTCGCCGGCGTGAAAAACGTTTGCCACACGCAAGCCGGCTTTGGATGACAGCTGATCGATTTCCTCCAGCAGGTGCGGCAGCGCGGTCCGCGGGATCACCCCGTCCTGCACGATGTAGTTGGGTGAGATGCGCCCCACCGCGGCAAACGCTGCTTTGCGGCCCTTCCAGACAAGGGCGCGCTCGTGCTCCGATTGCGCGACGCGAATCTCCCACGCGCCGTTTCTTCGGCAGAGGTCTTGGACGGCGCGCATCAGCGCGTTCACTTCGCTTCGCGGCCCGTCGAGTTCGACAAGCAGCAGCCCGTTGCATGTCGGGTAATGGGCATGCACCGCGGCCTCGGCCGCCTCGATGGCGAGCGCGTCCATGATCTCCATGGCTGCGGGCAGCATGCGCGCGGCGATGATGTCGCTCACCGTTTGCCCGGCGGCCTGGATGGAGTCGAACGCCGCCAGGAGTGTCTGCACCACTTCAGGCCGCTTCACGATGCGCAGCGTTATCTTCGTTGCCACTCCCAGCGTTCCCTCCGAACCGACAAACACTCCGGGCAGATCGTAACCGGGCGCGTCGGGTGCGGGCGAGCCGAGTTGGACCAGTTCTCCGGAGGGCAACACAACATCGAGCGCCAGCACATGCGTAGTCGTGAATCCGTACTTGAGGCAGTGCGCGCCGCCGGAATTCTCGGCGACATTCCCTCCGATGGTGCACACCGACTGCGACGAAGGATCGGGGGGGTAGAAATATCCATAAGGAGCCACGCGCTGCGTCACGTGCGCGTTGATGACTCCGGGCTCCACGACGACCTGCCGGTTCGGGATATCGACCGAAAGGATGCGGTTCATGCGCGCCAGGCTGATGACGATGCCGCCGGCGGCCGGCAACGCTCCGCCGCTCAAGCCGGTCCCGGCGCCGCGGCTGACGAAGGGGACTCTGTCCCGTGCGCACATGCGCACAACCTCCTGCACCTGCGTCGCCGTCCGCGGCAGGACCACCGCGTCCGGGACAACGCGAAGATTTGTCAGGCCGTCGCACTCGTAGGTCTGCAACTGGGTTTTGGCGGTGATCAGCGCATCATCGCCGACGGCGCCGCGCAGGTGGGCGAGTTGGCTCGCGGTCAGCACTCCCGAACAGCTTACGCGAGATGTGGCGCGAATGGCTTGAGAATCTTGAGTGCGGTACGGGTCGGGAACGGCGCGTGGTGGCGTGTCCGGCGGGGCATCGGCTATGGTGGAAGGCGCCCACGGCAGCTCCGATCTTTCCCGCTCAAATCTGCTAAAGAAGTATCCGCCAGGAAAGGAACGCATGAACACAGTCTGGTCCCAGCACTACTACATCTGGGGACAAGGTTTGGCCATCTCGGCCATCGTCGCGGCTTTTCCGATCGTTGTCCTGCTCGTTCTCCTGGGAATCCTGCGAAAGCCCGCGTGGGTGGCCGGCCTGTGGGGACTGGGGGCAACGCTGGCGATTGCGTTGGCTGGATACCACATGCCGGTCGCGCTCACCCTGAGTTCGGTGGCCTACGGAGCCGCCTTCGGTCTCTTTCCGATTTCGTGGATCGTGTTCTGGGCTATCGTGCTCTACAACGTGACGGTGTCTACCGGCAAATTCACCATCATCAAGGACTCCATCGGATCGCTCACTCCGGATCTTCGGATCCAGGCCGTCATCATCGCCTTCGGATTCGGCGGTTTCCTCGAGGGCGCCGCAGGGTTTGGAACACCGGTGGCCGTGGCCGGCGCCATGATGGTGGGCCTGGGTTTTTCGCCCTACTATGCCTCCGCTCTTTGCCTGCTCGCGAACACCGCGCCGGTAGCGTTCGGGGCGATCGGCGTGCCCGTGATAACGCTGGCGGGAATTACCGGTCTGCCGGTGGAAAGGTTGAGCGGCGCGGTGGGGACTCTCTGCGCACCCATCTCGCTGATCCTTCCCGCATACATGATCCTGGTTATGGGTGGACTGGGCACGGCGCTGGAGGTGTGGCCGGCGCTGCTGGCCGCGGGACTGACGTTCGGCTGCGTGCAATACCTGGTTTCGAATTTCGTCGGCGTGCAACTGAGCGATATTCTCAGCTCCACATCGTCGATGGCCGCAGTGGTTGTGCTGCTGAGATTCTGGCGCCCGCGCCCCCGCGCGACACGTCCGCAGCCCAAGAGCGGTACAGCAAGCGAGCAGGGTCCGTTCGAGTTCGCAAGCGAATTCCCCTGGCAATCGGAGGGGCTCAGGCACAGCGCCACGCAGATTGCTTCCGCCTGGATGCCTTACGTCTTCGTAGTGATCCTGGTTCTTCTCTGGGGTTACAAGCCGTTCCAGAATATCCTGAACCTGGCCACGATTGCGCTCCGCTGGCCGGTGCTTCATAACCTCATCCTGCGCACCCCGCCGGTCTTATTGAAAGCTTCTCCTTACCCGGCGATATTCAACCTCAACCTGATCTCGGCCGGGGGAACGTCGTGCATGTTCGCGAGCATTCTCTCCGCCATTTTTCTCAGAATGCCTCCCGCGGCCTTTATCAGGACCATCGCCGCGTCAGCCCGTCAACTCGCTCTTCCCATCCTGACCATTGCCACGGTGCTCTCCATCGCCTTCGTCATGAACTACTGCGGCGCTACAGGCACCCTGGGACTGGCGTTTGCGGCCACCGGCGCCGCGTTTCCGTTCTTCAGTTCGTTCCTTGGCTGGCTGGGTGTGTTCCTCACCGGTTCCGACACTTCCTCGAATGCACTGTTTGGCAGCCTGCAGACGATCACGGCGGAGCGCCTCGGGTTCAGCCGCGTCCTGATCGCCGCCTCCAATTCGGCCGGCGGAGTGCTGGGCAAGATGATCAGCCTTCAATCGATAGCAGTCGCCGCTGCAGCCACCGGAATCACCGTGCGGCAACAGTCGCAGCTCATGCGCTTCACGCTGAAGCACAGCCTGTTTCTCGCCACCCTCGTCGGGCTGGAGGTGCTGATCCTCGCGTATTGGATCCGGGTGATTTGAAGGCGGGCATGCAAGCGACGAGAGCGAAAAAGGCTGGCCGCACGCAGCGAAGTCGCGTGAAAGCCGGCGACCTGGTGGGCCTGGAGGGATTCGAACCCCCAACCAAGGGATTATGAGTCCGTTTTAGGCTATTTTGCAGGTTGTGCCACTATATCGCAGGGACGCGGTGGCCAGCGTGTTCCAGCGCAAGTTCCTTGGTTACAGATTCTGGGTGGCTCCCGGCGGCAAGATCATGCGCCGGGTGGCAGACAAAGCCATGGCAGCGTTCAAGCAGCGGGTTCGGGAACTGACTCGCCGGTCCGGCGGGCGTAATCTCGAACAGGTGGTCAGGCAATTGCGTGTCTACGTGTTGGGATGGAAGGCTTATTTTCGGATGGCGGATACTCCAAAGGTCTGGAACGAACTGGATCAGTGGACCCGGCACCGGATACGGGCGATCCAGCTCAAACAGTGGAAGCGCGGCACAACTGCCTACCGCCAACTGCTGAAGTTGGGGGCTTCATCCGATGTAGCGGCACAGGTGGCGGCCAACACCCGTCGCTGGTGGCGCAACAGCGGAAGGCTCCTCAACTCCGTGCTGGATATGAAATGGGCCAACCAACTCGGAGGCCCTCGTCTCTGTTGACCTCAACTTCTCGACCGCCCGGTGCGGACCCGCACGCCGGGCGGTGTGGCAGGGGAGCGACCCATCAGGATCGCCCCCTATGCCGATTTGCCACCGGCTCTGGGCTCAGCCGACGAAGCTGCGGAACAGGGCGAACAGCAGGCCGGAGAGCAGCGCGGCTGCCGGGAGCGTGAACACCCAGGCTGCGGCAATGTTCCGGATCGTGGAGAGTTGCAGGCCGCTCTTGTTGGCGGCCATGGTGCCCGCCACGCCCGAGCTCAGCACGTGCGTGGTGCTCACCGGCAGCCCAAAGTTATCCGCGGCGAAGATCGTTCCCATGGCCACCAGTTCGGCCGTGGCGCCCTGCGCATAGGTCAGGTGTTCCTTGCCGATCCGCTCGCCGACGGTGACCACGATGCGCTTCCAGCCCACCATGGTGCCCAGCCCGAGCGCCAATGCCACGGCCACCTTGACCCACGAGGGAATGAACTTGGTGGCCTTGTCGACATGCTTTTTGTAGTTGTTCAGCGCCGCGGTCTCATCCGGGCTGAAATTGCCCTGGTGGTTTTTGGCCATCAGGCGCAGGGTCTCACTGGTAACGTACATGTCGTTGCGGACGTTGGTCTGCTGGGCGGCCGGAACGCTCTTGTAGTCGCCATACGCCTTCACGTCGCCTTCGAGATCGCGGATGAGCTCGCGCAGCGCGGTCATGGTCACCGGCTGCATTTTTTTGGTTCGCAGGTACGCGGTCAACTCTTCGCGCGCATCCGGGCCGAGAATCGCTTCGCGGTCCACGTGCGCGTCAACGATGGAGACGGCCCGCTCCGAGGCGGCGATGAAGTCCTGGATGTCGTGCGCGCTCACGGCGTGGTTCAGCGCGTAGGCCGTCGGGACGGTGCCGATCAGGATGAGCATGATGAGGCCCATGCCCTTCTGGCCATCGTTCGATCCATGGAAGAAGCTGACGCCGGTGCAGGTGAGCACCAGCAGGGCGCGGATGGGGAACGGCGGCGGCGTGTTGTCCTTGGGAGCCGAGTAGAGCTCGGGGTATTTAATGAGCGCCTTCGATAGCAGGAACAGCAGCGCGGCGCAGCCGAAGCCGACCAGTGGCGAAACGAGGAGCACCTTGAAGACCTTCGTGGCCTGCTCCCAATCGACGCCGGAGGTGCCCTCGGTGGCATTGGAAAGCAGCTGGTTGGCGACGCCGACACCGATGATGGAGCCGGTCATGGTGTGCGTGCTGGAGGCCGGCAAGCCCAGGTACCAGGTGCCGAGATTCCAGAGGATGGCCGCGATGAGCAGGGAGAACACCATCGCGAACCCGGCGCCGGAGCTGACCTTGAGAATCAGCTCGACCGGGAGAAGGGTGATGATGGTGAACGCCACCGTGCCTGCCGAAGTGAGGACGCCGGTGAGATTGCACAGACCCGACCACACCACGGCGATATTCGGCTCCAGCGAGTGGGTGTAGATTACCGTGGCGACCGCGTTGGCGGTGTCGTGGAACCCGTTCACAAATTCGAAAGCGAGTGCGATGGCCAGGGCCGTTGCCAGCAATACATAGGGCCAGGCACTGCCCAGGGTGATGTTGCCGAGGTCGCCCACCACGTGAAACCCGACGTATGCCAGCCCGCCGGCGAGAGCGACGAGGACGATTGCCCCGCTGATCCACGCCGGGGTTTTCTTCATCTTCTTGTCGAGGAGGGATGCTCCGTGCGGGAGGACTTCTACCGAAGGTGCGATATCAGCCATGGGAAGCTCCAGGGGAAGGATGGGAGTGCAGTCCGACGGGCAACGGAATGCCCGGCGGGCCGAAAGGCCAGACTAGCCACGGATACACCAAGAAGATGAAAGAGGGATGAATTGCGGGGAGCCGCGCAGTAAATAGATGACAGAAAAGGGGTATTCCCAAGCCCGTATTTCTTTGGTAACGTTGCGAGAGTTATCTAAGTATGTGACTAATCGCAGGTACAAACAAGAGCATGCTTATGACACAGCTACCTGACCAAGACGTCGTTCCTTTGCCTGGGGGAAGTCGCGGAACCTGCGCCGCGAACGGGCGAAGGTACGCTGTCCTGCCCGGGCAGCACCTAACTTTAGTTTTCATGGGTCTCCGGGGTTCCCTGCCGCGCGGTTGATGAGATCCCAACGATTGGGCAACCCCGCGAGAAGGTCAAAAGCTCGGCCATAGGTGCCCGCGCCGCCCATCCGAGGGGAGAAAACATGCCGCATCAAGTCGCCTCGCCGGTCAAGCCCGGGTCCTGGCCGATGACGGTAGGAGCCGCCGGCATTGCTGCTGCGCAGTTTGCCCGCTGTGGATTCGATGTGATGATCCAGGCAGGGCCCGACAAGCCCTGGTACGACCTAGTCGTCACCAAGTCGGGAAACCTGCTCAAGATCGGCGTCAAAGCCAGCGAGAACGGGCACTGGCGGCTGGCGGAATCCTACCTTTTCCGAGCTGTGCACGCGAACACCAAAAAACCCGATATTCCCCACGCCATCCGCATGTGGCTCGATACCCATGGCGAACGCACGGTCTATTGCCTTGTGCAGTTTGAAGGCGTCACGCTCAACCAGTTGCCGCGCATCTACCTTGCGACACCGGGCGAAATCGCGCGCCGCATGCGGGAAGGCGCCGAGCGGACCGGCGAGCCGGTCCTCCATGAGCAATACGACTGGACCTCGCCCGAAACCGGGATCACGGCGATCGAGGCGCTGCCCGCAAGCTGGTTGTTTTCGATGGAAAGGATCCAGGAGCTGCTGTTCCCGCAAAACGCGCACAGCACCGCCGCCCCGGTGAGAGGGATCGGCTCCGCCGGCCTGCGCGAAGCCGTCCTGACGGCCTGAAGCTTTTCCGGCTTTCCAAAGCGCATGGACAAGCGCCCAAGGTCTCGGTTCTGAGACGTGGGAGGCCAAAAGCGAAGCCCCGAGGTGTTCAAGCCCCGGGGCTTCGCAGTTGGGTCACTGGCCTTTTGCGATAGATCCTCAGAAAGCGACGCGGGCGCCGATGGACATGACGCGGGACTTGGGTTCGCCGAGCCCGAACGGCACCAGTTCCTGGGCGTTGCCGAAGTTGCCGCTGGCCAGGTTGCCGGTGACGGCGTCGAAGTTTGCATGGTTGGCGACGTTCTGCGCCTGGCCGCGAATATCGAGCGAAGTGCGTTCCGTTATTTTGAAGGTCTTGCCCAGGCTCAGGTCGAGCTGGGCGAAATTCGGGCCCGTGAAGACGTCCCTGCCCAGCGTTCCGAATCGTTCGTAGGTTAGGCCGGAGCCAGGATAGGGGGGCGTTGCGAAGAGCGCGTTCGGCGTGGACGCTCCGAATCTCGCATTGCACGCGGACACATTTGCCACCGTGGAAGGCACCCATGCCGCGGCGCACCCGATGATGTTGTTGTCCTTGAAGATGCCGTTGGCGGGCGTTCCGTGGCTGTAGACCGATTTGAGACTGCTTCCGACGAAGACCGGCCGGTCGTTGGAAGTGCCGTCGAGGTTGTAATCGCCGCCGAGGTTTATCGGGATGCCACTCGCATCCGACAGGACGTTGCCGCCCGCATCGCGGGCGCGGTAACGAGTGCGGCCGTCCCAGACCTCAAGGGGATGGCCGGAATAGAACTGGAACAGGCTTCCCAGGTTCCAGCCGCCGAGGGCGTGGCCGAGGAAGCCCTTCTCGTTCTTGAAAAACGGCTCCTGGTAAACCACGCTGAATTTGTAAGAGAAGCGATGGTCAAAGGAGGCGCGGCCGTAGTCCAGATGCGGTTTGCCGTTGGTTGTGAAGTAATACGGCGCGCTCTGGCCTCCAATGGTCGAGCAGCCGGCAAAGAGCTCCGAGTTCACGTCCAGCAGTTTCGAATAGGTGAAGCCGGTGTCGAACTGCAGGCCCTGGCTCATACGTTTCTGGGCCTGCAGCACCAGGGCGTGGTAATTGGAGGAGACGGCGTTGGCGCGGTAGTTGAAGGCGTTGTAGAGGGCGTTCGGGAGAACGGGGGACAGCGTGCTGTTTGCCGCATCGCCGTCCACGCGATTGATGTTCTGAAGCATGGGCAGGTGGCGTCCGAGCTCGCTCTGGTAATTGGCGCGGACCAGGAAGGCTCCGGGGAGTTCCCGTTCCACGCCGAGGTAGTAGTTCATGCCGGAAGAGTCGTGCATGTGCTGGTCCATGGAGCGCAGGCTGGACCGCTTGCCGGCGCACCCGGGGCTGGGACCGTAGGGTATCTGGCCGCAGGGACCGTTGGGGTCGTAGGCCGCGCCGATCGAGGCGGGGTTGGAGTAGTAGATCGAGTCTCCGGTGTCCGCTTCGAAATCGATCAAGGCGTAGAACGGCGGGTTCCAGGCGCCATTGGACCAGATGTTGTCGAAGATGCGGTCGTAGTAGATGCCGTAGCCGCCGCGGATGGCCATTTTGTGATTGCCCTGCGGATCCCAGGCGAAGCCCACGCGCGGTGCAAAGTCGTGATTCTGGGTAGGCCACATCCTCGAGACGGGGCCGACTCGCAACGTCGAGATGCAGGCCGCATCGAGGTAGTTGCAACTGAAGAAGTTGGTGAACTGGGAAATGATGTTGTGGACTTCGCCGGGGGCGCCGTAGCGGTCCCAACGAAGGCCCAGGTTCAGCGTCAGCCGCGGCGTGGCCTTCCAGTCATCCTGCGCGAACCAGTAATAGTCGTGGTAGACGTAGTGCCGGTAGGCATTCGCCTGGGTGCCGGTGCGGGGATCGATCGAGGTTTCCTGGAAGTAGGGATAGTCGCCGGCGAAATTGGCCTGGGTTTCATCCACAAGGTTCGCGATCGTGCCGTCGGGCTGGAGCGTGCTGCCGTTGGGATCGGTGGCGGGTGTCACCGCAGGGCCAGCAGGCGAGGTGCACCAGGGCGCGGCGGTGCACTGTCCGGAGGGCACGTTGAGGGTGATCAGTTCGCCGAACTCATATTGGCCGGGCAGGCCCAGGTCCCAGTCGCGGTAGAGGATGCCGTACTGCGTGCCGCCGCCGAACTTCATGGAATGGCGGCCCCTGGTCCAGCTCAGGTTGTCCTGAATCGCCCAGCGGTCCTGGGTGAAGTTCTGGATCAGTCCGCCTTCGTAATTGCCGCCGATCTCGTAGCTCAGAAAGCCTTCGTTCTGGCTGTCGATGTAGATGTTGGGAATGGTGTCTTTCGGTCCATTGCCTTCCACGAACACGTTGTAGTGGCGGTTATGGGCGACGGTCGCCTCGTTCACCACGGACGTTCCGATCGAGTGCACCTCGGAGAGCATCAGGTTGTGGAAGTGGTTGACGGTGTCGGCAGGGATAGGTCCCTTGGTGGTGAGCGGGCCGCCGCCGAACTTGTCGTCGTAGGTTTCGCGGTAGACGTTGGCGGTGAAGCTCAGGCGGTCCCTGGTGCTGAAGTTGTGGTCGACCCGGCCATAGTAGGAGTCGATGGTGTCGGTCTGCGGATCGAAGAACGAAAGGCAGCCGACCGTGTTGGGCGCGCCGTTGAAGGGATTGGTGCCCGCACCGGTGAGCGGCCCGATGCTGTTTCCATCGGCGTCAGTCCAATCCCCACCGTTGGGGCAGGGCTGATCGGAGGTGGAGGGCGGCAATGCCTCGATGACCTCCTGCGCGAGGGCTCCGCCGTTGGTCTTCAGGTAGGAAACGGCAGCGCTGGTGGGAACGTAGTTCTGCGCCGAGGTCCCGCCGGACAGGAGCTTGGTGCGGTCGTACGCTCCCGAGAAGAAGGTGTGGTCTCTGTAGATGGGGCCGTCCACCTCGCCGCCGAATTGGTTGCGGATGTACTTGGGCCGGGCCGAGAGGCTGCGCTGGTCCGGAGGGTTCTGCTGGTCCTCGGCATACTGGCGGTTGTAGAACCAGTCGTTGGCGTTCAGCGTGGCGTTGCGGTTGAACTCATAAAGGGAGCCGTGGAACTTGTTGGTGCCGGATTTCTGGTTGGCGCTGACCACGGCGCCCATGCCGCGCCCATACTCCGCGCTCATGTTGTTGGTCAGAATGGAGAAGTCCTGCACCGACTCCAGCGGGGGCTTGATGTTGATGCCTCCTTCGCTGAAGTTGTCGTTATCCTCGCCGCCGTTCAGCATGTAGGAGGTTCCGGACTCGCGAGCTCCTCCGGCGGTGACGTTGGTGTCCAGACCCGGCATGGCCTGCGGCGCCATAAAGGGCAGTGTTCCGAACACGTCGCGATCGACCAGCGCCATGTTCTGAATGGTGGTGTTGTCCACCTGCATGGTGAGATCGGAGGTTTCTGTCTGAACCAGGGGCGATTCGCCAGTGACTTCGATCAGTTGCTTCGTCGACGCGACCCTGAGCTTGACGGCGAACGGGACCGTCTGGCTGGCCTGGACGACGACGCCATCGGCCTTCTCCGTGGCGAACCCGTTGGCCTCAAACTGGAGGGTGTACGTACCGGGCGGGACAAGAGGGAAACGGTACTCGCCTTGGGCGCCGGTGGTTGTGGTCTGCGAAATGCCGGTGCCTGAGTTGGTGATGGTCACCCTGACGTTCGGCACCACCGCGCCGCTGGGGTCCGTAACGGCCCCTGCGATCACGCCATTCACCGTTTGGGCGCGCGCGCCGAGGGGAAGCATGGTCCAAAGGCACGCGAACACCAGATATACGAAGCTTTTCCTGAACATCACTGGATCCTCCATGGATGAAGCGAAACGGCTTACCGTACGGCGGGATGGAATCTCGCCGTGAAAGCCGGGTATTTCGCCTGGCAAACTTCGGTTGTTCGTTTCTTTGGGGTACGGAACCCAACCACTTGAGAGCAGGCCGTTATAAGCGGTACACCAACCACGCAAAAAAGCGAGCTACAGGAGACCACTAAGAAGAAGCCACTACACAATGCGGCCCGGTGGGCGAAGCACGTATTGATGGGACCGGCCGGGGATGAGCAGGTAGGCGTAGCGTAAACCGGGTGTAAAAATGGTGTCAACGAGAAAATGCAAATCGTCACGCGAAATGAGCAATTCATCCTGTTTCGCGAACGATTCGTCCCAACGGCATTGGGAGGAGCTTTCCCCGCCGGAGAATGCCAGGCCGTATTACCTTGGAAAACGATCCATGCCTGATCGCAACGAATCCGATTACGGCAGTCAGTGCCCGGACAGCGGATCCCAGTCGAGCCGCGCCGGTTCGGACCCAATCCTGAGCCGAAGGAGATTTGTTCGCGCAGGGGCCTTTACGGCAGGCGGCCTAGTTCTGGGCCTGGAGCGTGTGTTGGGGGCAGTCCCCTCCGATCCCCCTCCGGGGGCAAGATTCGCCGGGCTGGTTCCCTTCGAGGATGAACAAGTTGCGCCGGCAGGCACGCTGATGGGCAACGAGCTGGACGCCCGGTTGTTCACGGATCTCTCGAAGGTA
>Ga0335077_10004106_pt1 | contig 17753 bp, 17 predicted proteins | sample Lox_Sample_31_FD_207151 | JGI IMG/M metagenome (GOLD analysis project Ga0335077, IMG submission 207151) | Soil microbial communities from Loxahatchee National Wildlife Refuge, Florida, United States - Lox_Sample_3.1 | ecosystem: Environmental > Terrestrial > Soil > Wetlands | place: USA... | reverse complement strand
CCCAAGGACGACCTGATCAGCGCGATGATCGCCGTCGAGGAGGCGGGCGACCACCTCACGGACAGCGAGATGGTGAGCATGTGCGAGCTGCTGCTGGCCGCCGGCAACGTGACGACGACCGACCTGATCGGCAACGGCCTCTGGACGCTGCTCCGTCACCCGGATCAGATCCAGAAGCTCCGCGACGATCCCTCGCTGATCTGGAACGCCGTCGAGGAGATGCTCCGCTTCGAGTCGCCGGTGGTCCAGACCGCGCGCATCCCGATGCGCGACCTCGAGATCGGCGGCTGCCCGATCCGGCAAGGTGAATCCGTGATGGTGTCGCTCGCGGCCGCCAATCGCGATCCCGAGCGGTACCCGGAGCCTGACCGCTTCGACGTCACCCGCAAGGACGTGCGCCACCACTCGTTCGGAGGCGGGGCGCACTTCTGCCTCGGCGCGCCGCTGGCGCGGCTCGAGACGCAGCTCGCCATCGCCGCGCTCGTCCAGCGTTTCCCGCGCCTCCGCCTCTCCGACGAGCCGCTCGAGTGGCGGGCGCTCCCCACGTTCCGCGGCCTGAAGAAGCTCTGGGTGTTGGTCGACTAGCCACCGCAATCCTGCGGCGAGGGCGAGGAAGACATCATGGGACCTGATCTGCTTCTTCGACTGTCTGCACGACATGGGCGATCCGGTCGGGGCGGCGCGCCATGCGCGGCAGGCCCTGCGGGAGGACGGCTCGGTGCCACTCGTGGCGCCTGCCGTGGCGATCACGATGGGCATTCCCGCTCATGACGTTGGCCCCCGATTCGCTCGTGTCGCGCCAGGACCCGGCGACGTCCGCCGCACGGCGCGGCACGTTGCTGGTGGCTTGTGCATCCGTCTGCTGGAGCACCGGCGGGCTCTTCGTCCGGCTGGTCAACACCAGCTCCTGGACGACCACGTTCTGGCGCAGCCTCGCGGCCACGCTCTGCCTGGGGCTGGTGCTGTCGCTGACTCACCGCACGAGCATCGTCCGACTGTGGCGCGACGGGGGCCGTCCGGCCGCGACCGTAGCCGTGTTCATGGCCCTGACCTCGACCTGCTTCATCCTCTCTCTCGCCCACACCTCGGTGGCGGACACGCTCTTGCTGATGAGCACGGGACCGTTCGTGGCTGGGCTGCTCGGGTGGCTCCTGCTCGGGGAGCGCGTCCCGCACCGCACGTGGGCGTCCATGTGCGTCGCGCTCGCGGGCACCGCGGTCATGGTGTCCGGCTCCTATACCCGCGGGGCGCTGACCGGCGATCTCCTCGCGCTCGTCATGGCGATGAGCTTCGCCGCCGCCATCGTCCTCATCCGGCGGCACCCGGAGATTCAGATGGGGCCGGCAGCAGCGCTGGGCACCGCGCTCACCGCCCTGGCCATGCTGCCGCTGGCCGATCCCTTCGCGACGTCGCGCCGAGACCTCGTGCTGCTGACGATCTTCGGCGCGGTGCAGTTCAGCGGGGGGTTCCTCCTCTTCATGGGCGGCGCGCGCCTGATCCCCGCCGCGGAGACCGCGCTCATCGAGATGCTGGAGACCGTGCTGGGGCCGATCTGGGTCTGGCTCGTGCTCAGCGAGCGACCGCCCGCCACCACGCTGGCGGGCGGCGCCCTCATCCTGGCGGCGCTGCTCGCGAACACGTGGCTGGACCTCGTCATCGGGAGTCGGCGCCGGTGACGGCGCGGGCGGCGCCGAGCGCGGTGGCGCGCGCGAGGAGCGAAGGCGTGCCCAGTCGCTCGGACCAGACCGCGAAGTCGGCGCGCGGTCCGCGCCAGTGAAGCGAGGCCACGCTCGCGCCGATGGGCGCATCCACGCGGAGCGTGGCCAGGTCCCGGAACAGCAACGCCCGTTCGCGCTGCTCCGCCAGCGTCGCGGCCAGCCGCATCGCCCCACGCACCGTCACGTCCCACTTCGCGGCCAGGGGAGGAATGTGCTCGAGGTGCTCGTAGCGCGCGAGCACCGTCGCGGCCGACCTCGGCCCCCAGCCGGGCAGGCCCGGGTAACCGTCCGCGCTGTCTCCGACCAGCGCCAGCCAGTCGGGAATGGACGCGGGCGTGACACCGAATTTTCGCCGCACCGCCGCCTCGTCACGTAGCTCGCGGGTGCGCCGATCGAGCTGGACGACCCGATCGCCCCGCACGCACTGCGCCAGATCCTTGTCCGGCGAGCAGATGATCACCTGCTCGACGCGCGGATCGGCGTCCGCCACGGCGGCCGCTGTGCCCAGCGCGTCGTCGGCCTCGAGCTCGACCATGGGCCAGACGATCACGCCGAGCGCGGCCAGCGCTTCCTCCAACGGCTGGAACTGAGCGTAGAGCACCGGGTCCAGCCCCTCACCCGTCTTGTAGCCGGGCCAGAGCGAGTTGCGAAATGATTCGATGACGTGGTCCGTCGCCACCCCGACGTGCGTGACGCCGTCCTCGAGCATCTGAAGGACCGACGCGACGACGCCTTTCACCGCCCTGAGCTCCGGGGGCGCGCTCCGATCGAAGACCGCCGCTGGCGAGAGGAAGTACCGGAACAGCTCGAAGGTCCCGTCGATCAGATGGACGATCACCCCGGCACCATACGCCAGGACGGTCGTCGAGGAAAGCGACCGCGCGCAGCCGCCCGCCGATACAGTAGAATCGCGGCGAAGGGACCAGAGGCAGGACAGGGAGGCGAGCCTATGAAGATCCGCATCGGCGTGGGGGCCGGCAGCGCGTCCAGCACGACGGAAGCGATGGCCGAGCTCGTCACGGGCCTCGACGAGCTCGGGTTCGACTCGCTGTGGCTCTCGGAGGTGCTCACCGGCCCCGGGCTCGATCCCGTGGTGGGCCTCGCCTGGGCCGCCTCGAGCAATCCGCGCCTGAAGATCGGCACCACGATGCTGTTGCCGGGACGCAATGTCCTGAGACTGGCCAAGCAGCTCGCGAGCCTGGACGTGCTGAGCAAGGGACGGCTGCTCGTCACGCTGGTCCCCGGACTCACCTACGCGCCGGAGCGCGAGGCCATCGGCCTCGAGCCGAAGCATCGCGGCGCCTTCATCGACGAGGCGCTTCCGCTGCTGCGCCGCCTGTGGGCCGGGGAAACCGTCAGCCACGACGGCGCCGCCGGCCACCTCCACGAGGTCAAGCTCTCGCCCCTGCCAGTGCAGCAGCCGCTCGAGGTCTGGCTCGGCGGCACGGTGCCGGCTGCGCTCGAGCGCTGCGGCCGGTTGTCGGACGGGTGGCTGCCATCGCTCTGCACGCCCGACGAGGCTGCGGCCGGGCGCGTCGTGATCGAGGAGGCGGCGGCCCGGGCCGGGCGCTCCATCAGCAGCGAGCACTTCGGCATGAGCATCGGCTACGCCAGCCAGCCCATCGACGCCGCCACCGCGCGCGTGATGAGCGCCCGGCGTCCCCGCTCGCTCGAGCTGACGCCGGTGGGCTTGCCAGCGCTGCGCAAGTGGATCGAGCAGTTCATCGCCGTCGGTTTCTCCAAGTTCGTCGTGCGCCCGATCCAGGCGCCCGCCTCGTGGCGGGCCGAGCTGGAAGCCCTGGCCGGCGTCGTGGGCGACCTCCAGACCTGACCGATCTGCGCTCATGTCGTGGATCGCCGAGGTGCACGAGGACCGAGCCGAAGGCCGCCTGGCGGAGTGCTACGCGCGCATCCGTCGCGCGCTCGGACGCGTGCTCCCCTTCTATCGCGCGTACAGCGCGAGCCCTCGCTTGCTCTCGGCGCACCTCGAGTTCTACGGTGCGGTGGGGGCGCCCGGCACGTTGTCGAAGATCCGCAAGGAGATCATCGCCACGGCGGTGAGCGCCGAGAACGGCTGCCGGCACTGAACCCAGCTGCACGGAGGGTTCCTCCGCACGCTCGGCGTCGATCCCGAAGTCGTCCGCGCGCTCCAGACTCGTCCCGACGAGGCTCCGCTGTCACCTGCCGAGCACGCGATCGTCGCGTACGCCCTGAAGCTCACGCGGACGCCTCGCGCGATGACGCGCCCCGACGTCGAGGGCCTGCGCGTCCATGGCCTGACCGACACGGAGATCTTCGAGGTCGCCTTCGCCACGGGCTACTTCAACTACACGAACCGGGTGGCCGAGGGCCTCGGCGTCGAGCCGGAGGGCCCAGGGGACGGCTGATCGAACCGCCGTTGGATGCGCGCGGCGGCCGCCTTCTGTCCTGTACGACCAGAGCGCGAGCCCGTTACTGGGACTTCAAGCCATACCGGGACGAGCAGTGGCGGCTGGCTGGCGAGCGGCTGGCCGAGCGCCAGCGTGGTTCTTAGACCGGAAGCGGTTCGCGCTCCTCGGCTCTTCTCGCCACCGTCGCGCCGCGACCCGGCCTGGGCCGCCATTCTCCCCGGGCCGATCGGATTCGGAGGTGCTAAGCTTGGGGCCCGACCGGAAGCCCTCGAGCGATCCGGCGCGCGACAGGAGACAGCACGATGCCCTTCATGGAAAAGAACGGCTTTCGACTCTACTACGAGGACACCGGCGGAGACGGGCCCGCGGTGCTGTTCCTGCACGGCGCGGGCGGCAATCACCTGAGCTGGTGGCAGCAAGTGCCGGTGTTTGCCGAGGCGTACCGGTGCGTCACGGCGGATCAGCGCGGCTTCGGGCAGTCGCCCGACGTGGCGGGCGGCCCGGGCCCGGCCGCACTGGCCAGCGACGCGATCGCCCTGCTCGATCACCTGGGCATCACGCGGGCCGCGCTGGTCACGCAGTCGATGGGCGGCTGGACGGCGGCGGGTGCCGTGACACAGGCGCCCAAGCGATTCTGGGCGATCGTCATGGCCAACACGGTCGGGAATTTGAGCAATCCCGAAATCGCCGCCCTGCGCCAGCAACTCGCCGCGGCCAGTCCTCCTCGCCCGCCCATCCTCTGGCATGCGGCGCTGGGTCCGACCTTCCGCAAGGCCCAGCCCGCGCTCTCCTTCCTCTACGCGCAGATCGCGGGCTTGAACGTGCCGCTGCCAGCCGATTTCCGCGATCAGCTCGGCCGCCTGACCACGCCCGCGGAACAGTACGCGGCCACCCACGTCCCGACGCTCTTCCTGACGAGCGACGAGGACGGGTTGATCTGGCCCGAGCTGTCGGAGAAGGTGCACCGTCACGTTCCGGGCTCACGCCTGGTGCGCGTGGAGGCCGCCGGACACTCGACGTACTTCGAACGCCCGGACGTCTGGAACCGTGAGGTGGCCGCGTTTCTCGAGGCGCATCGGCCAAGTTGACCGCGCTCGTAAGAGCGCAAGAGACCGGAAGGCGTTCATGCGGCGCGGCGCGGCGAGAAGCCAGCCGATTCTGATCGACGAGAACACGCGGGGCGGGCTCGGCGAGGACATCCGCGTCGAGTCCCACGGCCCCGCGCAGTTCAAGACGAGGAGCCAGCCTGCGCAGGTCTACTCGGAGCCGCCCGGCCAGTCGTCCTGAGCGGCCGGGGGCAGACCACCCTAGGGGCGAGCGCCCGTTCGGTCGACTTCGAACCGCCAGCCGTCCTCCCGGCGGACGATGTGTCCGGCGGTGGGATGGTGGAAGTGTGTGCCCAGCACACCGATGCCGGTGTCGGCGTAGCGCTCGCAGAACGCCCGGCGGGTCTTCTTCGCCTGCTCGGCGTCGCTATCGAAGTGGCTGCCCCAGTCTGGCTCGGCCACCTGCACGGGGCAGTGCATGAGATCGCCGGTGATGACCGCCTCGGCCTGACGACCGCGCAGGCGCACGCTGACGTGACCTGGCGTGTGGCCCGGCGTGGGTTCGAGCCAGATCGCGTCGGTCAGCTTGTGATCCATCGGGACGAGCTGCTCCAACCCGGCGTCCAGCACCGGGTTCACGCTGTCGGCCAGGATGCGCTGCGTGTCCTCGTTACGCTCGGCCGACCAGTGCTCCCACTCGCGCCGGGCGAAGAGGTAGCGGGCGCGCGGGAAGGTGGGGACCCAGCGGCCGGCGTGAAGGCGCGTGTTCCAGCCCACGTGATCCACGTGCAGGTGCGTGCACAGCACGAGGTCGATCGATTCGGGCGGGAAGCCGGCCGCGGCCAGATCCTCGAGAAAGCGCGTCCGCATCATGTGAAAGGGCGCCCGGCCCCCGCGGTCCTTGTCGTTGCCCACGCACGTGTCCACCAGCATGGTGAGGCCGGGCGCCTGGACCACGAAGGCATGGATCGACTGGAGGAACCGTCCCTTGTCGTCCAGGAAATGAGGGGCCAGCCAGCCACGGTGCCGCTCGACCGCTTCCGGGGTGGCATCGGGCAGGAGCCACGTTGGCCGCGTCGGGCCGGCCCGCTCGACCACGGCGGAGACGCGCAGCTGGCCCAGGTCGAGTGGATTCATTCGCTACGCGCTGGGCGGGATCTTCATCGCCCCGAACGGATCCATCTCGAGCATCCGCCGGCTCTTCGGTGGAACGCCGAATCGCGCGCGGATCCCGTCCAATGGCTCCGCCGCATGCTTGAAGAAGTCCACGTCGAGCAGCAGATCTGTCTTGCAGCTCGTTCCCCGGGCGATGGCCTCCGCCATGCGGTCGGTGGCGCCGGGCGCGGCCAGCGCGTGGGTGGCCGAGTCACGCACGAGCAGGCTCGCCGACATCAAGCCGGACTCGAAGAGGGCTAGAGCGCCCACGAGTCCGAGCATGGCGCCCGGCGTGCGTGTGGCCGCCGTCTGGAAGCTGAGCACCTCGAGCTCGCCGAGGGGCGTCGTCCCGTAGTCGGCGAGGACGTGCAGCCAGTCGTGCTGCGCGATGGCCGCGTTCACCGCGCCCGCCTGCCCGGGAAATTTGAACCCGCGCATCGTGTAGAAGTCCCATACAGTCCGGCCGATGCTACCGCGGGGATTGGCCTCGAGCCCGGTCCAGCGCGCTGCCTCTGCAGGGTTTTCCTCGGCGGTCAGCGCGTACGCCGGGTCCCCGACCCGGTCGAGCAGAGCCTTGAAGTCCGGCGATCGCCGGTCGAGGTCCCCGACCCAGTTCAGCCGGTAGAAATCGTGGACGGCCTTGGCCGTCTCGCCGCGCGCAAGATCGCGGACGTAGGCCAGAGAGCGCTCGTGGACATGGAGCGCCTCTGCCCACCGGGCCACCGACCGCTCGAGCGCCGGCGGGAGCGGGTTGCCGAGGATCTCCATGACCACCATGAGCTGGATCAGCTCGTCGCGCTCCGCCTGCGAGCCGAGCGCCACCGCCACTTCGGACGGAGCCAGGGGCGGCAGTGTCTCGAAATCCAGATCCTGACCGAGCAGCCGGTTGAACAAGGTATGCAGCAAGCGGGGCTGGACCGGCGACGGCCAGCCGTCCAGACGGCAGGCTCCGACCACCGCTCGGGCGACGATCTCTGCGTGATCTCGGGGCGTGTGAACCAGGAACATGGCAACAGCACCTCCTCGAGCGTCTTGGTGCTCCGAGTCTACTACGGCTTCGTAGCTTGACAGCTTGGATGGCTCGGCGGATACGTATGGCGATCGACATCGCGCTCACTCAAAGGTAGGAGACATGGCCGAGACACAGAGGTACGTGGGGCGACCGCTCAAGCGGGTCGAGGATCCCAAGCTCATCACCGGCCGAGGTCAATACGTAGAGGACCTCGCCCTCCCAGGCGTCACCGCGCTGGCGTTTGTCCGAAGTCCGCACGCGCACGCGCGAGTCCGGGGCATCCGCGCCGATCGAGCGCGAGCCGTGCCGGGCGTGCTCTGCGTCGTCACCGCCAAAGATCTTGGCCCCCTCCGGCCGACGCCCTACATGGCGACCGTCGCCGGGCTCAAGGCCGTGCCGTTTCAGTGTCTGGCCAGCGACGTCGTCGACTCGACCGGCGTGCCGGTCGCCGCCATCGTCGCCGAGAGCGTGACGATCGCGCTCGAGGCGGCCCAGCTCATCGAAGTCGATTACGACCCTCTTCCGGCGGTGATCGACCCCGAGCAGGCGCTCACGCCCGGCGCTCCGCTCGTGCACCCGGAAATCGGCACGAACGAGGCATTCCGCGTGCCCATGAAGGGCGGCGACGTGACCACGGCCTTCGCGCGCGCCGCCCACGTCGTGCGGGTGCGCGCCGAGCACAATCGAATTGCTGGAGCGCCAATGGAGCCGCGCGCCGTGGCCGCGCGGTACGACGCCGGCAGCGGCGAGCTCACGGTCTGGTCCACCACGCAGAATCCGTTTCTGGCGCGCGCGGATTTGGCCGCCATGCTGGGATTTCCCGAACACCGGCTCCGCGTGGTCGCGCCGGACGTGGGCGGCGGCTTCGGCGTCAAGGGGCCGGTGTACCGTGAGGAGGTCGTCGCGGCATCGATGGCGATCGAGCTGCGGCGCCCTGTACGCTGGATCTCCACGCGGAACGAGGACCTGCTCACCACGCTCCAGGCCCGCGCGGCCGTCACCGACGCGGAGGCCGCCATCAGCGCGGAAGGCGAGATCCTCGGCCTCAAGGCGACGACCATCTTCGATCTCGGCGCGCATCTGCTGTCGCTCTCCATCGTCCCGCCGCTTTCCTACGCGATCCACGTGATGGGTCCCTATCGTCTCCGGAACGTCGAGCTGACCAATGTCGGCGTCTACACGAACACGGCGCCCACCGGGCCGTATCGCGGATCGGGGCGTCCGGTCGGCGTCTACGTGATCGAGCGGGTGGTCGACGAGGCAGCTCGCGTTACCGGAATCGATCCGGTCGAAATCCGCCGGCGCAACTTCATCCCGCCCGACGCGTTCCCGTACCGCACGGCGCTCGGCGTCGCCTACGACTCGGGACACTACGGCCGGGCTCTGGATCGCGTGGTGGAGCTGGCGGACTATCCGGCGTTGCGCCGTCAGCAGGCGGAAGCCCGGACGCGCGGGGAGATCGTGGGCATCGGCGTCGCGGCGTACGTCGAGTCGACCAACGTGCTCGGTTGGGAGAGCGGAGTGGTACGCATCGAGCGCAGCGGGAAGATCACCGCGGTCACGGGGTCGAGCCCGCACGGCCAGGGACACGAGACGACGTTCGCGCAGATCATCGCGGATCGGCTCGGCGTCGACTGGGCGGACGTGGTCGTGCGCCACGGCGATACGCAGGGCGCGCCGCAGTCGATCGGCACATTCGGCAGCAGGAGCGCCGGGCTCGGAGGCAGCGCGCTCGCCCAGGCGTCGCTGGAGGTGCGCGAGAAGGGACGCCGGCTCGCGGCGCACCTCTTGGAGGCGAGCGTGGACGACGTCGAACCGGTGCGCGGCGGCTTCCAGGTCAAAGGCACGCCGGACCGGATCGTCAGCTGGGATCGGCTCGGCGACTTCGCCCATCGCGGCATGGGATTGCCGGCGTCCGAATCTCCCGGTCTCGAATCCACGGTCTTCTTCCGCCAGGACCACCCGGCGTGGAGCTTCGGCGCCGGGCTCGCGGTCGTGCGGATCGATCCGGACACCGGGCACGTGCGGCTTCTGCGCTTCATCGCCGTCGACGACTGCGGGAACGCGATCAACCCCTTGCTGGTCGACGGACAGATCGTGGGCGCGCTGGCGCAGGGCATCGGCCAGGCCCTCATGGAGCACGTCGTCTACGGCGAGGCGGGCCAGCTGATCACGGCGACGTTCATGGAGTACGCCATGCCCCGCGCGGACGACATGCCGGACCTCGCGCTCGATCGCACGGTCACGCCCTCACCGTTCAATCCGCTCGGCGCGAAGGGGGTCGGGGAGGGCGGCGCCTGCGTGGCGCCGCCAGCGATCGTGAACGCGGTGGTCGACGCGCTGTCACCCTTCGGCGTCCGTCACGTCGACATGCCGCTCACCGCGGAGAAGATCTGGCGCGCGATGCGCCGGCGCTCCTCGCCTGCCCTCTAGCCTGGGGACCGCTCGCTAAACTAAACTAGGCTAACCGGCGAGCCCAGTCGCCACGCGGATCTGCTCGGGCGTGTAGCCGAGGAGTCCGCCCAGCACTGCGACGTTGTCGGAGCCCGGAGCGCGAGACCACCCGGTGACACGTCCCGGCGTTCGCGACAGCGCGGGCACGACCCCCTGGGTGACGATGTCGCCGAGGTCGGGGTGGGAGAGGCGCAGGAGGGCGCCGCGGCTCCACAGGTGAGGCTCGCGCACGAGATCGGCCACCGAGTTGACGGTGGTGGCGGGCAGCCCCGCCTGACGCAGCGCCTGGGCCGCATCGGCGGCGGGCATGGCGCCGACGAGCTCCGCGATCACCGAGCGCATGCGCGCGGCATCGTCGCCGGGCTTGTGTCCGAGCCGCTCGAGCGCGGCGGCGACATCGCTCCACGACGGAGTCGAGGCCGTCACGAAGCGACCGTCCGCAGCCTCGACTGTGACGCTCGCGGGGAAGAGCGGCCAGTCGCCGCCCGCGCGACCGCGGCGGATGCCGAGCGCGCTCCGTGCGGCGAGCGTGTCACCGGTGAGGCGGAGCGCGCACTCGAACATCGCGGTGTCGACCACCTGACCCTCGCCGTCCAGGTCGCGGCGGAGCAGCGCGGCAAGCACGCCCAGCACGTTCCACAGCGCCGTCGAGTAGTCACCGGCGGTGACGCCGTCTCGAATAGGCGGCCGATCCGGCCACCCGTTCAGATACGTCATGCCGCCGAAGGCGAGTCCCACCGGGTTGAACGCCGCGCGGGCGGCATAGGGTCCGTTCTGACCGAAGCCCGACGAGCGCAGGATGACGAGCCGGGAATTGACCGCGTGAAGGGTGGCCGGCGCGAGGCCGTAGCGCTCCAGCGTGCCGGGGCGGAAATTCTCCACGATCACGTCGCTCTGCCGCGCCAGGTCGAGAAACACCTCGCGTCCGTGCGGCGCCCGCACGTCCAGGGTGACGCTACGCTTGTTGCGATTGGTGACGGCGAAGCCCGGCGCCCCGCGGCCTTGCCCGTCGGCGGCGCCGGCCGATGGCAGCTCGACCATGATGACGTCGGCGCCGAAGTCGGCGAGGATCGCCGCCGCGGCGGGCCCGGCGAGCCACTGCGAGAGGTCGAGCACGCGGATGCCTGCGAGCGGCCCCCACGCGCCCCCGGCGGCGGAGGACGACGCCCGCACCCTCGGACGCGCGGCAATCTCATCGATCACGGAACGGACGAGATCCGTGTGCTCGCCGAGCTTCGGAGCGCTCGTGGCGGGCGCCGCAGGAGTGCGCGCGAGCTTCGGGACCGGCGCGGGAGCCAGGAAATCCTGTCCCGAGTGCGAGCGGAGGGACAGCAGATCCTCGCGAGCCTTGACGTGCGGGTCGGCGATGATCTCGTCGACCGAGCGCACGGCCGTGCCGGTGACGCCGACGGCAGCGAAGCGCGCTTCCACCTCGGCGAGATCGTGGCCCGCGATCCAGCCGGCGACCAGCGCGTCGGCGGCCGCGCGGTGCGCGAGTCGTGCCGTGGGCGTCGTGAAGCGCGGATCGCGAGGCGCGTCCGGCGCCTCAACCGCCTCGCAGAGACGGGCGAACGGCTGGTCCCCGGCGCCGGAGACGGCGATCCACCCGCCGTCGCGCGTCGGGTACACGTTGGCGGGGACGACGGTGAGCGATTCGGTGCCCATGCGCGCCGTCACCGCCCCCGTCCGGTCGTAGCGGACCACCACGTCCTCCTGCATGCGCAAGGCGGTCTCGTAGAGAGCGACATCGACGACCTGCCCCTGCCCGCTCCGGCGGGCGTGGAAGATCGCCATCAGGAGGGCGCTCGCGCCGTGGATGCCCGTCCACGCCTCCGCGAGCGGCACGGTGACGGGAATCGGTGGTCGGTCGGGGAAACCCGTCGCGAACTGCACCCCGGAGAAGGCCTGCGCGATGCGATCGTCGCCGCGCTCCCCGGCGAGCGGTCCCGTCTGGCCGAAGGGTGAGATGCGCAACACGACGAGGCGCGGGTTCCTCGCCTCGAGCGCGTCGGGCGCAAGGCCGGCCACCTCGAGCTCACCTGGCCCAAGATCCTCCACGAGAGCATCGGCCGTCGCGAGGAGCCTCGCCAGCCAGGGCTCCGTCGAGAGCGCGCTCAGGTCGGCCTCCACCGAGTACTTCCCGCGGTTCTCGGACTGGAAGTAGAGCGAATCCTCGCCCGCGATCGCGGGGCCGCGCGTCCTGAGCGGGGAGCCGCCTCGGGGCTCGATCGCGATGACCGTGGCGCCGAGATCGGCGAGGACGCCGCCAGCCATCTGGCCGGCGAAGGTGCGACTCAGCTCGACGACGACGACTCCCGCGAGGGCGCCGCCTCGATCGGGCCCAGGCATCTCAAACATCATCGGCGGCCGTCACGCCAGGCCGAACACGCGCGCGGCATTTCCGTAGAGCCACTTCTCCTTCACGGTGTCCTTCAAGGGCAGGCCGAGGTACTCGTCGATCAGCGTCTCGTAGGGCTGACCGACGAGCCCCGCCGACATGCCGATCAGCACCTTGTCCTGGATGAGCGTGTTGCCGAACTGGATGAGCATCTCCCATCCGGAACCGGGCTGACCGAGGTACTTGGCTCGATGCGCCGAGGTGTCGAGGTGCAGCTTGGGATGCCGCCGCACGAGCGCCACCATCTCGTTGACCCACGGCCAGCCGCCCAGACCGCCGATGATCGTGAGCTCTGGAAAGTCCATCGCGACCTGGTCGAGGTGGCGGGGGTGGCCGAGATCGTAGGGCCGATCGTTCGCGTAGTTCATCGACGAGTAGATGCGCACCGGAATGCCGAGCTCGGCCGCCTTGGTGTAGAGCGGATAGTAGCGGCGATCGCTCGCGGGAATGCAGTCGACGAGAGCGGAGACGCCGAGCGCCTGGAATCCCTGGTCGCGCACCAGGCGCTCCAGCTCGCGCACACCCGTCATGCCCTTGAACGTGTTGATACTGATGCGCGCGAGGCCGATGAACCGGCCGGGGTACCGGCGCAGCAGCTCCGCCGTCTCCTCGTTGGAAACGCCGAACGGCACGGACCGCACGATGCCGAGCTCGCCGAGCATGGCGACGAAATCGTCGAGGGTCATCGCGGGCCGGTGGTCGCCCCCCTCACGGCGCGCGCGGAAGATGCGCGCGTAGTTGGCCATGCCGTAGCCCGCGGGCTGACCGCGCTCGGCGTCGGTTCCCTCGGGTGGGCGCCCGACGTACGAGGCCGAGAGCTCGCCGGGGAGCCCGTGGGGAACGCTGCACTCCATGTCGATGATCCGTACCATGCCGCTCTCCTTGATGGTCTCAGGCCTCGACGAGAGCCTTGGCGTCGGGGGCCCGCTGGTAGCCGAGCTGATCGGGGAAGTCGTCGGCGATCGGCCATGGCTTCGGGAACTTGAGCCAGAGGCGAAGCATGTGGCGCTTCTGGTCGGGCCCCGGGCCGTCGACGAATCCGGTGCGCGAGTGCAGGATCGTGTAGTTGTTGCAGAGCTGCATGTCGCCGGGCTCGAGGTCCATGTCCAGGCGCAGGTCCGGACGTCGGGTGACCTCGTCGAGGTAGTCGAGAGCCTCCCGCTCGATCGTCGTGAGGGGGATCCCGCGCTTGACGGCGCCCGCGTTGATCTGGTTGCGGATGTAGCGGCAGCTCACCACGCCGTCGCGGCATCCGAACACGGGCACCGGACGCTCGGAGACGCCACCGCCGGTGAGCGCCTGCTCGCGGCGGATGTAGTAGAAGCCGCTGTAGAGAAGCCCGAGGTATTCCGGATGATGCGCCAGGATCTCGTTGTGGACGGTCACGGAGCTGACGATGCTGCTGAGCCCTCCCTCGAGGCCGCGTCGCCGGCAGAGCAAGCCGACGAGGTCGCAGCCGTCGGTGTGATACGGCAGCAACGCGTTCGTCTCGTACCCGCGCACGTCGATGTTGCCGTAGGTGCGCCCGTGATCGTAGACGTGGCCGAGGAGGTCGCCCTGCGGGTTCTGGTAGAGGGGCGTGCCGAGATAGCGGCCGATGCCCCAGAAGATCAAGCCGACGTCGTCGTCCGCATACCGCTCGACGGGCAGGCCGCGGACAACGACGAAGCCGCGGCCGTCGTAGATCTCGTCGAGCACGCGCTGGAGCCGTGGCCGGAGTGCGGTCAGCGGAAAGTGCTCGCGATCGATCTCGACGAGGGGAAGGCCAGTCGCGCGCGCGACGCCGAGGGCCTGCTCGAGCTCGGCGATGTCGGCGGGGCCAAGGGTCATGACCCACGACGGATCGTGCGCCAGCCTATCGCCCCGCCACGCTTTCGGTCCCACTACCGGTTTCGTCCAGATCGAGCTCATCGTATCGGTCTCCTTGCCGGCGCGCGGCGTCGGCGATGATCATCCATGGCGCGGATCGAGAACGTCGCGCAGGCCGTCGCCCAGCACGTTGAGGGCCACGACGATGACGAAGATCGTGAGGCCGGGGTAGAGCGCCATCCAGGGAGCCTGGGAGAGATAGCGCTGCGCGGCGTTGAGCATGCTGCCCCACGACGGCGCCGGCGGCTGCTGCCCCAGACCGAGAAACGAGAGGCTCGCCTCGGCGATGATCGCGGCCGCCGCGGTGAGACTCGACTGGATGAGCAGCGGCGGCAGCATGTTGGGCAGGACGTGCCTCACCGCGATCCGCGCGGGTGAGCCGCCGAGGCTGCGCGCGGCCTCGATGTAGTCCTCCGTCCTGATGCCGAGCGCGGTGCCGCGAGCGAGTCGCACGAAGAGGGGCAGGGTCGCGATCCCGATGGCGATCATCGCGTTGCCGAGGCTCGGTCCGAGGAAGGCGGCCAGCGCAATCGCCACGATGAGGAACGGGATGGCCAGCATCGCATCGGTCATGCGCATGATCACGTCGTCGACCCACCCGCCAGCGTACCCCGAGAGGAGCCCGAGGGGAATGCTGATGCCGACCGCGATGGTGACCGGGATGACAGCCGCGAGGAGGGAGGCGCGCGCCCCCCAGATGAGGCGGGACAGCACGTCGCGGCCGACCTCGTCGGTGCCGAGGAGGTGCAGGCTGGACGGCGCCTTGCGCACCAAGGCGAAGTTGGTCGCGACCGGGTCGAAGGGCGCCACGCGCGCCGCGCCGACGGCGACGACGATGAAGGCGCCCACGACGGCGCCCGCCAGCACGGCCGACGGCCGCCGCAGCAGCCGGCGTATGACCGACGATCGAGCTCCGTCCCCTTCCCTCACACCGAACCCCGAAGTCGCGGGTTGACGAGGAAGTAGAGGATGTCGCCCACGAAGCTGAGGAACACGTAGAGCCCGGCGGAGACGAGCACGACGCCTTGCACGACCGCGTAGTCGCGGTTGAACACGCCATCGACGAGGAGCTTGCCGAATCCCGGGATGGCGAAGATCTGTTCCGTCAGCACCGCGCCCGAGAGCAGCCGGCCGAACTCGATGGCGCCGAGCGTGATGACGGGGATCAGCGCGTTGCGCAGGGCGTGCTTCCAGACGACCCGCCCCTCCGGCACGCTCTTGGCGCGCGCCGTGCGCACGTAGTCGGCGCCGAGGACCTCCCGCATGGCGCCGCGCGTGTGGCGCATCATCACGCCGGCGACGCCGGTCCCGAGCACCACCGACGGCAGGAGGATCGTCGCCAGGTTGCGGCCGAGGTCCTCCCACGGCGGCACGAATCCGGACGCGGGCAGCCAGCCGAGACGCACCGCGAAGAGAAGGATCAGCATGATCCCGAGCCAGAAGTGCGGCACCGAGAGCCCGGAGAGGGCGAGGAGGTTGGCGGCCCCGGCGATCGGCGTGCCGGGACGAGCGGCCGCAAGCACGCCGACGGGCAGGCCGATCGCCAGCGCGATCGCCATCGAGCAGACGGCGAGCTCGATCGTCACCGGGAGCTTGGACGTGATGAGCTCCCGCACCGGGATGCGGCTCCGGATCGACTCGCCGAAGTCGCCGCGCAGGAGCTTGCCCATCCAGATCCCGTACTGGAGCGGCAGCGGCTGATCGAGGTGATAGCGCTTGCGGATCGCCGCGACGGCGGCGGGGTCATGCTCCTCCCCGGCGAGCGCGAGCGCCGGGTCTCCGGGCAGGAGCTGTTGCAGGCAGAAGGTGAGCACGGACACGACGAGCAGCGTGGGCACGAGGGCGACCGCGCGGCGCGAGACGAAGAGCGGGAGGCTCATGCGATCACGCCCACTGACCGGACGTCGCGGAGCGTCGTGAGGCTCCGGACGTCACCGCCGGGCGCGTCACGGCGTTCGGTCAGGCTCATGCAGCATCACGTCACGAGAGACGCAGGCCCCTCAGGCGAATGATGCCGTCGGGATGCGGCGTGAAGCCCTGGACCTTGCCGGAGAATCCCGTGAACACGCGCCGGTGCCAGAGATGAATGCGCGGCACGTCGCGGAGCAGGATCTCCGTGGCTTGATCGTAGAGTTTCTTGCGCTCGGCAAGATCGGCGACGTGGCGCGCCTTCAGGAGGAGCGCGTCCATCTCGGGGTTGCAGTACTTGCTGTCGTTCTGAGCGCCGTTGCACGTGACGAAGGTGAAGATGTTGCCGTCGGGATCGGGCCGTCCGCTCCAGAAGGTGAAGTAGGCCTCGAAGTCGCCCTTCCGCCCATTCTGGAGCATCGTCACGTTCTCCTGCGTCTGGATCGTCATCGTGATGCCTGCCTCCGCGAGCATGGCCTGGAGCACCAGCGCCGCCTCCTGCCGGTCGCGCTCGGGCGGCACGATGAGCGTGAACGCGAGGTTCGGCTGTCCCGCCTCCTTGAGGAGCTGCCGGGCGCGCGCCACGTCACGCTTGCGCACGGGAAGCCTGGCGTCGTAATAGGGGCTCGCCGGACTCACCCACTGGTTGCCCGCGATGTACTCGTCGTTGAACACCGTCTTGACGAGCGTCTCTCGGTCGATGGCGAGATCGATGGCCTGGCGGACGCGGACGTCCGACCCGAGCAGCTTGCCGCGCGGCCCGTTGGCGAGATTCAACGGAATCATCTGGTAGCCGAGCTCGGGCACGCCGACCACCTTGAGGCGGGAGTCGGCGCGGATCTGGGCCAGATCGGTCGGCGAGACGCGCTCGATCATCTGCAGATCGCCCGAGCGCAGGCTGGCCAGCCGCGCCGTCGAGTCCGTGATGGGCACGAACTCGACGCGGTCGATGTGGACGTTGCCCTTGTCCCAGTAGTCCGCGAAGCGCTCGCCCACGATCTTGCCCTGGGCCACGCGCTCGACGAACCGGTAGGGCCCCGCGCACACGGGGTGAGTGCCGAACTTGTCCCCAAGTTCCCGCGCCGCCTTGGGCGAGATCATCATGCCGGCGCGGTCCGTGAGGGCCGCGAGGAGAGGCACCAGCGGCGCCGAGAGATTGAGGCGCACGGTCAGATCGTTGACGACCTCCACGCTCTTGATCTCGCCGATCTCGCTCTTGCGGAACGACCCCGGCATGGTCAGATGACGATCGATGTTGAACCGCACGGCTTCCGCGTTGAGCGGCTCGCCGTCGTGGAACTTGACGCCCGGCCGGAGCTTGATCGTCACCGATCGGCCGTCGGAGGCCCACTCGTAGCCCGTGGCGAGCTGGGGCACGATCTTGAGATCGGGGGTGACGTCGAAGAGCTTGTCGCAGAACGCGGCGAAGACGAGCCGTCCCACGTACGCGCGGCTGATGGTCGGGTCGAGCGCGTCCGGATCGTCGTTGAGGCCGATGCGCAGCACGGTCTGGGCGGCGGCGGGGCCGGCGACGGCGACCGCGAGAGCAAGCACGAGGGTCAGCAGACGGGTCCAGCTCATGTCCGAGGCTCCTCCTGGGTGGTGGTTCCGAGAAAGGTTCCGAGGCGCTCGATGAAAGCCGCGCGCTCCTCGACGTGTGGTGAGTGACCGCTGCGTTCGAAGACGGCCAGCTCCGAATGGGGCACGAGCTGGTGGATCTCCTCGGACTGATCGACGGGGCAGATCCAGTCGTGCCGCCCGACCGCCACGAGCACGGGGCAGGCGATGCGCGGGAGCTCCGCG
>Ga0335077_10004104_pt1 | contig 17755 bp, 15 predicted proteins | sample Lox_Sample_31_FD_207151 | JGI IMG/M metagenome (GOLD analysis project Ga0335077, IMG submission 207151) | Soil microbial communities from Loxahatchee National Wildlife Refuge, Florida, United States - Lox_Sample_3.1 | ecosystem: Environmental > Terrestrial > Soil > Wetlands | place: USA... | reverse complement strand
CGCCACCTCGAGGGGGGCCTGCTCGATCACCTGCTCGAGGACGACGGAGCTGGGCTCGAGCCCGAGGTGGACCATGTCGTGGCTGAAGCTGTAGACCTTGGCGATGTTGCGTCGCAGCTTCTGGGCGACGACGTAGGTGCCCCTTCCCTGCCTCCGCTCGAGGAGGCCGTCCCGCACGAGGAGGTTCACGGCTTCCCGCACCGTGATCCGGCTCACCTCGTAGTGCTCGCAGAGCCGCTCCTCGGTGGGGATCTGCTCGTCGAGCTCGTACTCCTGCCGGAGGATCCTGTCCCTCAGGATCTCGGCCAGCCTCAGGTACTTCGGGAGCCCCTCCCGCGCCCTGGCGCCGAGGGGGGCGCCCGGTCGCTCCGCCCTCCAGGGCCTGGCCGCCCCGACGAAACGGGACGAGGTCGGAGGGCTACGCGGCAACGAACTGCCTCAGGTAATTGCGGCTCAGGACCAGGGCCGCCTGCCGGCTGGCCAGGTCCGCCTCGAAGGCGCGATCCTCCACCTCGATGCAGGCCGGACCCTGGTAGCCCACGTCGGACAAGGCCGAGATGAACCGCCCCCAGTTCACCTCCCCGAGCCCGGGGAGCTTGGGCGCGTGGAACTCGAGCGGCGTGGCCAGGACTCCCACCTCGTCGAGAAGGTCCCTCCGGACCTTGGCATCCTTGAGGTGCACGTGGAAGATCCGGTTCCGGAACTCGTAGATCGGCCGCAGATAGTCCATCTGCTGCCAGACGAGGTGGGAGGGGTCGTAGTTGAGGCCGAAGCTTGGGGAGGGGATCTCCGAGAACATCCTCCGCCAGATGGCGGGGCTGTAGGCCAGATTCTTCCCTCCCGGCCACTCGTCGCGGGTGAAGAGCATGGGGCAGTTCTCGATGGCGATCCTGACTCCCTGCCGCTCCGCCAACCCCACGAGCTCCGGCCAGACCCGGGCGAAGGAGCGGAAGCTCTGCTCGAGGTCCTGGGATGGGTCCCGCCCGATGAAGGTGTTCACCACCGGCACCTTGAGCCGCGCCGCGGCCGCGATGACCTTCTTCAGGTGCTCGCGGACGTACGCTGCCCTCGCCTCGTCGGGATCGAGCGGGTTCGGGTAGTAGCCCAGGCCGGAGATGGCTACGCCCTTCTCGGCCAGGAGCGCCCCGATCTGCTCTCCCTCTCTTGCCCCGAGCCCATCCACGTCGATGTGGGAGATGCCGGCGTAGCGCCGCTCCGCCTTCCCCTTGGGCCAGCACATGAGCTCCACGCAGGCGAACCCCTCCCGCGCGGCGAAGGACACCACCTCTTCGAGGTCCAGGTCCGGCAGGATGGCGCTGACGAAACCGAGCTTCATCATGACCGTTCCCCCTCGCCCACCTTCACCCAGGTCCCCTTGTCCTTGCTCTCGAGGATGGCCTCGCACAGGAGCAGCTCCCTCAGCCCGTCGGCGAAGGTGGGGAAGGGCGGAGGGCCCTGCTGCCCCGAGGCGATGTGCTGGTAAACCTCCCGGAAGAGCTGCTTGGAGGTGTCGGGGAACGCCTCGTTGTGGCCGCCGGGGAAGTCGATGAGGCTCCGGACCTCCGGATCGACGAGCGACGGGTCCTTCATGAGCTCCTCGTTGGGGCCGTCACGCCTGCCGATCCACAGGGCGTTGGGGCTCTCCGAGTTCCAGGCGGCGGCCCGCCGCGACCCGTCGAGCTCGAAGGAGATCCGGTTCTTCCGGCCGGCCGAGACCTGGCTCACGGTGAGAGCGCCCCGCGCACCGGTGTCGAACCGCAACAGGACCGTAGCGTAGTCTTCCGTCTCCACGGCCACCTCGGCGTAGTCCTCGGGGCGGAGGATCTTGCCGGCGTAGGTCTCCACCGGGCGGAGCGGCTTCTTGCGCCTCTTGTGGACGGTGGCGAAATCGGCGAACACCTCCACCGCTCGCAACCCCGACACGTGCTCGACGAGGTCCATCCAGTGGGATCCGATGTCGGCGACCGCGCGCGAAGGGCCCGACATCTCCGGCTCGAGGCGCCAGTTGTAGTCGGTCTCGTAGAAGAGCCAGTCCTGCAGATAGGAGCCGTGGATGGAGAAGATTCGGCCCATCTCCCCCTTCTCCACCATCCGCTTCAGCTGGCGCATGAGGGGGTAGTAGCGGACGTTGAAGTGGACCGCATTCACCCGCCGCCGGGCAACGGCAAGCTCGACGAGCTCTCGCGCCTCCCGGGCCTCGACCGCCAGAGGCTTCTCGCAGACGACGTGCTTCCCGGCCTCGAGGGCGTCTCGGGTCATCCGGTAATGGAGATGGTTGGGCGTGCACACGTGCACGACCTCGATCTCCTCTCGAGCCAGCAACTCACGGTAATCGCCGAAGCCAAGGCCGATGCCGAGCTGCTCGGCCTTGGCCCGCGCCGCCGCGGCATTGGCCCCGGCCAGGGCCAGAACCTCGACCCCGGGGAGCCGGCGGAGGGCCTCCACGTGGGCCGGCCCGATGAACCCCGCGCCGACGATGCCCACCGCGATCCTCTTCATGGCCCTTCTTCTCCTTCGGCGGCTACGGTCCGGTGGAGTCTCTAGCCGGGGCCGAGCCGGCGGAAGGCCTCCTCCATGATCGCCACCGTGGCGGTCGCCCCGAAGCGCGTGCACCCGAGCTCCTTGACCTTCGCCGCCGCCTCGAAGTCGCGAATCCCACCCGCGGCCTTCACCTGGACGCGGGAGGACACCGCCGCCCGCATGAGCGCCAGGTCCTCGAAGGTGGCGCCCCCCTTCGCGAAGCCGGTCGAGGTCTTCACCCAGTCGGCCCCCGCCTCCTCGCACAGCCGGCAGGCCGTTCTCTTCAGCTCGTCGGTCAGGTAGCAGTTCTCCAGGATGACCTTGACCCGCGCCCCAGAACGATGAGCGGCCTCGCACACCGCCCGGATGTCATCGCGCACGTAGCCGAAGTCGCGGCTCAGGAGGCGGCCGATGTGGAGGACCATGTCCAGCTCCTGGGCACCGGCGACGATGGCCTCCTGCGCCTCGAACACCTTGGCGGCGGTGGTAGAGTAGCCGTGGGGGAATCCCACCACCGCGGCGATCCGGACCGGGCTCCCCGAGAGCAACTGCCTCACGAGCGGCACGTCGCTCGGCGCGCAGCACACCGACGCGACCTCGTACTTCCGGGCGATCTCGCAGCCCTTCACGATGTCGTCCCGGGTCAGCTCCGGGCGGAGGAGGGAGTGATCGATCATCTGGGCGATCTCTTTCGCTTTGAGCGTCATCCCGAGCACCTTTCCCGGTCGCGATCGCGAGCGAGGGCCAGGCCCCGCGCCCGACCCGTCCCGGCGAGAAGCGGTAGTCATCAGGTCATCATGACAACTGGGTACGATGGCCCGCCCCCGCCTCCCTGTCAAGGGTGGCGGGGGCCGGGAGCCCTGGCCCATGGCGGTGCGAAACCCGGTGGCCGGGGCGGTCCGCCCGGACGCTGGGTGGACCCCGTCTTTGCGAGCGAGAGCAGGGACTCCCGACTTTGCCGCCCCTCGCCCGGCCTTTGCGCGGGGAGGACCGCGTCCGCACGCCTCGGTGTTCCCCGCGCCCCGCTGCGTTAAGCTGCCTCCATGCGATCGGCCGCCCGGGCGGGATACGACGCAGAGGCGGACGGCGGCCGGGCGCGCTGGACCGCCGCGCTCGTCGCGGGCGCGTTCTTCATGGAGAATCTCGACGGCACGGTCATCACCACGGCCATCCCCGAGATGGCTCGCAGCTTCGGCACGCGCCCGACGGAACTCTCCGCGGGAATCAGCGCCTACCTCTTGACCCTGGCGGTCCTCATTCCCTTGAGCGGGTGGGTGGCCGACCGGTTGGGCCCGCGAAACGTCTTCGCCACCGCGGTGGCGGTCTTCACGATCGCCTCGGTCCTGTGCGGCCTCTCGGGGAGCCTGGCCCAGTTCACGGCGGCGCGGGTGTTGCAGGGCGTGGGCGGCGCGATGATGGTGCCGGTGGGGCGACTCGTGGTGCTGCGGAGCGCCGAGAAGCACGGGTTGGTCCGAGCCATCGCCACTCTGGTGTGGCCCGGCCTCGTGGCCCCCATCCTCGGCCCACCCGTAGGAGGGCTCATCACCGGCCTTTGGAGCTGGCGATGGATCTTCTTCCTGAACGTGCCGCTCGGCGTCGTGGCCCTGGTCCTGGCGGTGGTCCTCATCGGCGGCCAGCCGGGCCGGCCGCGCCCCTTCGACCTCGTCGGGTTCGTCCTGGCCGGCATCGGGTGCAGCGCGCTCATGTACGCGCTGGAGCAGATCGGGCGACCCTCCGCGGGGTCGCTCGTCATCGCCCTTCCCCTCGGTGCGGCGGCAATGGTGCTCGCCCTCCTCCACCTCCACCGAACCGCGCATCCGCTGGTCGACCTCTCCACCTGGAGGTTCCGCACCTTCGCCGTCTCCCAGCGGGGGGGATCGTTCTCGGCGGTGGCCATCCACAGCGCGCCCTTCCTCCTCCCCCTCCTGTTTCAGGTGGGCCTGGGGATGAGCCCGGTCGCGTCCGGGTCCCTACTCCTGTTCTTGTTTGCCGGCAACCTGACCATGAAGCCTTTCACCACCTGGCTCCTGCGACGTTTCGGTTTCCGTCGCGTGCTGGTCGTGAACGGGGTACTGGTGGTCGCCGGCTTCGTTGCCTGCGCCCTGCTCGGCCCGCAGGCGACCCGGTTCGCCATCGGGGCGGTCTTGTTCGGCTGCGGGCTCTGCCGCTCGATGCAGTTCACCGCCTTCAATACCCTGGCGTTCGCGGACGTGCCTCGGGAGCGAATGAGCGGGGCATCGACCCTCTTCAGCGCGGTCGGCCAGATGACCGCCGGACTGGGCGTGGCGATGGGAGCCCTCGCCCTCCAAGCCGGTCAGTTCCTGACCGGCCGCACGGGCGAGCGGCTCGTGGTGGGGGACTTCCGGGTCGCCTTCTTGCTAATGGGAGCGGTGGCCGCCCTTGCTCTCTTCGATGCCTTTCAGCTCGCGCCCGATACCGGGGCCGAGGTGAGCGGCCATCGAACGGCCCACCGGTAGCCGTCCCTGGCGGGCACTCTCGAACTTGTCGACGGAGCCATTGACGCCACCCCCCGCCCGTCCCCCGGCCGGGCCTCGCCGGCTTCGACCTAGACCTTGCCGCGAGGCCGTCTCCCCGGGGTACGCCGCCCCCATGCCCCGCGCAGCTCCATTGAACTTGTCGAGCATCTCTGATCAGCTGAGGCGCATGCCCACCCCGTCCCGCACCGATGTTGGCGCCTGCGTCTTCGACGCGTACGGCACCCTCTTCGACGTCCAGAGCGCGGCTTCTCGTGCCGAGGCACAGCTGGGCGAGCGCTGGCGACCGCTGGCCGAGACCTGGCGCACCAAGCAGCTCCAGTACACCTGGCTGCGCACCCTGGCCGGGCGCCACGCAGACTTCTGGGAAGTGACCGGAAATGCCCTCGACTTCGCCCTGGAAAGCTGCGGCCTAAGCGGTCCGGCGCTTCGAGAAGCGCTCATGACGCTCTACCTCTCGCTCGATCCCTACCCGGACGTGAAGCCCACGCTCCTCAAGCTCCAAGGGCACGGGCTCAAGCTGGCTGTGCTCTCCAACGGCTCGCCCGGAATGCTGGCCTCCGCGATCGAGCAGGCCGGCCTATCGGGGTTCTTCGACGCGATCTTGTCGGCGGAGGCGGTGGGCGTCTACAAGCCACACCCGTCGGTCTACCGGCTCGCCCCGGATGCCTTCGGGCTGCCGGCGGAGCGCACCTGCTTCATCTCCTCCAATGGGTGGGACGCGTTCTCCGCCAAGGCGTTCGGTTTCCGGGTCCTGTGGTGCAACCGGTCGGGACAGCCAGCGGAGCGCATTCCCGAGCGTCCGGACGTGGAGGCCACGACGCTCACGGCACTTCCGAGGTGGCTCGGTATCGAGAACGACTCGACGAACGCCGATTCGGAGCCTGCCCGCGAGGGGTGAGTCGGCGGCGGTTGGCTCCCCGTTCGTGGGGGACGTCCCCGTGGGTCGCACGGGATAGCCCCAGGGGGCACGATCCCTCGGCGATCCCACTGCCGAGGACCGAGCGCCGTTTCTGCGAAAGTTGAACGGGCGTTCCGCCGGAAGCTCACGGGCCCGACCGCACCTCAGCGCCCCCGGGCCAACCCCATCGTCAGCGCCAGTCCATACGCGAGGAGCGCAGCCGCTGCGAGCGCCAGGGCACGATTGAACTCGAAGCCTTCCCTCGCCCGGTCGAACCGCCGCCCCGCCCAGGCCGCCACCGGTACGGCGAGCAGGGTGATCGCTCCGACGCGAGCGCCGAGGGCGAACGGGAACGCAAACGCAGCGACGGCCTGGAGCAGATATTGCCCCCTTGCGAAGGTCGGGCCGAGCCGCACCACCAGCGTGCGCTTGCCCACGGCGGCGTCGGTGTCCCGGTCGCGGGCGTTGTTCACGACGAGGAGATTGTCGCAGAGGAGGCCGACCCCCGCGCCGGCGAGGACGATGGGCAGGTCGAGCCGCCCTCCCAGCCCGTATGCCGTGCCGCTCACGGCCACCACCCCGAAGAAGAGGATCACGAACACGTCCCCGAGCCCGTGATAGGCGAGCGGAAACGGGCCGCCGGTGTAGGCCCAGCCGGCGAGAAGCGCGAGGGCGCCCACCGGGATCATCTCGGGGCCGCGCGCGAGCACGAGGGGGAGGCCCACCAGGATCGCGGCCAGGTTCACGAGCAGGAGGGCCCGCCCCATGGCAGAGGGGGAGACGAGTCCGGCGGCGGTGACTCGCACCGGTCCCCGGCGTGCGGGCGTGTCGGCTCCGCGCTTTGAGTCGTAGAGGTCGTTCGCGAGGTTCGTCGCGACCTGAACGAGGAGGGCGAAGGCGGCGCAGGAGAGCACGAGAGCCGGGCGAAGAGTTCCCCGCGGCAGGGCCAGCGCCGTGCCCACCGCCACCGGCACCAGCGCCGCCGGAAGCGTCTTCACCCGTGCGGCGAGGATCCAGGGGTGAAGAGACGCGGAGGGGAGGTCGTCCATGGGGCTCGGGGGCGACTCTACAGGCCACATCCGACGCTTGCACCCCCCGGGAGGCGAGCCCTCTGCTGACGTCGAAACCTTCGAGCTAATGCTAGCATCCCGTCATGCGCGCCTTCTCCCTCGGGCTCGTCCTTCTCGCTTCCTCCACACTCGCCGAGGAAGGCCGGGCTCCCTTCAGCCTGAGCTCGCCCGCGTTTCAGTCGATGAGAGAGATTCCCTCCGTCCACACGTGTGAAGGACGGGACGCCTCGCCCCCCTTGGCCTGGAGGGGCACACCGCCCGGCACGAAGAGCTTCGCACTCATCGTGGAAGATCCCGATGCGCCCGATCCGAAGGCCCCCCAGACAACCTGGGTCCACTGGGTCCTCTACAACATTCCCCCGGCGTCAACGGGATTGCCCGCGGCCGTTGCGTCGAGAAGCCTCCCCGAGGGCACAGGTGAGGGGGTAAACGACTGGGGGCGGACTGGGTATGGGGGTCCTTGTCCACCGGTCGGGCGCCACCGCTATTTCTTCAAACTCTACGCTCTCGACTCCGTGCTCCCCGACCTGAGGAAACCCTCGAAGGCACGCCTCGAGGTCGCCTTGCAGGGCCACGTGCTCGGCAAGGCCGAACTCCTCGGGACCTATGAGAAGGGCCGCTGAACCCAGACCAATCCCCTCCTTTCGGCGTCGACGCATCCGCGACGAGAACCGTGCACGAGCGGGACCGCAATCCGCCCCTGCTGGCTTGTCATCGAGGAGAGTGTTGGGATAATCGGGGAGGTCGTCCCTTGCGCGAGAGCGGTGTTCGGGGCGAGGGTGGGGCCAGCTCCTTCCCTTCCCGGCACCCGTGCTCTTTTCCTTCGGGAGGCGTGCGGGGCCGCGGGTCGGTAGCTGATAAGAGCGCCCGGTCGGAGGGGTCGAATCACGCACGCGCTGCCCGGAGGATGGCCTCCAGGGATCGCTCCACGTCGTCGTCGGTGGTGGCCCAGCTCGAGACACTGATGCGCATGGCGGTGTGCCCCTGCCAGACCGTCCCGCCGCACCAGCAGGTCCCGTCCGCCTGGATCGCAGCGATGATGTGCCGGGTGCGTTCCTCTCCGCCGAACGAGACCAGAACCTGGTTCAGCACCACCTCGTTCAGGACCTGATGACCGCCCGCGACCAGCCCTTCGGCGAAGCGGCGGGCGTGCCGGCAGCAGCGCTCGATGAGGTCGGCCAGGCCAGAGCGGCCCAGTGCACGCAGCGCCGCCCACACCTCGACGCCCCGGGCGCGGCGGGAAAGCTCGGGGGTGAAGTCGGCCGGATCGCGCACGCCCTCCTCGGGCAGGTATGCGGCCGAGACACCCATGGCCGCTCGGAGGGCTGCCCCGTCGCGCACGAGTGCCAGGCCGCTGTCGTAGGGAACGTTCAGCCATTTGTGCGCGTCGGTGGCCCAGGAGTCCGCGTCTGCAAGCCCGGCGGTCAGGTGGGCGTGTCGGGGCGCGGCCGCCGCCCAGAGCCCGAAGGCGCCGTCGACGTGCACCCAGGCCCCCGCCTCGCGGGCCCGGGCGATTACCTCCGACGCCGGGTCGAAGGCCCCGGTGTTCACATTTCCAGCCTGGAGGCAGACGATGGCTGGACCATCGAGGGCCGGAAGCGCCTCGGGACGCAGGCGGCCCTGACCGTCGACCGGCACCCGGCCCACCCGATCGCGTCCGAGCCCGAGCATGGCCAGTGCCTTGAGCACGCTCACGTGCACCTCCTCCCCCACCACGACCTGGATGGGTGGAGCGGCGAAGAGCCCGCGCGCTTCGATGTCCCAGCCCCGCCGCGCCAGCACCGCGTGGCGTGCCGCGGCGAGCGCGGTGAAGTTCGCGACGGTCGCACCGGTCACGAACCCGCCGCCCACGCTCCCCGGCAACCCCAGCGCCTCCACCACCCAGCGCAACGCCACCTGCTCGAGCGCCGCGGTGCCGGGGGTCGGGGCCCACTTGGCGCTGTTCTGATCCCACGCGGTTGCGAGCGTGCCGGCGGCCACCGTCACCGGAAGCGCGCCGCCGATGACGAACCCGAAGAACCGAGGTCCGGCCATGGCCATGGTGGCGGGAGAGATGTACCGGTCGAGCTCTGCCACTACCTCCGCCGGATCGCTCGGCCCATCGGGCAGCGGCCCGTTCAGCGCGGAGAGCCTCTCGACCGCGGTTGACGAGGGAGCCACCGGCCGTTGAGCCAGCGTTTCGAGGTAGGCCGAGGCCCGACGCGCCGCGTCGGCGAGGAGTGCCGAAGTGGAGGACATGATTCGGTCGTAAGCAAGACGCGGGGGTGGCGCCCGGCCCTCGTGAGCCCGTCATGTCGACCGGTGGAGGCGTCGGCCCAGCGCCGGACTCCTGGAAGCCGGCTCGCTCCGTGAGTGAAGCTCCCTTGAGGGGTTCGAGCATCGGACCGAGTGGACGCGCCCTGGCCCAACGCCGACCGAGCCTGGGGTGGAGCTCAGAGTCCGCTCACCGCGAGCCCTCGCACCAGGAAGGGGGCGAGGTCGACGCGCGGTTCAACCTCCGGATCGTGGATGGCCGGCCCGAAGGCTGACCCTCGCCCCCGCTGGGGCCGCGACGCTCCGCAGTCACAGCGCGTGAAATGACGACCCTGGGCGCGGTGTGGCACCCCTGCGCAACTCCTTTCGGGCCTTAAACAATCGCCGCCGCTCGGTGTTTCTTGAGATGAAAGGGGAAGACGAACGATGAACCACGCAAAAAACTTCACCCTGGCTGCGGGCGCGGCAGGCTTGCTGGCGCTCGCGGCCCCAGCCGCTGGAATGACCGCGACCTCGGTTCCACCGCAGGCGCCCCAGGATTCGCAGTATGCGAAGGATTCAGCTGACCAGAGCAGGATGGCGCAGATCCAGATCCCGGCCGAGGACGTGCCTTCGTGGTACGCGGCGAACCATGCGAAGTCAGCCGGGGCGCCCTCCGCCGCACCCCGCGGGTCGTGAGCCCGGTCGAGGGAATGGGTCGAGCATGGCGGGAAGAAGTCGCTCCCTCCGATCACGGGGTCTCAGACCGCGGCTTCTCCATTAGGTCGAGGACCCATCGACAGTATCGAGAAGAGGGGGGAGTTTTCTCCCGCAGGGCTCGGCCGATTTCCTTCTGCTCGTTTCCGCCGAGTCCTCCCCGGCGGGCCCGGCCGGGCGCCGGGACTCATGATCGGCCCGTGCAGGGGGAGTCGGCGTCGAGCACCAAGGAGCGCACGGGAACGACCTCCGGTGCCGTCTGCGTGCTCAGTCAGTAGCCAGGGACAGCAGGCTGGCAAGGGCGAGGACCCCTGCCGCCGCGAACGCTCCCCTCCACGGCGTTTCGGCCCCAGTCTCACGACGTAACCACCGGGTCAGGATGCCGAGTCCGACGCAGTAGGCCGTTGCGCTGCCCAAGATAGTGAGGTCGACGAAGGGCGTCGGGCTCAAGGGGAGCAAGATCGAAACCGACATCAGCAGAAGAAACAGGAGCAAGAACGCCAGCCCGGTCATTCTGACCAAGAACAGGAGGAGAACGCGAAGGCGGTTCGGGAGCGACGTCCAGTCGACGGCCGCCGCTGCCCGGTGGAACGGGAGCCACTCCTTCGTCGACAGCCCCTTGACCGCCATGCGCAGGGAAACCACGCCGACCGAGAAGGAGAGCACAGCCGGTAGCAGTCGAGCAGGATGATCCTGAGGCATGGCGAGCGCAGTGTGCAGGGTGAGAGTGAGTTTCGTGCCGGCTCTGGAGCCCCATCGAAGCCCGACCCTCGGCCCTTTCTAGAGTCGCCCGGGAACCGCGAAGTGCCAAGATTCTGGCGCAGCTCGCGAGGTGACGAGGGCGGCGGACACAGGGGGCTCATCGTCCTCGCGCGACCTTGGCTCGATCGCCCCGCCTTCCTGCCCCACCCGATCCAGCGCCCAGCCTTCGACTCGGGACGACCTTTTTGACGAACCGTCCTGCCCCCCTCCCCTCTAAGACCGGACGCCACTCGACGCAAATCCCGCCGCATGTAGGATGGAGCGCTCCGGGTTCGGGGGCCGGCCGGTGCTCATCGTGCCGCGCGAACGCTGAAGAATGGGCTAGCATGAGCGTTTAGCGCGAGAGGGAGGCGCACCAGGTTCGCTAGGGCGCCGACGGGGAGGGCGGCGCTAGAAGGTCCGGGCCTTGGAGGTGGGATGCCGGAAACGCTCGAAATGGCGGCGGGTCTCGAGCTCCTGGACGTCATCCAGCTCAAGAGCCTAAACCGCTTCGCCGGCTGCATTTCGGTGCAGGGCGACGGCTTCGCCGGCCTGGTCTTCTTCCGCGACGGCCAGATCATCCACGCCGAGGCGGGCCAGCTGATCGGCGAGGAGGCCTTCTACGCCATCGCCCAGCGGCCCAGCACCACCTTTTCCCTTCAGCCGAACGTCGCCACCACCCAACGGAGCATCCGCCGGAGCTGGCAGTACCTGGTGATGGAGTCGCAGCGCCTGCTGGACGAGGCTCGGCGAAAGAACGCCGGCCCGGCGACTTCCCCCCAGGAAAAGAGGATCGAGCTACTGGACCGGATCCGGCAGGTGCCGGGCGTAGTCTGGGCTCAGCTCGAGCAGAAGAGCGGCGCCCGGCCGGCCAGCGACCGGCCGGATCCTAACGAGCGGCGATCCGCGCAGCTCGGTGCCCTGGCTCGGGTGGTGGGGGATCGGCTGCGCGTCGATGAGGTGGTGGGGGCTACGGTGCAGGGAGCGGACCGGAACCTCCTGCTCCTGGCCACCAGGGCCTACCACCTGCTCATCCTCATCGAGGGCGGGCCCCACGCGCGCGAAGCGGAGACCGAGGTCCGTAGGCTGCTAGCGGGGCGGCGGTAGGATACGGCATGCGGGCGCTCCTCGACGACCTCAATTCGCTTCCCGGCGTCTTGGGCAGTATGTACTGCGATGCCGGTGGAGGGGTGCTGTCGCGGGCCTTCCCTCCTGAGTTCGACGATGGCTCGCTGACCGCGGTGGCCTCGGCGCTCGCGACCGCCACGCCCGAGCTCAAGTCTCTCACCGGTACCATCAGCGTCCTGGACCTGCGCTACCGCGAGACACGAGTGGTCATCCGGCCCGCTGGCGACGCCTCGCTGTTGGTTCTTTGCGACAAGAAAGCCGACGCGCAGGAGATCCTGGCTTTCGCCTCTGTGGCCTGCAAGAAGTTCGAGCGGCTCCAGCTCTCGGGCACGAGCGATGCCACGAACGCACCCGTCGAGCCGGCAACCGGGCCCAGCGGGTCGGCTCCTGTCGGGAACACGAACGGGGCGCCGGTGCCCGAGCAGAGCGCGCCCGGTCCCGGCGCCGTCTCGGTGGCTGCCCCTGTCGTGGAGCCCCCTGCCCGGCGCAGGGTCCCCGTGGCCATGCTAGCGGCGGTGGCGGCCCTGGCGCTCGTAGTCGGAGCCGGGATCGCCTACGCGCTCCGAGGGCCGCGCCCGCCGGCAGCGGTACGGGTGGAGCCCACGGCCCTGCCGACCCCCCCACCACCCCAAGAGCCTCCGACCCTGGGCCCCCTCAAGGTGAAGCTCCGCCTCTCCGGCTCGGACACCCTGGCGGCCGAACTGGCTCCGGCCCTGGCGGCAGGCTTCCTCAGCGCCCAGAAGGCAGTCGATGTCCAGATCGTGCACCCGGGGCCCGAACTCATCGTCGTGCGAGGGCTGCAAGACGGCGCGGCGGTTGGGGTGGAGATCAAGTCCCTCGGAACCGCCCAAGGGCTGGACGATCTTCTTGCCGGGACCGCCGATGTGGCCTTGGCGGCGCGGCGCGCGAACGCTGAAGAGCGGCAGAGGCTCGCTGCCCTAGGAGACTTGAGCTCGACAGCTCGCGAGCACGTGGTTGGCGTGGACGGCATCACGGTGGTGGTGAACAAGGCCAACCCGGTCCCGTCGCTGAACCGAGAGCAGCTCCGAACCATCCTGAGCGGCGCCATCAGCGACTGGTCCCGGCTCGGCGGGGCCGAGGGATCGGCGACCCAGACGAGCATCAAGGAGGGCCCAGTCCACGTCTACCTCCCCGACGATCGTTCAACGATCCCGGAAGTGGTCCGGGCGATCGTACTGGGCGGCGGGCCCTTCACTCCGGACGCCAGGCGTTTGCCAACCCCGCAGGCCGTGGCGGAGGCGGTGAGGTCCGACCCGGGCGGGATGGGCCTCGTGCCGATGGCGGGGGTAGCCGGAGCAAGGGCGGTTCCCATCGCCGATCAGAAGGGGCCGCCCCGCCTGCCGACCGCGCTCGCGGTCGCCTCCGAGGACTACCTCCTCGCTCACCGCCTCTACTTGTACACGAGCCAGGCCAGCCTCGAGCCGCTGGTGGCGCAGTTCGTGGAGTTCGCGCTCTCGGCTGAGGGGCAGACACTGGTCCGGAGAGCCGGGTTCGTGGAGCTCGGCGCGAAGACCGAGACCCGGCGTGCCGGCGCGCCGGTCGGACCCGCCATGGTCGCGTCCCGTCGGCTTGCCAGGGCGGCCGGGCCTACCCCGGTCGAACTGAGCGCGCCGCCGGAACGGGCCGACCCACCGGCGACGACGAGCGCCCAAGGCGATCCCGTGGGGACTGCAAGTCCGAACGCCGTGGCACCCCCTCCGCCGCCCCTACCCTCGCCCCAACCGCCCCCGATCGCGGTCGAGGACGCGCCCGTCTACGCGACGGGCAATTACCAGAAGCCGAAGATGGTCGAGCAGGGGTGCGTACAGCGAACGGTCCGTATGCCCAACGATGTGTTCGATCGCGTGGCGGAAAAGACCATCACCGTCAAGTTCGCGGTTGGGAGGGAAGGCACGCCTAGCCGGTTTCAGGTCATGACCCCGGGCATGCCCGACCGGGCGGGGACCGCGATCTGGGAGGCGATCCAGGCTTGCACGTGGATCCCGGGCGCCGACGAGGGCGGCGTACCCCTATCGATCTGGGTGATCATGCCCTTCCGGTTCACTCGCGAGTGACACTCGCTGACCCTCTCGGTCGCCCGCCCGAGAAGACGGCGTGTCGCTCCACCATCCGCGGACGAGTGCCCAGGAACCTCGGCCGAGGGGACGATGCCATCGTTGGGGGAAGAGCACATTCCTCCCTGGCCGCGTTCCACCGCGGCCAACGTGCAGCGACCACGAGACTCGCCCGAGGGTCCGGCAGCCAGTAGGGATGCCTCCTGGGCGAGAAGAGCCTTGAGCGGGAGCGGAGACGGAACAAGACGCCGAGTGGAACACGACCCGCTCCTTTCTCCTCCTGGCACGGGCATTGCTCCAGGCAAGAGCTGACACTCGTCGGCGCGCATTCGCGTGCCGAAACAGGCCTTGCAAGGAGGGAAAGGATGGCGTCATGGCGGTAAACGGTGTGGTCAGCACGTCGAGCGTCATGTCCGTGGCACTGAATTCGACCGACGCACAGTTGCAGGTCCCGGACGCGCTGCTCGACGCAACCCAGTCCAGCATCTCGCCCGAGGGAAGCCTCTTCGGCGAGCTCGCTTCCCTCTCGAAGGAGGACCCCACGAGGTTCAAGCAGGTCGCCCAAGAGATCTCCGACAAGCTCAAGGAGGAAGCGGGCAGCGCAACGGGCAAGAAAGCCCAGCTCCTTCAGGCGATGTCCGACAAGTTCGCCCAGGCGGCCCAGACCGGCGATGCAACCTCGCTCAAGCCTGCTGGGGCGCAAAACACGGGCGGCCATCACGGCGGGCATCATCACAAGCACGCGTCGGGTGGTGTGGGCGATGAGGCGTCTCCGTCGAGTTCGCTCCCGTCACTGGCCGATGTCATCCAGCAGGCCCTCCAGGATTCGGCCACCTCCTCCTCTGCAGGAACGACCACGTAGGTCTTTCGGTCAGCCGCGGTCGATTGGCCGCGGCTGACCCGTTCGAGGCCCAACACCTCGGGTCCAGCTCGAGTCATGCGACGGTCCGCCAGCCGCGGTCCCCAACGACCGCGGCAGTCTGGTGACCGTCCGTACATCTCTCGGGCAGGTGGAGCCTGCATCGAGAGACGAGGGCCGAAATAGGCCTCGTTCCTCACTGCACCAGCATGACCGTCGACGCGGTGACGATCCCATTTGCCAACGTTCCCCCGACCGCGACCACCTTGCCCACGGCGAGATCGCTCGCGCTCGTGCCTGGCGGGTGAGAACCGCACCCGACGCGTCCACCGTCCGATTGTCCACGACGAAGCTGGAAATGTTCGTGAAGCCACCGATCCGGCCAAACGGGTAGATCACCGGGGCGACTGTCCCGGAGCCGTTCTACCGAGGGTGCACATCGCACCTCGACTCGAGCAGCAGACGCGTTCGAGAGCGGACCCGCGACCACCCCCTCGGTTGTGCAGCGCGATACCCCAAGAGGGGTGCGCAACCTCTTGCCTGCGTCGGGGTTAGGAACTGGTCCGCTCCGGGGAGGGAGAACTCGAGGCGAGTGCGCGCGGCTCGTGTGCATTCAGTCGTCCTTGCCTGGAGTCTCCCGCACCCGGGCGCAGTCAGTTGGGGTTGCGGATAACTGCCCCGAATAGATGAAAGTGCCGGTAGACTCGTCGGTTGTGCTGGCGATGAGGAGTCACCTTGACCATTCCTGCGAACCGATTCCCCCGCATGCTCTGGCCTCTGGCCGCCTTGGCGCCCCTCGCCTGCGGGCATGGTTCTAGTAGCGTGCCGTTGACGTTGGGCGGAACGATCGAAGGTCTCAACGCTCCGGGGTTGGCCCTCTCGCTCCAGGGCAGCTACACGCCCGAGACCGCGGGGATCGCAAGTTCCGCAACGGACTTCACCTTCACGAGTGCCCTCGCACAGGGGGAGAACTACAGGGTCGAGGTCGCTACACAACCGGCGGGACAAACCTGCACGGTTGAAAATGGCTCCGGGGTCATGGGCAGCTCGCCCATCAACGACCTTCAAGTCGTGTGCGCGAGCGAGGCGTACGCGGTGGGAGGGACGCTGACCGGCCTCGTGGGCACGGCCCTAATCCTGGCACTCAACGACCAAACCTACACGGTGAATGCGAACGGAGCGTTCGTGTTTCCCGGGGCGATCCCAACTGGGGCGATCTACACCGTAAGCGTGGCCGAGCAACCTCCCGACGTTGCGCAAACGTGCACGGTGGGAATGGGGTCGGGAACGATCAGCAACGCCGCCGTCAGTGACGTCGCGATCACGTGTTCACAAGTCTCCTCCTACTCGGTGGGGGGAACGGTCGCCGGCCTCGCTGGCATGGGACTCGTGCTTCAGCTTCAAGGCCAAACCCTCCCGATCACGGCGAGCGGGCCATTCACATTTCCGACCGCGATTCTGAGCGGTTCGGACTACCAGGTCACGGTGTCGACCGAGCCTTCCAATCCATCCCAAACGTGCGCGGTCTTCAATGGCTCAGGACGGGTGGGGAATGCACCAGTCGTGAATGTGGTGGTGAGCTGTGGCAATTGGCAGAGCATGTCCGCTGGAACCTCCAACCTGTTGACGAGCGTGTGGGGAACCGCTTCGAGCGATCTATGGGTCGCCGGACTGGGCGGTACCATCGTGCACTGGGATTCGGTGGCATGGTCCCAACAAGTCAGCTCGACCACGAGCACCCTCACCCGCCTCTGGGGCAGCGGCCCCAGTGACGTCTGGGCGGTCGGCTTCTCTGGCGCACTGTTGCACTGGGATGGTAGCGCCTGGAGGCCCCAGACAAGTGGCACGAACGAGAGCTTGACGTGCATCTGGGGAAGCAGCGCAACCGAGGCCTGGGCCGTGGGAACTTCTGGTACCATCCTGCAATGGCAAGGAGCCACCTGGTCCAGCGAGCCCAGCCCCACGACCGAAGACATCCTCGCGGTATGGGGCAGCAGCGACAGTGACGTCTGGGCCGTCACCGATTCTGGGACGGTGCTTCACCGTGATGGCAGCGCGTGGTCGGTCTCGTCGAACGGCAGAACGAGACTATCTGGCCTCTGGGGCAGCGGTCCCGCAGACATCTGGGCGGTTGGCAGCGTGGGCACCATCCTTCACTATGACGGCAGCAGCTGGTCCGCCGTCTCGGGCGGGACGACGGATGACCTGATCGGGCTCTGGGGTAGCAGTGCCGCCGACGTCTGGGCGGTGGGATATGCCGGGACGATTCTTCATTGGGATGGGAATTCCTGGTCGGGTGCCCCCAGCGGGACGGTGGCGGACCTAACTTCGGTCTGGGGCAGCGGCGCGGGGGACGTCTGGGCAGCGGGAGCGGAGGGAACGGTTCTCGAGTTGCCGCCGTAGCCGAATACGCCGTTTGGGCGTGAACCGGAAACCAGAGGTTCCGCCCCTCTCTTCGGGCAGGCCGGTCGGAGAAAGTGGCAGACTTCTCGATCGCCTCTGCAGCGGATTCGCCGCGCGGGTGAGGGAGAGCCGAGGATGAGTTTGAGGCCGCGGGGCCTGCGCTCCATCCGCACCTTTCGTGGCGAGACCGAGAGCGGCTGTCATCTCGGCGCGACGCACGGTGCAATTGGACCGACCTGGGCCAGATGGCAAAGGTAGCTCCGACGGCCGCTACGGCAGGCGAGAACCGGTTCCGGGCTCTGCCCGAGCGCATGGCCGGAGGGTAGATGTTCCTGGGCATCGACATCGGCACAACGTCGACGAAGGCGGTACTAATCGACGCAAATCAGGTGATGATTGCCTCGGCCACGGCGGGCTATGCGGAGAGCGATCCGGCGACGGGGAGGAACGAGATCGATCCGCGCCTCTGGCTCGACGCGGTGCGGGGCGTGGTCGGGCAGTTGCGACACTCCGCGCCCCGGGAACTTTGCGCCACGACCGCTGTCGGCCTCTCCGGCCAGATGCACACCCTCGTTACCCTGGACAGGGACTTTCACCCCGTTCGCCCTGCGATC
>Ga0335077_10004103_pt1 | contig 17755 bp, 15 predicted proteins | sample Lox_Sample_31_FD_207151 | JGI IMG/M metagenome (GOLD analysis project Ga0335077, IMG submission 207151) | Soil microbial communities from Loxahatchee National Wildlife Refuge, Florida, United States - Lox_Sample_3.1 | ecosystem: Environmental > Terrestrial > Soil > Wetlands | place: USA... | reverse complement strand
CCACGGGCAATTCGTTGGCTTGGGCATAGCCAGCCGCGCTCCAATGTCGTGGAGCGCACGCCCATCGTGCAGACCGCGATCTTGGGAAAGCCCAGCCGCTCCATCTCAAGGCACAGAAGCTCGCGCGTCCAAGTGGGCCGTTGCCAGCCGTACTCGGTGGGAACCCCCAGAAGAACTCGGCGCAGTTCGGCCTTGAAGCGCTCGTTGGCCTTCAGCTCTCCGTCGCCGGCGCGCTGGTCGAGAAGCCCGTCGTCGCCCAAGCTCAGGAAGCGTTGGGCCACGGCGACGACCGTCGCAGGGGCGCACTGGAGGTCCCGCGCGATCCGCTGTCGGGAGAGTCCTTGGTCGAGCTTGAGGATCATGAGGATACGGAGGGCGGTGGCGTGGTCCTTCGTCTTTTCGGCGCTTTCATCAACCGGCGTCGCACCGGTCGATCGAGTCGGGGTATGTTTCCCACGGAAAGGTCATGTCCTTTCTCGAAGGTGGTTGTCTGGCGACGTCCACGATCGATCGGCTGACCTTCGCCGCGGATTACGAACTGCCGTTTAGTACTACCTGGTCACTTTGTTGCGGGGGATCGCGGTGCGTGATCTACCGTGGGCATGATCGCCTACGTGAAGAAGCTCGACCGTTCACTGGAAGCGTTCGCTGATGCGTTGTTCGAAGGCATGGGGCGGCCGGAACGCCGGCGTGCCATGGCCTGGTATCTCGAAGGCCTGCTGCTCGACGGGACTCGAAAGAGCATCGAGCCGATGGCGGCTCGGCTGGTCGACGAGCCCTCCGGCATCGAGGCGATGCGGCAACGCCTGCAGCAGTGCGTGTCGGTCAGCGCATGGTCCGACGACGAGCTCCGCGCTCGGCTGGCGCGCAAGGTCCAGGATGAGCTTCCGGAGATCGAGGTGCTGGTGCTGGACGACACCGGGTTTCCCAAGCAGGGGAAACACTCGGTCGGCGTGGCGAGGCAGTACTCCGGGACGCTGGGGCGAACGGCAAACTGCCAGGTCGCGCCGAGCCTCCACCTGGCAGGCGAGCGCGGCAGTTGCTGCATAGGGATGCAGCTCTACCTTCCCGAGGAGTGGACGAGCGACCCGCAGCGTTGCCGCGAGGTCGGCGTCCCCGAAGAAGTGGGCTTCCTGCGCAAGTGGGAGATCGCGCTGCGCCTACTCGATGATGCCAACCGGTGGGGCATCGCAAAGCGGTTGCTGCTTGTGGACGCCGGTTACGGCGAAATCACTGAGTTCCGAGAGGCGATCGCTGCGCGAGGCTATTCGTACATCGTCGGCATGGGTGGCGACCCGGTCGTCTGGAAACCAGGCACTGCTCCCACAGCACCCGCTGACTGGCACCGGCCGAAAGGCCACTCTGGCCCCGCCCGCACCCGGTACCGCGACGGCAAACACTCGCCGGTCACGATCCTGGAACTGGCCAAGTCGCTCGGCCGCGCAGCATGCCGTTCCGTCCGCTGGCGCGAGGGCGCCAAGGGAACGCAGCGATCGCGGTTTGGCGCCGTCCGTGTACGGACGGCCCACAAACACGCGCAGGGCCGCGCCCCCGGCCCCGAGGAGTGGCTCCTCTACGAGTGGCCTGCGGGCGAACCAGAACCGACCAAGTTCTGGCTCTCAAGCCTGCCCGCCAAGACGCCGCTCAAGGAACTCGTCCGGCTCGCCAAGCTCCGCTGGCGGGTCGAGCGCGACTACCAGGAGCTCAAGGAGGAGATCGGGCTCGACCATTTCGAGGGCCGCGGCTGGCGCGGATTCCACCACCACGTCACCTTATGCGCGGCTGCGCACGCCTTCCTCTCGCTCAATCGAGCGCTTTTCCCCCCGGCGCGCCAAACGCTGGACTCTGCCGATGGTGCGGCGACACCTCCAACTCGTCCTTCTCCGCCGCATCGGCTGGTGCCCGCTCTGCCGACAACGCGTCGACCCCGCCACACGACCGCGCGGTCCCTCAAGGATGTGATCGAGTGTTAGGCAGTCACTGCCTCTCCCAGAGTCTGACTCCCCCGAGCAGTCCGGAGACGTTGTCCACACGCCTAACATTCGGCGGGAGCTCAAAGGTTACCTTGGCCGAGTTTCCGCCTCCGACGTAGAGGACTCGGTAATTGAACGTCCACTCGATCTGGTCGATGGCACGCGCGAGCATCCGGTTCCACTTCTTCTTGCCAAGGCGGGCAAGGGCCTTCTTCCCGAGCTCGTCCTCGTATGTCCTCCCCTTTCGAAACGGGTGATGCCCGAGCTCGATGTTCGGAACGTAACGACCATCGACGAAGAGCGAGAACCCGAATCCCGTTCCCAGCGTGATGCATGCCTCCACACCGCGGCCTGCGATGACTCCATGACCCTGGACACCGGCGTCATTCAGCACCCGGGTGGGCTTGCGAGTGAACTTGCGGATGCCTCTCGCCAGATCGAATCCGGCCCAGGAGGGATCCAGGTTGGGCGCCGTGCGCACTACCCCGTCGACAACGACGCCCGGGAACCCGACGGAGATGCGGTCATAGGCTAGAGGTTGCGGGACGATTGTCTTGAGTGCCGCACTTATGGCCCTCGGTGTGGCCGGATGAGGGGTAGCGACGCGGGTGCGCTCGCTGAGCGGCTTCCCTTTCTCCGACACGACCATTGCTTTGATACCCGTGCCGCCCACGTCAATGCAGAGGGTCCGGGGTCCTCGCCCTCGCGTGCTCTTGCGGGATCTCATCGGCTCCTCCGTGGTCTCGGGTCCGCAGTCGAGCGCCAAACTCCAATTCACATGGCAAGAAGGGTCAAGCGGCGAGTGCCAAGCGGAGAGAACGAGCAGAGGAGATCGGGGGGCGCGCTCGTGTCCGCCTGCGTCTTGTGCGCCCTTTGTCCACGCGCCCGCTCCTCCCCGTCGCTGCTTCTTCCAGCCTCCCGCCCCGAAGGCAGCAGCGCGGCCCGCTGGAAGAAGGCGATCGGATGACCACACCCGCACTCCCGGGATCACCTCCAGCCTTGAGGCTAGAGGGACTCGGCCCATTCCACAGCCATTTCATCCAACCCAGAAGGGTGCCGACCCCGGGCAGCAGCGGAGTCCGTGGCATGGCCAGCGGGGGCGCGGTTTACGGCCTTGCGGTGGCGCTCTGGACTCGCCCGTACCTCTCCTGGTTGGACACCGTAAGCCGGATGCCGCGCTGTGGGCACCTCGGCATACCAGGGAGATCAAAGAGCCCGCGAGTTCCTCTGCCGACGTGACGCTGAGCTTGCTCGCTGGGATCCAACGCTGACCTCTTTACGACGCACGATCTATCCGATGGCGCCTGGTCCGGGGGGAACTGCGCCCCGGGGAAGCCGGAACGAAGCAGAATAGGACCAACAGCGCCCCAAGACTGACCCGGAGTGGCTAGTTTCCGGCTGAAAAGACGCGGGGCGAGGCGTAAGCTCGCAGCCCAATGTGCCTCTCCAGCCTGGGAGCTGGCTCGGCGAAGGGGGGACGCCGCATGGCGACGGGCAGCCCGGGGCCGTCGGGCGTACGGCAAGAAGCGAGGAAGGAGTTGGTGGAGTACGTTGCCATCTCGCTCTATCTCAGCATGTTTTTCGGAGCGCTCCTCAACTACCGGCGCGTCGCGCTGGCGGAGGTTGACATCCGCTACACACACTGTGGGTACGCCATCATCGAGGCGCTCGTTCTCGCGAAGGTCATCCTCATCGGTGAAGTTCTTCGCCCTCATCCCTTTCTTCCTGGTGCGCGAGGCGGGCCGCCACCTTGGCGAGGAAGGTTTCCTGAGTCTCCTCTTGCGGCGCCCGGGGACGGTGAGGGCCGTTAGTGCAGGCGCCGCTGAGAGCGCGACCGGCAGCTGATCAACAGCCGCGACTAGAACCCAGGCGTGTCATGTTGCAACCCCTGCGCAAGCGCCTTAGTACGTTTCCTCGCGTACCGGTCGCGTTGACCGGGATCGTGGCCGCGGCGGTACTTACCGGCGGTCTACTTCTGCTATTCGGCGCCCCCCCACGGACCGTGACCCTTGCGACGGGGCCACCCGGAAGCGCCCATGCAGCCATCGGCGAACGCTACAAGGCGATCCTTGCTCGATCTGGGATCACGCTGAAGCTGCTGCCGACGGCCGGCGCCGAGGAGAACCTGTCGAGGCTTCGCGATCCACAATCAGGCGTGAGTGCAGCGTTCGTCATCTCGGGGCTCCCCGGGGCCCGCGCGGTATCCGGGCTCGCGAGCCTCGGTACGATCGCATACGAACCCTTATGGCTCTTCGAGCGCAGCGCGGCGCGTGGAATAGCTGAGGGAGTGGCGGGGAAGAGGATTTCGCTCGATGTGGTAGGGAGCGGTACGCAAGCGCTCGTCCAACGGCTCTTCCAACTCACCGGTCTGAGCGTGAGCGGCGCAGAGGTGCTGCACCTTTCACCGGCCGATGCGGCGGAGCGGCTTCTTCGTGGCGAAATCGACGTCTTGGCACTACTGGCCGCGTGGGACTCGCCGATAGTGCGGCATCTGGCGGCCGATCCGCGCGTGTCGATCTTCAGCTACCGCCGTGCCGATGCTCTCGTCGCGCTGAACCCAGACCTTCGCAAGCTGACGCTTCCGGCCGGCATCGGAAACTTTGCGGCCAACTTGCCTCCCGCAGACGTGACGCTTGTAGCACCCAAGGCGAGTCTCCTCGTGAGAGAGGACCTGCACGACGCCATCCAGTACCTGCTCCTTGACGCTGCGTCGAAGGTGCACGCGGAGCCAGGCATTTTTCACCAGGCCGGGGCGTTCCCTGCCGCCGAGGCGATCGAGTTTCCGCTAAGCGACGAGGCCACGCGCTACTACAAGTCAGGGCGCCCATTCTTGCAGCGGCACCTCCCGTTCTGGGCTGCGGTCTGGGTGGAACGCCTGCTTTTCGTAGTGCTTCCACTCCTCGGCATCCTAGTCCCGGTGGTCAGTGGCGTAGGGAGTGCGTACCGGAACCTCATGCAGCAGCGGATCCTCGCGTTTTACGGCGAACTGCGGCTCGTGGAGCGCGAGATTGCGGCCGGCCCGAAGCCCAATCATGCCGACCTCCTGCGACGGCTCGAGGACTTGGAGCATCGCGCTAGCCGTCTACGCGTTCCGGTTCAGTTTGCACAGATGCTCTACTCGCTCAGGAGCCACGTTCAGGAGGTTCGCGATCGGCTCGCCACCGATCGGCCGGGACAGACTTAGGGTTGTAAGTGGCGCGGCTGTCGGCTGGGCAGCGCCAGGTGGGGCGAGGCGTTCCCGGCAACGTAGGTGTACAATCCATTCCCGAGTGCCAGCGGGCCAGACAGAGACGTCGGGTCATCAGCGCTGCACTCTGCCGGTCGCTGTCGGAGGAACGCCATTGGACGAGCTAAAGGCTACCCCGCGTACTACCTTGCGGCGGCTTCCGGCCCGTGGCTCCTATGACCGAGCGCTCATCTATGCCATCCTGGACGAAGCGCTCCTCTGCCACGTTGCGTTTGCCGAAAGGGGCGGCCAGCCCTACGCACTGCCCGTCAATTATGCTCGGGTGGGCGGGCATATTGCGATCCACGGTGCGGCCGGGAGCAGGCTTCTGCGCGCACTCGCAGGTGGGGTGCCGGCTTGTGTCAGCGTGACCCTGGTCGATGGGTTGGTGCTGGCGCGATCCGCCTTCCACCACTCCATGAACTATCGGTCCGTTGTTGTACTCGGTCGCTTCAAAGCCGTGTCCGATCGCGAGGAGAAGAGGGCCCTGCTCAGGGCGATCGTGGAGCATATATTGCAAGGACGCGCTGCCGACACGCGTCCCCCAACGATTGCAGAGCTCGATGCGACGCTGGTAGTGACGCTTCCGATCGTCGAGGCTTCGGCCAAGATCCGTGCCGGCCCGCCAGTGGATGACCCGGAAGACATGAGCATCCCGTGCTGGGCCGGTGTCGTACCGATGGCGCTCATCCCCGGCTCGCCGATCCCTGATCCGGCGTTGGCTCGGGGCATCAAGTTGCCTGATTCGATCAGGGCATACCGTCGACGAGGGCGATGAGGTGACGAGTGCCATCCACAAGGAGCGCTGCGAGGCGGGCGGTGAGGACTGTTCCGTCGGCAGCTTTACCGGACGGCGAGCGAGAGGTGCGTCTTCGTGGATGCCGAACGAATCGCGGGTGACGAACGCTGCCTTTCCCGGTTCGTCGATCCAGGTGTAGCCGTACCCCGCAGGCACCTTGCTCAGCTGACCGGTCGTCGAGTCTCGGACCGTCCGCTGGCCGAGGGCCGTGTCCACCCAGTCCGAGGCCACCGCGTGGTTCGCGGCCCAGGTCTGCTGCGTGCGCGCCGTGTTGATGGCCGAGCCGCGATTCAACACGGCCATCTGGTCTTGGTGCGTGCGTTGCTGCGCGGCCATGTTGGCCAAGAACTGATCGTGCTGTTGCTGCTGCAGGGCCATCGACCGGTCGAATTGGTCTTTCTGTGCCTGGAGCGCGGCTTGCTGATCTCGCGCGGCAACATTGCAGCGTACGCCTGGGCCCAGGCGAGGGTTCCAGTCCCGCGCGCCGGATCCATCTAGCAACTCCACGGCCGCATCGAGCTTGCCCTCGCGCGCACGGACAATCCGAACCGTTCCCTCGCAGGTCTCCGAGCAGATGCTCCCTCGACCCGCCGGGCTCGCCCAGCGTTGGTAGATGATCCGAGCGGTGAGGAGCGCTTTCATGGGGAAGCACCCCGTGTCAAGTAAACCATCGGATTCTCCCTGGGAGGGGCGGTCTCGAGGGTGTCCCTGCGCGGGCACTCTCAGATGAGACCTGAGGCGACCGGCTTGGGGCGTAAGAAAACGTTGAGCCCGTGTGAAGACGACTGCGGATCGGCGAGACAGCTCTGCGGGAATCTGAATTGACTTACGGTGCTGACTTGGGAGCCCGCCGACGTGATCGCGTGTGTGGCCGGCGCCGCCGAGACGGGGACGAGCGGCATTCATTCCTCTGCGGGAACTGGGGACCGACCGCTTTTGAATGGCTCTCGGCTATCGAAGGCCTCCACGAACCGGGCCCGGGGCGGGTAGCGCAGCCGATCGCCACGGCTTCGGCAGTATAGGCTAGTGGCTTGGGCAGCCCAGAGCGATCCCCGGGTCTCTCTGCCGAGGTAGCATGGCGGTGGCATGAACGCTGCTGCCCGGGACGAACTCGGAAAGGTCGAGCTTGTTCGCCCCTCGAACGACAAAGGGGATGCCGGTACCCGCGTCATCATCGTGTACAAGGCCCTGAAGGCCTTCGCGGAAGTGGTCCTGCTCGCGATCATTGTCTGGCTCTCTCGAGGTGAGGAGCACAGCTGGGCTCGGGGACTCGCGGAGTGGGCCCAGCACCACCTCGCGAGCTGGTGGGCTACGTCGCTTTCGCGGATGGCGAACTCGGCGCTGACGGGCCATGGCCTGCACGTCGTCGAGCTTGCGCTCTTGCTGGATGCGGCGTGGACCGGCCTCGAGGGATGGAGCCTGTGGAGAAACTTTCGGTGGGCCCCGTGGTTCGTGGTCCTCGCTACGCTCGTCCCGCTCCCTTGGGAACTCCTGCGGGTCCTGAGGCGCCCGAGCATCCCCAGGATAGCCGTCCTCGCCGGAAACGTGGCGATCACAGCCTACCTAGCGAAGCGGATCGCAGGCAGCAGTCGGCGAAACGGCAGCAAGGATGGGGTAGCGGAAGGTAGTCAGGTTATCCGGCCGTGAGAATGAGCCGACAAGTTCCACCGGCGGCCCGCCGCAGGATGCGACTCCCCGATAACCCCGTGTGTCTCGGGCGGACGGCTAACCTCTCGGCCGGGTGCGCTGAATGCCCCACATCGGTCGCTAGGGCCGGGAACAAGCGCTCTTAAGCCCTCGCCTCCGCTGAGTGCGGCGCACCGGCCGGAGATATATGCTCAACCTGGAGCGAGCATGGGCCTGCGAAGAGCCACTGGCGTTTGGACCAAAGCGGGAGCCCTTGGTCTCGTGCTCGCTGTTTCCGCACCCACGCCGGGAGCACCGATCGCGCCACGAAGCTCTAATGAGAGTGGCCTCGCTGGCAAGCTCCTGGTCGCCGGACCCCGGATGGTCGACCCTCGGTTCTCGCGGACGGTCATCTACATGGTCCAGCACGACGCGAATGGAGCCATGGGCCTCATCGTGAACCGGCCCTTCAAGGAAGCCTCGATCGCTAGCTTGCTAGAGCAGTTGGGCATGGAGCATAAGGGGGTTAGCGGGGCGCTGCGCATGCACTACGGAGGCCCCGTCGGAGCGGGAACTGTCTTCGTGCTTCACACCGCCGACTATCGCGGTGCGCGAACGAAGGTGGTCCGGGACGGGATCGCTCTTACTGGAAGTCCGGACGTGCTCCGCGCCATTGGGTCCGGTGTTGGTCCCCGCAGGGCGCTCCTGCTTCTCAGCTACAGCGGATGGGCGCCCGGCCAACTCGAGCAAGAAATCCACGCCGGCGCCTGGGTCGTGGTCCCGCCCGACCTCGCCCTGATATTTGATGATGACTACGAGACGAAGTGGGAAAGGGCCCTTGCGCGGCGGGATGTCGACCTGTAACGCCTCTGGTTGGCAACGTGCGTTCCGGCACGGCCGGGACGTTCCCACTCCAGCTTCGGATTACGGCAACGGCGAGCCGACAAGTCGCATCGCTGCGGACCGGCCGAAGTCCGCTTACGTACGACGGGTTTCGCTGTCCAGCGCGGAGGCCAAGTCATTCATGGAGACCTTGCCCCGGATGGACCGCCCTCCTGCAGGGGCCTCCGTGGCGTGCAGATACGACGGCAAGCTCGGTGCTCGACCCTAAACCGTCGCGAAGACGACCTCGACGGTCTTCTGCCAGGCGGGCCTGGCGAAGGTTCGATTCAGCCAGGCGCGTACCGAGGGGTAGGACGTGAAGTCGAACCCTCCCTCCATAAGGAGCCAGAAATGCGGGGCGAATGCGATGTCGCCCAGGGAGAAGGTGTCCTCCAGCCACTCCTTCTGCAGGAGAACGCTCTCCAGCACAGGAAGCCACCTCGCTAGTTCCTTCCTACCGGACTCAGCGGCGTGCGGGTCGCCTGTCAGGCGCCAAAACTCCTGGACCCTGCGATTGATGACGCGAAAGACGGGCACGCAAGCCGGAGTCACGTGGGCAGCCTGGAAGAAAAGCCAACGCTGCACCGCCGCACGCGCCTCGATTGTGGCAGGGAGGAGCCCCGTTGCCCGGTACTTCTCCGCCAAGTACCAGTTGATGGCGTTTGACTCCCATAGTTGGAAGGCACCGTCGACGAGCGCGGGGATCTTGCCCATCGGGTTCACGGCCAGGTAGTCGGGGGCGCGATTTTGACCGTTTCGCGTGTCGAGGAAGCGCAAAGTGAACGGCAGCCCTGCCTCATAGAGCGCGAAGAGCGAACGGGCTGAATTCCCGGAGAAATGGCCGTAGAAGAATTCCATGATGGAGAGCGTATCCCATTCGCTGGCCCTGGGCAGTCAAGTTCGAGCCGCAGGATTGTCCACTCCACCCGGCCGACTTTCCCATGCCGGCGTCGTGATCTGTTCCGACCTGCCCCGCGGCGCACGGCAGCGCGTGGCGACACCCGAGAGGCCCCCATACGCCGTCGTGCGCTCGTGCGTCACCGCCCACTACCGCGAGTCTAGGGTGTGCCTCGCGCCCCTTCATCCGCTTGGATCTGATCGGAGTGGCCCAATCGAACGCCTCCTCGCGCTAGCGGGAGGACCGCGACCGAAAACCACCCTGGAAGGGCTTTGCATCGGGCCGCCCGAACCGTAGGTATACGCCGTCCCCACATGCACTCGGGGCGAGGTCGCGGGGAAGCGCACACGGGGATGCCTCCGAAGAGAGCAACTTCGCCGAGAAGGCCAAACAAAATTGCGGAATCCGGGGCGCCCACTACCGCCCCCCTGGGACTAGAAGGGATAACACTGATCGTGAGATATTTCGTTGCGTAGTCAACGCCATGACATGAATCAAGACGAAGCATACGATCGGCTCCGAAATCTGGCCCCGCGCGCGGTTGGCGATCGCGATGGGCCGCGCCCTGGTGAAAGAGAAGCCGTCCGCGAGCTAAGCCACGGAACCCTGGCTCTCCTAGGTGCGCGCGGACGCGCTCCGGTAGGTCCCTGCGAAAAGGCCGATCGATTATCGGCGTCGGGGCAGGTGGACCTGGCAGACGCGACCGATGAGCTCGGCCTTCTCCTCGTGCGCGCGCCCAACCCGTCTCACGTGGGGACGTACCATGCCCTGGACAAGGCAGAGGTTGTCATCGGCCGGGCCGGAGGAACGGCCGACGTCTGCCTGGGCGACCCCGGGGTGTCGCGACGTCATGCCAGGGTTATCCGTGAGGGTGGCGAACTCGTCGTCGAGGACCTGGGCTCCACCAACGGGACCTTCCTGAACGGTGCGGAGATCGGAAGGGCCGTCCTCTCCCGGGGCGACAGGCTTCAGGTTGGGACCTCGACGGAGTTCCTCGTCGGCACGCCGTCGGACAACACATTGGCCGAGCTGCGTCTGCAGCAAGCCATCGCGACGGCCGGCGCTGGCACCTGGGAGTGGCACGTGACGTCCCGGGCCTTTCGGGTTTACGGGGGCGTCGCTCGCTCTCTGGCCTGCGACTGGAACCTTGCCCGCTCGACCAGCGGGGATCACTGGTCCTGCGTGCACCCCGCCGATCGGGAGAAGCTGAGTGCCGGCTTGGCCGCCGTGCTCGAGCAAGGTGGCGCGGTCGACGTGGAGGCCCGGATCCTGCGCCGCGGCGGGGGTTTCCTGTGGGTCGCCATGAACGGCGAGCTCTTCCGTGACCGCGGCGGTCGACCGCTGCGGATCGCGGGCGCTCTGATGGATGTGACCGAGCGGCGGCGTGCCCAGGGTGAGCTCATTCGGCAGTCAAGCGTGTTCGAGGCCCTGGCGGACGCAGTTATAGTGGTCGGATCTGGTGGCACCATCCTCGACTGGAATGCTGCCGCTGTCGGTCTGCTCGGATGGGCCAAGAGCGAGGTCCTCGGGCTGCGGCCGGAGGTACTCCTCGGGACCAGCGGTGGGCGCCGGCTCGACGAGGCGTTGGTGCAGCCTGGGCGAGGAAGTGAGCGACGCTCAGAAGAGATCAGCCTCACCAGCAAGGGCGGCGTGGAGATCCCGGTCGAGATGGTGACGTTCTCGATCCCAGCCGAGGAGTCGGGGCTGGCGCCTCGAGTAGCTGTCTTCCGGGATTTGCGGGAGCGCAAGCGACTTCAGGAGCGCCTGCTGTTCGCTGAGCGTCTCACGACCCTAGGGACGCTGGCCGCCGGGGTCGCGCACGAGGTGAATAACCCATTGTCGTTCGTTCTTTCCAACCTGGAATTCCTCTCGCATCACCTGGATAGAGGCGCCTCGCCGCAGATGGCGGAGGTGCTCGGCGAGACGCGAAAAGGGGCAGAGCGCATCGGGATCATCGTGGACAGCCTCCGCGCCCTCAGCCGGAGAGTGGACTCGGTGGAGCCAGAGCCGCTCGATCCGAACGCAGCCTTGGAGTTCGCGCTGAAGGTGGTGGACCACAGGATTCAAAGCCAGGCGAGGCTGGTCAAGGATCTCCAACCGGTACCGCCCGTGATGGGCGCTCCAGGGCGACTCGGCCAGGTGTTCTTGAATCTGCTCGTGAACGCGGCGCAGGCCTTTAAGGAAGGGCAGGGAGAGGGTGCGATCGTCAAGGTGAGCTCCTGGTTCGACGCCAGGAGTCGGCGAGTGGTCGTCGAGGTCGCCGACAATGGCAGTGGGATTCCCCCGGACATCCTGCCACGCATCTTCGACGCATTCTTCAGCACCAAGCCCAGCGGGCAGGGTTGCGGACTCGGTCTCTTTCTCTCGCGAGGAATCGTGTCCGACCTCGGTGGCGAGATCTGCGTGGAGAGCGAGGCCGGGAAGGGCTCTACCTTCCGGGTCTCGCTGCCGGCAGCCCCTGGTGCTCTTGACGTCCGGCTCGAGGCTCGCGCTGCTGGCGATAGCCATCGTCCGACAATGATATTGGACGAGGCAGGAGACATGGGCCTGCGGCACCCCGAGCAGTAGTCGTCCTCCCGGGCCGCAGGAAACCGATCGAGCCTGTCGGCGGTCTCGAGGTTCTCGACCAGACGGGCAACGACGATGAGACAGTGACGGCCGGTTCGGGAAACCCGATCACAGGTCCGCGCCGGTGGGCGCCCCCGGGCGGTACCGTCCCTGTCGAACGCCTCTACCATTTGGGCAGCGCCCCTACTTCTTCGTGCCGAACGGCTCGTAGCCGAACTTCTGACCCCCGACACTCGCCTCGTACATGAGGCCGCCCTTCGCTACCGTGAATACGGCGACCCCGTTAGCATATTTTGCGTTGGCCGACGCGCCGGCGGCAGCAGCCACGGCACTCACCTGGGCAGCAAGCGCAAAGCTCCCTTTCCTGAAATCGGTGAGTGCGGCGGCAGTTTCAAAGAACACGACCTCCGAGTACGCCTGCCCACCAAACTGGAGGCCGACGGTGACCTGGGCGAGCGATGCCTTGCCGATGGCCTGACCCCGCTCGAAGAGGACTCCGGAGCCGCCGGCCCCGCCAACGCCGATGGCGCCCTTCGCCACGGTGGAGAACACAGCGTAGCCGGCCGCTTCCTCGAAAAACTTCGAGATTCCGGGGTCCGCCTTTTTGAAGACCGTAATGGTTTCTCTCGCCTCCTTTACGGGATCGTCCGCGTGCGGGCGTGCCGGGGATGCCACCACCACAAGCGCCAACGCGCAAAGGACAATGACCACCCTCCCATTGTGGACCAAGGCGTTCATGGCGACCCTCCGTGAGCGAACGCTACCGCTGGCCGATCGACTGCACTCCGCCCCGTATGGGGCCAGATGAAGAAGACGACCCTTCTCGCGGTTGGGGTCGTCCGCCACAGCGAAGGGGGCGGGCCAATGGTGCCCAACTGTCAAAAGATCGCTCCTGATGGGGCGATGGCCTGCGGCAGCCACCACCTCGACGCATACGTCCCATGTGGGGGACGAGAAAGAGGCAGCCGAGAAGGGGCGGCGGAGGCCGAATTGCAAGACTATGTAACGCGAGGAGCGCTCAATCCTGGAGGGGCATGGCCCCGCTTGCGGGGTAGGTCTCATGGGCGCGACGTACCTCTCCCCGGAGCGCCACGCCAGGCGGGACCCACTGCGCGACGGTTCCAAGAACCCGCGACCTTTGTCACGCGGATCGCTCACGCTTGTCGCCTGTGACCCTCTCCTCAGGGCTATAGATTCGCTCGCGTTGGGGGTCGATAGTCCGGGTTCGAGAGCGAAGTGAGCGATTCCTTCCCAACAAGCCAGAAGGAGAGGCACTCATGCGCAAAGTGATAGCGAGTTCGTTGGTCGCAGCGGTGTTGCTATTCGGCGTCCACGCTAGAGCAGCGGATTCGATTGCCGACAACGTGAAGAAGGCTTGTCACAAGGAACTCACCACGTTTTGCAAGGGAGTGATGCCTGGAGAAGGACGCATCCTTGCCTGCCTCTACGCCTTCGAGGACAAGGTCTCCGACAAGTGCGAATACGCGGTCTACGACGCCGCCCTTCAACTCGAGCAGGCCGTCGCGGCCCTCAAGTTCGCGGCCAGCCAATGCAAGGACGACCTCATGAAGTTTTGTGCCAACGTGCAGATCGGCCAAGGGCGCGCGCTGGCTTGTCTCAACAAGAACGAGAAGGACGTGAGCCAGGGGTGTAAGGACGCCCTAAGGCAGACCGGGCTGAAGAAGTAGCTCTGGCGTCGTGGCAGTACCGAGTGGGCGAGCCGCGCCTCGGTCGAACACGGGGTCGCGCGGGGTGAGTCTCGTCCGCAGTGCCTGCCCGACGGCGGTGAGCTCTAGCCATCCCAGCGGCGCCGAAGGACGCCTCCAACGAGGGAGGCGAGCGCTAGGCGCTCGGACTGCCCCGCTTTGTTCGAACCCACCATAATGCGGAAGCGCCTTTCGTCGGTTCGAATTGGACGCGGCTCTGCGCTCGTCGACGAGATTGGGGCGCCATAGGGTTCGGCGCCGGCGGCCGTCCCGTCAATAACTGGGCGACGCGGCGCTCTGAGGCAGATGCTCGACGACCGCCCATCGCAGGCGACACGTGCAATGACAGCGACGAGAGGCCCGGGCCGTTCAATTCCCACGGTGAGGTGGGTGTGGTCAAGACCCAGCGCGCAAGCGATGTGGTAGCAAGGGAAACCATGACGTTCAAGGAACGGCTGCTCGAAGACCAAATGTCGGGAGTGCGCTTCGCGCACAACGTAGCGCTGGGGACCGCCATCGTCTGGCTCTCGTTGAGAGCCGTCGAGGACACGAATCCCATCTGGGCTATCGCATCCATGATCGCTGCCTCGGACCCGGTCTGGACACAGGCCAAGCGAATGTTTCGAGGGCGCGTCCTCAATGCGAGCGTCGGTGCGGCCGTCGGGCTAGCCTTCATCGCGATCGGTGAGCCGCGCCAGTGGAAGTTGCCCGTCGCGCTCGCCATTGCCACCCTAGTCTCGACCTACGTCGTGCGAGTGAAGACGATGTGGCGCCAAGCTCCCATCACCGCGGCCATCGTCATTGCGTCGGGTGTGGCCCACCAATCCAAGGCTGCGGGTATCCACGACGGGCTGCACAGGGTGATGGAAGTGATGTTCGGCTGCATTGTGGGTGTGTCGGTGTCCTGGCTCATGTCACGGGCGTGGCCAATTGCCCCGGTGCCTTTGGAGACCGCGCAGGGGCGACAGCCCTGAAGGGACATCGGAGGAGCACACGCTTGGCGACCTCGACTCGCGAGCGTGTCTTTCTGTCGACGGTTGGTGACTCGCGCTCCGGAAGCTCTGCCCGCCTCAGGTGATGACCCTGCGCCGGTGGAGCACAGCGGCTTTGCTCTCGGGCGAAGGGCGAGGTCGCCGTGCTCGGATGCCTGCGGGGACATGACAAGGAGCTAGCCCCCGATTGCAGAGCAGAACTATCGGTGTTGCTCAAGATAGCCGAGGAGTATGGAAAAGACCGCGAGGCAGATGCAAAGCGCTTCTGTGGGGGCGTTTCGGCTGGAGAGGGAAGGATCCTGCAATGCCTGAAGGGGAAACCTTCCTCTCCGCATCCGCGGACGCGCGAGAGACTTATTTCCCGACGGTGCGGCTGCCAGACCACGGCGGAGGAGCGCGCGTAGGAGAGTGTCCTCGAAAAGGGGCTCTATCTCAACTTTGCCGAGGTGTTCTAATGAGGCTCGCCCGGGGCCGGGCAGAGAGCCTCGTGGCGAGAGGCCTCTATCCTTCAAGAAGATCGTGCTGGCGCCGAACCTGATCGCGGCCACCTCGGACCTCCACGCGTTTGCCGCGTACTCGGCAGCCCTGCGGAACCTGGCGGCCAAACTGGTGAAGGTCAGCACCGACCTCCAGTTCCTGTCCTCGGGACCGCGGACAGGAATCTCCGAGATCGCGCTCCCGGCTGTGCAGCCAGGCTCGTCGATCATGCCAGGCAAGGTGAACCCTGTCGTGGCCGAGCTCATCAACAGCATCTCCGGTCCGGGAGCAGAAGCTACTCACGGAGGAGCAGATCAAGAAGGTGATGAACGTGAAGGTCCTCACCGGGCAGCAGTAGCGCGAGAACCGAGCGGGGAGCGACAGCCCCGCCGTCAGGGCTGTGTTCCTGGCGGCGCGGGCGAGGTGTGGTCGATCTCCCCGACCCAGGAGACGAGCAGGGTCCAGGTGACGGCCAAGACGACGGGCCCGACGAAGAGCCCCACCACGCCGAGCCCGATAAGGCCGCCGAGGACTCCGGCGAGGATGAGGATGAGCGGCAGATCGGCGCCCTTCTTGATGAGGAAGGGTCGCAGAAAGTTGTCGAGCGCGACGGCGGAGAGCCCGAAGACGAGCATGACCGTGCCCCGCCCCGCCGAACCGGACGCGTAGAGCCAGATGGTGGCGGGCGCCACCACGAGGAACGGGCCTATCTGCGCGATGCACAGCACGAGAACGACGGCAGTCAGCACGGCGGCACCCGGTACGCGGGCGAGCGCGAGGCCTGCGCCGGCCAGTACCGTCTGGACGACCGCCGTGACGACGACTCCGAGCGCAACGCCCCGCACCGCCTTGGCCGCGAGGATGCCAGCGTTCTCCCCGCGCTTGCCCGCGAGGCGGTAGAGGAAGCGGAGGATTCCGCTCGCGGCTGCTTCCCCCGACGCGTAAAGGATGCCAGAAACCACCACGGTAAGCAGGAACTGGAGGACCAAGCTGCCAAGGCCGCCAGCCTTGGAGACGAGCCAACGAGTCGCATCGCCCAGGTGAGGAAGGAGGCGGGCAGCGAGGGAGTCCGGGTGGCCCGCTAGAGACTGCCACCCTTGGGCTATTCGCGGACCGGCGAGCGGTATGCGTTCCACCCAGTTCGGAGGTGGCGGCAGTCCGTGGCCGGCGAGCGACTGCGCGAGTTGCACGACCCGGTCCGCGTTCTCAACGATAGCCCAGATGCCCAGACCGACGGGGGTGAACAGGAATCCGAGCAAGACGAGAACCATCACCACTACCGCAGGCGCCCGTCGCCCTCCTAGGCGCCTTTGCACCCAGAGGAGGATCGGCCAGGTCGAAATGACGATCATGGACGACCACACGACCGCGGCCACAAAAGGCCACAGGACCCAGAGGCTCGCCGCCGCCATGCCGACGAGCGCGAGCGACGCAAAGACGATGCGGGCAAGATCCTGGGAGAGCGGACGGTCGGTCATTGTCGAACCCGGCGCGATTCTGCCACGGGGCCGTCAGAGCCCTCCGGCAAATCGCGAATCCATCGGGGATGACCCCCTAGGGGTAAGCATTTCGTTTAAGGAGCACCCTTCGGGCCTTTGCGTAGTCTCTCGCTGAATAGTCGGCGAGGCGACCCGGGAAACGAACACTGGTAACAGCGAAGGGCGGACCGCTATAAGGCTGGTCGGAACCAGGCAGCGGCTGCTACCATGTTTGTCCGCAGGGCGTTGCGCGGCTCATCGTAGTGACGGGAGGTGCGCGTTGCGATGCCGTGAAGCCGCTCACCCGGTGCAACGCAGCGCCGGTCGCTCACGAAGGCCAGCCCTCTTGCTCTTGGCCTCGTTGGCGCTGCCAATGCGCGCGACCGGTCTCGAACAAGCTCCCCAGGCCCCACCCCCGACCGGGATGCCCGAGACGGGGACAGCAAAGCCGGCCCAGCCCATGCCTGCCCAGGGTCCCAAGGGGGAGGAGAAGGCTCCGCCGAAGCTCAAGTCCGACCAGCTCGACGCGCTGGTGGCGCCGATCGCCTTGTACCCTGATCCGCTCCTCAGCCAGGCGCTGATGGCTTCCACCTATCCGCTCGAGATCATTCAGGCGCAGCAGTGGCTCGCGAAGAACCAAACGCTCAAGGGGGAGGAACTCGAGAAGGCCGTGAAGGCCCAGACCTGGGACCCGAGCGTCCAGGCGACGGCGATGATCCCCGACCTCCTCAAGCGACTCGCCGAGGACATCACCTGGACCACGAACCTCGGGAACGCGTTCCTCGCCCAGCAGCAGGACGTGATGGACTCGGTCCAGCGCCTGCGCAAGAAGGCGATGGATGGGGGCAAGCTCGAGTCGAACGACAAGATGAAGGTAGAGACGAAGGTCGTCGAGAAGGAGACGGTCGTCGTCATCCAGCCTGCGAGCCCGCAGGTGGTCTACGTCCCGGCCTACAATCCCACGGTCATCTGGGGTCCCCCGCCCGTGTACGCCTACCCTCCGATTTACTACCCACCACCGCCACCTCCGGGCGCGATGCTCTTCTCCTTCGGGATGGGCATGATGATGGGTGCTGCGATGCACGGAGGCTATTGCTGCGGGTGCGGCTGGGGCCACAGCAGCACGGTGG
>Ga0335077_10004101_pt1 | contig 17756 bp, 18 predicted proteins | sample Lox_Sample_31_FD_207151 | JGI IMG/M metagenome (GOLD analysis project Ga0335077, IMG submission 207151) | Soil microbial communities from Loxahatchee National Wildlife Refuge, Florida, United States - Lox_Sample_3.1 | ecosystem: Environmental > Terrestrial > Soil > Wetlands | place: USA... | reverse complement strand
GCGGGAACGATCGGGATGTGCTGGCCGCCGAACACGATGCCCACCTTTTGCGAGGCAAGGTAGCGCCGCACGCCAGCGGCAGCTTCCAGGCCGAAGGCGCTTCCGCCGGCGAGCAGGATGCCGTGCACTTTGTCGGCGACGTGGCCGGGGCTGAGCACCTCGATCTCCTGGGTGCCGCTGGCGCTGCCGCGAATGTCGACCCCGCCGGCGGCGCCCGATTCGCAGAGAATAGCGGTGCAACCGGTCAGCGCGTCGAAGTCGGAAACGTGTCCCACGCGCATGCCGGGAATGTCCGTAAGTCCTTTCATCGCGGGGTTTCCTAAGGGTATGGTAGCATCGGGATTGCGGGGATCGAACCGACTTGCTGGATCCGCTTAAAGCGCCTGTACTCGCGGTTCAAGAATTTTTTCAGCTGACCGGACGCGCGCTGCGCAACATATTCCGCACGCCGCATTACACCGACGACATTGCACTTCAAATGGACAACATCGGCGTGGGCAGCATGCCGATCGTGGTTCTGACCGGCTTCTTCAGTGGGGCGGTGATGGCGTTGCAGATGTCGCGCGCTTTGGCCACTTACGGTCAGGTGGGAAAGACAGGCACGCTGGTTTCCATCACTCTGGCGCGCGAGTTGGGACCGGTGCTGACGGCGATCATGGTGGCCGGACGCAACTCGTCGGGGATGGCGAGCGAGCTGGGCTCGATGAAGGTGACCGAGCAGATCGACGCCATGCGCGCGCTGGGCACCGACCCGGTGCAGAAGCTGGTTACGCCGCGGCTGATCGCTACCTGTGTGATGCTGCCGCTATTGGTGGTAATCGCGGATTTCGTGGGGATGTTCGGCGGGTTTATCATCGCGAGCTCGTTCCTCGGGCTCACGGCGCGCCAGTACTGGAGTAGCGTCTGGCGGGCGCTGGAGTGGAATGACGTGACGCAAGGGCTCCTCAAGCCGTTCATCTTCGCGGTGGTGGTGTCGATGATCGGCTGTTTCTACGGGCTGCGGACCACGGGCGGGACGCAGGGCGTGGGTCGCGCGACGACGCAGGCGGTGGTTGCAGCGATCGTGCTGATCTTCATTCTCGACCTGCTGATCACCAAGATTTTTGTGTTTCAGGCGGCGACTGGATGAGCGCCGCTACCCGCCCAAGCGTGCTGCGCTTCGAGGACGTCTCGGTTTCTTTCGACGGAGAACCGGCGGTGCGCAACGTGTCCTTCGAAGCGTTCGAGGCGGACTCACGGGTGATTCTGGGCGCTGCGGGCAGCGGGAAGACCGTACTGCTGAAGACCGCGATGGGCCTGGTAAGGCCGGACTCGGGCCGGGTGTTCGTCTTCGGCGAGGACATTACGCGGCTGCCCGAGCAGCGCCTCTTCGATATCCGGAGCCGGATCGGCATGCTGTTTCAGGAGAGCGCGCTGTTCGACTCGCTCACCATTGAAGAGAACGTAGCGTACCCCTTGGTCAACCAGAGAAGCATTCAGTGTCCGCCGGAGCAGGTGCTGCCGCGGGTGGAACAGGCGCTGGAATTCGTCGAGCTGGGCGAGACCCTGGAGAAGTTCCCCGACGAGCTTTCCGGCGGCATGCGCAGGCGTGCGGCAATAGCGCGGGCGGTGGTCACCGAGCCGCCGCTCCAGATGTACGACTCCCCGACGGCCGGACTGGATCCGATCACCGCGCACACCATCATGGCGCTGCTCATTAAGGAACGCGACGTGAGCCAGGCGACCACGCTTATGGTGACGCACCGTTACCAGGATGGGAACCTGATGGCGAATTTCCGCTACAATTCGGACAAGGGAAGTCTTGAGCCGGCTCGTGGCGGGGTTAGGCGGGAATTGCGCACCACATTCATGGTGATGAACGAAGGGTGTCTGGTCTTCGAAGGCAACCAGGATCAGCTGGAGTCATCCAAGGACACGTACGTCAGGAAGTTCTTCAAGCCGCGGGTTTAGACGATGCCGGATGCTCGCAAAGTTCGTTGGTCGCAACTCAAGGTCGGGATCGTCGGGCTTTGCGCGTTTATCATCCTGTTCGTGCTGGTTTTCCTGCTCACGCAATCCCAGGGACTCTTTCACAGCACGGCCACGCTGCACACGTTCATGGACGACGCGAGCGGTATCACCGAAGGCACGCCGGTGCGGCTCAACGGCATCCTGGTGGGCAGCCTGGACAAAGTGCAGTTGACGAATTCCACCGACCCGAAGCGGAGGGTGGAGTTCGACATGCAAGTCCGCGCCGAGTACCTTCCGCAGATTCCGGAAGACTCGGTGGTGGGAATCGCGGCCAGCAACTTACTGGGCGACAAATATCTCAACATTACGAAGGGCACCGGAAAACCGGCTAAGGACGGGGCCGAGCTGAAGGCCCTGCAATCGCAGGACATTCCCGAGCTGATGGCGCAGATGTCGGGACTGTTGGGGAGCTTCCAGGGCATCGTGAACCGGGTGGATTCGCTGTTGGTGGGAGTGGAGCAGGGCAAGGGAAACATCGGGCTATTGCTTAAGGACGACGAATTGTACAAGCGCCTGAACGGAATCGTGGCCGAAGGCGACGGACTGCTCAAGGACATCCGGAACGGGCACGGCACGCTCAGCAAAGTGATCTACGACGACGCGCTGTATAATGACCTGCGCAAGCCGTTGCAGCGCGTGGATACGATGCTGGCAGACCTGCAGGCCGGGCAGGGCTCGGCGGGCAAGCTGCTCAAGGACCCGGCGCTCTACGACGAGGCGCGGGCGACTATCGCGGAAATCAAGGGCGTGGTGGCCGATCTCAACGCGGGCAAAGGGACGGCCGGCAAACTTCTTAAGGACGACGCTCTGAGCAAGCGCCTGGACGACCTGGTGGCTAAACTGAACACGACCATGGACAAGATCAACTCCGGGCAGGGGACCCTGGGACAGTTGATGGTCAACCCTCAGATGTACGAAGCCTTGACGGGCGCCACCCGGGAATTCCAGTCGCTGGCGAAGGATATCCGCGCCAATCCGAAGAAATTTCTCTCCATCCGGCTGACCATATTTTGAGACCGCGGAGGCAGCTCGTAGTCAACGCCGACGACTTCGGTTTCACGCCCGACGTGAATCAGGGGATCGTCGAGGCCCATCGCGGAGGTATTCTGACCGCGGCGACGCTGATGGCCAACGGCGACGCCTTCGACGAGGCGGTGCGGCTGGCGCGCGAGACCCCGTCGCTCGATGTCGGATGCCACCTGGTGCTGATCCAGGGACGCTCGCTGCTGAACGGCCGTCCGCTGCCGCGCAGCATCGGACAGCTTCTGGCGGCGCTCGCGCGGCGCGAGCTTCGCATCTACGACGAGCTGGAAGCGCAATTGCGGCACATCGAACTGGCGGGGATCCGGCCGTCGCACCTGGATACGCACAAGCACACGCATCTGGTGCCCCCGGTACTCGAGGCGGTAGCGCGGCTGGCGGCGGAGCACGGCGCGAATTGGGTGCGGCGGCCGTTCGACTTTCCCCTGAGCGCTCCCAAAGGTGCGGTTCCGCTGATGAAGCGCCTGACCAGCGAAGCGCTGGCCACCACGCGGCGGCGGTTTCACCGCGTGCTGGAAATGCACGGGTGCCGCACGACGGATCATTTCGCGGGATTTCAGATCACGGGGCGGTTCCGCGCCGCGGAGCTAACCAGGCTGATGGACCTGATTCCCGAGGGGAGCACCGAGTTCATGTGCCATCCGGGTCGCTGCGGCGAGGCCCTGCGGGGCGCGCCCACGCGGTTGAAGGAGAGCCGCGAGCGCGAGTTGGAGGCGCTGATGGCGCCGGAGGTGCGCGCGGCGATAGAACGGAATGGGATCGCGCTGGTAAGTTATCGGGAGTTGGCCTAGTTACAGCTCCAACCGGGCGGGGCGCACCCTGGACAGTCGGGATTTCAACCGGGCCTCGCGGCGGCGGATCTCGGGGGTGTCTTCGTGGGCCAGGGCGCTGCGGGTCATTTCCAGCGCCATCGCGTAGTTCTTCTCGCGATGTTCATAGTGCTTGGCGAGCTCCTCGATCGCCCGTACACGAAACGGATTTCTCGATCCGGCCAGTTCGGTCATCGCCGCCAAGGCGGCGTCCGTGCGTCCGAGACGCCTCTCTACGGCGGCGGTTTCCCACAACGTGCGAAACAGCAGGTCGTCCGTCAGCCCCATCTCAACAGCGCGCCTGAAAAGCACGACCGCCTCCTCGAGCCGCTCGGCCTGAAGCATCCAGCGCGCCAGGCCGATCAGGTCCGCGCCGTGCCGCAGACCCGCGTCGGAAGGCGAGCGGAACGCGAATGGCACGATCGCCGTCAGGCAGGCCAGCGAGAGGATGTCGGTGGCGTTGTGGTGAAAAATCGGCACCACCTGGAAGGCTTTCTGGCTGCGCAGGAAATCGAAGTAGACGTACGGGATCATCTCGCCGGGCAGGTCACCCTGGCGCTCGACTCCTAATACGCGATTCTCCAAATCCACCAACCGGCAGCTCTCCAGCCGCAGTTTCCATAGACGGCGTGCACCGAACAAGAGATCGAGGTGCTCCATGCGATCGAAGGGATGGCGCGAGCGCACCATGCGGAATCGTGTCTCGAGAAGCGGCTGGTCGTAGGCCTTCCCGTTGTAAGTGATCAGGACGTCGAAGCGGGCGAGGTGCTCGGCGAGGCGCCACAGCAGAGATGCCTCCTCGCCGTAATCGCGCATGAAGAACTGGCGCAGGCGGAAGCCTTCGGGCTCGACAGAGCCCACACCGATCAGGAAGGCGTAGGTGCCGGTACCTCCTGCAAGGCCGGTGGTTTCGGTATCGAGGAAAGCCCAACGCGTAGGGTGGGCGCGCGGGATGGCGCCGGCGGAGAGGGGATCGAGCAGGTCCTCGGGAAGCTCCGCGAGGTCGGAGATGTAGACGCTTCCGTGGCGTCGATGATTTTCCCAGAGACGCTCGGTTTCGAAATGCTGGCCGTGCGGCGTGGTCACCACCTCGCCGCTGACGAGCTCGTCGATCAACTGGCAGTGCGGGGGGCGTACAGGCTTCGGAGGGCTCGCGGGCGACGGCGCGGACCATTTGCGGTCCACGCGGGCGATCCGCTTTCGCAGGTCCGCGAGCTGTTGCTGGATGTCCTCCATGCTTCGCCTTTTATTTGCCCACTATAGCAGGAGGGCGGCTGGTATAGTCAAAGGGTGATTCAGAGCGCGGTCGTCCCGGTGGCGGGCCTTGGCACAAGGCTGCTGCCAGCCACCAAATCTCAGCCCAAGGAGATGCTGCCGGTGGCGCGCAAGCCCATCGTGCAGTACGTGGTGGAGGAACTGGTTTCCAACGGGATTCAACAGATTCTGTTTGTGACCGGGCGAAGCAAGAGCGCGATCGAGAACCACTTCGACCACGACCCGGAGCTGTTCCACGCATTGACGCAGTCGAACAAGCAGGACCTGCTGCGGGAGCTGGATTTCGAGGCGCTGAAGGCGAATTTCTTTTACACGCGGCAGCGGCTGCAACGTGGCCTGGGCGACGCCATTCTGTGCGCGGAGAATTTCGCCGGCGAGGAACCGTTTCTGGTGGCTTTGGGCGATTCGATTCTGGGATTGAATGCTGTTTCGCGCGCGGTGAGCCGCATGGCGGACGTATTCGATTCCAAGCGGGCCAGTTGCGTGATCGCGGTGGAGGAGGTGCCGCGGGAGGAGACGTCCCATTACGGCATCGTGCAGCCGGAAAGCAAGGGCGACGTTTTTCGCGTGGTGAACCTGATCGAGAAGCCGGCGCCGGACGAGGCGCCGAGCAATCTCGCGATCGCCGGTCGCTACATTTTCTCGCCGCTGCTCTTCGACATGATCCGGCGCGTCAAACCCGACAAACGCGGCGAGATCCAGCTCACGGACGCGATCCAGTTCATGTGCGAAGAGGGCCGGCGAGTAATGGCAGTGAAGCTCACGGCGTCCGAGAAACGCTACGATATCGGCAATTTTCCGAGCTACTTCGAGAGCTTCGTCGAGTTCGCGCTCGCCGACCCGGTTTACGGCGCCGAGTTCCGCCGCGTGCTGGAACGCCTGATGGCCAAATCCGCGGCGACGGTTTGAGGAAGACGGCTGCTCTGTTCCTGACGCTATTTGCGCTGCTGCTCGCGGCGCGCTTGTGCCACAGTGGGATTCTGTGGGCGGAAGAAACGCTCCCGCTCGCGGCGGCGCAGCAAATGCGATACGGGCACACGCTGTATCGCGACATCTGGTTCGATAAGCCGCCCGTAGCCGCCCTGCTCGATTTGCCGCTTGGCGCGGGCGCCGGTCTGCGGGTAATTGGGGCGTGGTACGGGCTGCTGGCCTGCTGGATCGCTTACCGCTTCGCCACGGACCTGTGGAGCGAGCGCGAAGGCCGGATCGCGGCGGTGCTCCTGGCGTTTTTCCTGGTGTTCGACACGCCCTCCGCCGTGACGCCGCTGGCCACGGATCTGCTGATGCTGGCGCCTCACATGGCGGCGGTCTGGATGGCCGCGCGGGGAAAGGCGCTGATCGCGGGCGGGCTGGCGGGCGTGGCGTTCTGGATCAGCCCCAAGGGTTTGTTCGTGCTTGCGGCTTGCGCGGTCTGGTGCCCGGCAGTGCTGCTGTTCGCGGGATTCGCCGCGGTGGTGGGGACCGGCGCGCTGGCCGTGCCGGTCGCGTACTGGAATCAGGTCTGGCACTGGGGGCGAATCTACGCAGGGGCCGGTTTTCCGTTGACCAGCGGAGTGCTTCGCACCGCGAACTGGGTCGGCTTTCACGCTGCCTGCGTGGCGGGGGTCGCGGCCCGCGAGGCGCGGCAGGTGCGCTGGCTGCTCTGGCTGGCGATTTCCTTCGCCGGCGTCGCCGCGGGTTCTCGGTTCTTCCCGCGATACTACTTCCAACTGCTTCCGGTGGTGCTCCTGCTGGCGGCGCGCGGATACACCAAGCTCTCGCGCAAGGGTCGCCTGTGCGCGCTACTGCTCCTGATACCGGCGATCCGTTTCGGCCCGACCTACTACCGCGCGCTTCATCCCGGGGACTGGCGCGACGCTGCGATGGACCAGGACTCGCGAGCAGCAGCCGCTCTCGTGCGCGGTATGGCGCGCCCAGGCGACAAGCTGTTCGTGTGGGGTTACCGGCCCGAAATCTATGTCTATTCCGGCCTTCCCGCGGCCACGCGATACCTGGACTCGCAGCCTCTCACCGGCGTCCCCGCGGATCGTCACCTGACGGACTCCGTTCCGGTGGAAACCACAGAGCCGCGCGCGCGCCGTGCGGAGTTGACGGCCTCGCGACCGGCTATCGTGATCGACGGGCTCGGTCCGTACAATCCCGCGCTGTCGCTCACGGCATTCGCGGATCTTGCGCCTTGGCTCGCCAATTATCGGGAGGCCGCTCGCACGCGAGAGACGGTGATCTACCGCCTACTTCCCGACCCAGCACGCCTTGCGCTTCCCGAGAAACGCTGAGATGCCTTCCTCCGCGTCGGCGGCCATGGCGTTCATCGACATGACTTCCTTGGCGTAGCGGTAGGCCTTCTCCTGGTCGAGATCGATCTGCGTGTAAAACGCCTGCTTGCCGAGAGCCACCACGAGAGAGCTCGCCTCAGCGACTTTTTCGGCCAGTTTCCGTGTGGCGGCAGGCAGTTCGTCCGCGGAGACTACGGAATTGACCAGGCCCCAGTCGGCAGCGGTTCGCGCCTCCACCATCTCGCCGGTGAGCAGCATCTGGAGTGCCCGCTTACGTCCGATCGCGCGGGTGAGCGCGACCATGGGCGTCGTGCAGAAGAGGCCGATCTTCACGCCCGGCGTGGCGAAGGCGGCGGACTCGCTGGCCACCGCGAGGTCGCAGGCGGCCACCAACTGGCACCCGGCGGCGGTGGCGATCCCCTGGACTTCGGCGATGACCGGCTGCGGGATGGCCTGGATCTTCATCATGAGGTCGCTGCACACGTCGAAGATGCGGCGGTACTCGTTGATGTCGCGGCCGGTCATTTGCCCGAGATCGTGGCCCGAGCAGAAGACTTTTCCCGCGGCCGCCAGGATCACCGCGCGCGCATCGCGGCCGCGGCCGATTTCATCCAGCGCGGCGATGAGCTCCAACATCAGCTCGAGCGAAAGCGCGTTTCGCTTCTCCGGGCGATTGAGGGTCACGACCGCGATGGGTCCTTCACGGGTCAACTGAATGGTCTGGTAGTTCATATGCTTGTTACCCTGCTCCTGGCGCGCAGCTCGTTCTTGCGGATCTTGCCGGTGGCGGTGCGCGGCAGGGGGCCGAATTCCACGACCTTGGGACACTTGAAATGCGCCAGCCGGCCGCGGCACCATGCGATCAGCTCTTCGGCCGTCGCGTGCGCCTCCGGCTTCAGCGCCACGTAGGCCTTCGGCACTTCGCCCCACTCTTCGTCCGGCGCCGCGACAATGGCAACCTCGGCCACGGAGGGATGATCGGCCAGGACCTTCTCGACCTCGATGGAGGAGATGTTTTCGCCGCCGGAAATCACAATGTCCTTCTTGCGGTCGCGCACCTCGATGTAGCCGTCAGGATGCACCACCGCGAGGTCGCCGGAGTGAAACCAGCCGCCTTCGAAGGCTTCGGCGGTGGCCTCGGGGTTGTCGTAATAGCCCAGCATGACGTTGTTGCCGCGCATGAGGACCTCGCCCATGGTCCGGCCGTCGGCGGGCACGTCGTTCATTTGGAGGTCGGTCACCCGCAGGTCCATGCCGGCGACAAGATAGGGGACGCCTTGACGCGCTTTGAGCGACGCGCGATCGGCGGCGGACAGGGTGTCCCACTCGGGCTTCCAGGCACAGATGGTGTGTGGGCCGTAGGTCTCGGTGAGGCCGTAAACGTGGGTGATGCGGGCACGCGTTTCTTCAGCCGCGCGAATCACGGCCGGCGGCGGTGGGGCGCCGGCGGTCACGATCCGCAGCCCGCGCGCGAACTTCACGCCGTTTGCCTGGCAATACCGCGCGAGGTTACCGACCACGACGGGGGCACCGCACAGGTGGGTCACGCCTTCGGCCTCGATCAGCCGCACGGCCTCCGCGGGGTCGGGCTGACGCATGCAGATGTGCCGGCCGCCCGCCGCGGTGACGGCCCAGGTGAAGCACCAGCCGTTGCAGTGGAACATGGGCAGCGTCCAGAGGTAGACAGTGTCGCGGCTCAGTCCGTGCTCGGCGATCTCGCCCATGGCGTTGACCCAGGCTCCGCGGTGGGTGAACATCACACCCTTGGGGAATCCTGTGGTACCACTCGTGTAATTGATGGTGATACAGGCGTTTTCGTCGGTGACCGGACGACTCGGGGCAGCGGCGGGCGCGTTTTCGAGAAATGTTTCATAGTCGTCGATGACGTGCTCGACCCCGGCGCCGTCCGCCAGATGCCGGCAGGTCGAGTCGGCCAGCAGCACTTTGGCGCCGCAGTGCTTGAGGATCCAGCCCAGCTCGCCGGCGGCGAGGCGGGTATTGAGCATGACCAGCACGGCGCCGATTTGCAGGGGAGCGAAGTGGGCCTCCAGGGTCATGGGACTGTTGGGCGCCACTACCGCCACGCGATCACCTGGTAATACTCCCAAGCTCGCGAGAGCGGCCGATTGCCGGGCGACCCGCTCAGCGAACTGGAGATACGTGAAGCGCCTGCCTCCGTCCACGACCGCGATGGAGTCGCGCCAAACATGCGCGGCACGGACCAGATAGTCGAGTGGGGTCAGGGGAGCGATCATGAGAGCTTGATTATATTCCCTGTACCAGTACAGTAACCCCTAGGCAGCCGTGTTTCCGGGACCTAGAATGCGGTCGATGAGATTCCTGGCGTTGATTCTGTTCTCGGCAGGCGCAGGTCGTAGCGCCGGAATCAGCGATGCCGAAAGCACAGTACTGCTGCATCAGGGCGATTCGCTGATTTTTCAGATCCAAACGTCGAGTTTCGGCTATAATGCGTCCCGGTTCGGGCTCAGTACCGGGCCTAGCGACCTGAATTTCAGCTTCGTCTCGGCGCCGGCAGCGATGTCGGGGAATATCTCGGTCTGGCTGGACTCGGCAGTGGTTTCCGGTCCGCTCAGCTTTGCGGCGGCGCAGTACTACGGCTCGCAATACCAGGGCCCGGTAGCTGCCGTGCAGGCGCTTTTACACCTCTCCCCGCTCCTTTCGAGCCAGATTCTCAGTTCCCAGACCTTAGACCTCGCAATCCGGAACGAAGGCCCGGATCTGGAACTCGGCCTCCCGCCCAATTCCCTGCGCCAGGATCTTTCGGTGAGTCTTAGCGGCGGGCCGCTCACGGTTGGTGCGCCCGCCTCTGCGGTCAGCTTGGATTCCGCGCCGGAACCGGGAACGGCGGCCCTGATCGTCCCGGCGCTCGGCATCTGGTACCTGGCGGGGGTCCGGCGCGCAGCAAACAGGAGTTGACTGGCGAGGTGATTCTCAGCTTAGCTGGTAAGGATCACCTCATGACTCCCCCAACACTCAGTCTCTTGGCATCCGGTGGGTGGTGCCGGTGAAGGCCTGCGTTACCGGCGCTGCCGGTTTCATCGGAAGCAACCTGGTGGACCGCCTGCTTGCCGCGGGCCACGAGGTCACAGGGTTCGACAACTTCTGCACCGGCCAGCGCGAGTTTCTGCAATCGGCCTGCGCCAACCCGCGGTTCCGGCTGATCGAGGGCGACCTGCTCGACACCGGGGCCGTGCAGCGCGCGCTAAAGGGCTGCGATTTCGTTTTCCATCTGGCCGCAAACGCGGACGTTCGGTTCGGACCAGATCATCCGCGCCACGATCTCGAGCAGAATACGATCGCGACCTCGAACGTGCTCGAAGCCATGCGGTCGGGCGGCGCGCGGCGGATCGCGTTCTCCTCGACGGGCAGCGTCTACGGCGAGCCCGACGTCTTCCCCACGCCCGAATCGGCGCCGTTCCCGGTTCAGACGTCTCTCTACGGCGCGTCCAAGATCGGGGCGGAAGGCTTGATCAGCGCCTACGCAGCGGCATTCGGTTTTCAGACCTTCATTTTTCGCTTTGTCTCCATTTTGGGGGAGCGCTACACGCATGGGCACGTGTTCGATTTCTACCGCCAGTTGCTGGAACATCCCGACCGCCTGGATGTGCTTGGGAACGGGCGCCAGCGCAAGAGCTACCTGTACGTGCAGGACTGCATCAACGCCATGCTGCTGGCCCCCGAGCGCTGCACGGACGCAGTCAATATCTTCAATCTCGGGGCCGGCGAATATTGCGAGGTGAACGACTCGATCGGGTGGATCACCCAGGCGCTCGGGCTCTCGCCGGCGGTGTGCTACGCGGGCGGGGAGCGCGGATGGGTCGGCGACAGTCCGTTCATTTTTCTGGATTGCACCCGCATGCGGTCGTTCGGCTGGAAGCCGGAACTGACCATCGAGCAGGGAATCGTTCGCACACTGGAGTACCTGCGGCAGAATCCGTGGCTGCTGGAGAGGCGGCGTTAGCGTTAGATCCGGCCTGCGTGCGCGAGGCCGGATGCTACCATGTGGAATCATGGCGAAACGGGCCCTGATCACGGGCATCACGGGCCAGGATGGGTCTTACCTGGCGGAATTGCTTCTCTCCAAGGGATACGAGGTACACGGTATCGTACGCCGCGTGGCGCTGGAAGACCCGGAGAACCGGCTCAAGCGCCTGGAGGCTATCCGGCCAATGCTGCGCCTGCACGCGGCCTCGCTGGAGAGTTACGCCAGCCTGCACCAGGTGATCGCCAAGTGCCGGCCCGAAGAGTGCTACCACCTGGCGGCGCAAAGCTTCGTCAGTTACTCGTTCGACGACGAATTCTCCACGCTGCAGACGAACATCAACGGGACGCACTATCTCCTGGCGGCCATCAAGAATCTTGCGCCGGGATGCCGCTTCTATTTCGCGGGATCGAGCGAGATGTTCGGAAAAGCGGAAGATGCGCCGCAGAACGAACGCACGCGGTTCCATCCGCGCTCGACATATGGGATCAGCAAGGTGGCCGGGTTCGACCTGACACGCAATTACCGGGAGGCGTATGGAATGCACGCCTGCAGCGGGATACTGTTCAACCACGAATCGCCGCGGCGCGGCTTCGAGTTTGTGACGCGCAAGATCACGTCCGGGGTGGCGCGCATCCTGGCCGGCAAGGCGGCGGAGCTCCGGCTCGGCAATCTGGAAGCCAAGCGCGACTGGGGGCACGCCCGCGAGTACGTCGAGGCCATGTGGCTGATGCTCCAGCAGCCGGTGCCGGAAGACTACGTGGTGGCCACGGGCGAAACCCATTCCGTGAGGGAATTCGCCGACCTGGCGTTTCGCGCTGCCGGACTCGATTACGAGAAGTACGTGAAGCTCGATGAGGACCTGTACCGGCCCTCGGAGGTGAACCTGCTGCTTGGCGACGCGTCCAAAGCGCGGCGAATGCTGGGGTGGAACCACAAAGTAGGCTTTTCGGACCTTGTGCTGGAAATGCTGGCGAGCGATTGCAGCTCACAAGGCATGGCGCTCCCCGCGAGGCGGGCCGGGCAGAGGGGAACCGGGGCTTGAGTGTCGAGCGAATCCTCGGATCTGCTATCCAGCTATCCGATCGTCACCACGATCCCGATTCTTTGGGGCGATGAGGACGCTTTCGCTCACGTCAACAATCTGGCCTATCTGCGATGGTGCGAAAGCTCGCGTGTCGAGTACATGCAGCGAGTGGCGTTGTGGACCGAGCGGCCACCGGCGGGCATGGGTCCGATCATGGCCTCGGTTACTTGCGATTACAAGATTCCGCTCACATATCCGGACACGATCGACGTCGGCACGCGCGTTACGGCGATCGGCAACAGCAGCATCCGAATGGAGCAGATCGTCGTCAGCCGCAGGCTGGGGGCGATCGCTGCTGAGATCGATTCGATTATTGTCGTGCTCGATTACGCCGCGGGGCGCGCGGTGCGCGTACCGGAACATGTCCGGGGAGCCATTGCCGCATTGGAAGGCCGGACCTTCGCGGAGTAGGGCTGCGCGCGGACGCACACCGTACCGATTTGGAGTATCGTATGTGCGAGGTGTACGCAGCCATGCCTGAAACGAAGGACGATACATCGCGCCGCGGCTTCCTGAAGGAGAGCGGCCGCATTGCGGGAATCTCGACGCTGGCCGGAGTCACGCTGCCATACGTTCATGCGGCGGAAGACAACACGATCCAACTTGCGCTGGTGGGTTGCGGTGGGCGGGGTACGGGAGCCGCGGAGAACGCGCTGGGAATTCAGAACGGTCCGATCAAGCTGGTGGCCATGGCGGACGTTTTCCCGCAGAAACTCAGCGACAGCCACGGGCGCCTCAGGGGCCGGTTCCCTTCTCAAATGGACGTGCCCGCCGGCCGGCAATTCATCGGCTTCGACGGGTTCCGGTCCGCGATGGACTGCCTGAAGCGCGGCGATGTCGTGATCCTCGCTACGCCGCCTGCGTTTCGCTGGGTACATTTCCGCTATGCCATCGACAAGGGCCTCAACGTTTTCATGGAGAAGCCGGTCACGGTGGACGGTCCGACGACGCGGCGCATGATCGCGCTGGGTGAGGAGGCGGGCCAGAAGAATCTGAAGGTGGGGGTCGGCCTGATGGTCCGGCACTGCCGCGCCCGGCAGGAACTGCTCAATCGCGTACGCGACGGCCAGATCGGCGAGATCGTCGCCATGCGGGGGTACCGCATGGGCGGCGGCGGCGGCACGGCGCCGGTGAAGCCTGAGGGGATCACGGAGCTGATGCACCAGATCCGGCTGTTCCACGCGTTTCTCTGGGCCAGTGGCGGCGTGTTCAGCGACTACTACATTCACCAGATCGACGAGCTTTCGTGGATGAAGGGGGCCTGGCCCGTGGAAGCCATGGCAATCGGGGGACGCCACTATCGCGGCAACTCGGTGGACCAGAACTTCGACGTGTACTCGGTGCAGTACGCGTATCCGGACGGCACGCGGCTGTTTTTCGACGGCCGGAACATGCCGGGCGTGCACAACGAATTCGCCAGCTATCTTCATGGCTCGAAGGGCTCCGCGGTGGTCTCGACCAACGCACACACGCCAGGACACACGAGAATCTATAGCGGGCAGAACATTCCGCGCTGGCTGACCGGGCAGAAGGAGCCCGCGCCGGAGAACCTGGCGTGGGCGTTTCCCCAGCCTGAGCGCTCGCCATACGACTGGGAGTGGGACGACCTGATCGCCGCCATCCGCGACGACAAGCCGTATAACGAGGTGAAGCGTGGTGCAGAGGCAAGCCTGGTGGCGTCGATGGGTCGCTTCGCCGCGCACACCGGGCAGTTGGTGACGTTCGACCAGATGATGAACCACGACCACGAGTTCGCGCCGGAGGTGGATCGGCTCACGCTGGACGGTCCATCACCGCTCCGCGCGGGCGCGGACGGCAAATACCCGGTTCCGGAGCCGGGAGTGAAGAAGACGCGCGAGTACTGACGGCCGGGCGGCTGTCATACCGGGCCACACGCCTGGTATTTTTTTTGGAACCGCAACGAAGCCGGTTACATCTTTGTGCGAGACATCCTATGGCTTTAATCCACATCGACGAATCGCGCGAGCGGCTGTTCGCGGGGCTGCGACGGTTTCAGCGGGAGGTTTATCCGAAGCAGGAAGCCGCGTATCGGCGGGCGGTACTGGAAGGTCAAAAGCCGCACGCTCTGTTCATCACCTGCGCGGACTCCAGGATCGACCCGGAATTGATCACGCAATCGGGACCCGGCGAAATTTTCGTTTCCCGAAACATCGGTAACGTTGTGCCCGCGTATGGCGAGATATCGGGGAGCGTGTCGGCCATCGTCGAATACGCCGTCGCCGGGCTGAAAGTCAGCCACGTGGTGGTATGCGGGCACTCCGATTGCGGCGCCATGATCGGATTGCTGCATCCGGAGAAAGTGGCGCAGTTGCCGGTAGTGAAGTCCTGGCTGCGCGGCGGCGAGACGGCTTTGAGCATCGTACGCAGCCGCAACCCGGAGGGGGACGAGCATGCCGCTCTCGAAGAACTGGTCGAGGAGAACGTGCTCCAGCAACTGCACCATCTGCGCACTCACCCCTCCGTGGCCGGACGTTTGGCGCAGGGTTCGCTGGCTCTGTCCGGATGGGTTTACGATATCGGCAACGGGACGGTTCGCGTTTATGACGAAGGACAGCGCAAGTTCCTTCCGCTCCCGGCCGATGAGAACACCGTCTCCGGCGCCGGCCAATGATCGTAATGAAGAGCACGCGGTTTTGGACGCTGCCCCGTTACATCGGGCGTCCTCTCGCAGTCCTGTTCGCGTTTGATGTGGTGGTTGCCGCGGTCTATGTGTTCGGCGGGTGGACGTGGCTGGCGCTGCCGGACATCCCGCTTTCGATCTTTGGGGGCGTAATTGGCGTGATTGCGGGATTCCGGAACGCGAGTGCCTATGCCCGTTGGTGGGAAGCCCGGACGATCTGGGGCGGCATCGTAAACAGCTCACGAAGTTTTGCGCGCGAAGTTCTCTCGATGATCGGTGCCTCGGAATTCGGGCAGCCGGCGGCACGCGAGATCGACGAGATCAGGCGCAAACTGGTCATGCTCCAGATCGCATACGTGCACGCGCTGCGCAACCACCTGCGCGGCATTCCGCCGTGGGACGACTTGGCCGGCCTTTTGGCGGGACAGGAAATAGAAGACTTGAGAAGCCACCACAACGTTCCACTGGCCATTCAACTGAAAATGGCCTCCCTGCTGGCGCACTGTTATGAACGCGGTTGGATCGACGGCATGAGGTGGGTGAGCCTGGACAGGACGCTCAGTACCCTGATGGACCGCCAGGGCTCCTCGGAGCGAATTAAGAACACGCCGATGCCCGTGCTGTACGATATGTTCATCCGGCTGTTTATCGGGGTCTACTGCCTGCTCCTGCCGTTAGGCATGGTTGCGAGCCTTGGCCTGATGACTCCAATCGGATCGACCCTGGTCGGGTTTATCTTCCTGGCATTGGATCGGATCGGGCGTGATCTCGAGACGCCCTTCGAGAATCTGCCGCATGACATCTCGCTGACCGCCATCAGCCGGATGATCGAGATCAACCTGAAGCAAATGGTCGCCGCGGAGGAGGTTCCGGCCCCGCTGGGTCCGGTCGACGGGGTCTTGTGGTGACGGCACGGCGCGCCCGGCGTATCGGTTGTAAAATGGCAATCCCATAGTTGCGTCGCGACAGGAGGTTCGAATATGAAGCCGTTGTTTCTTGCGCTCGCGCTGACCGCGGGGTTGTCCCCGGCGCAGCCCAAGGGGCCCCTCGCAGGCGTGTGGCAGGTTATCGAACGCAGTAGCTCCGGGCCGAATGGCGCCACAAACAGCAACCCGCAGCCGGGCCTGTTCCTGTTCACTGAGAAATACTACAGCATCGTTTACGATCACAGCGACAAGCCCCGGCCCGATGTGGATTTCTCGGCGGCTTCGGACGCTGAGAAACTCGCTGTGTTGATGCCCATGCAGGCGCAGTCGGGAACCTACGAGATTTCCGGCACGACCGTGACGCTCCATCCCATGGTTGTGATGATTACCAGGTACCTGCACACCGGCTATCCGCCCAAGTTCACCTTCAAGTTCGAAGGCGCCCAGACCCTCGTGATGACCCAGATTCAATCTCCGAATGGACCCGTGGCCAACCCCGTGACGACGAAATTGACACGCGTTGAATAGATGCTGCCCCCGTCCAGGAGGCTTCCACGGGGCCGATGCTATACTGCGGATTACCCGAGAGCCTCGTGCCGACCCCAGTGCCCAACCGCCTGCTCGCAGCGGAGCGAAGAAGAAAGATCTTATTCCTGCTTGAAAGCGAAGGCCGGGTTACGGTCAATGACCTGGTCCGGCGATTTGACGTGTCGCCTGTGACCCTCCGGGGCGATCTCGACGCACTGGCGGAGGACGGGGTTCTCGTTCGATCCCACGGCGGCGCGGTACGCCGGCTGGATCCGGTACAGGACTATTCGGTTGCGTTCAAGGAAACGATTCATCACGCCGAGAAAATGCGGATCGGCCAAGCGGCGGCCGGGCTCCTGACGTCGAACCAGACCATTATTCTGGATTCCGGTACGACCACGCTGCAGGTTGCGCGCCACATCAAGCAGCAAAAGGTAAAAGGCCTGACCGGAATCACCAACGCGCTGAACATCGCAAACGAACTGGCGGATGCGCCGAACCTGTCGCTGATCATGATCGGCGGTCTGCTGCGTCAGGTTTCGAACTCGTTCGTCGGCCCGCAGGCCGAGCGGATGCTCGCGGCCTTGCATGCGGACCACCTGTTTCTCGGGGTGGATGGTTTCGACCTCGAGATCGGCCCGACCACCCCGGATATCCTGGAGGCGCAACTGAACCGCCTCATGATCGCGGTCTCGGCCGAGGTGACGATCGTAGCCGATTCGAGCAAAATCGGGAAGAGAAGCCTGTCCACGATCGGCGACGTTTCCTCGATTCACCGGTTGGTGACGGACAACCGCATCACACAGGAAATGGAGCGGGCAGTCCGAGCCACTGGCCTCGATCTGATCATCGTGTAACGCAGCGGCTTGCTTTTGTTTGCGAATTGCTTTGAAAGCTGTCGCTCGTAGTGTAGACTGAAATCGTCCGTGGACTCATGAGAGCCGCAAAGGAACGCCGGCTATTGGTGGAAGAGCGCAGGCGAAGGATCCTGCAGATACTGGAAGAACGCGGGCGGGTGACCGTCAACGAACTGGTCGGCGAATTCGGAGTCACCACGGTAACAGTGCGGGGGGATCTTGACGCCCTGGCCAAGGCCCGGTCGTTGCAAAGGTCGCATGGCGGAGCGGTTCGTCTGCTGGGCACTTCTCCCGACTATCCGG
>Ga0335077_10004100_pt1 | contig 17757 bp, 12 predicted proteins | sample Lox_Sample_31_FD_207151 | JGI IMG/M metagenome (GOLD analysis project Ga0335077, IMG submission 207151) | Soil microbial communities from Loxahatchee National Wildlife Refuge, Florida, United States - Lox_Sample_3.1 | ecosystem: Environmental > Terrestrial > Soil > Wetlands | place: USA... | reverse complement strand
GCCGGTCGCGGCATCACGATGTTCGTTCAGGGTGGGAAGGGCTCCGCCGTGATCCCGATCGAGAACAATGGGGACAACCCGGCTTCGGTTAATCTCAGCAGTAGTCCGGTCACCGACGCTACCACGGGATCCGAGATCACGGGCGCAGTGGTTTCGTTCGCGACAGAGTCGGGCGGGCAGCCGATCGTTAACGTCTCTGCGCAGGGAAATGCAACCGCGCCTCCCGCGAACCAGACAGGGAATGCTGCCCCCGGGGCCGGCGGTACAAACCCGAAGCCGGCGCAGCCCGTCACTGTGCCCGCGCACTCAAAGATGAATGTCCAGGTAAAGGTGAGCGGCCTGACCGGAACCACCTGGGCCAAAATGTCGGTTTACAACCAGGGCGCGGACGTCGGCAACCTGGACCTGGTCGTGCTCGATGACCCGCTGAATGTTGCCATCGATGGTCTCGGGGCCGCGGCAACAACTCCCCTGGCAGGCACGTATGGAAACACGGTCACCTTTACGCTCAAAAACAATTCGGCGGAATTCCTGGCGCTCGACTGCGAGGTGGAGCTGAGGGATTCCCCGAGTTCATGCGGCAGGATCGTGCTGCCGCCGAACGCAGCCAAAGCCGTGCCAGTCGACCTGGTCTGGGGCGCTTTCAGCTGGACTGACCTTGTGCAGCCCTCCTCCCAGACCGGCGGATTGAGGCTGACGTTGCAGGTTCCGCCGGGCACGCCCGCGGAGATGGTGCCTGTCAAAGTGCTGCCGCTCAATATCACTTTGCAGGCCGCCGGCCCAATCTGGTTGTCGCTCCTGTCGCTCATTTATGTTGGCGCTTTTCTTGCGTTGGGCGGGTATCTGTCCGTCCTCGCAAGCACCGTGCTGCCGAACATGGTGAAGAAGGCGGAGCTGCGAAAACAGGTGAACGAACTGGCGAACCGAACGTCGAGTGTCAGCACCAAGGTCGACTCTTACCTTCGCGTCCTGCTGCGGCTGGAGCGGAAGAAGATCCACGTGCTGCTGGATAATCTCAGCGGATTCTCTCCCAGCGCATCCGAGCAATTCGCCGATATCGCCACCCTGACCCTCGGCCTGATGAAGCGGCTGACAGTAGCGGAACGGCTGGATAAGCTCCGCCGCGCGTTCGAGGACAAATCCGCCACTGCTCCTCCGTCCATCAGCGACGGCATTGACAAGAATCTCGACACGGCCGCGGGCCAACTGCACTCGTTTGTGCTGAACGATGCCGACGTGGTGGCTTCAAATGCATATCTCGACAAAGCGGAAGGCCTTTTGAAGCTGCTGGACGACAAGGATGCGCAGGCACGGCTGATCGCACAGAATTATGTGCAGTTGAGAAACCGCATACAGGCATTTCCGGCGGACTACTCCGACCTGAAGGAGGCGCTGTCGGGAATCTTTGATTCGCTGAATTTCGGAAAGAAGAATTCCAACGGCGCAAATCCGCCCGCCAATGCTCCCAACCCGGGTGAAGCCGGTAATCCCGGCGCAGGTAGCGGCGCCGCGGGAAACGCCGGTGCCGGCCCTGTCCCCAACACCGATGCCGGAGGTAATACGCCCGACGCTGGTGCGTCTCCAGATGTCGCAAAGCCAGTCGATACCGGAAATTCTGCAAACACCGGGGATGCGGGCGCCGCAGGCGCCGGCGCAACGCCGGATCCGGCCTCAAACCCGGTTCCGGATGCCCCGGGGGATCAGCCGGCGGCGCCCAGCGTAACAGGAGACCCGAATGATCCCCTTACAGCCGGCCCGGCAGCCGGCACGGATGCAGTGGCCGATGCCGGGAAGGGAGCGCCGCCCGACGCCAGTGCCTCCGCGCAGGACGCCGATGCCGCGACGGGCGGTCCGGCTGCTTCGACACCACCAGCCGCAAAGCCGGCCGGCGGAAGTCCCAACGACTTCTCCGATCCCAAGAACATCATTGCCCCGATGTTCTTTGCCGTCGACCACGGCATAGCCGCCATTCAGACCGTGCTGGACTATGCAATCGTTCGCGCATCCGTCGCCACCGGAATGTCGAAGAACTGCCAGGCTCCCGGACAGGACGCAATGAAGCGGCTCAAGGACCACGAATGCCAGCTTCTCAGCCTGCTCGGGACCCTGTCGTGGAAGTCGCTCCGCGGCGCAATTACGCTGGTACAGCAGATGCGTGAGGACGTATACGAAGAGGACGTTTACCAACACGTCAAGGCCCAAAAGGCGAGGATCGTTTTCGATACGCAGCGGGCGCGGCCGTTCCTTCCGGTGTTTTTCACCATCGGATTTGATGATCCCCGACTGAACGGGGCCGCGGCCCTCGACTGGGTCGCGCTGGACTGGACTTTTCCCAATGAACTGCATGAGGCGGGGTGGAAGATCTGCCACTACTTCGACGGCAAGGAGGGCACGGCAGAGGTCGTTACCACGGGCCAGAACGATTCCGATCCAACCAGGAGAAACGTCCCCATCAAACTCGAGGCAAAAAGCCCGCGCTGGCAGGAAGCGCTTCCTCTCAACACCAGGATCGAAGTGCAGCCCGAGAACCCGAAGGCAGAGAGGGCGGGCGTCTTTGCCGACCGTCTGCGCTTTGGGATCGCGTTTGGTGTGGCGCTCGCCACCTTGAAATCCGGGGCGCTGGACCAGTTGGCTAAGCTCGGATTCGTGCAGGCTACGGTGGCGATCATCGCATTGGGTTTCGGTGCGGACACGGTGAAGAACATACTCACGCAGTCGTCGAAACCGCAGCCCGCCCCGGCCCCTCCGCCTCCGCCGGCCGCACCCAAGACCGGCCCCTAACTGCCGGGGTGAGGCCTGTGATCGAGACGGTCCTTGTGCATGGCGCCGAGGTGCGGACGCAGCTTTCGCCGGTATAAACTGGAGCCCATGGCAGTGGCCAGTTCCACCTCATTTTCCCCCCGCATTGCAGATGACATCACACAACTCGTAGGGCACACGCCCATGCTGAAACTGGGGCACGTGGTGCCCGCGGGTGCGGCCTCTGTGTTTGCCAAACTCGAGTTCCTGAACCCCGGGGGAAGCGTGAAGGACCGCGCGGCGCTGGGCATGATCCTCGACGCCGAGAAGCGCGGGCTCTTGCGGCCCGGCTCGACGATTCTGGAGGCGACGGCGGGAAATACCGGGGTGGGGCTGGCGCTGATCGGGGTCAACCGCGGCTACAAGGTAAAGCTTTTCGTGCCGGAGGGCTTTGCCGAGGAAAAATGCATATTGATGCGCGGCTTCGGGGCCGAGGTGGTGCGCACGGCCGAAGCTGACGGCATGCAGGGCGCCATTCGCCAGGCGGACGAGGAGGCGGCGAGAATTCCGGGCGCGTTTATGGCGGGCCAATTCTCGAATCAAGCCAATCCCGAATTTCACCACGACACCACGGCCGCCGAAATATGGGAACAGATGGAGGGCCGCGTGGATGGATTTGTCGCCGGCGTGGGCACAGGCGGAACATTCTCCGGCGTTGCGCGGTTTTTGAAAGAGCGTGATGCGGCGGTGGTCAACGTGGCTGTCGAGACGCAGGGATCCATCCTGCAAGGCGGCCCTCCGGGCAAGCACCGCGTGGAGGGGATCGGTGTGAGCTTCATTCCCGAGACGTTTCATCGCCAAGTCTGCGACCGCGTGATCATGGTCAACGATGACGATGCTTTTGCGATGGTGAAGCGGTTGGCAGCCGAAGAAGGGGTGCTCGGCGGCTCGAGCGCCGGCGCGGCGGTGCACGCGGCCGTTGAGCTGGCGCGCGAACTGGGGCAGGGAAAACGCGTGGTTACGGTGATTCCGGACTCGGCGGAGAGATACTTGTCGAAGAAGGTTTTTGAAGGCGGAGAACCGACGCATGGCAAGTGAGGCTTCGACAATGCGGCTGCTCAGATATCTCTAGAGTCTTCGGCTGCGCGAAGATTGCGCGTAGATCTCCCGATTGACGGTTGAGATCAACTCGCATTGGCACGATAAGCTAGAGGCTGGAAGCCAGGAGCTAGAAGCTGATTCATGCCTGATCCGAAATTTGCCACTCTCGCCGTCCACGCAGGGCAGGAACCCGATCCACTAACCGGCGCCGTCAATGTGCCTGTTTATCTCTCCTCCACTTTCGAACTCACCGGCATCGGCACCGACAAGGGATGGGACTATTCGCGCGCCGGCAACCCAACGCGCGACCGCGTGGAACTAGCTCTTACCAAGCTCGAAGGCGGCTACAGTGGTCACGCTTTCGCCAGCGGCATGGCGGCCATCTACGCGCTGGTCGCCACGCTGCACGCGGGCGATCACGTCCTGTGCTCGCACAACGTGTATGGCGGCACAGCGCGGCTTTTCAATCTCATCGTGCGCCACTACGGCATCGAGATACAGTACGTGGACATGAGTAATCTGGACGCACTGGCTGCGGCGATTCGCCCGAACACAAAGCTGGTTCACGTGGAGACGCCGACCAATCCGCTGATGGTCCTCACCGACATCGCCGCCGTGTGCGAGATTGCGCACGCGCGCGGCGTCGAGGTGAGCGTGGACAACACGTTCATGTCGCCGGTGCTGCAGAGCCCGATTGCTCTTGGCTCCGACATCGTGATGCACTCGACCACCAAGTTCCTCAACGGCCACTCCGACGGGCTGGGCGGCGTGCTGGTCGGCACCACGCCCGAGCACAAGGAGCGCTTCTGGCTGGTGCAAAAAGCTGCGGGCGGCATCATGTCGCCATTCGAGGCCTTCCTGGTCCTACGCGGCATCCGCACGCTGCCGCTGCGCATGAAGCAGCACGAGGAGAATGGCCGGGCAGTGGCGGAATTCCTCTCAACGCAGCCGAAGATCAAGCGCCTCTCCTATCCGGGATTGAAGAGCCACCCACAATATGAACTCGCCTGCCGGCAACAGCGGGGATTCGGTTCAATGCTGAGCTTTGATCTAGGCAAGCGTGAAGCCGCCGGCCGATTCCTCGCTGCGATCAAGGTGTTCCTGAATGCCGAGTCGCTGGGCGGGGTGGAGTCGCTGGCATCGCACTCGGCGACGACCACGCACGCTTCACTCAGCGATGCGGAGCGCGAAGCGATTGGCATCACGGAGGGGCTGGTTCGGCTTTCCGTGGGTATCGAAGACAAGGACGACCTGATCGCGGATCTGGAGCAGGCGCTGGCCGCGGTTTAACGGCCGAGGCGACCGATCAAGAGGACGATTCAGAATGGCCGATCCAGACGACACCGTTCGCGAATTCGCCTCAGCCATCGTTGCCGGTGACGAGGAAACCGTTTTGCGGCAGGTCGCGGCGTCGCCGCAGCTGGCGCATTCCCGCTTTGAAGAAGGCGCAACCCGCAAGGAAGCACAGGCTTTCTTTCTCAAATCCATCGAACGCTACATTGTGGCCGGCGATACTGCGCTCCACATCGCCGCGGCCGCCTACCAGACGAAGATTGTCCTTACTCTGCTCCGGGCGGGCGCGGACGTGCATGCCAAGAATCGTTTCGGCGATCAGCCGCTTCATGCCGCCGCTGCGGGCAACCCCAACTCGCCGCGGTGGAACCCTGCCACGCAGGTGGAGACAATCAAGGCTCTGATCGAAGCAGGAGCCGACCCGAATGCGGCAGACAAGCAGGGAGTGACGCCGCTGCACCGGGCTATTCGTACGCGCTGCGCAGCGGCGGTGCGCGCGCTTCTTGCGTACGGCGCCAATCCCGCGTTCCGCAACAAGAGTGGCTCCACGCCTCTCTTGCTTGCCACACAGACAACTGGCCGCGGGGGCTCGGGGTCGCCCGAAGCGAAGGCCCAGCAGCGGGAGATTCTGCGGATGCTGGAAGAGGGCCTCTCCACGCGGTTGCGTTGATGTTCAGTGCACGGCCACCGTGCCAGGCCTCTTCGGACGGCGCATCAGGAAGGGAATCGGCACCAGCAAAAGCGTCACGGCAACCATGAACCAGATCACGTCCACGTAGGCCAGCAGGCGCGCCTGGCGGATGGCCATGCCGTAGATCTGCGCGCCGGCGTGCTGCATCGCGTCCGGCCATGCTCCGCCTCCACGTTGCATCCATGCTCCCGCCATCGCGTTGCGCGTTTCTTCGAAAGGCCGGTTCCCCGGCGCGGTGTGCGCTGACAGCATGGCCAGGTGGCGCTGGCTCAGCCGCGCCAGCATGGTGGTCATGATGCTGATCCCGAGGCTGCCGCCCAGGTTGCGCGACAGCGCGGAAAGCCCGCTGATCTCGTTGTTCTTGTGCTGAGGAATGCCCGCATAACACAACGTGTTGATGGGAATGAACAGGAAGGGGAGTCCCAAGGCGATGACCGCGCGCCAGCTCACCGCGTTCCAGAAGCTGATCTCCATGTTGATATTGGTCATGCGCATCAGCCCCAGGCTGGTGATCACGAAGCCGAAAGCGACCAGCCAGCGGGGATCGAACCGGGGCGCCAGCGCGCCCGACACGGGAAAGAGGATCATGAGCACGAGGGCGCCCGAAGAAACCGCCTCGCCGGCCTGAGCGGCTGAGTAACCCATGATCTCCTGCAGAAACTGGGGGATAAGGACCACGCTGGTGTAGAGCGACACGCCCACCATGAACAGCACAAGCTGCGTCATGCCCACATTGCGGCGCGCGATGAGCCGCAGGTCGAGGATGGGATGTTCAACGTGCAGTTCGCGCCAGATGAAGATTGCCAGTCCCAGCACTCCCACCACTGCGCACGAGGTGATCATGCGGGAGGCGAACCAGTCATCCTCCTGCCCCTTGTCGAGCATGATCTGCAGCGCGCCGATGGCCACCACCAGCAGGCCCAGCCCCCAGTAATCGATCCCTTCGCGCCGTTTACGAATGTCGGCAAGATAGGGTGGATCCTCCACCATGCGGTTGGTGAGAATGAGCGAGATGATGCCGACGGGAATGTTCAGGAAAAAAATCCAGCGCCAGGAATAGTTGTCGATGATCCAGCCGCCGACAGTGGGCCCGATGGCCGGCGCGGTCACAACCGCGACGCCGTAAATGGCGAAGGCCATGGACCGTTTCTCGGGGCGGAAGGTGTCGGCGAGGATGGCCTGTTCGCTGGGCTGGAGTCCTCCGCCGGCCGCCCCCTGCAGGACGCGGAAAAACACCAGCAAGCCCAGAGTCGGCGCCATGCCGCACAGCAGCGAACATACCGTGAAGAAGAAGACGCACGACATGTAGAAACGCTTGCGCCCGATCCGGTTGGCGATCCACCCGCTGATGGGCAGCACCATGGCGTTGGCTACCAGGTAGCTGGTCAGCACCCAGGTGGCCTCGTCCTGGCTGGCGGAAAGCGTTCCGGCGATATGCTGCATGGCGACGTTCGCGATAGACGAGTCGAGGGCTTCCATGAACGTTGCGAGCGTCACCGTGATGGCAATAGCCCACGGGTTGGCGCGCGGACGCCAGAGGTCATGGAAGGTTGGTGTCGCGACGGCGGCGGCCAAGAGTACTCCTGTTGTGCCTGGAACTTGGGTCCGCGGGGATCCAGAATGGGTGCTTCTCACAGACTACCGGAATTTCAGCCTGCGTTCCCGGATTGTGACGCGCGAATCCGATGTCTTTCTCTCGCTCCCTGGTCCTCTGGTCCCTCATCCGTGTGGCATCCTGTTGAAGGCATCCCGGTTGGCGGGGATTGCAATACGACATGTATTTGCTGGGTATCGATACGTGCGGGCCATCCGGCTCGGTGGCTCTGGGACGGCTCACGACGGGTGAACCCGACCTGATTGCACAAAGGGAACTCGCCGGCCGCACCTATTCGGCGTCGCTCGTTGCCGCTGCTCAAGGACTCCTCGCAGGGCAGGCAATTCGTGTCCGCGACCTAGGCTGCATCGTGGTGGTGAACGGCCCAGGCAGCTTTACCGGGGTACGCGTAGGGCTCAGCGCGGCCAAGGGGCTGGCCGAAGGGGCGGGTATTCCTGTGGTTCCTGTCTCAAGGCTGCGGGTCCTTGCCGCAAAGGCCGGGGTGCCCTGTGCCGCTCTCGACGCCCATCGCCACGAAGTGTTTTTACGGGTTACTGAGACGCGAACCGAGCCGTTCGGTGCCCGGGAATTACTGGCCGGAGCCAAAGACCTGGCCCAGATGGACGCTCCGCCGAAGATCGCCGTTTGCGACAGTCAGGCAGAAGAGCTTCTGGGGCGCCTCTGGCCGGCAGCGCAGTTAGAGCGAGTCCTGCCACCCTCCGCATCCAATGCGCTCTCCGTTGCCGCGCCGGTCGTCGCTGCGTGCAAATTCGCCGACGTCGCGCTGCTCGACGGCCACTATCTGCGCCGCTCCGACGCCGAAATCTTCGGCAACACGGTAACGAACTCGTGACTGTCCGGCCGATGCGCAATGAGGACGTTCCGAGCGTAGTCGCAATCGCGAACAGCCTGGAGGAAGCGCCGCATTGGCCCTCGAAGGCCTACCTGGGAGCGCTGGACCCGGATTCGTTTCCGGCACGCATTTTAATGGTGGCCGAGGATGCGGTGGCCGGTGTTGTCGGCTTCGCCGTTACTGTGCTGATTCCTCCCCAGGCCGAGCTGGAGTCGATCGCCGTCACGAAATCCGCCCAACGGCGCGGGATTGCAAGGCGGCTTTTTGGGGAACTGATTGCATCGTTGAAAGAGCGTGAGATTACCGAAGTTATGCTCGAAGTGAGGGAGTCGAACCGTGCCGCGAGGGCCCTGTATGCCTCTCTGGGATTTGTGGAAACCGGCCGAAGGGCCGGCTATTACTCTGAGCCGAAAGAGGATGCCGTTCTGCTGAGCCGATCCGATTTCGGGACGGGCTGAAAGCGGAAGCGGATCCGCAGGCGACGGCGGGCGAGTGATGTCCGTCACGCACGGTGGGTCGGATCCCAAAATTCCACAGTTCGAGGCGACATCCATACTTTTGCCGCTTGCCGAGTGTGCCGGCGCGGAGCTATATGTAAATGTTCGATAAAAACCAAGGAGGCGCCTATGGATGAAATTCAGGACGCTACGCTGAGCGAAGAGATTAACCGCTTGCACGCCGAACACCGTCGCTACGCTCAGCGGTTGGAAGAGTTGCTTCAGAAGCCTTATCTCTCCGTCGATGAGCAGTTGGAAGAAGTCCGGTTGAAGAAGCTGAAACTCCATGCCAAGGACCTGATTTACGCCCTCGAGCGCCGCATCGCGGTCATGGCGTAGAACAGGCTCCGGCGTAAAAAAGACGGAACGGCGGGTGCGTTTTACCCCTTAGAGGGGTTGTGCGCGCTCCGAACGCACCCCCAACGGCAAGTCCTTCTGTACATCGCAATTTTCCCGTGCTCCGCTACCACGGAGACCATGCATTCGTGTCAACACGGACGATTTGGTGTCGTTGTGGACAGGTCCATAGCCGCAGGGTGAAGAGAGCGGCGCCCTTACGAGAATCCAAACAGGTGGAAAGACGCCGGAATTGCCGTAAACCGTATAATCGTTAGGAACAATGGTTCGTGACGGTTACATTTACGGGTTCAGCCTGATTGCGGTGGCAGTTGTGCTGGCGTGGACCACGGGGCAGTGGGCGTGGGGCATTCCCGCCGTTCTGCTGGCAGCCTTCTTTCTCTGGTTTTTCCGCGATCCCGAGCGAACCATTCCCACCGGTCCGGGGCTGGTCGTGTCGCCGGGCGATGGCCTGGTGACGGAAACAGTCTCCATTTCCACGCCTGACGGTCCACAACGCCGCATTTCCATTTTTTTGAATGTCTTCGATGTGCATGTGAATCGCTCGCCGATCGGTGGTGTCCTGACCAAAGTCAGGTACCAAAAGGGCCAATACATGAATGCCATGAACCCGGCAAGCGCGGAGGGCAACGAACAAAACATCGTGACAGTGCGCGGCGAGGGCATGGAAGTGACGTTCAAACAGATTGCCGGATTGATCGCCCGCCGGATTGTCTTCTCGCCGCGGGAAGGCGACCGGCTGGAGCGCGGCCAGCGCGTGGGTATGATCAAGTTCGGTTCGCGGGTGGACATAATCTTTCCGGCCGAAGCGGAATTTCGCGTGAAACCGGGCCAGAGGGTGAAGGGCGGGGAAAGCATTCTGGCCGCGATGCCGGTGCCCGAAATGTCCAGTGTTTCGCAGCCGGGCGAGGGCAGAACTGCCGATCCGGGAGCGGGCGTAAATTTGTCCCGGGGAGGCCGCTGATGGACGCGCAGGATCAGGCCCTCAACCGCGCCAGGAAACAGGCGCGCTTCCGCCGCGGCATGTACCTGCTGCCCTCGCTCTTCACAGTCGGGAACATTGCAGCAGGCTACTTCTCGATCATGCAGACCATAGCGGCAATCGGCTCGAACGCTGACGCTCGCCAGCATCTCGACTGGGCCGCGATCGCCATTCTGCTTGCCATTCCGTTCGACGCCCTCGACGGCCGCATCGCGCGGATGACTAACACGACAAGCGACTTCGGAAAGGAACTCGACTCGCTGGCTGATATCATCACTTTCGGCGTTGCGCCCAGCCTGCTGGCCTACATCTGGGGATTCCACTTCCTTCCCGACTCGGTAAATCCACAACTACGGCAGGATCTGGTCCATGCCGGCGGGTTCATCTGCTTCCTGTTTCTCATCGGCGGCGCATCGCGGCTGGCGCGATTCAACATCAGCCATGACGCCCAACCAAGGAACCCGGGCCGACCGGGAAGAAAGTATTTCGTCGGCATGCCCATTCCTGCGGCGGCGGGTCTGCTGGCGTCGTCGGTGCATTTTTCCAGCGGAATTCCGAATCCTGCGTGGTGGGTATCCATCCTCTGGATCGTCACCGTCGGCACCTGTGCATTTCTGATGGTCAGCACCTGGCGCTTCTGGTCGGGTAAGGAGATCAATTTCGCCCGCAGCCATCCATTCCAGATTCTGCTGCTGCTGGCGGTGATCCTGTTTGTTGTGCTCAGATTCTCCCAGGGAGTGCTGTTCGGGGGGGCCCTGATCTACATGTTTTCGGGCATCTGGGCGCGTGCCGCCTACTCCTGGTCCCGCAGCCGCCGCCGCCGGCCCACGCTGGCGCCCGAACCACCCAGTGCTGACCCGGACGCCTTTCGCCATTCATAGTTTTTCCGATCCGAAAGGACTTCTGTGTACAAGATCGCTATTGCAGGTGCCTCCACGCTTCTGGGCAAGGAGTTAAAGGACGCAGTCTCGGAGTCCGTGCTGGCGGCCGCCACGTTCACGCTACTTGATGAGGATGACGCCCTGGGGCAGCTTGACCAGGTGGGTGACGAAATCACCTTCGTTCAGGCTATCGACCCCGACTCGTTCGAACACGTTGACTTCACGTTTTTCTGCGGATCAGAAGACCTGACGCGCCGGCATTGGCAGCAGGCGCTGCGGGCCGGTTCCACCGTTCTCGACTTGTCCGGCGCCCTCGATCGCGAACCGGGAGTGCTGTTCCGCGCCCCCTGGCTCGAGTCCCGCGCCGGCGCTCCGGACCTCTTCACGCCGGCGGTGGTTCCTGCCCATCCCGCGGCCATCGCACTTGGCCTTCTTCTCGAGCCCTTGCAGCAGGTCTCGCCATTGCGCCTTGCCTCGGCCACAATGCTTGCCCCGGCCAGCGAGTTCAGCCGCGGCGCCATGGATGAGCTGCATCAGCAAACCGTGAGTCTGCTCAGCTTTCAGGCCATTCCCCGAGCCATATACGACGCGCAGGCCGCCTACAACCTGCTGGCCGGTTTTGGCGACTCGGCAAAAATCAGTCTCACGGCACTGACGTCACGGATTCAGCGGCACTACGATGCCCTGGGCGGCGGACGGTGGCCGCTATTGGGATTGCAGGCGATCGCCGCGCCGGTGTTTCACGGCCACACGTTTTCCATCGCGGTTGAATTCGAGCGGCCCGTCGAGGTCTCCATCATCGAAGACGCGCTCAGCGGCGAGCACGTTGAACTCATCCTGGAAGATACCGATTCGCCATCGAACCTTGCCGCCACCGGGCAGAACGGGATCCTGGCGCGAGTCCGCCCGGTGCAGGACGGCCGCAACCCGACCCAGGCTTCGCGGCTGTGGCTCTGGGCCGCTTCAGACAACCTGCGTTTGTATGCGCAGAATGCTGTCGAGTGCGCCCTGGAATTGCGGAAACTCCGGCCGCAGGGCAAGGTGCAGTGACAGAAAACGCGCCGAGCCTGGGCCGCGCTTTAATCGTTTCGTGCTAGCGTCCTAACTACAGCGAAACCACGGAAGAGGTATCTCGAAGCCTTGATCCTCAAGTTGGCGCGACCATCAGGGAGCGCCAACCCTGCGCGATTTTGAAAGGGCCACGGTAACCGTGGTTTCGCTCTAACGCTTCACGCGCGTCCAAGCCTGCTCAATAAAGTTATCGGTCATGCCCGCGATGTAATCGCCGACGGTGCGCGCCAGCCCCTGGCTCGGAATCTGCGCGCGATGGTCGGCCGGCAGCAGTCCCGGATCTGCCATCAGCGCCGCGAACAATCCTTCCACCACTTCGGCCGCGTGCCGGTGGCCCTCTTCCATCTCTGGCGAGTTGTACATTTCGGCGTAGAGGAACGCCTTGGCCGCGGCGCGATCGTCCTCCATGACGTCGCTCAAGCCCGCAATCCGCCCGGTGGTTTCGCGCACCTCGTGTAGCGTCGTGATGCCCGCAACGGCCACCCGTCTGCGCACTTCCTTGATCAGGTCCGTGACCAGCGTGTTCATCAGCCGTTTCAGGGCTTCGCTTGCGGTGAGCCTTGGAGCCGCATGTGGATACTCACGCAACACCGCATCGTGGCACTCGCGAAACAGTTTTACGCCTTCGCGAACCCGCTCAAGCTTCAATAGACCCGAGTCCAGCCCGTCATCCAGGTCGGCCGTCAGGTACGCGATCTCGTCGGCCAGATCGATGAGTTGCGCTTCCAGAGGGGGCCGCTTGTCAAGGAAATATTCCGACAGCTCAGGGTGCTCCGCGGGATCGTAATCGCGGGAATGCTTGATGATTCCCTCGCGGACCCCCAGAGTCAGGTTCAGGCCGCGAAATGCCGCATACCGCTCTTCGAACCACGACACGATGCGAAGGGCGTGCAGGTTGTGGTCGAAGCTGAGCCCATGCCGGCGCAGCGCGCGATCCAGCGCCTTTTCGCCCGCGTGCCCGAACGGCGGATGCCCGATGTCGTGGACCAGCGCAAGCGTTTCCGCAAGGTCGGAATTCAACCCCAGCGCAGTTGCGAGCGTACGGGAAATCTGCGCGACTTCCAGTGTGTGAGTGAGACGGCTGCGGAAGTGATCTCCGGGCCATTCGCTCCTGAGCTGCATGAACACCTGCGTCTTGCCCGCCAGGCGGCGAAAGGCCCGCGCATGCAGGACGCGCGCCCCGTCCCGCGCGAACGGATTGCGGTACGCATGCACCCGCTCCTCATGCACGCGTCGCGTAAGCTCGTCGCCGGGCAGCGCGCGCACGGCGATTCCGGGTGGAAGCGAATTGGCAGTCAGCGTCTCCACGTTTCCTGATTTCCGCGCGAGGCGGCTCACGTTGGTTATATCGCAGCCGGCAGCCTCGCCGTCCGAATCTACAACTGCCACCAGTCGAAGGCGAGCATTCGCGGGTAATACAGGCCGGCGCGGATCGACGCGTCGCGGCCCTGCAGGTTGCGAAGGACCTGTCCATAGAGTTCGAGCTGGGGAGCGAAGAGTGTGCGCAGCTTTTTCAGGCCTTCCGGATCATGCCCGCTCTCGTGCGCGGTTTTGTAATCGATGATCCACCAGCAGTCGTTGCTGTCTCCCTGGGGCGCCGTGCCTGCGCGGAACACGCGATCCACGCGGACTTCGTGGAGCGCGCCGGCTATCACTCCGGCCCAGCGGACCTCGCTTGCGGCGTCCGGGTGCGGCGAGAGAATCCATTGCCCGACCGGATCGTGCGAGGCTTTGGTTGTAATCCCCTGGGCCTGCGCAGCGATTCGCTGAGCCTCGGGCAGATCCATTCCGACTGAGCGCAATTCCGCGATCAACCGGGCTTGAAACTTCTGCACCGCGTCGCGGGCCTCAGGCCATTCGAGCCCGGCGCGGAGGCGTGCGAGTTCTTCGAGGAGGGAATGCACGGCGCTACCCAGTGCACGCGAAACCGCACCGCCCTCATGGCGTTCATACAGTTTCGGACCACCCGGTCCCGCAATCTCCGGACTCGGACGAGCCGAGGCAAAACAGTTTTCGGGGGCGATGTAATCATCTGGAAGCCGGCGGACGATGGCGGGTCGCGTGGAGCACGGCATTTCGATGACGTTGTCGGCAACGGACGCGGCGATCGCGCCGATTTCCGAATCTCCCGGGCCCTTCGCCCATTGAACGAAGCGGCGCTTGACCGCTGCTTCGGCGGCGGGCCAGGCGGTCGCAAGCAGGCTGTAGCGCGGATCGCAGAGCGTGTAGCTGCCGTCCTGCTCCGTCTTGTATTCGGGGCGCGCAAACAGGTGCAGTTCTTCGCGCGCGCGGGTAGCAGCAACGTAGAGGATGCGTCGCATTTCCTGCGCCTCGCGCGCGCGGCGCTCGCGGTCGACCCACGATTTGCATTTGCCGCTCTCGGAGCCCTTCGATTGCAGAGGCGCGACGAGGAACTCGGTGATGTCGCCGGACGCATCGGCTGCTTCGAGTCCGCGCTCCAGCCATGAAAGCAGCCCTCGTTCGCCGCGCGCGGAGCCGGCCTGCAGATCGGGCACGATGACCAGTTCGAATTCGAGGCCCTTCGACTTGTGAATGCTCATCAGCTGGACGCCGCAGTCGCTGCCGGCCGCAGGGTCAGGCCGTGCATTCAGTTTTGCGAGCGCTGCGTCCAGCCCGCGGCCGAGAAGATCGGGTTCTCCGGTCTCCAACTGATCGATGGACTTCCAGAGCAGGTCGAGGTTGGCGCGGCCGGCCGCGTCCACGCAGTCCGCTCCGCCCAGGCGCAGCCACACCTGTTCGAGCCAGGTGCCGAGGGAAGCGGAGGGCTCGGCGGCACGCACAGCGTGGGCCTCGGCAAGCGTCTGCATAACGCGGGCCGCGGCATTGCGTCCCGTATCGCTCAAAAGGTTCAGGCGCGTGGCGAGCATTTCGGGAATCGTCCGGCGAACAAGTACTGGATCATCGGCGCCGGCCAATGTGTGCAGGTCGGCCAGCGAGAGGCCAGCCCAGGGTGCGCGCAGAACGCCAAGCCAGGCGACGCGATCTTCGGGGTTGAGCAGCGCGCGGGCGAGCGCCAGAGCGTCCAGCACTTCCGGTCGCTCGCAGAGATTTTCAAGATCGACGGCGCGAAAGGGAATTGCCGCTTTGCGCAGCGCTTCCGCAATGGGTTCGAGCGTCTTGTAGGTGCGGCCGAGGACGGCGATGCGGAACTTCTCTCCGCGCGAGCGTGCGGCTTCGACACGGTCGAGCGCGGTGCGAATCAGGGAGATGATTCCGGCGGTCTGTCTCTGGTGGGCGGCGGCGCGCATGTCGGCGGCTTCCTGCTTGCGCCGGATCGCGTCCCGATCGTTCGTGCGGGAGCGCACGGTCTGCGGAACGAAATCAACGTGGAGATGGAGCCGCCGGGCGTCCCCCGATTCATCGCGCGCGGCCTTCGCCGGGGAGAACGCGATGCCGCTTCCATCGTTGGCGGCGAAGATCTCCTCGAACGCATCGTTGAGCTCGCGGACGAGCTGCGGGGTGGCGCGGAAGTTCGAAGACAGAGGCACGTAATCGAGCTGCAATGGATCGCCGCTGGGCAGTTCGAGGCCCAGCCAGCGAACGCGCGGAAACAGCTCGGCGTCGGCGTCGCGGAAGAAATAGATGGACTGCATGGGGTCGCCGACGACGAACACGGAGCGTCCCTCGGTGTCCGGCCAGGCGGCGACGAGCGCGCTGATGAGCTTGTGCTGGCGACGGCTGGTGTCCTGGAATTCGTCGATGAGCAGATGATGGATACCGTCGGCCACGGCGATGGCGGCGTCGCTCGGCAGGCCGTCTTCGCCGCGGAGTACGCGCAAAGCCACCTGCGACACTTCCGCGAAGTCCACCGCGCCGGCCTCGGCAAATGCGACCTGCAACTCGGCGGCGGCATGGCGCAGGAGGGTGAAGCAGGCGCGCACAATTTGCCAGTCCTCTTCGGGGTAGCGCGCTGGCGGCAGGGTGCGGACTGCATCAAGTTTTGCGTCCAGACCGGGAACGGTGCGGAGCTGGTTGAGGACGTTGACGATCCGCTGTTTCTCGTCGGGCGATTCCCTGGGAAACCCGAGCGTCACGCTCACGGATTTTCGCAGCGTTCCTTGTTGGGTCAGCAGCAGATCGGCAAGACAAAGATACCCCTGGCGCGCCTGCTCCAGCTCCTGTGCGCCCGTGAAGGGCGCGCACGGCTGGCCCGCGATCTGAAAGAGCTTGCATTGTTTCCACTTGTTGCGTTGCCCGCACGCGAACCGGGCCAGGTCCATGGCCTCATCGCGGGTCTCCTGGTCGAGGAGCTGGTCCAGTTCTCTCAGCGCATCGTCGACCACGCGCGCAAAGGGGCGTTCCAGTTTTTCGCGCAGCGCGGTCCAGTCCGGCTCGCCTGCGACGACGAAGTCCTGCATCCAGCGGTCGCGCTGCGCAAGCATGGTGGCCAGGAGGTTTTCGAGCTCCTGCCAGGCGTTGTCGCGCCACAGGAGAAGCGCTTCGACGGCAGGGCTGAGAGCGGGCGCTGCGAGATCCGCGTCCGGATTACCGATTTGTTCCAGCGTTCGACGAGCGGCACGCTGGTAGAGTTCCGCCACATTCTCCGTGATGTCGAGACCGCCGCCCAGGCCGGAGAGGAGCGGCTGCTGGAGGGCAAGGTCGCGGCAGAAGGAGTCGATGGTGGAGATGCGCAACTGCGCGGGCATCTTCAGCAGGTCCCACTCCAGCGCTTGCGAGCGCTGCAATGCGCGCTGGGCGAGCGACTCCATGGAGAACTCGTCATCGCTTTGCGGCTGCGGAGGGCGGGCGGACGCTTTCTCCAGTTCGGAAAGAATGCGATTGCGCATCTCGGCCGCGGCTGCCCTGGTGAAGGTGATGGCGACGATCTGTCCGGGGTCCTCGACCTCGCTGAGCAGGCGCAGGAACCGGCGCGTGAGCAGATCGGTTTTGCCCGAGCCCGCGGGCGCCTGCACGAGAATGGAGCGGCCCGCATCGAGAGCCTGTTCGCGCTGCTGCTGGTCGGGCGGCGCCGGTCTGGTCGCGCTACTCATCGCCCACCTCCGCTCCGATCTCTTCCTCTTCGGGCTCCTGCCGGTCCTCGCGCTCGCTGACCCGGCACAGCGTGTAGAGGCGGCAGTGTTCGCAGGTTTCGGGATATTCGCGGGGATCCACGTCGGCGCGGCCAGCGATGAAATCGCGCGCGAGTTGCTCGATCTTCTCCCTCCACGCGGAAAGCTGAGCCGGCGTCAGAGGGTCCTTCACCAGGCCGGAGGTGCCGTTGAGACTGCGGTCGAGCGTTGTCTGCGCGTTTGCCACCTTACCGGCGAAGACGCGCTCTCCGGGCCGGATCTTCGCGAACACGAGCCCGCCGAGTTCCTGACCGGGAGGCAATGCGAATCCGGCGTAGAGCGGAAGTTGCACGTCGTCGGGGCGGGGAAGTTCCCACGCTTTCGGCGAGACATCGCCCGTCTTGTAATCGATGACGAGAAGCGAACCGTCGTTGAGGCGGTCCACGCGATCGAGGCGCAGCCTCAGTGTGAGTCCCGCAATTGCGGCAGTGGACGCAATTTCGGTGGAGGCGATGTCAAACGGCAGGCGCGTGCGCTCGAATTCGAGCCATTCAGTGACAACTCGCGCCAGGCGCTGCTCCTCGAGTTCAAGGTAGCGGGCCGGCATCTGGTCGCGCATGCCCTCCGAAATCTGTTCTTCGAGTGCGTGATGGACGTGGCTCTCGACG
>Ga0335077_10004096_pt1 | contig 17760 bp, 20 predicted proteins | sample Lox_Sample_31_FD_207151 | JGI IMG/M metagenome (GOLD analysis project Ga0335077, IMG submission 207151) | Soil microbial communities from Loxahatchee National Wildlife Refuge, Florida, United States - Lox_Sample_3.1 | ecosystem: Environmental > Terrestrial > Soil > Wetlands | place: USA... | reverse complement strand
TTTGTAAGTACGACAGTAAGATTGGCTGGGAATCTGACCGTAAGGGACCTGGGGTGGACTACGGGGACCGAGGGGTTGAATTTGAGATTCTCTTTCGAGAAGCTTGAATTCAGACATCTTAAAAGGGAAATTGCTCAGTCGGAATCGTGCGTTCGCCAGGAAGATACCTGCCTGCACTTCTCCTCGCACTCTTTATGATTTCCGTTGTCTCGGCAGCTGCACCGGCCCACGCCGCGACGGAGACCATATCCGACGAGACGTCCTGTGAGAGCATGGGAGGGACGTGGACCTTCGCCCACGAATACTACACGTGCTCGGTCGCCTCCCTTAGTGTCGCCGAGGGTGAGACTCTCTACGTGGGGGAATCGGGAGGCCTGCCGATAGCCCTCGTGGTCCAGAGCGGCGGCGACCTAAGCGTCTATGGCGAGCTGGACAACAATTACGTCTCCACGCCTGGGTTTCCTCCCGTGTACCCGAGCTTTGTCATCTATGGAACTCTGGACAACTATGGAGTAGTCCAAACGGGTGGCTTCTTCTACAATTACGGCACCATCAACAACTGGAACAACTGGGATTCCGACAGCTCGTACTTCAACAACTACGGCACAATCAACAACTACGGCCTCTTCGAGTATGACTACTACGTACTGACCAACGAACCGAACGGTGTGATCAACAATCAGCCGGACCCGTCCAATACGTACTGCTCGTCGGAGTGCGCCACTCTCGACCTCGGTGGGCCCTTCCAGGTCAACAACTTCGGCAGCATCAATAACATCGGATCATCAACCTTCATGGGCGGTGCCGGGGCGTTCAATGACGAGTGCGGGGGTTCGTTGAACGACTCCCCGACTGCGAACGACGAGGTCACTAGTCCTGGCACACAGTGCCCGAGCAGCACGTTCTCCGCTTCCACAGGGGGGTCAGTGACCATGGTGACGCCAGACGCGACGATAGCGGTTGCTAGCTCGTCGGATGGCCCCTCGGGAGGCATCTCTGCGTCTATTTGCTCGCCCGGCTGCGGAGCGCCGTTCGGCTACTACACCTTCACAATCGGTGACCTTACAGAGGGGAACACGATAGCCGTGGTCTTGACCTTCCCCTCGGCCGTCCCGGCTGGGTACACGTACCTCAAGTTCGACTCGATTGGAGACCAGTATGATGCGACGGGGCTCACTTCCGCGTCCGGAGACGTTCTCACCATAATCATCACCGACGGACAGGCGCCTGGGGACCTCGATGGGTCGGTTAACGGAATGATTACTGACCCGGGGGCACCAGTGATTCCCGGAGGATCGGGCGGTTCAGGCGGTTCGTCCACGGGAGTTCCCCAATTTCCTTCTTCCACGATGCTCCTCGTCACAATCGCCGTGGCAACGGCGGTGCTGCTGGCAATGCGTGGACGGTTCGTAGGCTCGACAACTCTTCAGGGATCAACTCAAGCGAAAGGCAGTCGGTAGACTACCTTCACTCTCTACAGTGGGTTCGCAGTCTGCCGGGAGGTCGTTGGCGCTTGAAGCTCCCAAATTCGCTCGTATATGCGAAGTCGTTGCCATTGAGAAGCATCGTCTCGTCTCAACACGCATGGTTGATGACCACTTCCACACGGGCGAAGCAGGTTCAAATCGGTAGCCTACTGTGTCTGTAGAAACTGCGTGCACACTTAGAAGCCCTGATTGAACTTGGATTGCTGCCACTCCAACTGCTGTTTATTGCCTGAAATTCTTGCAGCGGTTAACAGACCTTCTTTCCTACCGAGAGAGGGCGCATACCTATTGCATGATAAGGTCGGGATTCTCCAAATGCACTTGGACTTGCCCAAGTTCAGTGCGCTATCACCGGACACGCCGATGAAACAGGCGAACAGCCGTTGAGATTGAAGGGCATCTCCTACGACGTCGGGGCCTACATAGGGATGAACTGGCGCCCTTGGTTCGACCCCAAGGAGGTCCACCGCGAGCTCCAGATAATCAAGGAGGACCTTCACTGCAACGCGGTCAGCATCGGCGCCCTTGATGTCGGGCGGATCGTGACCGCGGCCGCCGACGCGCTAGACCAGGGGCTCGAGGTCTGGGCCGCCCTGATGTGGTACAAGCCGCAGGACGAGACCATCGCGTACCTGGTCAAGGCGGCGAGGTCGCTCGAGGTCCTCCGGGAGAAGTGGCCAGACAAGTTGGTCATGAGCGTCGACGGCGCGTTCCACTCCTCGCTGGTCTCCCAGATCAACCCCTACAGCGAGGACCCGAAGTAGGACCTGGACACCCCGAGCGCGAGCCTTGTCAAGTACTACGAGGTCGGGAGGCACGGGGACGGCCTACGGACATGTCGTGGGAGCTGAAGGAGTCTTTCAGGGCAGTTGCTGAATGCTATTCAAAGCATCAGCCCATCCAAGAGGACTCGAGCTGTGACTTCGGTTTCGTTGTGAAGAGTCTTTCTCTCCCCTGAGTTCCGCATGTAATCTGAACTTGAAGTTCGACTTGCGGCGACCGCACCCCATTCTCTCCTTGTGCGACCATCGTTGCGATGTGAGACCCATCGACGCCGCAAGACTTGCGCAGCCACCGCAAGTCTGACCTGCCGGCCACTACCCCTTCTTTGGACCGATGCCGAGCTGATCAAGGACCGCCAGGCGGTCGAAATACACCCGGGACTCGACTATCTTGCCCCCCTGGACTCTGTAAACGCCGGAGCCTTGAACTCGAATCGGCTTCTTCGTGACCGGCGCCGACCCCGCGCTGGAAAACGGGAGGGGTCCGCCGTGAGTTCCCCTAAAGGTGAATTCGGCACACATCAATTCGCCTTGACCGAAGAGACTGTCCAGGTCCCAGCGGAAGTCGGGGAACCCCCTTGCGAACGCTTCGAATCGTCTCCGCACGGCCAGACTCCCCTTGATCGGCTCGTCTAGGCCAGAGTCATTCCACAGGATGGAATCAGCGTAGAGCGTCTGTAGGCGTTTCCAGTCGTGGGCATTCACAGCCTCATACCTCGCCCTGATTAGCGCCAGGTTCTCTTTCAGACTCATCTGGGGTCCTCTAGGTGTCCGAACGAGTAAAGGTCTTTCGGTATAGGCCAGCGTTCAGGCACAAGATCAGGGGACGTCCGCCCGGAAGAGGCGCTGGCCATGACTGGCTGTGCTGGGCTCACGCCGCACTCTCTTGATCGAAATGTGGCTCCAAGACGGGCAGACCCGGTCGGCAACTCGCAACGCAAGCGACAGGCTATTATTCGGTGCGGAAGCATACCCAAAGCGACTAGGAGGTGCGCCGGTCCTGGAAGTAGAAAACGTGTTCAAGATAGCGACGACCTATGCCAGGGTTCGCGAGTTGCTGACAGGCAAGGGTTGGGAATTCCAAGGAAAGGATGCGGACATGGAGATGGACTCGTTCAGAAACAAGAAGACCAAGCAAGAGCTGTTCGTCGAGGACATATCGGAGGACTTTCAGGTGACCTTCCTCATGGGGGAGCTCAGCGTGGCGGAGTTCTCTAGCATCGCCACTCAGTTGACGCCGGAACTCAAGTTGATGGAAGTCCACAGCAGTTGGGAAGGCAGGCCGACGACCATCGTCGTAGCGATGACCGAAGATCAAGTGAGGGACATGTTCGGCTCGAGAACAAAGATGAGAAAGCTTGCGGTTCGGCAAACGACATCACACCTTTGAACCCCTGCTAGTGCCTTAGTCCGGCCGCACACGCCGATTGCGAAGAATGTTTCATAGCGTTAATACATCGGTCGGTCCTTTCTCGCCACATGGCAAGCTCGGTGCTGCGGGAGATATTTGGAGGCCCTGAGTACGTCGGGCCCGTCGCCGGGGTCAAGCAGGAATACCATGTCTTCAGGACGTCGAGAGGCGACTACGCGGTCATGAGCAAGAGCAACCGGAGCGCCACTTCGTTCCACATGACCTTCGTCCCAGAGGTGAGGGTCGACTCGCTTAGGGCAGCAATCCCGAAGAAGGGGACGACCTCGAGCATGCTCTTGAAGGACAAGAAGATCATCGAAATGTTCGGAGTCGAGGACAAGCATGCGCTCTACTTCGATGTGCTTACGACCTTGTATGTCCTCGCTTCCTTGGGCGCGGTCGGGATAACGAAATCTGGCAGGAACCTGGTCTTCACGCCCAAAGAGGGGGCTTGACCAGGCCGAAAGACGCCGTAGATTGTACCGGAAGACTTCTATCGACGAGTTCCTCGAAAATTCCAATTCCACTTCCCGCAGGATTAAATGGAAACCTCGCGTGAGCGTTACGATAAGCATGTTCGACATCGGGTTCGCGCCACCGACGACCGTCCCTGGACTCGTCGTCCTCGCAGTCGCACTAATCGCGATTTGGATAGCCGTCTCGATTCCAGTCTACGTCTCGGGCGAGCTGATAACCCACGGGAGGGCCAGCCTCGGCTCAGCCATGGGGGCGACCCTCGGCGGGTGGGTTGCATACTTCATAGTGCTGTACGGCGCTGCGATCGTCTTCGCGCCCTACCTTGGCGCATCGGCCCTCTTGATCTCGCTCGTCCTTGCCCTTGTGGCTTGGCTCGCGGTCTATCGGGCTTCGTTCGAGACTAGTTGGACAGGGGCGCTCGGAATCGTGGTCGTGGGGTGGGTCGTCCTGATCGCAATGAACGCCATACTGATCTCCTTCTTCGGGGTAGCGCTGCCCAGGTTCAACCCCTTCTAGAGACCGCTCAGGGCCGCTGGCATCGCGTCGCACCTCGTCGCAGTCAAGGGGCATCCCCGACGTAGATCCGCGGAGAAGGCTGCGAGAGTCGAAATTCCAATTCCAAGAACCGCGGCATTAAATCCTCGAGGCTTGTCTTAACAGCCATGAGATCGACTGGAAAGATTGCGGGGCTCGCTGTCCTCGCGGCGCTGACGGTGTCCTCCTTGGCGCCTGCCGCCTTCGGCTCGACGCTAAGTGTCGACCTCAACCCTGGCACCAAGGTCGCGAACCTCACGAGCGTTAGCTCCACGGACTTGGTGCTCACCTACCCGGCCAACTCGACTTTATCGAACTACCTCGCTGGATACGACTCGTCGAGCTCGCTATCAGGGAACTTCGGTGGGAACAGCCAGGCGGTCGCCAACTTCCACGACCAGTTCCACGACCACGACAACTCGCAGATTTCGATAAGCAACATGACCGTCTCCTACAACTACAGCGCCAAGGCCAACTCCACCGCGCTCGTGGTGAACAAGATGACCGAGATCATCGCGTCGGTGGCGGGGATCTTCAACGTGACCAACGGGACGGTCACGGCCAACCTCGGCTGGAGGAGCTTCTACATCGTCGGCGCCCTGAACTTGGACCTGCAGGACCACATTGTGGACGTCAATCTGGCGGGGCCTTCGCTCGCTGAGAGCATAAACGGGAGGAGCATGGGCGTGGAGATTCTGACCGGCATGTTCGCAGGCAACAGCCTGTGGTCTAGACCTACCCTCAACTTCTCGAGCTTGAGCAGCCCCCTGAGCACGTGGACGAAGAACTACAACTCGGGGACCAACACGACCACCTTCTCGAAGACAATAGCTGGCAACTCGACCTTCTCGACGAGATACACCGACAACGGGCAGACCTACTCGCTTAGCATGACCTCCGACCCGTCCGCGGTCATCTCCACCAACGGCTACGCAAAGGCCTCGGGCGACTCCCTCACGATCACGAAGGCGCCGACCCTCCTCAACCCGCTCCTTTGGGTCGGGGTCGCAGCGATCGTGTTCGGCGTCATCGCCGTCGGCGCGGTCTACTTCGCAAGGAGGTCTGGCGCGACGGCGTCGGGGGTCGGCCCCGTCGCCTCCAAACAGAGCCTATTCCGCACTTGACTTGTTGCGACCCACGCCACACGGGCTGAAATCAACCGGTGGCACAGCCATTCCGAGCCGATTCGCCAACCTGCGACCGCATCCTCCCTCTCTCCAAGACCGCCTGCTGCCCTTCTAGTCCATCGATTTCAACAGCATCCGGGGACCGTGTACTCGTCTGTTCTTACGCTGCGCCGTCGAAGTTGCCGTCTCAGCCCGCCGTGACGGGTCGCCGCTCTGCTATCGCCGCGAGTACGACGTCGAAGTCTGAAGCGATCCCGTCCACCCCTGCCTCCACCATCGACTCGGCGTCGTCCGCGTTGTTCACGGTCCAAGTCTGGACGAGAAGCTTACGACCGTGCGCCTCCTCCACCATCTTCCCGTCGACGTTGTTGTAGTTCGGGACCAACATCTCCGCCTTCGCGTCGAGGGCTACCAGCCAGGGCCTTATCGGACCTCCGGAATAGATCACGCCGCACCGAATCTTCGGGTGCGACTCCTTTACGCTGAGGATTGACCTGTGGTGGAAAGAGACCGTGACGCAATCGCGCTCGAGCCCGCCGCGCTCCAGCATGGAGGCGATCCGTCCTTCCGTCCCCGGCTCCTTGACCTCCGCGAAAAGCCCCACCCGCTCCCCTTCACGGCCTCGATGACCTCCGAAAAGAGCGGCACCTTCTCCCCCTTCCCCGCATCCAGCCTCCTGATCTCAGGCGCCGTCAATCCCTTTACGAGACCCTCGCCGTTTGTGGTCCGGTCAACCTTCTGGTCGTGCATCAGAACGAGCTTACCGTCTCTGGTCTGTCGCACGTCCGTCTCGACGTACCGGACTCCCATCCGAATCGCCCGCTCGAAAGAGCGCAAGGTGTTCTCCGGCTCGTACCCGGCCGCCCCCTGTGGCCGACGACGAATCGCCTGACCGAGCCCGACGCCACGCGCCTCTCGACTCGATCGCAGGATAAAGGGATGACGAAAGATGCCCGATCTCAGAACCGAAGCAACGGGCAGGACTTCAGGCCGGCCTCCGCCTCTCCCTGCTCAGGTCTCCAAACAACGGCCCTAGGTAGTTGTAGTTCTTCACGATCTCGTACACCTTGAGCCCAAACTCTGTCATTGTGTAGTATGACCTTCCATCCTCCGTCGAGCTCTCCTCCCTGATCAAGTTGCACCTTACGAGGTACTCCACCCAGTCGTTCAGGTTCGCCTCGTTCCCCGCTATCCTGAGGAAGTCCATCCTCTTCGCCTTCCCCCCTCCGTCGCTTATCCGGCCCAGGTACTGCAGGATCTTGTTCGAGACGCCTGGAAGGGGGCTCACGGCATTTCAGCGCAGGTTCCTGGCCGCGCGGTAGAGGCTCGTGTACCTCCTCTTGAGCGTGTAGTATCTCGCCAGAAGGACGACCCCCATGACCGCGGACACCCCCGCAAGCGCGTAGCTGGCGTAGAGGGCTTCGAGGACCTGCGGCAGGGTGCCGTAGGGATGCGCATAGGTAAGGATTGTCTCCCCGAGGGCGAGGCAGATCGCCGAGACAAGGAAGGCCATGAGGGACGTGACGCCCCACATCGAGATGCCCTGCAGCATATCTCCTAGCAGCTTCGCCGAGTCCGTCCTTATCAGACCAAGCGCCGCCGAGAGGTCGGCGACGTCCATCTTGTCCCCTCCACCTTCCCGACTTTCCATCATGCAAGCAATCTCGTCCGAGTCGATATAACCGCATTGGACGTAACCCCGGCCTAAAGTCCGGACTGACCGATAAGTATCCCGGACCGCAGGAGGACTGGACATGAGCGCCTTGGCTGCAGGGCTCGGACTCCTCGTCTCCGCCGGCGTCCAGCCGAACAAGGGCCCGACTCTCGAGGACCTGGTCTTCGACCCGACACTCTACGTCCTCGCGTCGTTCACGGTGGTCCTGGCATTGCTGGTGGCCTGGTCCTGCCTCCGGACAGCCTCAGGGCCCAGATGGCCGGCGGCCGGAATCGGGCTCTGGGCGCTCGGATTCGCGCTGGCGATCTCCTCTGCCATCCTCCTCTTGGCGCTGTTCAGGGCGGGCGTCGTCCGTGGCTCGTTCTACCTCCAAGCGGAGTTCTCGGGGGCCTACATCGCATCAGCACTCATCCTTCTGGGGTTGGACGGAATGGTCCTCCGAGATGGAGGCTCTGCTAGCCCAACCCGCTCTCGACGTGTGCTGCGACCTGCCGTCTGGGTGGCGTTCGCCGCCTGCGTAGTCTACGCTTCGGCGATCCTCCTCAACCCGCAGGCCCAGGTCGTCACATCGAACGCCGCTGGGCAGCACGTCGCGCAGCAAGAAGTCTTCTACTTGCCGACATTCTACTCGCTGCTCGTGAGCGTCTTGGGGGTCGTCTTTCGCGCCTACGGCTCCCGAGCCCGCGGAACGAGGCGACAGGAGACGCTCTTGAGCCTCTTCCTGGTCGCTGTCATCGCCGGATTGCTCAGGGAATCGACGATCATCCCGAGTCTGGGCGACCCTCTGGCGGACATGCTCGCGGCGTTCGCCCCCTTCGCAATCGGGAGCGTCTTCCTCTACGCGAGCGCAAAGACGAGGATTCCGGGCTCCTCCTCGTACTCGTTCCCAAAGGCGAGGAACGCCCTCCCCCGCTAGATACGACCCAGACCAAAACAATCGACAGGATTGGACGCGAACCAAAGGATAGGTCATAGGAGCGCGCTCGAATCGATGCAATGCGGGCTGTCGGCCAAGCCGCAGGTGGCCCGGATACGTGGCCACGGCGCGTTAGCCTTTAGCGCGAATAGCGCTCGTTCGGGGCATGGCCCGAACTCTACTCGCCTCGCCTCAGGGGCCCGGGGGACTCAATCCCCCGGCGACGGCCGCGTTCCTCACGAAGACGACCTCTCGCAGAGCGCGACCGAGGAGATGAGGTGGTCCGTGGGCGTCGGCCACTTGCTCGTCCCCATCACGGACAGAAGCTCGTCTTGGACGAGCGAAGCCCCTCACCGCCACCTCCGACCGTTGGTCCTCCTGCAGAGCTGCCACTGCCGTGTTGGCGGTCGTCCTATCTCCAGGCCGGGACGCGATGTCCCTGGCCATCCCCTCGAAGAGGCTTCCGAGCCCGGGCGACACCTGGCCATGCAGGGGAGAACCGCCCGGTCGGAGAAAGCCCTCCCGGCGGGCGCTACTTGGCGGGCAGTATGTACCGGCCGATCACGACGACAGAGACGCCGACGACGATGATGGGCATCGCGCCCATCGAGCCGTTGACGACCGCGAGGCCCACTCCCGCTACGGCCGCGACCACGCCAGCCACCGTGACAACCATGTTGAAGATGTCCAAGCTATCTTCGCCCTTTCGGACGTCCCGCCTCCGGTATTAAAGCTGGCGCGAGGCGGTCAGCGTCTCCGGTGCTCATGCCTCCTCCCCGGGTTCAGGGCGACGATGTCGAAGAGTATCCGCCGGAAGTTTATCGTCAGCGACCTCGCGAAGAACGGCCCCTCGACCTCCATCTCGCGGAGGTCGAACAGTCCCTTCTGGTGGAGCCCGAACCTCTCGAAGGAGAGCGAGTCCTCCAGGTAGGGCCTCAGCCTCGATACGTCAGGGTTGGCCAGCACCTCCTTGGGGATGGCATCCTTCTCCTTCGCTGCCAGCAGGTCGTTGAGCGCCTCCCTCGCAGCCTCGTAGTTCTTCCAGGCCTCCTCGACGAACGAGGTGTACACGCCGTTGGCCACCATCCTGGCCGAGAAAGCCCCCTCTGCGTCCTCCGAGTACCTCTGGAGGAGCACAGCCTTGACGTTCAGCTCGTTGCCCTTGTCGAAGGCGTAGAGGAAGTGGCGCGCCAGACCCTCCAGCTCCGTCCGGTAGGCGTGGTTGAGCGAGTCCCCGAACGCCCCGCTCGCCAGGAAGAACCTCGCCATTTCGTAGTCCCCTTCGATGAGCGCGCTCGAGACCATGTGGGCGAAGTCTGGGTCGTACGGGATCTCGCTCATCAGGAGCCCCTTCCACGTTATCTCGTGCTTCGCGCGGTCTATCGCACCGATCCTGCCCAGCCAGTCCTCGGCGAACTCGACCTCGCGGTGGTTGACCTTCGACATGAACTCCAGCTCCGAGAGCTTGAGCCCGTACTTCGACATCAGGAGGACGAGGTCGAACGGGGTCTCGGACTCGAGGGCCTTCCTCACCGGGACGGGGTCGATCTTCCTCGGGACGTGCGTGTCCGAGATTATCACCGCCCTCCCCGGCTTGAACCTACCCACCCTCCCTATCATCTGGAGGAGCGAGTTGTTGTCCAGCCTCTTGTACTGCAGGGTCTTGTGCCCGAACTTGTCCTTCCCGTCTATCACCTCGTTGAAGACGAGGACGTTGTCGACGTAGATGTTGACCGACGAGGCGATCACGTTCGTGGCGAAGACCCTGAGGTTCCTCTCCGTCTCGGCCCTCCTCTGAAGCTCGTTGATCTCCGAGCCCGCGATCCCTCCGTGGATGAACGCCCCTCCGTAGCTCGCCGCGTACTTCTCGACGAGCCGCCTGGTCGGGAGGAAGACGAGCCACGACTCATCTCTGGGCTGGGTGAAGAGGTATGTCGAGAGCTTCCTGAACATCTCGTCGACGTCCCGCGCCCCCTCCACCTCGATCGAGACAGGGTAGTTCCTCCCGCTCAGGGTGTAGGTCTTGGTGATCCCGAGGAAGCGGAGGAACTCCCCGGGGTCTATCGTGGCGCTCATCACCCTGAAGAGGTTTCCCGCCTCCGCCTCCTCCTTCTTCGCCAGCGACATGCAGAGCTCGAGCTGCGAGGACATCTGGTGGCTCTCGTCGAAGTAGACAGAAGTGCCGGTCACCGTCCTGTCGGCCAGCATCCTCAGGAGGACACCATCCGTGACTATCTTGACCCTCCCGCCCACGTTGACCTTGGTGTCCTTGGTGATGACAGCGAGCTCCCCTTCGAGCTCGGGGTGGAGGGCCATGAGGGAGTAGTACAGCGCGCTGCAGGCCGCCCTCGAGGGCTCGCGCACGATGACCTCCCTCCTCCTCCCCGAGGCCTCGAACTCGTGGACGGGGGTGACGGTGCTCTTCCCCGTCCCGACGTCCCCTATTATCACAAAGTGGCCGGAGAAGTCTATCTTGTCTAGGATTGAGAAAATCGGGAGGTTCGGCCTCCCCGCCTTCTCGACTGCGTCCGACAGCCTCTCACCGCGCCCGAGGTCCTCTCGCCGTGACCATATCGAACCGGGCCGAGGCGCAGGCGGGTTCTCTTTAAGACGTTCTCGCCTGCGAACCATTAAAAAACGAGGGCCTCCTCGCAGGTCCGATGCAACGGCCAGACTCCACCACGCCGCTCCTCTACCTCGGATCCGACGAGTCGGGTCGCTTCGAGGTCGACGCCAACGTCCTCGCGACAGGGAGGACCTGCGTCATAGGCGCCAGCGGAAGCGGGAAGAGCTACGCAGTGAGCGTCATCTGCGAGGAGCTCTGCAAGAACAACGTCCCCTTCGCCATAGTCGACACCGAGGGAGAGCACTCAGGACTGAAGGAGATGTACGAGGTCGTCGTCGTCGGGGACGACCCCACCGCCGACCTCGATTGGTCTTCGGTCGACCTCGCCCAGCTGGCGAGCCAGGCCCCCGACGTGGCACCGCTCGTCCTCGACCTCTCTGAGACGGAGAACCCGAAGGAAAAGGTAGGGGAGCTCCTCTCGGCAATCTACCTCGAGGTCGAGAAGAGGAGGACCCCGTACCTCCTGATCGTCGAGGAGGCCGACAGGTTCGTCCCCCAGAACGGGGAGAGGTTAGCCATCTTCGGCGAGGTCGCCAGGCGAGGGAGGAAGCGCGGCGTGGGGCTGATGGTCTGTACGCAGAGGCCGTCCCTGGTCGACAAGAACATCCTCAGCCAGTGCGGCAACCAGCTGATCGGGAAGCTCGTGATCAGGAACGACCTCCAGGCCGTCGCCCAGTTCTTCTCGGGCCACGACCTCCCGAAGCAACTGACGACCATGCCTGCGGGGAAGTTCTACGCCATGGGAGGGCTCTCCCCCGTCCCTCGCTCGATCACCATAAGGAGGAAGGACACGCGGTACGGAGGGACCACCCCCAAGCTGGGGACGCGCGTGGTGAAGCCCCTGACCTCATCGGTGGTCGCGGCGCTCAGGCGGGGGGCAAAGCCGGGCAGGGGCCAGGCGGAGGCCCACGTCGGGATCAACCCCACCTTCCGCCCCGAGGACGTCCCGACGATAGTCAAGAAGGACAAGAGCTTCGTCTTCTTCGGCAAGGCGGAGGTGGTGGCCAACGCCCCCCTCGTCTTCCGCCCCATGGTAGAGGTGGGCGTGGCCGTCAAGGCCGGGGTCATCAAGAAGAGGATGGAGCTCAGATACCTCATCCTGGACGGCCAATCGGGGAAGTTCGTCGAGCTGAGGGAGACCCCGACCATCTTCGAGGGGCTCGACCGCCTGATGGGCCTCGACTCCCTGCAGATCGAGGTCCTCCGGACCACCAGGCACGACCGCGACATGACCGCCCTCGAGATCGCCAACAGGATAGGCGTCTCCGCTGAGATGGTCAGGCGGCCGATCAAGCAGCTCGAGGAGAGCAGGCTGATCAGGTCATACCAGGTCGCCAAGTCCAAGGTCTTCAGGCGGATCTACACCTTCCCGGAGTTCCAGTGGCACGTCTCCGAGCAGCCCCTGGAACAGGTCGCGGTGGGCGGGGCAAAGGTCGAGGAGTACAAGCTCGACGAGGGCAAGGTCCGCGAGGTGATCAAGGGCCTGATCCCATACTCAGACGTCCAGAGCTTCAGGAGGTTCGTCTACCCCTTCTACCGCGTCGAGCTGATAATGAAGAGGAAGAAGCGCATCGTCTGGCTCGATGGGCGCAGCGGGAAGGAGATAAGGCAGTAGCCCTTCATACGTTAAAGTAGCCCGCCGAGGACGCCTGGCCCTGCCCCTATGACCAAGGACAAGCTCGCACCGTGGAAGAGGGCCGCCAAGAAGCCCCAGCTCTTCGGCTGGGCCGGCGTCAAGGAGGAGAGGATGAACGACAAGATCACGAGGAAGCTCGCGGTCGGGCAGAACGAGATGATAGGCAGGCTCCACCTGACCAAGGGCGCCTCGGTCCCGCCCCACAAGCACCTCGCTGAGCAGATCACCATGGTGATGAGCGGCTCGCTGAGGTTCACGATAGGCGGCAAGGACCTGGTGGTCAACGCCGGCGAAGTCCTGGTCATCCCGCCCAACGTCGTCCACTCTGCGGTCGCCCTCGAGGACACCGACGACATCGACGCCTTCAGCCCCCTCAGGGTGGACTGGCTGACGGGCGACGACGCCTACCTAAAGACGGGCAAGTCGACGCTCAAGAAGTAGAAGCCAGATTGCAGATGCTCGACGCCCCCCTCTCGAAGCTCCTCCCAGGGCTCTTCGAGATATTCCGGCCTATAACAACCCCAGATGTCCCGCTGATAGTGGCCGCCTCTATCCTGGCCGACTACGAGCACCCCATAGTCCCCGTGAGGAGGGGGCGCTCGCAGGCAGGCGTCGAGAAAGAGGGCCTCAAGCTCTTCAGGGCGGTGGGGGGCCAGCAGGTGATAAGGCTCATAGTGAGGACGAGGCCGGCGGACTACCAGGGCCTTCTCTGGAGGCCGTGCTCGGCGACCAGCATCTGGCTGGGCGCCGTCGAATACGGCGAGAGCCTCGAGAGGCTGCTCCGGGTGTTCGAGCTCACGGGCTTCGGCGACGCACGCGTGAACGCCCCGGCCCCTCCCCACGGCCTCGTAACCCTCGAAGAGGTGGTCTCCCTCTACGGGGAAGGGACCCTGAGGTGCAACGCCAAGGTCGAGGAGGTGGCGTCCAGGGCGATCTCCGTCGACCCTGACGCCGAGCTGATCGATGCGATGACCACAATGTGCGACAGGAGGGTGAGGAGGCTCTTCCTCAGCGGAAGGCGCGGTGAGTACATCTCCGACAGGAGCATCCTCGCCTTCCTATTCTCGCCGAGGCTGCTCACCGTCGCCAAGGACTCCCCCGAGTCCTGGACGAACGGCAAGGTCTCCGAGGTTCCTACGACGACCGCCCGCGAGGTATCCTCGGGCGACAAGGTCGAGGACGTCGGGAGGCTCGCGGACCCCGACCGCGACGTCTTCACCCTGTCAGAGGGCGGATTCCTGGTCTCCAGGTGGGACCTTGTCATGAAGCCGTGGAAGGCGAAGAAGCTCACCCTCTCAGGGTGACGCGGCTGTTTTCGCGAGCTTCCTCTTGGAAGGAGCCAATTTTCACAACGATTAAATCGGTCTGCGGCCGCTTCGAGGTAGGACCGTAGCAACGGGATGCTCGACGACCCAATCTCCTCGCTCTTCCCAGACCTCTTCGGGATGTCCCGGCCGATTGCCACGCCCGACGTCCCCGTGATCGTCGCCGCCTCGATGCTCACGACCTATGACGCCCCGATGCTCCCCGTGACCAAGGTCGGGACCCCTCCAGGCGTCGAGAAGAACGGCGTCAAGCTCTACCACGCCGTGGGGAGCCTGCCCATAGTCAGCCTCCTCCTCAGGACCGACCCGCGCGACTACTACAAGACGCTCTGGAACTCCTGCTCCTCGACCACGATACTCATCGGCACCGTGAGGTACGACGACCCACTCGAGAAGCTCCTCGAGGTCTTCGCCCTCACGGGCTTTGGCGACGCCAGGGTCGACGGCGCCAGCCCCCCTCCCGCCCTCCTCACCCTCAACGAGGTCGCCTCCCTCTACAAGGAGCGGGCGATCACCTGCCGGGCGCTCGCAAAGGAGGTCGCCTCCCCCGCCATAACCATCGACCCCTCGTTCAAGGCCATCCACGCGATGACCTTGATGTCGGAGAAGAGGGTCAGGAGGCTCTTCCTCAAGGGCAGGAAGGGCGACTTCGTTTCGGACAGGACGATACTCTCGGCCCTCTTCTCGCCCAAGGGGCTGAAGGTCGCGAGGGACGACCCCGGGTCGTGGACCGACGTCAGGCTCTCGGACATCCCGCCGGCGAAGGCCCACCTCGTCTCACCCGACGCCATGGTAGAGGACGTAGCCGCCCTGATAGAGCCCGGGCGGGAAGTCTTCATGACCTCAGACGGGGCAGGAGTGCTGTCGAGGTGGGACCTAGTAATGAAGCCATGGAAGGCCGGCAAGCTCCGCCTCGGGATGGTCGCTCAGCGGGCGCTTGAGCCGACCAAGGCTTAATCTCACCCCGGCGCAGACTCTCGCCGGCAGCGCCCGTGTCCAGCCAAGACCTAGCAGAAACGGCCCTCAAAGAGGCCAAGGACGAGATGACGGACTACACCACCTACAAGCGGCTCGCGGCCTCCGAGAAGGGCAAGGAGAACAAGGACATGTTCGAGAAGCTGAGCTCGATGGAGCGACGGCACTACGACCTCTGGATGAGGTACCTTCCCAAGGGGACGCCCGCCGTCGGGCCTTCCAACCGCACGGTCTACCTCACGCTGTTCCTCCGCCGAGTCTTCGGGGCCTCGTTCGCGATCAAGTTCCTGGAGCGCCGCGAGGCAAAGACGGTCGGCAAGTACGAGTCCCTCAAGCCGATGGTCCCACCCGATGACCAGGAAGCCTTCCAGTCGATGATAGAGGACGAGAAGGGCCACGAGACGGCCTTCGCCGATATTGTGGCGGGAACGTACGTCAAATACATCTCCTTCATCGTCCTCGGCCTTGCTGACGCACTCGTCGAGATAGCGGGGATACACGCGGGGTCACTAGGGATCTACAACTCTACTGAGCTGACAGGCCTCGCCGGGATAGTCGCCGGGGCTGCCGCGTCCCTCGCCATGGCCTCGGCCGCATTCGCCCAGGCCAAGCAGGGTTTCGAGGGAAGGCCCTCCCTGGCGGCGGCCTACACCGGGGGGTCGTACTTCGTGGCGGCCGTCGTCCTAGCCCTGCCTTACTTCCTAACCAAGGAGATGCTCTCGGCCATCAGCCTCTCCCTCGCCTTCGGTCTGACGATGATAGCTTTCGTGTCTTGGTACAACTCCATCATCTCCTCGGGGAAGTTCGTCAAGGACTTCTCCGAGCTAGCAGGCGTCATGCTCGGGGCGACCGTCGCCCTTTTCATCTTCGGGAACATCATCAGGGCTCTCTTCGGGATAACAATCTAGGGGACACCCCCCCTATGACACCCCGGAGACCTCCCCGTCGTCTCCGAGCGAGATCTTCTCGGCGGCGGGGGACGAAGGAAGCCCTGGCATCCTCGAGATCTCGCCCATCTCGACAATGACGTACCCGGCACCCGCGGCCAGGTCGATGTCGTGGACGGTCGCCACGAACCCCTGAGGCCTCCCGACGGCCCTGGGGTCGTCCGAGAGCGAGGTCGCGGTCTTGGCGATGCATATCGGGAGGCGCCCGAACCCCTGCCTCTCCATCCTCTCCACCTCGAGGGCTGCCACATCGGTGAAGTCCACGGCCGCCCCGCCATACATCTGCGCCACGACCTTCCCCACCTTGTCTCTGACCGAGTCCTCCAGGTCGTAGACGGGCGCCCACCCACCGCTCCTCTCCGCCTCCTCGACCACCAGTTCAGCGAGGTCGCGCGACCCCTCCCCCCCTTCGGCAAAGGCTGAGGAAGTGGCCAGGGGCACCTGCTCGGCCTGGCAGAGCTCGACCACCGCCGTCAGCTCGTCCTCCGTGTCCCCCTCGAAGACGTTGAGCGCGACCACGGGGCGGAGCCCAAGCGACCTGACGTTCTCGATGTGCTTGGCGAGGTTGGCCGTCCCCCGCCTCACCGCCTCGGGGTCGGCTCCAGCAGAGTCCGCGCCCCCATGGTGCCTGAGCGCTCTCAGCGTCGCCACGATGACCACTGCGTCTATCTTGAACCCGGTCGTCCGGGCGACTATGTCCACGAACTTCTCCGCCCCCAGGTCGCTGCCGAACCCGGCCTCGACGACCGCGTAGTCCGCCGACTGAAGGGCCAGGGAGATCGAGATGATGCTGCACGTCCCGTGAGCGATATTCCCGAACGGCCCCCCATGGACGAGGGCGGGCGTCCCCTCGCTCGTCTGGACAAGGTTGGGCTGCATCGCGTCCCTCAGCAGCGCCCCCATCGCCCCGACGACGTGAAGGTCCTCGGCCACCACAGGGTCGCCCGCCTTGGTGTATGCGACCACCATCCTCCCCAGCCGCGCTTTGAGGTCGGCGTAGTCGCCACTGAGGCAGAGAATGGCCATCACCTCGGAGGCGGCAGTGATGATGAAGCTCCCCTTGTGCGGCGTCCCGTTCATGTCGCCGAGCGCGACGGTGACCTCTCTCAAGGCCCTGTCTTCGACATCGAGGGCCCTCGGCCAGACTATGGCCTCAGGGTCTATCCCCAGGGCGTTCCCGTGGAAGATGTGGTTGTCTATCGCCGCCGCGAGGAGGTTGTGCGCCGACGTTATCGCGTCGATGTCACCGGTCAGCCTCATGTTGACGTCCTGCATCGGCTCGAGGGTCGCCCTACCTCCGCCTGCGCCCCCTCCCTTGATCCCGAAGACCGGCCCCAGCGACGGCTGCCTGATGCACGCGACCGCGAGCTTCCCGAGCCTGACCAACCCCATGGAGAGCCCTATCGAGACCACTGTCTTTCCCTCCCCGTGGGAGGTGGGGGTCATCCCGGTTACCAGGACCAGCTTCCCTCTCGTCGGGCGGCCGAGGGCCTTGAGGGAGATCTTCGCCTTGTACCTCCCGTAGAAGGTCGCGAGGCCCTCGTCAATCCCGAGCTCCGCGGCCACCTCCTCGATAGGCCTCGTGGCGCGCCGCCCCTCTAGTCCGTCCTCGGGGCGAGCCCCAGGGCGGCCTCCCCCGGGTCTATCCCCGCGCTGTAGAGCGACTCCATTATGGCGTGGACGAGCTCCATCGCCGACCTAGGAGTCAGCTCGACTGCCACCCTCGCCCCCGGCCCCTCCTTCTCGTTGAAGAAGTCGATGTTGACCCCCTGAGGCGCCGGGGTGTGGTAGGTGCAGTCGTACATCACGCTGACCTCCTCGAGCTTGAACCAGCCGTCCGCC
>Ga0335077_10004095_pt1 | contig 17760 bp, 14 predicted proteins | sample Lox_Sample_31_FD_207151 | JGI IMG/M metagenome (GOLD analysis project Ga0335077, IMG submission 207151) | Soil microbial communities from Loxahatchee National Wildlife Refuge, Florida, United States - Lox_Sample_3.1 | ecosystem: Environmental > Terrestrial > Soil > Wetlands | place: USA... | reverse complement strand
CCCTTCGGTTTGCGGCAGAGGTACATGAAGTTGGCGCCGGTGATCGCGTCCACCGTCCCCACCAGCGCGGCAAAGCCGAGCAGCATGCCGAACGCGCGCCACACCGCGCCGCGCGCCAGCGGTGCGATGCGGCCGAAGACCAGAACGCTCACGGCGAGCACGATGCCGCAGTGGGCGAGGAAGAAGTAGACCGCCGGATAGGATGGCCACGGCGACCAGAGGTCCGGCGTGAGGATCGCCATCCCGGCGCCGGCGAGCCCGCCGAAGTAGGCGAACTCGACCACTCGCGGCCAGCGGGTGAGGCAGGCGAGCGCGCTCATCCACAGCGTGGCGTCGCAAAGCTGTAGCGGCAGGTTCCACAGGTGTACGCCTTCGTGCGAGTAGCGGAAGGCCCACCAGATCAGCTCGTTGATCACCAGGCCCCAGCCGATCGCCAGGCACACCGGCCGCGCCGGAACCAGCTTGCGCCGGCACAGCACGCTGAGCACGGCGCAACACGCGGCGGTGATGGCGATCAGCGCTAGGTGGAGCGGTCCGAACAGGGGCACGGCGGCGTCAACCCTGGGCGAGCCAGTTCTTGCGGGTGAGGTGCGCGGTCGCGAACAGCACCGCGAATCCGGCGATGAGGCCGACGGACGACCCGAGGCCGATATTCTCGGGACGCTCCGGGCCGAGGCGGATGGAGATGGTGGCGTTCACGAGAACGGGCACCATGGCCGCGATCACCGCGGGCCAGCGTCGATCGAGCGCGAACAGCGAGCGCGCCAGGATCTCGATCAGGCTCCAGCCGATCACGCTGGGCGCCAGCGTCAGAAATGCGGCCGCCACTAGCCGCGTGGATTCGGCGGTGAAGCTGCCCCGCTGGAATAGGATCCGGATCGCCGGCACGCGGAACGCCATGGCGAACCCGCACCCCGCCATGGCAATAAGGGCGGTGAGCGCGATGGTGCGGTCGATCAACCGCAGCGCTTCCTTGAGGCGGAAGAGGCTGCGCAGTCTCGCGATCTCCGGCAATAGCGAGTTGGAGATGGGGTTCACCAGCAGCGCCAGCGGTACCGCCACGCCGCGCATGCAGTAATCCAGCGCCGCGGCCATGCCCGGGCCGGCGTGCGTGGCGTAGGCGCGGGTGAAGACGATGTTGAGGCCGAGTGCGGCCGCGTAGACCACGAAGAACGCGGGCTTGGTGAGGATCTCGCTCCACGGCCTGGCGGACGGCGGCACCGAAGACGTCTTCAGGCCGGAGCGCGCCGCGAAGTACACGATGGCTAGCTGTACAAGCGCGCCCGCGGTGTAGCCGATGGGAAACGCGTAAACACCGATGAAGCGCCACAGCGTGAAGGCGCCGATGATGGTGAAGACATTGATCGCCGCCTGGTAGAACGCGGTCGGTCCGAAGCGCCGGTCGGTGTAGAGCAGCGCGCAGTGCACCGCCGCCACGCCGGCGGCGGGCGTGGAGAGGGCCAGGATGCGGAGAACGTTGACGGAGGTATTGAAGTATCCCGGATCGAGGCCGGGCGCGAGCACGCGCATCAGCCACGGAGCGCCGGCGATGACGATAGCGGCGATGGCCGAGCACACCCACACGAAGCCCCGCGAGAGCTTCAGAAAGAGCGCGATGCGTTCCTCGCCGGTAGCGGCCGTGAGCATCGGCACGAATGCGAACACGATGCTGTTGATGAGCACCGAATTCAGCGTGTCGAGCGGCCCTAGCGCGACCGCCAGCGAATCGGCGTGGCTGCGGGTGCCGAGCAGGTACGCGATGACCGCCACGCGCACGAAGCCGAGGACATTGCCGGTGAGCACACCGGCGACGATGGTCAGGCCCCCGCGTATCAGGGGGCTATCCACGGCGCGCGTCAGAATCCGTTCCGCGTGCAGCGCCGCCGTGGATGTGGGGGTGGAGTTCACAATCAGGCCTAGGCGCCGGCCGCGAGCGCCCCCTGGGCGGCCGCCAGCGCCGTCTCGTAGTTCGGATGGTCCGCCACCTCCTTCACGTACTCGACGTGGCGGATCCGGTTGCTCCTATCGACCACGAAAATGGCCCGGCTCTCGATGCGCAGTTCCTTGATGAGCGTTCCGTAGCTGGCGCCGAAGGAGCCGTCCCGGTGGTCGGAGAGCATCTTCACGTTGTCCACGCCGAAGGCGCCGCACCAGCGGCTCTGGGCGAAAGGCAGGTCCATGCTGACCGTGTAGATATCCACGCCTGAGAGCTTGGCGGCTTCTTCATTGAAACGCTTGGTCTGCGCATCGCACACCGGCGTGTCGAGCGAGGGCACCACGCTGAAGATGCGCACGGCGCTGCCGGTATCTTTGAGAGTCACCGGCTGGAGCGTGCGGGAAATGAGCGAGAAGTCAGGCGCGGTATCGCCCGGCTTGAGCTCCGGCCCAATCAATGTCAGCGGATTTCCTTTTAGTGTGGTGGCTCCTGGTCTTTCCATAGCTCCTCCTGATCGATTTGTGGGTGAAGTCATCATTGTATCAACTCGGCCAACTGGGCCGGCGTGGAAACCGGCAACTGGCACGCGTAGTTACGGCAGACGTAGACGCTGCCGCCGTTGCGCGGCGTCATCGATTCGATGCCGGGAACCCATGCGGCGAGCGCCGGGTCGGCCAGCAGCACCACGCGATTCGGTACGAAGTGGGCCCGAAACTCGCGCAGCAGCGGTGCGAGGTCCGTCCCGGCGAAAACGATCTCGCGCGGTTCGCCGAGGGCGAACTCACAGGCGGCCAGCATTTGCGGGATGGCTACGGGCGCGTGCGAGAGGCGCGTGCCGAAAGCGGCAAACACGCGCTCGGCCGACCGGCGGAATTCAGGCTGGTTGGTCATCCGCTCCAGGCGGAGCAGGTTCATCGCCGCCACGGAATTGCCCGAAGGCTCGGCGCCGTCGTAGTCCTCTTTCACACGGAGGACCAGCGAGGAATCGCCCGCCGCCGAGCTGAAGAAGGCGCCGGCGGGGTCCTCGAACAGCTCGCGCATTTTCGCGGTGAGCGCGACTGCGAGGCGCAGGTGCGCGAGATCGAACTGGGCTTCGTAGAGATCGATGAGGGACTGGGCGAAGAGAGCGTAGTCGTCCAGAAATCCCGGAATGGCGGCCTCCCCGGCGCGGTAGCGGCGCAGCAGGATGCCGCTCGCCGGATCGTACATGTGGGTGATGACAAACTGCGCGGCCCGCCGGGCTGCCTCGGCGTAGCGGGGCTCGTCGAGCACGGCGCCGCCGAGGGCGAACGCGGAGATCATGAGGCCGTTCCACGAAGTGAGGATCTTGTCGTCCAGGTGCGGCCGAATACGCGTGGCGCGGGATGCGAGCAGCGCGTCCTCGGCGCGGGCGACGGCGGCAGCGTCCTCGGCCCGCTGCGCCTGGTAGAGGATGTTCTTGCCGGTAAATTCGCCGTGCGGATCGTGATCCACGTTGCCGTTTTCGCGGACCCCGTAGCGGCGCATGAATGGCTCGGCATCCGCGCCGGCGATGCCGCGGGTCTCATCGGCGCTCCAGATGTAGAACGCACCCTCGCCCTTGAGACCCGGATGGGCGGGATCGATCACGCTATCCGCGTCCTCGGCGGAGTAGAATCCGCCTGCGGGATCGGTCATGTCGCGCAGGACGTAGTCGAGGATGCGGCGCGCCACGGCGGCGTACTGCGGATCGCGGGTGAGTTGGAAGGCCTCTACATAAGACACGGCGAGCTGTGCCTGGTCGTAGAGCATCTTCTCGAAGTGCGGGACGAACCAGCGGTCGTCGACGGAGTAGCGGTGGAAACCGCCGCCCAACTGATCGTGCATGCCGCCGCGTGCCATCTCGCGCAGCGTGAGCAGCACCATGTCGCGTGCCTCGGCGTTCTTAGTGCGCGCGTGGTAGCGGAGCAGGAAGTTCAGGACCGAGGGACGCGGGAACTTGGGCGCGCCGCCGAATCCGCCCAGGCGCGAATCGAAGGTCCGGCGGAAGATGGAGAAAGCGGATTCGAGCGTGGCGGCGTCGAACGGAATGCCGCCGTGCGCGGGCTCGACGGCTACGTGCTGTTTCAACTGGTCCACGATGCCGTGCGCCGATTCGAGTATCCTATCGCGGTCGGTGGCCCAGGCGGAGGCGAGCTGCGTGAGGATCGACCCGAAACCGGGATGTCCCCAGCGGTTTTCGGGCGGGAAGTACGTGCCGCCGAAGAAGGGCCGGAGCTCGGGAGTGAGCCAGACGGACATGGGCCATCCGCCGCCGCCCGTGGTGGCCTGGACGAAGGTCATGTAGATGCGGTCGACATCGGGGCGCTCTTCGCGGTCGACCTTGATGGGGACGAAGTCGCGATTGAGGAGCGCCGCGATCTGCTCGTTTTCGAAGCTCTCGCGCTCCATGACGTGGCACCAATGGCAGGTCGAGTATCCGATGGAGAGGAAAATGGGCTTGTTCTCGCTGCGGGCGCGGGCGAACGCTTCCTCGCCCCAGGGATACCAATCGACCGGGTTGTGGGCGTGCTGCAACAAATAGGGACTCTTCTCCCCGGCGAGGCGGTTGGTGTGCATGATTACCCTCCAGCGGCGGTCAGGCCAGACAGCCTTCCCTCTTCAGATGATCAACGACGGCGGCCAGTTGCCGGAGCGCGGGTTCGGGCATGGGGCCGATGGGACGGCGGCAGTTGCCGGCTGGAAAGCCGGCGAGCCGCATGGCTTCCTTCAGGACGGAGGGGAAGGTGTGCAGCCCTCCGGCCTGACCGAGTTCGGCGGCAAGCACCTGGAGGCGGCCGGCCTCTTCGAGCCGGCCTTCGCGCCACGCGCGATAGAGATCCACAAAGAGCCGCGGGGCGATGTTGGCGCAGGCGGTGACGGCACCGTGGCAGCCTCGCTGCCAGCCGTCGAGGAGAATGCCTTCGGAGCCTACAAAGACGGCGAGCTCCCGGCCTGGTGCGCACGTGCGGTAGGCGACGGTCTGCTCCAGGTTGCCGCTGGAGTCCTTGAGGCCCATCATGTTTTCGCAGCGCGTCGCGATACGGCAGAGAGTTTCGGGGAGGATCTCGACGCCGCCGTGCTGCGGGAAATTGTAAGCCAGCACGGGCAGGCGGACGGCGCGGCAGATCTCGATGTAGTGCTCGGCGAGCTCGTCCTGGGTGGGCTTGAGGTAGTAGGGTGTGATGACGACGAGGGCATTGACACCCATGCCCTGCGCGCTATCGGCGAGGCGAACGGTCTCGCGCGTCGTGATGCAGCCGACGTTGGCGAAGAGCGTGACACGGCCGGCGGTGGCCTGGACACAAAAGCGCAGAGTAAGGGCCCGCTCTTCCGGATCGAGGGCGTAAAACTCGCCGGAAGAGCCGCCGACGAATAGACCGTCGACGCCTGCAGCGATCATGCGGTCGATGAGGCGCTGCCAGGTGCCGCAGTCGATCCGCTCGTCGGGGTGAAAAGGGGTGACGAGGGCGGGCACGATTCCCTTGAGGCGCGTTTGGTCCACTATTCGATGTTACCAGCGGAGCTGCCTGGGGAACGACCTGACCCCAGCTAGCGCCTGCCGTACGACAACGCCTTCGCGTACGTTTCAAACACCGTCTGATTGTGATCCTTCGCGACGCCGGGGACATTGGGTGAAACGAACGTCAGCGGAACGCAGCCCTTTGCCGCGAGACGCGCGCCGGTTTCGGCCACCAGGGACATGGCGATGAAAACGGAGGCCATTGTGGATCCGGCGGCGACTTTTTCCGGGCGGCCGATGTCCACCTGCGAGTCCTCGGGCTCGACGCAGTTGTCGATGACGATGTGGGCATGATCGGAGAGCACCTTGCCGCTCGAATGCGTGGGCTTCGCGACGCCGGCGTTGGCCAGCGAAGAGACGGTCACCACGGTGAGGCCTTTTTGCCGGGCGATTTGCGCGGCTTCGATGGGCGCGGCGTTGAGGCCGCCGTGCGAAAAGACGATCATGCAGTCGCCGGCCGCCAGGGGATAACTCTGCAGGAACACCTCGGCATAGCCTTCGCGCCGCTCCAGCCACAGCAATTCGCGCGCGCCGCCCGGGCCGACGACGTTGGTCCACATCAGGCGCGGGTCGTACAAGGGCACGAAGCCGACAAAACTGCCGTAGCGCGGAAAGACATCGAGGACGGGGATCACCGAGTGGCCGCTGCCGAATAGGTAGACCCGGTGGCCGCCCGCGATGGCCGTGGCGAAGGCCTCGCCGGCCTGTTCGAGAGCTGCGGACTGTGTGGAGTAGATACGTTCCAGTAGGGCGGTTATTCTTTCGTAGTAACGGATGGCGGACATGTTACCTCTCGATTCACGCGCATGATGCGCGTTTGAAGAATGAAAATCATAACTGCATTGAATATCGGCAGACCCAGGCCCCACCGGAGGCCGTTGCGTGCGGCAATCTGCCCGACAGACCAGGGCAGGGCCATGCCTCCTACGAGCGCGATGGCGAAAATGATGCCGAATGCCGTTCCGGAATATTCGGCGAACCGGCTGCCGGCGTCGGCCAGGACCGTGGGATAGATCGCGGCACAGCCCGCGCCAATGAGTACGGCCGCGCATGCGCCCGCCGCGACCGACCGGCTGCCCATCAGCAGTGCCACGGCCATGGCCGTACACAAAGCGCTGGCCCGCACCAGCATCGCGTTCTTGAGCCGGAATAACAAGCGGCTCGCGACGATCCGGGTGAGCATGATGGCGGCCCAATAACCTGCCAGCGCGTAGGAAGCGGCGCTCAAGGAAGCTTCGGCCTCGCGCACCAGGTAAGTGGAGATGTATCCCCCAAGGATGAACTCGTTGCCGGACTCGAAGAAGAGCAGGAAGGCGATGAGCAGCAGTAGGGGATGCCGCGCCAGGCGGGCTACTTCGGCCATGGGCACGCCCTGTTTCTGCTTGGCCGGTGGGAATGCCAAGAACAGGAATATGACCGCCGGCACGGCACTCAGCATTGCAGCCAGCCACAGGATGGTCTGGAGCCCAAGCGCCTCCAGCAGGGCGCCGATTGTGAACGGTAGGAACAGCGCGCCGAATCCGAAGAAGACGCCGAGCAGATTCAGAGCAGAGGCCTTGCGGCGCGGATCGGCATAGAGGTCGGCTATCAGGGTGTTGGTGGCTCCGTTCAGCGCGCCGCCTCCCACGCCGAGCAGACCGGCACTAAACAGGACAGCGCCGTAGGTGGTGGCGCGGATCAGCAGCACGAGCGCCGCGGCGACCGCGATGGCTCCGCCGATGAGCACGGGCTTCTGGCCGAAGCGGTCCATGAGCATGCCGAGGCTCAGCATGGCGGCGAGCATGCTGCAGTTCATCACCAGGAACATGTTTCCGGCCTGCGCAAGGTCGAACCCGATCTGCTTCGAAAGCAGCGGCAGCACGGCGCCAAGCAGGGCCATGACGATGCCGAAGACGAACATGCCGGCGTCGGCGCCGGCGGCCAGGCCGGCTTTGCGAATCTCAACCACCGTGCGCCTCCAGGGCCAGCCTGGCGGCGCCAAGCAGGCCCGCGTTCTCGCCGAGCTGCGTAAGCTCGATGCGCACCGACCGGGCAGCCAGCGGCTGCGCCCAATCGAGCACCTCGCGGCGGACTGGTTCGAGGAAGAGGTCGCCGGCCTGCATCAGCCCGCCGCCCAGCACGATGATCTGCGGGTTGAGCAGGCTCACCAGATTGGCGATACCCATGGCCAGATAGCGAACCGTCTCGTCGAGGGCTCGGCATGCGCCGGGGTCGTCGCGGCGGGCGGCCTCGATGACGGCTTCGGCGTCGGGCGCTGCGAGTCTGCGGGCAAGGGCGGGTCCGGCGGCCTCCGACTCCCAGCAGCCAATGTGCTTATAGATTTCTTTCTTCTCGGGGTTCAGGGCGAACCAGCCGACTGCTCCCGAAATGCCCTCCGCGCCCCGGCACAAGCGGCCGTCGACGAGGATGCCGGCGCCGATCCCGGTGCCCACGGCGAGGAACACGACGTCGGTATAGCCGCGCGCGGCCCCCAGCCACTGCTCGCCCAGCACGTACGCGGAGCGGTCGCTATCGGGCACGACGGGGCGGGGAAGCTGCGGGGCGAGCCAATCGCGCAGTGGGATCTGGTCCCAGCCGGGCAGGTTCGGTGCCCATACCTTGCCGGTCTTGGGATAGTAGATGCCGGGGACGTCGACGCCGACGGCCCCGATCTGCTCCCACGGGATGCCGGAAGCGGCGACTGCCTCGTGCGCCGCCTGCGCCACCTGCAACACCGACTGCTCGCGGTCGCCGCGGTCGGTCTTGAGCCTGATCTTCTCGTGCATCCCGCCTTCGGAGTCCACGACGGCCGCGGCGATCTTGGTTCCGCCCACGTCGATCCCGACGGCGTAGCGCAGTTCGCTCATATGAGAGTGCTCACGCGGCGGAAACTTTTGGGCATGGGCAGGTGTGGCTCCCGTTCCGATTTCCGATATCGCGATTCGGTATTCATCATAATCGGATTACAGCTTGGACGGTGGTATATTACACCCCAGATCCGAATCCACCTATGCAACGTCCGCTCTGTATTGCCGCCGCCGCTATTTCGATCGCAGCATTTTCAACGGGACAGCCTCGAACTGCGCCGGGGCAGAGTAGCGGTCATGTCGCGCTCGGCCTGGCCCTGCGCAAGCTGACCGTTTCCGGGACCTTCATGCAGGCGCCCGCGCATCCCGACGACGAAAACAACGCCCTGCTTGCCTATTTCGGCTACGGCATGGGGCTGCGGTCGGTGGACGTGCAGAACAACCGCGGCGACGGCGGGCAGAACGAGATCGGACCCGAACTGTTCGGCGACATGGCCGTGCTGCGGACTTCGGAACTGCTTTCGGCGCACCGCATCGACGGCGCGGAACAATATTTTACGCGCGCCATCGATTACGGCTATTCGTTCGATCCGCAGGAGGTGATCGCCAAGTGGGGGCGCAAGGAGATCGTCGGCGATTACGTGCGGCTGATCCGCACGCTCCGGCCGGACGTGATCGTGACCATGAACATTCAAGGTCGCGGCGGCGACCGGGCGCACGAAGCCACCGCGGTGCTGGTGCGCGAAGGGTATCAGGCGGCCGGCGATCCCTCGATGTACCCGGAACAGATCCGAGAGGGGTTGCGTCCCTGGCAGCCGAAAAAGCTCTATTTCAGTGCGGGCTTCGGCGGACCGGGCGGCAGGGGCGGACGCGCCGGCGAGGCCCCCCAGGCTGCGCCGGCTCCACCGCCGGCAACCCCCACGGTGCGGCTGACGTCGGTGGATACCGCGGCATACGATCCTCTCTTGGGCAGCACCTACGCCGAAATCGGATCGGAAGCGCGCAGCAATCACAAGTGCCAAGGCATGGGCGGGCTGCCGCCGGTGCCGGGACTGGCGGGGGGCCGTGGAGGGCGCGGCGGCCCGGGCGGATATCAGCTCATGGAGAGCGGCATCCTCGGGCAGGTGGGAAAGGCCGAATCAGGCCTGTTCGACGCCATCGATACCAGTTTGGGCGCGGTGGCGCAGTATGCGGGGAGCCATCCGCCGGAGGCCCTGGTGAGAGGCCTGGCGAGCATCGCGGCGGAAGGCAAGCGGGCGCAGGCTGCTTTCGCGGCCGGCGACGATGCGGGCACCGCGGGTCCGGTGGAAGCCGGCCTCGCAGCCGTACGGGCACTGCGCGGCCAACTTGCCTCGCTGGGCCTCTCCCATTCCGCACTATACGAGATCGACTTCCGCCTCAAGCTCAAAGAGCGAGACTATGAGAACGCCGTGCTGGCCGCCCACGGGTTGAATTTCGAGGCTCTCGCGGACGATGGGCTGGTGATCGCGGGCCAGCCGGTCAAGCTCTCGCTTCTGGCTCTGAATCGCGGCGTAACCGATGTGGCGGTGACGGGCGTTACGGTGGCAGGCTTCGACGGAGCCGGCGCATGCAAGGCGGAGGAGATAAAGAAGAACGGCACCTACACGTGTACGATCGATGCGCATGTGCCGAAGGACGCCAGGCTGACCACGCCCTACTTCCACGACAACTATTGGAAGCATCCCGAGAACCAGGCCATCCAAATCTTCGACCCCGGCGTGCCGTTCGGAGTCCCCTTTGCACCCAGCCCGTTTCAGGCAACGTTCCACCTGAGGGCCGGCAGCGTCGAGGTCGCCACTGAACTACCGGTTCAATTCCGCTACATGAAAGACGTGTTCTCCGGGGAGAAGCGGATGGAGTTGAACGTCGTGCCGGCTTTATCGGTGCGCGTCACACCGCCGCTGGTGGTGATACCCTCCGCCGCGCGGCTGGCGGAGCGGGAGATCCACGTCACGGTCACCAACGGCAACAAGGGGACAGCAGAGGCGGTGGTAACGCTGGAACTCCCGGCAGGATGGAAGGCCACGCCCGCCAGCGTGCCGATCCGTTTCGCGCACGAGGACGAGTCCCTGTCGGCGCGTTTCGAGGTCGCCGCGCCCGCGCAGGCGAAAGCTGGCGAATATTTGCTGCGTGCGATGGTGACGGCACCGGATCGACCGGGCGAGAAGTTCGACAGCGGATACCAGGAGATCGAATATCCGCACGTGCAGCGCCGGCAGGTGATCAAGCCGGCGGAGACGGCGGTGAAGGTGGTGGACGTGAAGATCACATCCAACATCAACGTCGGCTATATCGCGGGAGTGGGCGACCAGGTGCCGGAGGCGATCGAGCAGTTGGGCGCCAGGCTCAGTTTCATCGGTCCCGAGGAGCTGGCCTGGGGCGACCTTTCGAAGCACGATGTGATCGTTACCGGGGTGCGCGCCTATGAGCGCCGAGCCGATCTGCGCGCTTACAACCGCCGCCTGCTGGACTACGTGGAACGCGGCGGCACGGTCATCGTGCAGTACAACAAGATGGAATTCAACCAGGCCGAATACGGACCGTTCCCGGCCAAGGTCAGTGGCAACCGGGTCAGTGACGAGATGGTGCCGGTGAAAGTACTGGTTCCGGCCCACCCCGTGTTCACCTTCCCGAACAAGATCGGTCCCAAGACCTGGGAGGGCTGGGTGCAGGAGCGAGGCCTGTACTTCCTGGGCGAGAAGGACAAGAAGTACACGGACCTGGTTTCGATGGTGGACTCCTTTCGGGACAATCCGGGAGAGAAACTGGGCTCGCTGGTGGAAGGCAGGCTGGGGAAGGGGCGTTGGATTTATCTCGGGCTGGCTCTGTGGCGGCAACTCCCCGCCGGCACGGACGGAGCCTATCAATTACTGGCCAACCTGATCAGCCTGCCGAAGGCGGCGGCGCCGGCGAAAAAAGGCATTGCGGCGATCCGCTGAAAAGTCCCGTACCAAACAGAAGCAAACGTTCTAGCCCGATCGCCCGGATTTGGGACCACCAGATCTTGTTCCCGAGATGGCGCGCGAGGAAAATCTTAGCTTATGACGATCACCTTGCCTGACGGGACACGCATACGCGCCGTACTGTTGTCGCGCACCGACTACCTGCTGCGAGTGGCGGTCGAGGGCGAGGATGATGCGAAGGTGTTCTGCCGCGCGAATGACACATGGGTAGCCGAAAGCGGCGAGCCGGTGGACATCGAGTTCGACTGGCAACGCCGGACGCCGGCAAACGTTCCTCCACTGCGCGATTGCATCTGCCCGCAGGAAGTTGCGAACCGCTTGATCGACTCGTTCCTCCACCCCGAGCGCGGCGCCACCAAGGAGGAAGCGTTGCACGTAATCTCCGCAACCGGGCTGCGAATCGCGGTCCGGCGCGGCGAACTGATTCCCCAATAAGCGGGATCAGACGAATTTCCAGCCCTTGCGGAACCTGGGCGTCAAGAGATGGTTGGCTTCGTTGTTGTTCGTGATGCGCATCTTCTCGGCGTCCCAGAGCAGCTTGCCTTCCACCCGCATGGCGATCACGCCTAGCAGCATCCACTGGACGAACGGGCCGGAGACGCTGAAATTGGAGCAGGCCGGTTCGCCGCCCTTGGCGGCGCGGATCCAATCGCGGTAGTGCGCCTTCACCCAGTCGTCGTCGGGGCCGGGACAGCGCGGCAGCACCTGCGGCGGTTTCTTGTAGTCCTTCATGAGGGCGGCCGGAACCAGGCGGGTGTGCTCGCCGTAGCAGCCGGTGGTGACCATGCCTTTGTCGCCGATGAAGAGACTGCCGTTGATGTCCTTGTCGCCGAGCAGTTCGCCTTCGGGGACGCCATCGAATTTGGGCTGCGCGGTCAGGCGGTCGTGCCAGAACAGCTTCAGCGGGGGCATGTTGCCGCGCGCGGGGAAATCGAAACGGATGGCGGTGCGGTAAGGGAACGTGTACTTGGATTTGCCTTCGAGCTGGAGGCACTCGACCGATGTGGGCGCGGAGAGCCGCATGGCCATGTTGGGCGTGCCGAGGATGTGGCAGGCCATGTCACCGATGGCGCCGCAGCCGAAATCGGGGAAGGCGCGCCAGTTGTGCGGCACGTAGGCCTTGCTATAGGGGCGGGGTTCGGCATCGCCCAGCCAGGCCTCCCAGTCGAGCGTCGCCGGCACGGTGCCTTCGGTGGGCACGACATCGGGGCCTTGCGGCCAATACGGGTCGGGGCGGTTGGTCCAGGCGTGGACCTCGCCCACCTTGCCGATGTCACCGTTCCAGATAATTTCGCAGCACTCGCGCGCGCCCACCTGGGAATAGCCCTGGTTCCCCATTTGCGTGGCGACGCCGTATTTCGCGGCCGCCAGGGTCAACTGCTGCGCTTCCCACACGGTCCGCGTCAGAGGTTTCTGGCAGTAGACGTGTTTGCCGCGCTCGATGGCCCACATGGCGACGGTGCCGTGCATGTGGTCGGGGCAAGAGACCAGGACGGCATCGAAATTCTTGCCCTCCTTGTCGAAGAGGCGGCGAAAATCCTTGTACTTCGGCACCTTGGGATAGGCGCTGAACGTCTTGGCGGCGCGCAGGTCGTCGGGATCCGCCATGGCGACGATGTTCTCGCCGCTGCATCCGGCAATGTCGCTGACGCCCTTGCCGCCGGCGCCGACCGCTGCAATGTTCAGTTTTTCATTGGGGGATTTGTAGCCGAGATGCTTTAGCGAACCTGCGCTGCCGAACCCGGCGGTGGGCACCGCTCCCGCCAGCAGGGAACCGAAGAAGAAATGACGTCTGGAAACGCGCTGGGCCATATCTGAGACTCCGGTTCATGGTAACGCAAAAATCGGTTCAGATATTCAGATAAAATGGTATTTAATCATCTGAGGCGAAGATCGAATGACCAGCGACAAAACTGCCGAACTGGGGCGCGAGCGGGAGCGGCTGCAACTGGGCGGCGGGCCGGAACGCGTCGCCAATCAACACAAGAATGGAAAACTGACCGCGCGCGAGCGCGTGACCCTCCTGCTGGACCGGGACTCCTTCCAGGAGGCGGGACTGTTCGCGATACACACGGGAAAGTTCTTCGGCATGGGCGAGAAGGAACTGCCCGCCGACGGCGTGGTCACAGGGCGCGGGCGGGTCTGGGGCAGGCCTGTCCACCTGGCGAGCCAGGATTTCACGGTAGCCGGCGGGTCGGCGGGAGAGGTCCATGCCAACAAGATCGCCGATACCATGAAAGCTGCGATGAAGACCGGCACGCCGTTCATCTTCATCAACGATTCGGGCGGCGCTCGCGTGCAGGAAGGCGTGGCCAGCTTGGCCGGCTATGCGCGCATTTTTCACCAGAACGTGATGCTCTCGGGGCTGGTGCCGCAGGTCTCGCTGATTTGCGGCCCCTGCGCGGGAGGGGCAGCCTACAGCCCGGCGCTGACCGATTTCATCATCCAGACCCGCGAGGGCCTGATCTTCATCACCGGGCCCACGGTGATCAAGCAGGTGACCGGGGAGATCGTGACGGCGCAGGAACTGGGCGGCGTGCGCGCGCAGATGAACAAATCGGGCGTCGTGCACTTCGTGGCCGAAAACGACGTGGAGGCTGCCGAGATCTGCAAGCGGCTGCTCTCGTTTCTACCGTCCAACAACCAGGAGGATCCGCCCCGCGGGGAACCGGACGAGAGCCGCATGTACGAGCCGCGCCTCAACGACGTGGTTCCGGCGGAGGCCAAGACAGGTTACGACGTGCGAGACGTGATTTCGCTGCTTGTGGACCGCCACGATTTCCTGGAAGTGCATGCCGAATTCGCGCGCAACCTGGTGGTGGGGTTCGGACGGATTCGCGGGGCCACGGTGGGGATCGTCGCCAACCAGCCGATGGTGCTTGCCGGGGCGCTGGACATCGACGCGTCCGACAAGGGCGCGGGGTTCGTGCGCTTCTGCAACGCGTTCAATATTCCTCTACTGACGTTCGTCGACATTCCGGGATTTCTGCCGGGAGTGGAGCAGGAATACGGCGGGATCATCCGGCATGGGGCGAAACTGCTGTTCGCGTACTCCGCCGCTATCGTGCCCAAAATCACCGTGATCCTGCGCAAGGCGTATGGTGGGGGCTACATCGCGATGTGCGCCAAAGACCTGGGGGCGGACTGCACCCTGGCGTGGCCGTCGGCGGAGATCGCCGTGATGGGGGCGGAAGCGGCGGTGGAAATTGTCTTTCAAAAGGAGCTGGCCAAGGCGGAGGACGCCACAGCGAAGCGGCAGGAATTGATCCGCGAATACCGCGAGACGTTCTATACGCCATATATCGCCGCCGGGCACCGACTGGTAGACGACATTATCGAGCCGGCGCGGACGCGCGAGTACGTGGCCGAGGCGCTGGAGACGCTCTCCAGCAAGCGGGAGTGGCGCCCGCAGAAAAAGCACGGGCTGATTCCGTTATGAGGAGCGGCAAGGGCATCCCGGCAGTTCACCAGGCGATCGCAACGGCGGCCGTGAAGGCCATCTTAGGCGAGAAAGCGGTGATCCGCGGGATGGTGGAGGTTCCCGCGGGGACGCCGTTCCGGAAGCGCGCCGGCGCGCTGCACACCGGCATCCGGACATTCTGGAGCCGCTGGATGGGGCGGCATTCCAACAAGAAGGCCGGCAATCGATGAAACTCAGGATTGAAATCGAAAAGAAGAGCTACGAGGTGACCGTCGAGTTCGTGGACGACGATCACAGCTTCGCTCACGATGTGAGGCCAGGTGGAGTCGACGTCCCCGAGAGCGTGACACGGCCCCGGCCGCACTTGAAACTGCTGGAGGATACCTTCTGTCGCTCGCCGATCGCCGGACGGGTGGTGGCGGTGCTGGCGGTGCCGGGCCAGGCGCTCCGGAAAAACGAGCCCGTGCTGGTGATCGAGGCCATGAAGATGGAAATCCAGATCGGCCCCGTGGTGGATGGGGTGCTCAAGACGATCCGGGTGTCACGCGGGGAAGCGGTGAGCACCGGGCAACTGCTGTTCGAACTGGCGTGAGCGGCCGGGGTAATCTTGAGTCATGCAGTTGCGATCTACACGCCGCACGTTCCTGAAGGGGGCCACGATGCTGGCCGGAGCATCAGGTCTGGCGGCGCAGGCACAGCGGGCACCGTTGGTGTACATAGCAACGTACAGCTCGCCACAAGGGCCGGAAGGCAGCAGGGGGAACGGCGCAGGCATTTGCCTCTACGAAATGAATCCCGAGAGCGGCCGGCTCTCGCCCCGCGAAGTATTTCAGAACCCCGACAACCCTTCCTGGCTGGCGCTCGACCCCGCGCGCACCCATCTCTATTCGGCGAACGAGACGGCAACCTACAAGGGAGCCCGTTCGGGTTCGGCGAGCGCCTACCGTATCGAGCGCTCCACGGGGCGGCTGACGCTGTTGAACACGGAGGCTTCCGGCGGAGCCGGTCCGTGCTACTTGAGCATTCACCCGTCGGGCAAGTATGCCTTCACGGCGAATTACGCCGGCGGCACGGTGGCGGTGCTTCCCATCCTGGCCAACGGGGACTTGGGCGCTCCCACGGACGTGAGGAGCGATGGCGGCACGGCCGGATCGGTTCACGCGGCCAGCGCGCCGCCCGGAAGTTTCGCGATCAGCGGCCACGAGCGGCCTCACGCCCACATGATCCAGGCTGACCCGTCGGGGCGCTTCGTGCTGTCAACCGACCTGGGGCTCGACCAGATCCTGATCTGGGAGTTCGACAGCGAGCACGGCGTCCTGCGGCCGAACCAGACTCCCGCGGTGAAGTTGCCTTCGGGCGACGGACCGCGCCATTTCACGTTCCACCCGAACGGCCGATGGCTCTACTGCCTGCAGGAAGAGGCCTCGACGATCGGGGTCTTCGATTACGACGGCCGGACCGGCACGCTGACGGCGAAACAGACGCTCTCGACACTGCCCAAGCAGTTTGCCGGAACCAACTTCACCTCCGAGATCGCCATCTCGCCGGACGCACGCTTTGTGTACGCCGCGAATCGCCTGCACGACAGCATCGCGTGGTTCTCCGTGGCGCCGGCAGGCACCTTGACGCTGGCCGGCGAGGAGTGGACGCGAGGGGACTATCCGCGCAGCTTCACGATCGACCCCAGCGGCCGCTACTTGTATTCCTGCAACCAGCGCGGCGACGCTGTCGTGTGCCTCCGGGTGAACCGGCAGACCGGCGCGCTGACGTTCACGGGCGAATACACGGCCGTGGGCACACCGGCCCAGGTCCTGTTTCTGTAGCCATCTGTTACACTGCTGGTCGGTAGGCCGTGACAAGCAAGCAGAGCGTCATGGCGGCCGTCAACCGCCGCGCGCCGGACCGTGTGCCGATCGACTTCGGGAGCACTTCGGTCACCGGCATCCACGCCAGTTGCGTTGCCGCGCTGCGCGATCAGTTGGGCCTGGAGCGCCGGCCCGTCAAGGTGCACGAGCCGTGCCAGATGCTCGGCCTGATCGAGGAGGACCTCAAGCAGGCGCTCGGACTGGATGTAGATGGCCTGTTCCGCCGCAACACCAAGTTCGGGTTTCCGGTTGGCGGCTGGAAACCGTGGCGTACCCACCAGGGCCTCGAGGTGCTTGTGCCGGGAGGGTTCAACACCACTACCGAACCCAACGGCGACACGCTCATCTATCCCGAGGGCGACCTCTCGGCGCCCGCCAGCGGGCGCATGCCGGCCATCGGCTACTTCTTCGACGCCATCATCCGGCAGGAGCCGATCGACGAAGAGAAGCTGAATCCGGAGGACAACATGGAAGAGTTCCAGCCGATCTCCGAGGACGAGATCGCCTGGTTGACGAACGCCGCGGAGGAAGCTGCCTCCAGCGGACGCGCGGTGACCGGATCATTTGGAGGAACTTCTTTCGGAGATATCGCGCTCGTGCCGGCGACGTTCCTCAAGCACCCGAAAGGCATCCGCGACATCACCGAGTGGTACATGTCCACCAGCAGCCGCCGCGAGTACATCCACACCGTCTTCTCGCGCCAGTGTGAGATCGCGCTGGGGAACCTGGCCCGCATCCATGCCGCCCTGGGGCACCTGGTGGACATCGTATACATTTGCGGCACCGACTTCGGCACCCAGACGGGCACGTTTTGTTCCGTGGCGACCTTCCGCGATCTCTGGTTCCCGTACTATCGCCGGGTCAACGACTGGATTCACGCTCACACCCCGTGGAAGACATTCAAACACTCGTGCGGCTCGGTGGACCGGTTCATCCCGAGTTTCATCGAAGCGGGTTTCGACATTCTCAATCCGGTGCAGTGTTCCGCGGCCAATATGGATGCGGAACACCTGAAGGCCGCCTACGGGGAGCAGGTCACATTCTGGGGCGGCGGCGTGGATACCCAGAAGGTACTTCCGTTCGGCACGCCTGCCGAGGTACGGAAGCAGGTGATCGAGCGATGCCGCACGTTTTCACGCGGAGGAGGGTACGTGTTCAACACCATTCACAACGTACAGGCCGAGACGCCGACCCAGAACATCGTGGCCATGATCGAGGCGGTGCGGGAATTCAATGGGGCGACAGCGC
>Ga0335077_10004094_pt1 | contig 17761 bp, 13 predicted proteins | sample Lox_Sample_31_FD_207151 | JGI IMG/M metagenome (GOLD analysis project Ga0335077, IMG submission 207151) | Soil microbial communities from Loxahatchee National Wildlife Refuge, Florida, United States - Lox_Sample_3.1 | ecosystem: Environmental > Terrestrial > Soil > Wetlands | place: USA... | reverse complement strand
CTGGAGGGGAAGTCGGGATAGCCGGTGCAGGCGAGGAAGCTGCCATGCCGGCCCCACTTGATCACCAGCGGTTTGCCGCACTTTTCGCAGATCTTGTCGGTGGGCTTTTCCAACCGCTTGATGTTGGTCATGTGCTCTTCGGCGTGCTTCAGGTCCTTGTCGAAGCGCTCGTAGAACTCCTGCATCGCCGCGCGCCACTCGATCTTGCCTTCCTCGATCTCGTCGAGTTCCTCCTCCATGCGCGCGGTGTAAGTGACGTCGAAGATGTCGTCGAAGCTTTCGAGCAGGAGGTCGGTCACCACCATGCCGAGCTCGGTGGGTTCGAAACGCCCGGCGTCCTTCTTCACGTACTCGCGCTCCTGGATGGTGGAGAGAATCGACGCGTAGGTGGAGGGCCGCCCGACGCCATCGGCTTCCAGGCGCTTCACCAGCGTGGCTTCGTTGTAGCGCGGCGGCGGCTCGGTGAAATGCTGTTCGGGGCGGATGGCTTTGAAGCGCAGGCGCTCGCCTTCGGTCACGGCCGGCAGGTGATGCTTCACCTCTTCGTCTTCCTCGTCGAGCTGGTCTTTGCCTTCCTTGTACACCTTTAGGTAGCCTTCGAACTTCGGCACCGAGCCGGTGGCGCGGAAGAGATAATCGTTGCCGTCCTTGCCTTTGGCCGCGACGTCGATGGTGGTCTGGTCGTATACGGCCGGCATCATCTGGCTGGCGACGAAGCGGTTCCAGATCAGCCGGTAGAGTTTCCGTTCGTCTTCCTGCAGGTACTTCTCGACCTGCTCCGGCGCGTAAGCCATCGAGGTGGGACGAATCGCCTCGTGGGCGTCCTGCGCGCCCTTTTTGGACTTGTAGAAATTCGGCGTATCGGGCAGGAACTCGCGGCCGTAGCGCTCCTTGATGAAATCGCGCGCGTCGCGGATGGCATCTTCGGAAACGCGCGTCGAGTCGGTGCGCATGTAAGTGATGAGACCGACGGTGTCCTTGCCGACCTCGACGCCTTCATAGAGCCGCTGCGCCAGCATCATGGTGCGTTTCACGCTGAAGCGCAGCTTGCGCGACGATTCCTGCTGCAAGGTGGAGGTGATGAAGGGCGCCACCGGGTTGCGGCGCTTCTCCCGCGTCGCCACCGATTGAACGGTGTATGCTGCGCCATCGAGCGCCGCCACCACGGCGTCGGACGCTTCGGCCGAACCGACCTCGGCGGCCTCGCTGTTGATCCTGGCCAGACGCGCAGTGAGCGCGCCTTTCTTCGCCGCCAGGTCCGAATCGATGGTCCAATACTCCTTGGCGACGAAGGCGCGGATCTCGCGCTCGCGCTCGACGACCAGCCGCAGCGCCACCGTCTGCACGCGGCCGGCGGAAAGGCCACGCCGTACCTTGTCCCATAGCAGCGGCGAAATCTTGTAGCCCACCAGGCGGTCCAGCACGCGCCGCGCCTGCTGCGCATCCACCAGGTTCACGTCCACCTGGCCGGGCTTTTCGAAGGCTTTGGTGACCGCCTTCTTGGTGATCTCGTTGAACATCACGCGGTAGATCCGCGGGCCCTTCTTCTTTTCGGAAAGCTCTTCCTGCAGGTGGAAGCAGATGGCTTCGCCTTCGCGGTCCGGGTCGGCCGCCAGGTACACGTCCTGCACCTTGCGGGAGGCTTGTTTCAGCTCCGCAACGAGCTTCTTTTTGCCTTCGATGAGTTCGTAGCGCGGTTCGAAACCGTGCTCCACGTCAACCGCCAGATCGCGTTTGGGTAGATCCTTGATGTGCCCGAGCGAAGCCTTAACGATGAAGTCCTTGCCCAGATATTTGTTGATCGTCTTCGCCTTGGCCGGCGATTCCACGATGACCAGAGCTCTTGCCATATGATGCCGTTAACAAAAACAGTCCGTCCCTGGCGCCTGCTAAATTGGATTGGCCGGGAACCCAGACTGCGCTACCACACTTTAACAAAGTTTTTGCCGGGAAGTTGCCGGACCAGCCCCAGCATCTCCAATTCGAACAGCGCCGCCAGGAGTTCGGAGGTCGAAGTATCCTCCACCATTGCCAGCAGATCGTCCAGGTGCGTGGCGGTATCGATTTTGAGGGCTTCGAGAGTGCGGCGGGCAATCGGCCCCAGGTCGGGACCGGTCTCATCCTTCTTCGATGCTTCATCGGCAGCGGCGGTTTCGCCACCCTCGATCAGAATGCGTTGGCGCCCCCGTTCAATTAGATGCCGGCGGGATTCGGCGGGCAACTGGGAAACCACGTCGTTCCAGTCCTGCACCAGCCGCGCGCCTTGTTTAATCAACAGGTTCGGGCCCCAGCTCAGTTTGGAAGTAATGTTGCCGGGGACGGCGAACACCTCGCGGCCCTGATCCATGGCAAGCCGAGCGGTGATCGCCGAGCCGCTGTACTGCGCGCCCTCGACAACCATCACCCCCAGGCTGATGCCGCTGATGATGCGGTTGCGGATGGGAAAATTCTGCGGGAACGCCGTGGTTCCCATGGGGAACTCGGAAACGATCAGCCCTTTGCGCGCCAGTTCCGCCATCAGCGCGCGGTTTTCCGACGGGTACACCACGTCCACGCCGCAGCCCAGCACCGCGATGGTATTGCCGCCCGCCTGCAAGGCGCCGCGGTGCGCCGCGGTGTCGATGCCGCGGGCCATGCCGCTGGTGATGGCGAGGCCGGCGTGCGCCAGGTCCGAGGAGAGGCGCTCGGCCACCGCGACGCCATAAGGCGTGGCGCGGCGCGTTCCCACCACGGCGAGCGACAGCGTGCTGAGCAGATCCACCCTGCCGCGCGCGAAGAGCACGATGGGCGGATCGAAGATCTCGCGCAGCGGCTGGGGGTAGCGCGGGTCGCCCATGGTGATGGCCACCGCCTCGGCCGAGGCCATCTTCTCCTGCTGCGCCACGCCGTCTTCGAAGGTGCAGCCGCTGGCGATGGACTGGGCGACGGCGCCGCTGATGCCGGCGGCTTCGAGCTCAGTGCGCGTGGCGCGGAAGATGGCCGCGGGCGTGCGGAACCGGTCGAGCAATTTGCCGGCGCCGCGGGCGCCCAGGCCGGGAACCAGTTGCAGCGCCAGCCAATAGAGTTCCTCATCGCGGCTGAGTACGGGGGGTGACATCGGGCGTGAGACTTCTCGACCATGACGATAGCAGCAGAGCGGCGAACGGCGCAAGCGGCGGGTCCTCGTGCATCCGTTTACACTGGTAGCGGACGCCCCATGAAACAGGACGCTGCCTTTTTCGACGGCAAAGAACCGGTGCTGATCTACATCGCCAAGCGGCTCAACGATGCGCTGAAACTGGAGGCGGTGCTGACCGAAGCCGGCCTCGATTACGGCGTGGAAGCCGATGAATATAGCGGCGGTTTCATTTTTTGGACCACGCGCACCGGGGCGTTCTTCTACGTGCTCGAGGAGTCCGAAGCCGCGGCGCGGGAGGCCATGCGCCGCGGAGGTTACAAACCGTACGTCAGCCCCGCGGCGTCAAAACCATCGCGCTAATACGCCCATCTCCACAGGCTGGCGCCGACGGTATAGCCCGCGCCCACCGCGGCGAACAGCACCATGTCACCCTTTTTAAGGCGCCCTTCGCGGATCAGGTCGTGCGCGGCCAGCGGAATGGTGGCGGCCGTGGTGTTGCCGTATCGGTCGATATTGATCGCGATCTTCTCGGGCGGAATGCCCAGCCGTTCGGCGGCGCCGTGAATGATGCGCAAGTTGGCCTGGTGCGGGATCATCACGCCGATGTCGGCCACGGTGAGCCCGTTGCGCGCCAGCAGGTCGCGGCTGGTTTCGTACATCTTGCGCACGGCGTACTTGAAGACCTGTTGGCCGGCCTGATGGACGTAGTGCTGCCGCTTCTCGACGGTGTCGTGCGACGCCGGAAGGCGGCTGCCGCCGGCGGGCATGATCAGCGCGTCGCCGCCCGAGCCGTCCACCTCGCCCATGAAGTCGATGAAGCCGAGCTGGCCGTCGCCATCCTGGACCGGCTCGATGAGCACCGCCCCGGCGCCATCGCCGAACAGCACGCAGGTGGCGCGGTCGGTGTAATCGATGATGCGGCTCATGGTGTCGGCGCCGATCACGAGCACCTTCCGGCACATGCCGGAGATGACCAGGTTGGCGCCCGTGGTGGTGCCGTAGACGAAACTGGAGCACGCGGCAATCAGGTCGAAACCCCAGGCGCCCTTGGCGCCGAGTCCATTCTGCACCAGGCAGGCCGTGGAGGGAAACATGTGGTCCGGCGTGACCGTGCAGACGATGATGACCTCTACTTCCGAGGGGTCGACGCCGCGCTGTTCGAGCGCGCAGCGGGCGGCGGCTATCGCCATGTCGGACGTGGCCATGTCGGGATCCGCGATGTGACGTTCGCGGATGCCGACGCGCGTGGTGATCCACTCGTCGCTGGTGTCGACCATCCTCTCCAGATCTTGATTCGTTAGCAGGTGGGGAGGCGCATAGCACCCCAGCGCCGTGATTTTAGCCCTTGGCAATGTTTTTATCCTTTAAACAGTTCAGAGTAACCCAAAGTGGCACCCGCCGCGCAAGCCGCGGCTCCGTTTCCTGTGCTGGTTCGGACACGCGAGCGGCCCGCGCGGCTGGCGCCGGAATGCGCGCACCAGCCGGCGGCGGGATTCGGCGGAGCCTTAAATCCGGCGCGGCCGATGCGCTAAGGTACACTGGAAATATCCTAGGCGGACTTTGTTGAAGCGACTATTCTTCCCGGCCCTGCTGGCCCTCAGTCTCGCGGTGCGCGCCGATCAACCGGAAACGGGGCAGCTCGACGCCAGCCCCACGCTGTTCACCGTGATGGCGGCACTCAATGCCGCCGGCTTCGATGCCGGTTTGGACGCGCCGAACAGCCACCCGCTGCGCAAGGAAGTGCGGGCGGAGATGGCGCGGCTCGACATCCCGTCGTTACCGGCCATCCGGAAATTCGTCGCCGAACACCGCCAGCAGGACCCGACCGCCGAACTGAGCCAATACATCTCGCTCGCCCTCACGCTGGGCGGGCCTCCGGATTTCACGCAGCGCAAGCGCGATGTGGAAATGCCGCCGGACGCGCTGCGCATTCAGGAATTCGCCAGGCTGCTGGCGCCATTTTACAGGGAAGCGCACGTTGCCGAGCTGTGGCAGCACGCGCAGCCGGCGATCAATCAATACATCGCGCGATACCACGGCCCGGTGTCGGAGGCGGTGCTCCAAGTGAACTCCTACCTGCGGCAGCAGACCTCCGGAGTCCACGGACGCCATTTCCAGATCTTCATCGAGCTGCTGGCCCCGCCCGGACAGGTGCATCGGCGCAGCTACGGCCTAGAGGACACGGTGGTGGTGACGCCTTCCGCCGAGCTGCGCACCTTCGATATCCGCCACGCCTATCTGCATTACCTGCTCGACCCCATGGCGACGCAGAACTCGGAAATCCTCGAGCGCAAGGATTTTCTGCTGCGGCAGGCGCGGCGGGTGGGGCGCCTGGAGGATTCCTTCCGCGACGACATCCTGGCGCTCGCCACCGAGTCGCTGATCAAGGCCGTGGAATCGCGGCTAGATCACGATCCGGCCGCCATCGAGCGGGCGCTGTACCAGGGATTCGTCCTGGCGCCGTTCTTTTCCGAATACCTGCCGATTTACGAACGGCAGGAACAATCGATGCTGATTTATTATCCGGAGATGGTGGGCGCGATCGACCTGAAGACGGAAGATGTGCGACTTTCCCGGGTGGATTTCAATGCCGGCCCGCCGCACGCAAAGCCGGCGGCGCCGGTGGCGGCCGCACCGGCCGCGCCCGCGGCTCCGCTGACCGGAGCGGCCAAAACGCTGGACGATGCCGAACAGCTTTACCTGGCGCGCAACCTGGACGCGGCCAAGGCCAAGTACCTGCAGGTTCTGGAGCAGACGGACGAGAAGCCGCTGCAGGCGGACGCGTATTATGGATTGGCGCGCATCGCGGCGTTGAGCAGAGACCCGGAGACTGCCGTAAGGCTGTTCCGCAACGCGCTCGATCTGGAGCCGCGGCCGGCGACCCGGAGTTGGGTGCTCGTATACCTGGGCAAGCTGGCGCTGGCGGCTGACGATCCCGGGCAGGCGCAGCAGTATTTCACGGAGGCGCTCCAGGTGAAAGAGATTTCGGACAAAGCGCGCAGAGAGGCCGAGGACGGCTTGCGCGTGAGTGCCAAACCATAGATCGAAGGAGCAATTTGGATGAGACGACACTGTTTGACCGGCGTCCTGGCAATGGCCGCCGCTGCCGCCGGGCTGATGGCGCAGCCGAAACCGAAGTCGAATGCCGAAGCCGACGCGGTGCGGGCTATGTTTGCGGCGAAAGGGCAAAGCCCGGACGCGACCATCAAGGCGGCCGAGGACCTGATGGACAAATTCGCCGACACGGCCTACAAAGAGGTGGCCCTGCTGCTCGAAGCCGACGCCTACCAGGAGAAGGGTGATTACGCCGACGCCGAGATCACCGACGAGCGCCTGCTCCAGGCGTTCCCCAAGAACCCGCAGGCGGCGATGCAATTGGCCGAGCTGATCGTGCAGCACGTGCGCGACAACGACCTCGACAAGGAGGAGCAGCTCGCCAAGGCGGAGAATCGCATCAACAGCGCGCTGGCCAATCTCGATGTCAAGCCGTGGGCCGGAATACCGGACGCGACCTGGGATGAGAACAAGAAGTACATGAAAGCCGAGTTGCAGAACGATCTGGGCCTGGTGGCGATGACGCGCAAGAATTACGCCGCGGCGATCGCCGACTTCAACCTGGCGATTCAGGGCGACCCACAGCCCGCTTACGAAGTGCGCCTGGCCACGGCAGATATGGAGGCCGGCAAGTATGACGACGCCCTGACCCTCTGCGACAAACTGCTGGCCGATCCGCAGCTGCATCCCACCATCAAAAAGCTGACGCTGGATGTGAAGGCACGGGCGACGAAGGCCAAGGGCGCGCCCGCGAAATAGCCTGCAGCCATGCGCGCGGAGCTGGCCAAGCTCGAATCGAGCATCGACCACCGGTTCTCGAATCCGGCGCTGCTCGAACGCGCGTTGACGCACAGCTCGGCGGCCAACGAGTCGCGCGCCGGACCCGGCTCCGGCTCCGCGCTGGGCGACAACGAGCAACTGGAGTTTCTGGGCGACTCGATCCTGGGTTTCCTGATCGCCGAGGCGCTCGTGCTGCGGCAGCCGGAGTCGCGCGAAGGCGAACTTTCGCGCCTGAAGGCGCACCTGGTGAGCGCGGCCCATCTGCACGGCGTGGCGCGGCGGCTCGACCTGGGCAGTTATCTCGAACTGGGGCGCAGCGAGGAGATGAGCGGCGGCCGCAGCAAGAAGACGCTGCTGGTGGACGCGCTGGAGGCGCTGATCGCCGCCGTCTACCTGGACGGCGGCATCGAGCCGGTGCGCCGGTTCGTGGCCGCGCACGTGCTTGACGCTCCCTTCGCGGGCGACGAGGAAGCCGGCACCGACATCCAGCCGGCCATCACCAACTTCAAGAGCGCCCTGCAGGAGCTGGCGCAGTCGCGCAAGCTGCCGCAGCCGCGGTACGCGATTGTGCGCGAACGCGGCCCGGAGCACTCCAAGACCTTCACGGTGGAGGTTCGCGTGGGCAAGGACCTGGCCGGACAGGCCGAGGGCCGCACCAAGAAGATCGCCGCGCAGCGGGCCGCCCGCGGCCTGTTCGACCGGTTGCTCGAAACCGGCGCGGCGCCGGAAAGCGCCGGGTAAGGTTCGCAGCGCCGGCAGGCGGCGCGCCGCCCGCGGTTTCGTTTCGTTCCAACGCGGCCGTGATATAGTTTTTCCATGCATCCCGCCTCAGCCCAGGAAACCGAGAACAAGGCTCTGATCCGGCGCTGGTTCGAGGAAGTCTGGAACGCCGGCCGGATCGAACTGGTGGACGAGTTGCGCGCGCCCGATTCGGTGTCGACGGGTCTGGTCGAGCGCGATTCGGAAAGCCGCGGCAACGCCCCGTTCATCGCGTTCTACAACAACCTGCGCCAGGCGTTCCCCGATCTCCAGGTCCACATCGAGGACATGCTGGCGGAAGGGGACAGGGTCGCCGTGCGCGCCACTTTCGAGGGAACGCACATGGGCGACGCCCTTGGTGTCGCTGCCACCGGCCGCAGGATCAACGTCGCGTGCATCGCGATCGCGCGCGTCGAAGGCGGCAGGATCGTCCAGGGCTGGAACAGCCTGGACCAGCTCGGGATATTGCATCAGATCGGTGCGCTGCCCGAGAAAGGAGCGGCTGCCGGGTTCTTCACCGGGCGCTCCTGAGCCGTCAGCGCGAGCGAGAACGCGGTTGACAGGCGGAAGCGCCTGTCCCACTTTTCACGGCGACATCGCTGGGCCGTCTTCATCCTTTCGGATGACGGCTGCTCTCAAGACGCGACTGTCCCGCGATGCCGGGGACCGTTATTGCTCGACCAGCTCCACGCGGCGATTCTGGGCGCGTCCTTCTTCGGTTTTGTTCGATGCCACCGGCGCCAGCGGGCCCGCACCTTGCGCGATCAGCCGCGCGGCGGCCACCCCGTATTTGCCAGTCAGCGCTTGCACCACCGCATCGGCGCGGCGTTTGGAGAGATCCATGTTGGCCGCCAGGCTGCCCACGGTGTCCGTGTGCCCCACCACCAGCAGCTTCAGATCCGGGTTTTCCTGGAGCAGCTTCGCAATCTCCTGGAGCGCGGGATCGGATTCCGGCTTGACCACCGCTTTGGCGGTGTCGAAATAGATGCCATATACCGCCGAGTGGCCCGTCCGCGAGATGTCTCCGGCGAGCGCGGCGGCGTTCACCGTGACCAGCCCGCCCTCCATCGGTTTGACCTCGACCACGTACAACATGACCGCCGACCCTCTTTCGAGGTCGCTCCACTGGCCAACGTGCAGGCTTACATAGACATCACCCTCGGTTCGGGCTAACCTGGCGGACAGGTAGCGCTGGCCCGCGCTCCAACTCCAGTCGTCCGCCCCGCCGGCGGCGTAGAGCTTGGGCGATCCGTTGCCGCAGCCTTCATTGTTTACGCAGGAAAAAAGGATGGCGAAGCCGCCTTTCTTGATGGCGGTCTCATAATTGCGGTAGACCTCCAGGATGGAACGCCCGGCGGGGACGGCGTAACTGATCTTGGTGATTTTGCCCTCCAGCGTCTGGCTCTTCGCGGGCAAGTCTTCGTTGAGTTTCCCCAGCGGAAGGGCGAATTCATCGAAGGCCACCACCGTGTAGTTGTCGATGATCGATCCCGGATAGCGCGAGACCAGGGGGTGGTCGCTGCTGCCTTCGACATCTGCCTGTTGAGCAGCCCCGGCCGCGGTCAACAGCAGCCCGAGCAGACAGGCGTTCACACTTCGCGAAATTCCTTGCATTGAATTCCTCCGTTTCGGCGGGCGCGCATGGCCTGCCGTGAGCGACGGGTCTGTTCCCGGACTGCCATCCTTGGTTTCCCGTCCAATATGGATTGTATATCGGCGCGCGATTGCCGGATCTTTTGGTCTTCTTCAGGGGCCCGGACCCGTGAGCCGGCTGAGCAGCGCCGCGGTTACCGGCGTCGCAAAAAGAGCACCAGCGGAACGGCCAGGAGAAACAGGACGGCCGACGTTGCGCTCAGCAGCCGGCAGACACGCAGTTCCCAGCCGCCGTCGTACTCGAGTTGTAGATCGCACGGCCCAGTGCACTCGGGCCGCAGCCACATCAGGCCGAGCTCGTCCCGTTGCACTGCGAGCTCTTTCCGACCGTTACGCGCATGCCAACCTGGATGGTATGAGATTGCGAGAGAAAGGACCTCTCCCGGTTGAGGGCTGATATGAATCCGGATTCTGTTGACCTCATGCCACTCTAAGTCGGCCGGTGGCAAGGAGGGATCATCCAGCGCGGCGACATACCGCCCGAGCTCCGTCCCGCCCGCTGGTCCCGAGGGCAAGCGGCGCACGATTGCCGATTCGGGAACGAGGTGCGCCAGCGACGCTTTCTGCTGCGGGACCCGATAGATCGTCGTATCCCGCTCCTGCCATAGAACCGGCAGAACTCCTTCGAATGTTGCCGGGTTTTGGAATGGCTTCCAATACTCGGGGCTCGCCTTTCCGGAAACGCACACAGCGCCGACGCCGTAAGCCTTCAGCCAGACGACGGAGCGGAGTACGTCCGCTTCCTTATCGCCGGTGCTGGTGTGGATCGCGTCAACAGCCCGTTGTTGAACGGGATCGTAACCCATGCTCCAGGAACCACCGGTAAACTGATGCAGCTCCGTAAATGCATTCGCCCACACGGCAATCGAACCCGGCATCATCACCCGGACTCCGCGCAGATTCTCCGCGGCCCATTTCGACGCCCGGTACTCGATGCTTTGGCTGATATCGGCGGAGGCGAGCATCTCCTTGGCCACCCTCCTGTGACTCACAATTTGCTCGACAGTAAGTGACATCAGCAGAAAGAGAAGCCCGGCCCGAACCGCGTGGGGCAGTCTTCGGATGGCGTAGCCGGCGCAGAAGGGTATAGCGATCGCGAAGGCGAATTCCATCTCCACTTTGTACCGGTTCGGCTGGGGCAGAAACTGGCAGTGAAAATAAGTGGTGAGTACAGGAGGGCAGCTAACCAAGTAAGCGAATAACACGACAAATTGCAGCCACCAATCCCGGGTCCACTTACTAAGGAAGTGCCGCAGCACAACCCAGCCCAGGACCGCGAGGGCAAACCCTGAGATGGCGCTGGTATGCCACATGTCGCCGTCGCTTTGGACCGACGCCGCGTGCATCGCCAGGATGAGCGACGGCGGCAAGAACAGCGCGCTAATGGCATAGGCAGAAGCACCAATCGCGCCCAGGAGAAGCATGTTGCGGCGGATACGTTGCGGATCTAAAACGTAGGCCAGGCAAAGCGCGACCATAAGGGCTTCGATCGGACCGAAGGCGCTTGAGAGCGCCATGCCTGTCACCGAGGCAACGGCGCCCGCGTAATAGATCCACCTCCGCTCCCGGATCGACAGCGCGAGGAAGACGACTGCAGCGGGAAGAAGCGTCATCGCAACCATGTGCGGGGTCTCGTCCCATACCGCCATCAGATATAGCCGCCGTGCATCCCAAATATGCTGCCATGCAAACGCGCCATCGGGGACAGGGATCTGGCTCAGAGCGGTCAGCGAGTAAAGCAATGCCGCCGCGAAACTGAGGCCCGGTGAGCGTGACAGCCGCCAGGCCATCAAAAAAAGCGTGACGGGGCCGACGCAGTAGATGATTCCGGTGAGCGAGTCGAACGCCAGGATGTGCGGGATGCCGCGCACAGCCGCCAGTCCTGCTGTTAGTACCGGTGCCAGCGGTGCGTAAGTGAATTGGAGAGGGATGCCGCAGTCCCAATACGGCCACCAATTCAATCTGAGCCAGTCCGGGCCCGCCAATCGCGCCAGGCCGCTCCAAAATCCGTGCATCGAATTCATCGGCGCCCGGTGATTCCAGAACAGGTCCCGGCAAACGTATGCGTTCAGCCAGCCCAGCACGAGGGCGTAAAGGGTCACCTGGAGGCGTTCTTTCCAACGCACTCCCCGGTTGCTCGCCAATTGTGACGCCGATTCTTGAGCCGCGCTAGTGTCCACGCCAGCCATGTATGAAGTCAGAATGGCATAATCACCTGCGGGAAGCCAGCCCGAAAGGCCGTGCGTGAGGCCGCCCTGGATGGCGCGCACTAACTAAGCATCGCAGAGTATCCCTGTCGTCGGGATAACTGCTACGCGCAGCCCTCGTATAACTTGAGGTACTCGCGAGCCGAGCGGCCCCAGGAGTGGTCGGCGGCCATCGCATTCGCCATCAGTGCGGACCAGCGGCGCTGGTCATGAAACGCGGCTAAGGCCCGTTCCACGGCGTCGAGAAGCGCCCCGGCGTCGTAGCTTTGAAACGTGAAACCGTTGCCGGTTCCGCCGATCGGATCAAACTTGTCGACGCTGTCTTTCAGCCCGCCTGTGGCACGGACGATGGGAATCGTTCCGTACTTTAAGCTGTAAAGCTGATTCAGGCCGCTGGGCTCGTACCGGGACGGCATGAGGAACATATCAGCGCCTGCCTCGATCCGGTGGGCGAGGGCCTCGTCGAACACGATCTGGACGCCCATTCTGCCTGGATACCGCGCCGCGGCCGACAGGAGATAGTCCTCGTGTTTCTTTTCGCCGGTACCCAGCACGACTAACTGGAGATCCTTATTCATCAGAGCGTCCAGAGCAGCTTCGAGCAGGTCGCAACCTTTCTGAGATACCAGGCGGGATATCATCCCCAGCAGCGGTGTATCGGCCTGTCGTGTAAGTCCGAAAACATCTTGCAGGTTCGCTTTGCAGACACTTTTTCCCGAGAAATCGCCAACAGTATAATTCCGCGCGAGAAACGGATCGGTGGCGGGATCCCAAACGCTGTAATCGGCCCCGTTCAAGATACCGGTCAGATTGTCCGCTCGCCGCTCGAAGATGCCTTCCATCCCGAAGGCGTGTTCCGCGCAGCGCAGTTCCCGAGCGTGTGTGGGGCTGACGGTCGTGACGGCGTCCGCGAAGAGAATCCCTCCCTTGAGCAGATTGATCTGCCCCCAGAACTCCAGGCCGTCAGGCGTGAAGAGGTTGCCGCCCAGGTCGAGCTTCGACCATTGATGAGACGGAAACAGGCCCTGGTAGCCGGCATTGTGGACCGTGAGCACCGTCCGCAGGCCGGCGAGTCCGGGGTATCTTTCCGGCTGCGTTTTGAGAAATGCGATCGCCAGCGCCGCCTGCCAGTCGTGAGCGTGAAGGACATCCGGCGCATCGATTTCGCGCAGGAGTTCGAGCGCGGCGCGGTTGAAATAGGCGAATCGTTCCGCATTGTCCGGGTAATCCGCGTCCGGCGTGCCGTAGAGCTGCTCGCGGCCGAAGTAACGGTCCGCCCGAATCAGGTAGACGGGGATTCGCTTGCCGATTGTGCCGGCGAATACATGTGCCTCGTCAAACGCGCCGCCTCCGACGCGGATCCCGGTGTCCCTGACGGACAGGTTCTCGCGAAACACCTGCCGATACGCCGGCATAATCAGCGAGACACGCTGGCCGAGTCCCTCGAGCGCCGCAGCCAGCGCCGGCACCATGTCCGCCAGCCCGCCGGTCTTGGCGAAAGGAGCGATCTCCGGAGAGATCATCACGATATGCAGCGGCGAAGTGCGCCGGCGGGGCGCCACTGCCGCGTGCGATGCGCCGGCCGCTGCGCGAACCTCCAGAAGGAGCGCGGAGGAATCGCGAAATGCGTCGATCTCCGGAAAGATGTTGTCGCGCGCCTCCACTTCCGCCAGCCACGCCTGGTCGATCGTGCCGCTTTCGATCTGCTCCTTGATGCGCCGGAAGCGCAGCAGATGGTTCTTGGTCCTGGCGTTGGCGTAGTCCTCCATGGCGCCCGAGTTGATCATGAACGCCCAGTCGCTTCCCTGGGCCAGCAGCAGTTCTCTCGCGGCCTGATTCATCGCGCGCAGCGGCAGCCCGACGGCTCCCCGGCGCGAGGCGATCAACTCGTCCATCTCCTGGGCGGCCTGGTGGAGATGCGGATAGATCCAGTGGTTGCGCCGGTTGAGCCAGACTTCGCTGAAGCCCTTGTGCCCCCAGCTCGACATCGACGGCGTCGCCGTCTGGTTCGCGGGATACTCATCCAGGTATTCGGAGAGCGTGACCAGGCGAACGGCCTCCTGCTCCAACGCGATCTTGCGAATCAAATAGTCCAGCCACCGCGGACCTTCGAACCACCAGTGGCCGAATAACTCGGCGTCGAAAGGCGCGACAACTACCGGCCTGCGGTCCATCATCGCGGCGAGGCGCTCCACCTGCCTTTGCCGCTCGGCCAGGAAATGCCCCGCATGGACTTCGGCCTTACGCTCCGCCCATTCGGGTATGTACGGTTCTTTCCGGTTATCCCTGCCGGTGATGCGATAGTACTTGATCCCGGTGTCGATGCGGATGCCATCGCGATGAACGTACGGCGCGATGTAATCGAGGTCGAGATCGTAACCAATATCGCGGTAGAACTCGCGGTAGTCGTAATCGCCGGGATACCCTTCCGCCGAGCTCCACACCTGGCGCGAGGAATCCGGGTCCCGGCCAAAGGCGGCCACGCCGGACGGGCAGTAAATGGGCGCGTGGACGCCGTAGCGCGGCCGCTGATCGGCCCGCGTGACGCCGTGCGTCTCGAGGATCGTGAAGCGAATGCCTTGCTCGGCCAGGATCGCGTCCACGCCGGGATAGTAGCCGCATTCGGGAAGCCAGAAGCCGCCCGGCCGCTTGCCGAAGCTCCGTGCGTGATGCTCCACGCCGACCTTGACTTGCGCCCGCACCGCCGATTCATTAATCGAGAGCAAGGGAAGGTAGCCGTGCGTGGCCGCGGTGGCCATCAGCTCCACTTTGCCCAGCTCCTGGAACCGCCGAAAACCGTTGAGCAGGTTTTTCCCGTAGCGGCTCACGAACGCCTCGCGCACGCGCTCGAACAGCTCCCGGTACATGCGTGCGAGCGGGTGAAACAGCGGGTCGGAACCGGTTCGGGCCTCTTCCTTCACGGCCAGCTCGATCAGCCGTTCCAGCCGGTTGAGATAGCGGGCCTGCAGGACGGGGTCGCCGAGCATGGTAGCGAGCGTCGGGCTCACGGAGAAAGTCAACCGGAAATCGACGCCGTCCTCGATCAGGCTCTCCAGAACCAGGAACAGCGGCACATAAGTTTCAGTTATCGCTTCGAACAGCCAGTTCTCTTCCAGGGCATCCTCGTGTTCGGGATGGCGGACATAAGGAAGGTGAGCGTGCAGCACCAGCGCCAGGTAGCCTTGTTCCATGGGTTGTCTATGGCTCCGGGCGGCGCTGCTGCAGCAGAGCCGAGGAGATCCCCGTGATTTCGTGCTTCTCGGCCAGTTCCGTCAAGTCCGCGTGGGCTGCCTCGGGGGATCGGTTGCCCGTCTCGCGGACCGGCTCGGGCGGCTTCGATGGCTCGGGGCGCCACTCGCGCAGGGCATATAACTCCGCCAGTTTTTTTTGCAAGATCGCGGTGGCATCGATGGGCGCCGCTACGCCAGCCGCAACCGCCGGGGGCTCGATGCCCCGCGACGGCGTTGTCGTTGGCGCGGCGCCCGGCGGATGGCCAGGGTTCACAGCCGGCACTGCGGAGGCCGCGGGCGGCAGCGGCATTCGCGGCGGCTGTGGTTTGCGGTAGGGCGGCGGCTCGACGATTTCGGTGTCCCGCCCGTTCGGGGACACCCGCATGAAACTTTCGACCGGTTCCATGGCCGGCATCGCCCGGGGCGTGACGATCGCATTCGACCGGGCTAACTGGACGAAGCTTCCGCCGGCAGCCCTCACTCCCAGGTCCACATAGTAGGCTCTGTCCGCGCTCCACAGCGGGACGTACCAATTTCCGGGATCGAGGTCGACCTCCACATCAAAGCTTCCGGCCGGTTCGTGGAATCGCAGGACAGCCTGCCCCGCGCCTCCGGTCCGCGCCATCGCTTCCCGCAACTGCTCCGGCTGCACTTCCCAGTAGGCGTGGACGAGATTCGTATCCACGACCAACAGGCCGAGGCGTGTCTTGCCGTAGGACCGGGGCAGTTCGCCGTCCCCGAGCTTCCCTGCCGGGGACGGTGCGGGAGGGAAGTATTTCGATTCTTCGAGCCGCCCGTACTCGCCGAACGGCGCGGCGCTCCGCGGCGCGGGAGCCGCCGGCGCCTCGGAGCCGAGAGCCTTGGCCACGGATCGCACGGCATTCACAATCCCGCGAGCGGCGGCATCGATTGCGGCGATCAATGTTGGCAGGCTCTCATCCTTCATGCGTCACCGGCCGGGCTGGAAGTTCCGCCACTCCAGACGGCATTCCGAACACTTCAGCGCATTGTAGACGTTGTAATAGGTCGAGTAGCCGGTGCTGGTGTCCGACTTGGCGATCGTCATCTCATCGTGAAAATGCGCGTGCTGATGGCAAAGCCCGCGGCCGCAGGCCGCGCAGGTGCCCCTCGCATCCTGGTCGCAGAACCAACATTTCATGAGTGTCCTCTTCCCTCCTGAGACTGCTTTTGATCCGCTATCTGTTGAACCGCACGGGTGTGGCCGCGGCTAATGTGGGTAATCCAACATGGCCCGCCGCGAATAGCCTACGCTCCGTGTCCGGAATTGAAGAATATCACGGACGGGGGCGGCCCGGTAAGCGGGATGGAAGGCGCGGCGCGCAGGCGTGCCATCGGACTCGTGCGCCGGCGCGGTTCGTCCGGCGCAAGCCGGAACCCGCCTGGCTCGCGCGCGGTCCCGGCCGGCGCGTGCCCGGCAGCGCATTTTGGCGCGCTCTTCAGAAATCGTAGCGGAGAATGTCCTCTGTCCGCCGGCACAACTCGCGGGCGTACTCGGTCCAGAGTCCCTCGCCCCAATAGCGGAAGCAACTCGTCTGCGTGATGAGCAGATAGAACAGCGCGTTGCGGTACTTCGGATCCGATGTCGGCACGCCCTTGGTCTTCTCGGCAAACAGGGCGCTCACCTTCTCCATCGGTCCCAGCACGTGGCTGTACCCGCGCACCCAGGAGAGATTGTTGGTCCAGCTTCCGCCTTCCATGTGGAACCGGCCGTCGCGCTTGCGCAGGTCCTCGATCACTTTTTCCAGGGCCTCGGGCCCGCCCGCTCGAAAGTTGTCCCAAATGCGTTTCTGCATAATCGGCTGGATGGCCGGGTAGCTCTCCTCGCGCACGCCCGCGGCGTCGAGGTATTCCAGGTACTCCGTCACGTTCACGGGGGCCGTATCCGAACCGGAGGCTTCCCGCATCACCTCCATGTACTTGGGCGGAAACTCGTTCATCATTACACCGCCGTTCTCGCCGTCGGCGATCTGCGTCACCAGCGACGGAACCGAATGGCCGTCCAGATCCACGCGCGATTGGCCTTTCGCCTCGTAGTAAGGCTGCATCTGCGCCACCAGCTTCGTGTCGCTGCCCTGCGTCTTGACGATCGCGGTGATGGCGGCGGTTTCGCCCTTCGAGTTGCGCGCCACCAGCCGGTGCGGCATGTGCGGCCGCCGGATCCCCGCGCCGTCGGCGGCCTGTTCGACCGAGTGTTCCTGCACCATCACCCATCGGTAGCCGCAATCCTTCAGCGTTCGCACGAACTCGTAGCACACGTCCGGATGATTCGGCAGGGCCATCTCCGGAGGCGAGAAACCTCTCACCCGCCGCAGCGCGTCCAACCCGAAGATGGCCGCGAAATGGTGCTGCCACGCCCGCACGTGCAACCGGAAATCCTGCACCGGAGTGGATGGCGCCACCGCGTGTCCCCACGCCGTGCCCACCCATTCGGCTCCGCGCCGGTACGCCGGGTCGAGCGTGATCCGCTTCAAATTATCGAAGACGTCGTCGAGCCCCATCGCCCGCAACCCGTGCAGCAGGCAGCCCGAGTAGTCCAGCATCACGCGCGGGTTCTTCCCCTCGTTCATCAGCTGCGGAATGAACTCGCCCATCCGCTTGTAGCACCAGTGGAACACGGGCGCGTTGTGGTTGTCGCCGATCCCCTGGTTTTCCATCATGTACTGCAGGTTGCTGATGACGCCCGCGGTGCGCAGGTCGCCGCCGCCGGCTGGAATCAGCGGCTGGTGCATGTGAAGCGCCGTGCTGAAGGCGCTCCGGATGCGTCCGAAGTCCACTCCCGATTCCGGCAGATAGGAAGGATCGGTGCGCGCCATTGCGTCTGCGACCGCCGCCTCCGATCCGCAAATATTCGGTACTCCCTCCACGTATTCGGCTAAGGTTGTCTCGGTCATTAGTCACCATTATCGCCCGCTGATCCGGCGGCCCCGCAAAGGCCGCCG
>Ga0335077_10004093_pt1 | contig 17761 bp, 13 predicted proteins | sample Lox_Sample_31_FD_207151 | JGI IMG/M metagenome (GOLD analysis project Ga0335077, IMG submission 207151) | Soil microbial communities from Loxahatchee National Wildlife Refuge, Florida, United States - Lox_Sample_3.1 | ecosystem: Environmental > Terrestrial > Soil > Wetlands | place: USA... | reverse complement strand
CGGTGCCGGCTGAAATGACGGCGAAAATACCGAGAACCCACCATTTACGGTGCAGGATAATACGCAGATAGTGCTCGGGAGAGAGAGAAACCCCGCCAGGTTTCAGTGCTGCCGCCGTTCTGGGGCGACTGCTCCCCGCAGTTGATCCGGAATTCACCATTCAATTTGAGAACCTCGTGCAACCCATTGACCATTTGAGAATTGCCTTAATTCTGTATGGCTTAGCGTGAGACGGGAGCCCGCTGAACACTCCGGTCCCAAATCTTTTCCCTGCTTCTTCAGGTTTTGGAACACCAGCTCCTTATACGCTGAAAATAGGGTAGATGCCTTAATGCTGCGGTACAGGCATCGAATCCCGCTTATAGATCTCCTCCAGTCGCGCCTGAGCCGTGGCGACAGCCGGATCATTGGCGGGGTTGTTGCGAGTCTCCAGGAGGTACTCTCCCACCGCCCCCTGAACGTCCCCTTTGGCATACAGGACGTTGCCGAGATAGTAGTGATAAAGCGTCTCTCCTTCCGACAGCAGTTGACGTTGCAGCCGGAGCCCCAGACGGATCTCCGCTTCGGCTTCGGTCAGCCGGTTCTGCTTCAAACGAACCATGCCAAGCAACAGATGAGCCCGCGGTTCCGATCCTTTCAAGGCAATCGCCCTGGTGATGGATTCTTCCGCCAGCAGAAGATTGTCCATTTCTGAATAGCAGAAACCCAGGCTCAGCAGCGTCTGGACGTTCTTTGGATCTACTCCGATGCCGTCGACGAGCCAGGGCACGGCCTCCGCGACTCGCCCTTGCCGGATGAAGGAATTCCCCAGCAGTTGCAGCGCGATCGGATGATCCGGAGAAAGCGCCACACCGTGATGGGCAAGCTCGTAATCGTTGCGGAAGTATCGCATTTCCCGCTCCGTCACGTAGATGTACCCGCCAGCGATCAAAACCAACACGGCCGCGACAGTCCTGGTGTGGTGCAGGTCCTTCAGTCGTGAAAGCAGCATCGCCAGAATGAGGCAGTAGGCCGCGGACGGCAAATATAAATAGCGATCATGCACGTTCTCCAGATTGTTCCAGAGAGTGACATTCAGCATGGGAACCAGCAGAGTGATACACCACAAGGACAGGAACGCAAATACGCGCGAGCGCCGGCTCCCGTAATACAGGGCTCCCGCCCCGGCAGCTACGGCCATCAGCGGCAGAACGAAGTTTTGCCATCCCGGGTGAAACACAAGCAGAGGCTTATAGAAGACACTCAAGTGCACTGGAAACAGCACGTGCCCGATATAGAATGCGATCGCTTCCGGCCAGGCGAGCAGAACGGCACGATAGCCCGCCATGTTCTGCTCGGGAACCGCGCTCTTCAAAACCAGCGCGCGTACAACCAGGTACGCTGCCGAGACGGGTACATAGGGGAGCATGGCGCGGACCGCAGACCGAAGCCTGTCCTTCCACGAAGGGCTGGCCCGGTAAAACGCCCATTCATAGCTGAAGATGAGGCCCGGCAGGACCAGCGCCGATTCCTTTGTCAGAGCCGCAAGAAAGGCCAGGACCAGCGATCCGGCCAAGCTGCCCGTCATGCCCCGCTTACCGGAGTCGCGGTGCCTCAGGTAGCAGAGCAGCGACCCGAAGAGAAGAACCGCCAGCAGCGATTCCGTTGCACCTGAAATCCACGCCACAGCCTCGACGTGCGCGGGATGCAACCCGAACAGCAGCGTGGCGATCACCGCAGTCCACTGGTTCTCCGTCAGACGCCGGGCAAACACATAGAACAGACCGCACGCGGCCAGGTGCAACCCGACCGTCGTCAGGTGCCAGAAGAGTGGATGCAGGCCGAAAAGCGCATAATTCGCCGCCAGCCACAGCATGAACACCGGCCGGTAATACAGCGCCAGATCGCCGGTGTGGGCCCAGACATGTGAGGTGAAATTACTCCAGACCAACTTCCAAGATTGGACGCGAGGATTGTAGACGATTTGCCCGTAATCGTCGTAGGCGAACTCGAAGACGGCGCTTTGTAGATAGGCGGCAGCGGTGAGCAGCAGGGCTGCGGCGATTGCAAACCAATGGACCGGGGTCCGGGGCCGGATTTGCACAAAAAAGCCCTTTGGCGACCGTAGCATCATAGCCACCAAAGGGCCTTTCGATCCTTATCCGACCGAATCCTCGTTACAAGAAGAGGGGTACAATCCTTTCAGGCTTTGGCGCGGCGCCGCACGACGCGGGTAACGCCAACCAGGAGTGACCCAAGCAGCAGGATGGAAGTCGGTTCCGGAACTGTCTGGGTATTGTTGATGTCGGTGCTGTTGACCGTGTAGGGGCTACCCGTGGTGCTGTGGCCCTGGAACGTTGCCGACATGAGCGCGAAAGTCGTGCTGAGCGGAATGCCCAGCGCGCTGAGCAAGCTGGCCGCTTTCTGATCCGGCTCATGGAAAGACATGGTCAGGTTCGTGGCAGTGAGAGTCGTAAACTGGAGGTTTGAAACTCCACCGAGTCCCGTCACCAAATTCGTACTGGTCACCAGCGTTCCCGCTCCGCCGTTGCAGGTCGTATTGCCCGACATGCAAACGCCGCCGGCGATCGTGAAAAGACCAGTGGAAGTGTCGAAGGTGACAATTGCCGAACCGTTGCTAAACCCGATGCCGCTCGCCCCGGCTCCGTAAACATCATAGACTCCATCGGCTGCGCCGGCGCCGGACACAGTCATGGAGTTAACCAGGATGCCGGTCCCGGTTGCGTTGCCGCCGGTAACGGTAATTGTGCCGTGATCGCCAGGCGTGCCTCCGAAGTCAATCGTGATGACTGCCGAAGCAGGTCCCACCATCACAATCAGTGCCAGAAACCCTGCCAGCAGAAGTGCTCTTTTCATCTATGTTCTCCTCCTCTTGTAGGTTTTCATTGCTCTAACCCACGCCCTGTTGAGCAATTCGGACTCCAAAGTATTTGTGTTATATAACTTTTTGATAATACACGGTTTAACCTAACTGTAAGAACATCGGTCAACCCTAACCAGAACCAGCTTTTAAGACTACCGGCGACGCTTTGGGATTTTGGGCTAACCGGTTCCCTCAAGGCTTCTTTTGGGAAGTGGCTTCCTGCGCGGCTTGACGGGCGAGTTGGGCTTCCGGAAGGTTCGGATTTTTGCGTTCCGCCGCCGTCAGCGCCGCCTGTCCCCTGGCCGCATCCCCGGTCCGGAAGTACGCCGCGGCCAGATGGTATTGCAGGCGCGGATCGCTGCTTTTGGCTACGGCTGAACGAAGATGCATGACCGCATTGTCGTACAGCCCCTTCCTGTACATTACCCAGCCCAGGGTGTCTTCGAATTCGGGCTTGTTCGGCGCCAACTCCACTGCCTTGGCGGCGTAGGGCAGCGCCTCTTCCGCCTTGCCGCTCTCCGCAAGCAGGAAGGCGAGATTATTTAATGCGGTCGCGTTCTCGGGCTCGCGATCCACAACTTTGCGAAAATCCCCGATCGCGGCAGCCTGGTTCCCCTGGGAAACTTCCAGCATTCCCAGCCACTGGCGCGCCTGCGGGTTTTCGCCCTGGGCGGCGAGGATGGAATTGAGCTCCTGCTTGGCATCGGTCCAATTCGCCTGCAACAGGTTGATTTGCGCAAGAGAAAGGTCCATGGGAGCGGCCTCCGAGTTCAGGGCCTTGGCATTGGAAAGTACCTGCCGCGCGCCCGTCAGGTCGCCGGTTTCCCTCAAGAGCTGGCCCAGGAAAAACTGGACTTGTGCGGACTTCGGATGTTGGGCCGCGTACTCCCGCACATCCTTTACTGCTGCCGGCATCTGATTCTGCACGGCATACGTGCGAACCAGGAGCCGCAGCGCCCTCATATCATCCGGGCTCTTGGCCAGAACCTCATGCGCGGCCTGCCGCGCTTCCGCGTAACGTTTGTCCTCGGTCTTCAAGATACCGTCTTGAAGAAGCAGGTCTGGCGTCCGGACTCGGCCCAGGCCGCGCTCGATCTCCTTGCGCGCTTCAGCCTGTTGCTGGCCGCCGCTGAGAAGTAACGCCCAGCAGCGTTGTTCCAGAACGGGAATCGAATCCCTTTGGCTTTCCGGCGCTCCATTCAGGAGGCTCAGTGCGGCACCGGGTTCTTTGCCCTCGATCAGGATCTTTGCGAATTCGAGCCGCACCGGCAGCAGAAACGGATTGAGCCGCAATACTTCATTCAGTTGCTGCCGCTGCATCTGAGCTCTACCGGTAACCTGGTACAGCTTAGAAAGGATGTAGTGAACCGCCGGAGAATTGGGCTCCACGTGCAGCACCTGGTTCAGGTTTGCCTCCGCATCCGAGTATTTCTTGGCCGCGATCAGGAGCTCGCCGCGCTGCAGCAGGGCATCCAGGTCTTTACTGTTCTTCTTCAGCGCCTCATCCAGGACCTTTTCGGCCTCCGGTATGCGGTTTGACGCCCGGTAAGCCGCCACCAGGCGCGTCCGCGCCGCGCGGTCCTCGGGATCCTGCCGGGCAAGCCGGTCAAACTCTCGAATTGCCTCTTCTATTCTCCCCTGCTGAAACAAAAAAATTCCGTAGTCGGGATTGAGTGTCTTGTCGGGGAATCCGGCCAGGCGTTTGTAATATTGCTCGGCTTCCTGCTTTCGTCCGAGCTGATCCTGCAACGTCGCCAGGTTCAGCAAGGCCGGCTTGTGATCGGGCGTAATGGCCAGCGCTTTTTGAAATTCCTGCTCTGCGTCGGCGTTCCGGTTCCGCGCAACGTAAAACCGGCCCAAAAGGACCCGGGCGTCTGCCGATTTCGGGTTGGCTTCGCAAGCGTTTTTGAGAACCTGTTCCGCCGCCTTAAAGTCCTGCTGCTGCAGCTTGGCTTCGGCCAGGGTTACGGTCACCATCAGGTCCGTCGGCGCCGTCATCAAGGCTCGCTCCAGATGGTGCGTAGCTTCTTCCGGATCCCCCAGCTTCAATTCCGTAAGAGCCAGCGCATGTAGCGCATCGGTGCTTTCGGGCGTTTCCTGCAATAAGCCCTGGAGACGCTGCTGCGCATCTTTCAGCACTTCCGCATCGTCGGCCCCGGTCTCCAATTGCGCCAGGAGCAGCCGCGCCGCCGTATGCTTGGGATCCAGCTCGATCGTCTGCCGAAGAGCCACGATGCCTTTCCTGAGATCTCCGCCGGCCAGATAGGCGCGCGCCAGTTGATAGCGAGCCTCGGCGTTTTTCGGCGCAGCCTGGACAGCATTCAGAAACTCCAGAGTGGCGCGATTGGCATCCTTCTTCTCCATCAGCTTCTTGCCGGACTCTATATACCGGGAGCTCCTGGCTTCCGGCGAACGGCTGCAACCAGCCAACAATAGAACCGGAAGAATTACCGCACAGGCTTGGACTCGCATTCGTGTCATACAGCAAACCCTCTCTTCGGAAACACCGACTATCGACTCCCGCGGCCGGTTGCCACAATCCGGACCGTGTCCAAAATAATCGCGCAATCAAAGAAAATTGACATGTTTTTCAAGTAGAAAAGATCGTATTCCAGTTTCCGCGCCGCGTCCTGGAGATTACTGCCGTATTGATATTGCACCTGTGCCCACCCCGTGATACCGGGTCTTACGCTATGCCGTTCATCGTAGTAGGAAATCTGTTTTCTCAATTCTTCGACAAACTCGGGGCGTTCGGGCCTCGGCCCTACAAGGCTCATCTCGCCTCTGATCACGTTGATAAATTGCGGCAGCTCATCGAATCGATATTTGCGCAGGAACCGCCCGATCCTGGTTACGCGTGCATCGTTGGTCGTTGCCCATTGAGCTCCGGTGCCTTCTTCCGCATCCACGCGCATCGAGCGGAATTTCAAAAGCTCGAAGCACTTTCCCCGCAAGCCGACGCGCTTCTGGCGAAAGATCACCGGACCGCTGGAATCCATACGGATCGCTATCGCTACCAGAAGCATGACCGGCAACGAAAGCACGAGCCCGATCACTCCCGACGCCAGATCGATCGAGCGTTTGAGTATCAGGGTTACGGTCGACCGGTGGAACCCCTCGGTAAATACAAACCAGCTCGGCTTCACCGTCTCCAGCCATACCCGCCCGCTCAGAGCGGATATGGTCGTATGGGCATCCTCTACGCGAATCCCCTGCACCCGTAACCGCACCAGTTCACGAGTCGGCAGAGCGTTTCGCCGGTCCTCGAGTGCCACGATGATCCGCGTTGCCTGAGTCCCGGCGACCAGGGCCTCCAGATCCTCTCCGGCGGCCGAGACCGGCAGGCCGAAAAGCATTCTGCCCTCGGCGGTGTGAGTCGTATCGTAAAAACCGGCCAGGCGGACGTTCAGATCGCTTCTCTTCAAAAGCTGCGACGCCACACTGACCGCCAGGTCGCCGGCTCCAATGATGATCACTGCTTCCTTCGGTGCGGCTGCCTGCCAGATCCGGTCCAGCGCAACCCGGCTGAAGGTCACGAATGCCGGCACCAGCGCGAGGCTGATAAAGAAAATGCCGCGTCCGAGCAGAAGACTCGGGAAGATGAAATAGACGGTACCCAGCAGCAGGCATCCCGATCCGAGCGACTGTCCAATGGCGATCAACTGTTCATTGCGGCCCCGAACGGCGCTCGGCCGATACAGGTCGCAGTAATAAAAACACATTTGCAGCGTCACCACAAAGACCACGGCCTGCCAGACGAAGTCCGGGAACGCGATGTACGCCTCGAAACCCGAGGCGCTCCCCCAAAACCGGATCCTGACCGCGCACAAAAGTGCCAGCGTGATGAGAGCACCTTCCAGAAGCATCTGCACGATGCCCTTGGGAGACACGTATTGGCTGAATACCCGAATCATGCGTAGCTACCGAATTACCGGCGCCGGCGTCCAGCTCGCGGTCAGGCGGATACTTTGTGCCGAGAGGTTGGTTGCAGAACCCAGATATGTGCCTGAGTTGCTGGAATAGACGTATTGCAATGACACCTGGACATTGGAACTCAGCGCTTCGCCTATGCCGCCGGATGCGACCCATCCGGTAAGAGCTACGTATCCGGTATTACTGACTCGTTGCTGGTCGATATTCGCGAACACGCTCCATCGCGCGCCCGGCCGATGCCAGCTCCACCCTCCCATAATTGTGGAATTGGTTCCTATGGCGAACCCGAAAGGATCAGCCCCAGACCTTTCATAAGTGGCAACAAACGAGTGCTGATAGGTCCGGTATCCCAGTGAGCCGCCGAATGCCACCTGCTTCGTCTGGGGAGTGCCGTACAGTTGCAGCGTCATGTGAGTGATCGAGGCGCCTACGTGGCCGGTTACAAACCACCGCTGACTCATCTTGCGGCCGATGGAAACACTGGCGTTCGTAGTAAATGCGCCCTGATAGCGGTTCATCGTCCGGCTCTCTTCCAGATCCGCTCCCAGCTGCGTGCGGGGAGAGAACATATACGAAAAGCCCACGCCCGCGTTCAGACCGATGCTGTGCGGCATGGCATAGTTGTGTTCCGGTACCTGGTCATTGCCGCCGACCCGGTTCTGGCCGGCTCCCGTGACACCCGACACGTGGAAGTTCAGCCGCGAAGAATGCGCATATGTCAGCGATGCCTGGCCGGAATAGGTGAGAATCCGCGAACCCACCAGCAGGGTCCGCGCGGGAGAGTCCAGTACCGGCGCGCCGGTCAACATCGATGCGACTTGATTGCTGCTGAACTGGCCGAGGGAAAAGGCGGCGGCCAAATCGTCCATGGTGGCGGGGACCTGCGAAATCAAGGCCACGTTCGATGGCTGATAAAGGTATTGCAGGATCGTGCTGTAGTTCCCGTTGGCTGAGAGGGTCAGCGTCCACTTCGGAGTCAACACGTGGCTCATCGAAAAAGACAGGGAATGGTTGAATGCATTAGATTCCGAGTTCTGCACCAACCCGCCGAAGTTGAGAGAATAAGTAAGCCCGAGGTCGGTGTGCTGGCCATGATGCTGCCAGCCGGCACTCGTGCTGGCGCCATAATTGACATCCGGTCCCAAACCTGTGTATAGGGGCGCCGCCTGAGTATATGCGCCCGGATACGCTGAGGTTGCATATCCGGCGTACACCGAAACCCCGTACAGGCGGACTCCGCCAACCGACATGCTCCTGAAACTCGCCTGATCAAACAGGGACTGCCCGAGACCGGCCGGAATCATAATGCCCGCCGTGATCGCACATCTGAATATCCCGCGCATGCTACTCTCCGTTTCGCCTCATCCTTGCGCCACGCTGCGGCGCAATCCGTTCTCGCCGCGAATATTGCAGTTCTTCATCTTGTACATGAGCGAGCGGTAGCTGATGTTCAGCGCCTCCGCGGTCCGGCGGCGGTTCCAGCGATGCTGCTCGAGCACCTGTAGAATAATTTCCGTTTCTACCCGCTTTGACTCCTGTTTCACCCGCTCCTTCAAAGTTGTGAGGACCGGTTTCGCGGACGTCGCATGGCGGCGTTTTTCCATCTCCGCTTGCAGCACCGCCGAATCGGGCGCGAGCAGATATTGCCTGACCACATTCTGCAGTTCCCGCAGATTGCCCGGCCAGGAATAACTCATCAAGGCCTCCATGCTCCGTGAGGCGGGCATCGGCTCCGGCGCCCCATCACCGGCGATCTCAGCGTGCATCAACCGGAATAAAGCGGGAATATCCGCGCGCCGGTCCCTGAGAGGGGGCAGACTGATTCGGTAAACCGAGATGCGGTAGAGCAGCTCCGGTAAAAAACGGCCCTCCGCAGCCAGGTGCTCAAGGGAGCGCGAGGTCGTGGAAATCAGAAACGGATACCCGCCCCGGATTTCATCCAGTTGTGGAAGAATCTGTTCCTGTGCCGGCAGCCCCAGCCGGTCGACGCGTTTCAGCAATAACGTGTCTTCGCTTGCCGCGCGGATTGCATCGGCCGGTGAGGAATCGCATAAGATTCTTACCAATTGTCCGCCGGTTGGCCGGCGTTCATACAAATACCGGGCTAAACGCTCCTTCCCGGTGCCGGTCTCTCCTTCAATCAGGATCGGGACGTGGGATCGCGCGATGAGTTCCGCCCTGGATTCAACTTCCCTCATTCTTTCCGTGTCGCCGAAAAAATAGTCCATGGTCGCGAAATCACCCGTTTAACGCACTTTTGGTTCCACACTACACTCCCGGGAGCGCGCTCAAATTTCAGGCCGGATCGCTGCTTGTGACACAATCTTTTGCACAAAAGGTGAAGAATTGGCGTTGATGACGCTAGCGTCGCCGGACTAGCATACTTCCGCCCCTGAAACGGTCGAATCCCGCCTGACAGATACCGCGGACTGGAAGGAAAAATGCTATCTTTCCTGCTTGTCCATGGCTACTGGTTTTGCCACCAAGCTAGGGGAAGACTGCAAGTCGGCGCTCGCCCGGCCCTCCGCCTACCCGGTTTTGCTGAAGATTGCAGTTATCGCCGCCTTGATGTGGGTCTTGTTTGCGGCCGCCCTGATTGACATGGCCCACGATTGGTGGAACGAACCCGCGTTGTCCCAAGGTATGCTTCTTCCGCCCCTGGCGCTCTACATCGCCTGGCTGCATCGGCGCCAGACAGCCGGCTATCCGGCAATCCCGGATAACCACGGGCTCTTCCTGACCGCGTTCGCATGCCTGACCTTTCTTCTCGGCAAACTTGCATCGGAATTCTTCCTGATGCGTTTCTCTTTCGTAATCCTGTTGGCCGGTCTGATCTGGACGTTTTGGGGGCTCTCGCGGCTGCGCACGCTCACTTTCCCCATCCTGCTGCTTGCAACCATGGTCCCCCTGCCGGCCATGCTCTATAACTCTCTGGCCGCGCCGCTCCAGCTATTGGCTTCCGACCTCGCTACGCGCATTGCGCAAGCTTTGGGGGTCTCAGTATTTCGCGACGGCAATGTGATTCAATTGGCCGGAACTTCGCTGGGTGTAGCGGAAGCCTGCAGCGGCCTGAATTCCCTTTCCGCGCTCATCGTTGGCAGTGTCCTGCTCGGATTTCTGATGTGTACCCGGCCGCTGGTACGTTTGACCTTGTTTCTGCTGGCCATCCCGCTGGCCATTACCGTCAACATCCTGCGGGTTGCGGGAACCGCCATCATCGCCGACTACAACCAGGAATTCGCCGAGGGCTTCTACCACTCCTTTTCCGGCTGGCTGATCTTCGTCGCGGGTTTTGGAATGCTTTATCTTTTTGCGCGCATTCTGCACAGGCTTTTTGATCCTAAGGTGGCTACTGCATGAACCGGTCGATCCTGCCGTTCGCCGCAACCGTCGCGCTTCTGCTCGGCACGACTGTCCTCAGCAGCCTGGCGGCGCGCCGCATTCCAGAACCACTGGCAGTTTCCCTGGATCAGATTGCTCCCCAAATCGACGGATGGACGGCGGCCGCCGACCAGACTCTGCCCGCATATACACTGCACGCCCTCGCCCCATCGGCATACCTGGTCCGAACCTATAAGAAGCCCGATTCGCAACTGGAACTCTTCATCGCGTTTTACGCCCAACAGCGTGCCGGCGAAAGCATGCATTCTCCCAAGCACTGTCTGCCGGGCGCCGGCTGGGAGATCTGGGACCACGACTCCACGGCCATTCCCGTCCGTGGGCAACAGGTTCAGATCAACAAATACTCGATTGAAAACGCCGGCACGCGAATGCTCATGTTTTACTGGTATCAATCCAAAACCCGCATTATTGCCAGCGAGTATCTCGGCAAGGTCATGCTGGCCCGGGACACGATTCTTACCGGCCACACAGCCGGCTCCATCGTCCGTATCATGCTGCCCGATACGCCCGCGGCAAGTGCGGAGGGCGTGAGGTTCGTCGCACGCCTGATCCCCGAAGTGGAGCGCTGCTTTGGGTCTCAAGTCAATCCATAACAATCGCCGTCCGCTCACGCGTTTGGCTGGCTGCCTGTGGATTCTTTCGAGACTCGCCTGCCCGGCTGCCGCGGAAACATTGGATGCGAATCCCTCAAACTATCGAACCCTCCTCCGCAAGCTGAAACCAGGCGATACCCTACGCCTGGCCTCGGGAACCTACTCCCAGCTGCACGTTTTCCGACTGAACGGAACCCCGGACGCCTGGATTGCCATAACGGGGCCACCTTCTGGACCGCCTGCTATCATTGCCGGCGAACCCGGCTCCAATACCGTCGAGATCATCAACAGCAGTTATGTCGCGTTGGAGAATCTCCGCATCGACAGCCGCGGCATACCCAGCGCGTTTGGCATCAGCGCAGCCGGCCATGAAGAGAACCTTACCCATCACATCCGAATCGAAGGCAACACCCTGGTGGGCCAGAACAACGGCCAGCAGACCGACGGCATCTCCACCAAGACGCCCACTTGGGGCTGGATCATTCGCTATAACCGGATCATCGGCGCGGGCACCGGTCTCTACCTTGGAGAGTCGGATGGATCGCAGCCGTTCGTCGCCGGCCTCATCGAGCACAACCTGATTCAGGACACCATCGGCTACAACATGCAAATCAAGGATCTGGTTGATATTCCCGCAATCCCGGGTATGCCCACCGGGCCCACCACAACCATCATCCGCAATAACGTTTTCATCAAGAACGATCAACCCAGCATTTACGATCGCCCCAACCTCCTGGTCGGATCGTTTCCCACGGCCGGCGCAGGCTCGCTGAACATGTACGAGATCTACGGCAACTACTTCTTCCACAATCACCGCGAAGCGCTTTTTCAAGGCTCGGGCCGGATCTCGCTTCACGACAACGTATTTGTCGATGGACCTTATCAATATCCGGCCGTGGTCTTGCGCAAGCAGAATTATCCTCTGCAGATCGCCTACGTTTACAACAACACCGTCTACACCTCCGGGCGGGGCATCTATTTCGGTACGCGCGCAACAATCGACGATGCCGTGGTGGGCAACCTGGTCTTTGGACTGACGCCGATCTCCGGGATGATCATGCGACAGTTGAACAACGTGACCGATTCCCTGGAAAATGCCGCGAAATATGTGAATGCTCCATCCTTCAAGGTGGACGCCATGGATCTCCACCCGCTCCCCGGCAAATGCCAGGGTGTGCCCTTGGATTTGAGCCTGTTCCAGACAGATACCGACTATACTCTCGATTTCGGCGGAACCCCGAAAACCGGGGCAGCGGGTGCCGTGGTCTTCCGCGGCGCATATGCCGGCGGCGAAACCAATGACGAGTGGAAGCTGCAAGCCGGTATCAAGGCTCCACACCCGCCGGCGCCGAACGCCGCTCCAGTCGTCGTGTGGGTAAACCCGCCGGCTGGACAGAGGGGAGAGCGATTGCGGATTACCATCAATGGCGCCAACTTCAAGCCGGGAATCGCCGTCTCCATGGGCGGGTCCGGAATGCAACTCAATGCCCTCACCGTGGAGAGCACTACCCAGATCACCGCGACGCTCGTGATTGCCGCCAACGCCGAGCCGGGCTTTCGCAACCTGACAGTCGGCGAGAGTAATCCGGCAAAGTTTCGCGTGAAGTGACCTGCCTATAGCTGGGCCAGTGCCGCCCGTGCCAAAGAAGCCTCGGGAAAAACCGGGGTCCAGCCGGAGCGCCTTGCACAGAGCGACGCGTGCCTCCGGCAAGTTTCCCAGCTTCCATTCCGCCATTCCTAACTGAAAGTGGAACGTGGGGTTCCCATGGTCTTTATCTGCTTCACCCGCAATCCGGACATCGGATTGCATTGACAGGGGCACCATGCCGCAACCATCCCGGCGTCTGCAACTTGCCGGCGCTGCCCTCCTAGTCATTCTGGGGAGCGGCCTTCAGGCTCAGGACCCGCCTCCTGCTTCAACCGCCGCCGATTTCCTTTTTCAAACCGGGGCTTCCGCCCTCGCCGCGGGAAAATACCACGAAGCGGAAATCAACTTCCGCCGGCTCATCGAACTGGCGCCGGCGGATTCACGGGGAACTCTCGGCCTCGCCCAAGTCTACCTGGCACAGAAGAAGCCGGACGAAGCACTGCGCCTCCTGCAAGCGGCGTCGGAGAAAGCTCCCCGCAACGTGGAACTGCACTTCGCAATCGGAAACCTCGCTCTGCAATCCGCCAAGTACGATCTGGCTATTGCCGAAATCCACCACGTTCTGGACGCGTCCGACCGGAATTCGAGCACCGCGGCCCAGCTCTATTTCCTTCTCGGGGAAGCCCATCGCCGCAAGGGTGACATCGATGCTTCCGTTGCACTTTACCAGCAGGCTCAGAAGCTGCAACCCGGCAGCCTCCCAATCACGAATGCGTTGGCCTTCGTGCTGGACGCGACCGGACAGCGCCAGGGCGCGGAAGCGGAGTACCGGAAGATCGTCGAGGCAGATCCGAAAAATACCCTGGCGATGAACAATCTCGCCTTTTTACTCGCCGATGACGGCACGGATCTAGATCTGGCCTTGGCGTACGCACTCCGCGCCCGCCAGCTAGCCCCGAATGAGTACAAGATCGCCGACACTTTGGGTTGGGTCTATCTAAAACTGAAAAACACGGATGAGGCGATCGCCGTGTTCCGCGACGTCGTCGAAAAGGAACCCGCCAGCGCTGTTTACCGCTACCATCTCGCCCTGGCTCTCGGCCAGAAAGGCGCGCGCGCGGAAGCCGCAAAAGAACTCCAGACGGCGTTGAAGAACAACCCGTCAAAAGCCGAAGAGCAGATGATTCGAGAGTTGCTGCAACAAATCGGACAGTAACCGCCCTACTGAATCGTAAACGAAGCCGACCCCACCCGGTTGGTGAGCGTCACCGATGTCGGAATCACGGCATTGACATCGCCCTGTATGGTGAACGGCTGGGTGAACACAAACACCGACCCATACTGGCTGTTGTTCGGATCCTGGAACCAGTTGCCGAACAGCGTGGTCGTATCCACGGTGATCGACGACGCTGCCGCTTGCAGACTGGATCCCGAGGCGGCGTTGAATGCGAACACCGCCTGCGTGACCTCGCGTGCCGTCGAGTAGCCGGTCACCACCACGCTGATTGTACTCCCGCTGCGGTTCACCTGCACACCGCGAATCACTGGCGCCGCGCGCGCGATCACTGCCGAGATGGCAGGCGCCGGGCTCGGCGTAATATCGATACCGCCGGCCTGGAGCCGTAACGAAATGCTGATCGTGCCCGAGACCGTGCCGGTCTGTAGCGCCAGCGTGTTATCGGGTGTCGTGTTGCCGGTGGCAATCGTGAAATTCGCCGTGGTGCCGCCGGATGCGAACTGAATGGTGCGGTCGGCCGGCCCGGTATCCGGAGAGAACGTCAGAATCGCCTGGCCCGTTATCGGCGCGGGGTACGCCGCGCCGAGCGTGATTTGCAGTGTGTACTGTTGCGCCGGCAACGCCGTCGCCGGCAGACCGGAGAACGTGATGCCCGGCGCCGGTGGCAGATTGATGTTGAGCGTGAAGCGGTCCGAAAAGCTCGCCAGCGCACTGTCCGTCACCGTGATAGCGATACCGAACGTGCCCGCCGCGGTCGGCGTGCCTGAAATCTGCCCACTAGTCGAGTTGATGCTGAGCCCGGCGGGGAGACCGCTCGCGGACCAGCGGTAGGGCGTCTGTCCGCCCGTCGCAGAAATCAACTGAAAATAGGCCTGGTTCAACATGCCGTCGGGCAACTGGCGGCTGGTCGTAATGGAAAGCGAAGCCGGATTCACGGTAAGCGGCACGGACCGCGTCGCCGTCACACCCGCTGAATCCGTCACCTGGATTGTGAAGTTGAACGATCCCGCCGTAGTGGGAGTGCCGGAGATGGTCAAGCTATTCGAGTCGAAACTCAGCCCCGCCGGCAGGCTGGAGCCTGGCGCGATCGACCACGTATACGGCGGAATACCGCCATTGGCCGTGACTTGAAGCTTCTGCGAGTAGCTCACGCCGGCGGTAGCCGCGGGCAGCGCCGCACCCACCGTGATGGTCAGAACCGGCGCGTTCACCGTGAGCGAATAGGCCTGCGTAGCCGTCGCGCCCGATTTGTCCGCGACTTGAACCGTGAAGTTCAGCGTGCCCGCAGTCTGCGGAGTCCCCGAGAGATTACCCGAAGCCGGATCGAGCGTCAGATCGCCCGTGCTACCCGAAATAGTCGACCAGGTATACGGCGGCGTCCCTCCGCTCGCGTGGAAGGTCTGCACGTAAGCCACTCCCACCGTGCCGGTGAACAGCGGCGCCTGGGTCGTGATCACCAGCGGCGTGGGATTGATGGTCATTGTCACGGTGCCGCTGGCTGTGGCTCCGCTCGCGTCCGTCACCTGAACCGAAATGCTCGACGTCCCTGCCGTGGTGGGAGTGCCGAATATGGTTCCGTTGCTGGACAGCGACAGACCGGCAGGGATCTGGCCGCTGGCCGCCGACCACTGATAAGGCGGGGTCCCGCCCGTGGCGGACAGGCCTTGGATGTAGCCTTGGCCCACCGTGCCGCTCGGCAGGCTGGTGGTGGTGACCGCGAGTTTGGAGGAGGTGCCGCCACTGACCACGATGGTGAAGATCTTCGAATTGGTGGCCTGCCGGGCATCAGTGACCGTAAGAGTGAAATTGAAGCTGCCGCCGCTAGTCGGGGTTCCGCTGATCACTCCTAGCGGAGCCACGCTCAAACCCGGCGGAAGCTGTCCGCTGGCCGACCAGGTATACGGCGTAGTTCCGCCCGTGGCACTCAACGCCTGGTTATACGCCTGGCCGACGGTCGCCGGGGGAAACGACGTGTTGGTGATGATCGGGGCGGTCTGCGCTCCAATCATGGCGGCAAATACCGCGAGCAATGCGCAGCACTTCCAGAAACGGTGGAATCTCATTGCCCGCTCCTTTGCGCGTCGGCGGGAGGAGCATCGGCGGGCACGAACCAGGTTCGGATATCGGAGTTGGATGCGTCAAATAGCATGAGTGGACGATTCGAAACTTCGGTCAGACGAAAAACCGCGTTGGATCTCAAAGGCTCCAGCGCCGAGGGTTGACACTGGCATGACACGGCCGTAGAGGAGCCGCTTCCGAGATCGATCGAAGTGATCGAGCCGCGCGAGTTGGCGACGTAGGCGTGCGATCCATCGGGCGCGAGTTGGACAGCCACCGGAGCGGAGGTGGCGTCATCGCCTGTGTAGATCTGCCGGATGTCGGCACTCGGGCCCACGTTCCGGATGAGATAGACATCGCCGGATTGCGTGGCCGCCACGGCATCGGTGCTGTTGCGGCGGAACGCGGCGGCGGCGATCGTACCGGGCAGCGGCATGCGACTCGTGCCGCCATCGGCGGCGATCACCCAGACCGGCGCGCTGACGCCGCTCCCGGAGGAGAACAGCATGGTTTGAGCGTCATCGGCGAGCGCGGCAACGGCCGGAGCTCCATCCAGCGCCGGCACAGAGATGCTGCGCACGGCCGGCGAGCCGTCAAGTCCACTGGCCAGTTGCACCCGGGATCCGATCAGCAGCGCCGCCAGACCCGATGGAGCGAACACTATGCGGCTGGGCGCAGGGTCTGCCCCGTTGATTACCTGCGGGGCGGAGCCGAACCGGAGAAGCCGGACCAGGCTATCCTCGCTGGAAACCAGCAGAGCGCGGTCCTGCAACGGAGAGATGGAAGCGGAAGCTAGGGGCGTTCCGGCGTCGAGCGCATCACCCAGAATCGAAGCGCCGGGAATACCGCGAATGGCGCGCACGGTCGAAGAGCGCGCGTCCCAGACATAGCCGAGACCCGGGCTTTCCACCAGCGCCGGCTGAGCTACGGCTACAAACGAAATCGATAAGAAAACAGACGCGAAACAAAGCTGGCCCATACTGTTTAACACCGCCGGGTAACAGCAATTTGCCCGCCGTCACAGTACGTGCACAGAAGAATTCGCGCAATCGTGGCACATTTTTGGGGCGGAGCCAGGCTCTGCTGTGGAAAACAGCTGCCTGACGGGTGAGTTTTGCAAAATATTGAGAATGATTTCTACTGTTTTTCCGCTCCGGCCACGGAGAGCCGGCTCCCGGACGCGGCATAGACCTCGCCGATGCTGGAAAACGAGAATTCACTGAGCAGCCGTTCCAATTTGCCGAGCATTCCGCGAACGCCGAGATACGTCCTGGCCCGGGCAATGAGGCCGCTCGCCAGCCGCGGCTGATCGGGGTCGATCTCCCACGGATGGAAGTAGATGCAGACCGGCTCGCCTTCCTCGCGGTTGACCCGGCGAATGCCTGCGGCAGTGTAACGATAGGGCAGCAGCCGCAAGTAGCCGCCGCCGCCGATCGGCGCCACTCTGCCGTTGGACAACTTCACTGTCGCAACGGGAATCTCCTGGATCGGGCCAGACTGCGTGTCGAGAATGTGCGCATGGCGGTGTGAACCCGGGATCCCGTAGCGGTCATGAGCGATGGGATAAATGCTGGAATCCTGAACAAACCCTTCTTCCACAAGGACTTCCAGCGCCCAAAGCGAATCTTTGGTAATCGAATAGCTGGGCGCCCGGTACACCCGGGGCGTCACCCCGCAGGCATCCTCGATGGCGGCCACCGCCTGCCGCGTATCCCGCCGGAACTCGGCCGGCGAAAGCGAATAGACCAGCCGGTGAAAGTGGCTGTGGCAGCCGATCTCGTGTCCCGCGGACACGATTGCCCGCACCGTCGCCGGGTGCCGTTGCGCGACCCAGCCCAGAACGAAAAATGTGGCTTTGGTTTTGTTGGATTCGAGAAGGTCCAGAATGCGGGCGAGTTCGTCGCCGACCCGGGAAGGAAGAAGTGCCCACTGGCTCCCGTCTACGCTGGCCTGCACTTCGGTTGGATGAAAGTACTCCTCCACGTCGACGGTCAGAGCGTTCAACATGGAGAACCGACCTTACGCCCTGCGCTGCTTGAGGAAGAAGACAGCGATCGAGTACAGCACCGAGAACAACCCAAGCATCG
>Ga0335077_10004092_pt1 | contig 17763 bp, 15 predicted proteins | sample Lox_Sample_31_FD_207151 | JGI IMG/M metagenome (GOLD analysis project Ga0335077, IMG submission 207151) | Soil microbial communities from Loxahatchee National Wildlife Refuge, Florida, United States - Lox_Sample_3.1 | ecosystem: Environmental > Terrestrial > Soil > Wetlands | place: USA... | reverse complement strand
GAGGCCCTGCCCTGCGCGTTGCTGAACGCGGGATCAAGCGCTATGCCGAGCCGGCCGGCGGCCCGCGCCCACTGATGCTTGAGATGCTCGGTGGGCGTCACCACCGTGATCGCGCCGACGTCTCGCCGCGCGAGCAGTTCGGCCGCCACCGTCAGCGCGAGCGCCGTCTTCCCCGCGCCCGGCGTCGCGACCACCAGGAAGTCACGTCCCGCCGCGCGGAAATATGCCTCGTAGGCGGCCCGCTGCCAGTCCCGCAGGACGCCGAGCAGCTCGGGCCTGAGCGAGGAGAACGGAACGCGCGAGTCAGCCGCGGCAGCAGGGGCGGGGAAGGTCACAAGGCCGAGAGCCTACCCGCGGGCGCTGACATCGGCCCGCACCGGAGCGAGTCGTGTCGCGCCGGGACTCCCGGCCGTGCCCTCCCCTCCGCAGGCACGGCCGGTGCGGCGGCGTGCACGCTTCCGCAGACCCGAGCCGCTGCATCCATGATGCGGACGGGCGGTTTCGCGGCGCTGTGCTGGCGATTTCTGCGCCAGCTCAGGCCAGCGGGTGCGGCGGCGCCGGATATGCGGCGACGAAGATCGTGGGCTGCTGCGCGTCGCGCGGCCAGCGATAGGCGCGGCACCGGGCCTCGGCCGGCAGCACGAGTACCTCGCCCGGGTGCAGCACGCGCTCCGGATGCCGCGGGTCGGCGAATTCCACCTTGAGCCGGCCCTGGACCACCATGATGAGATCGACCTCCCGCATGCGGAACCAGCTGTCGTCGATCTGCTCGGCGTGCTTGCTGACCCAGACCAGCTCCAGCCGCCGCCCGGAGAAGACCGTGCCGACGCTGCCGAACGGAGTAGTCCTGATCTCGGTCGCCTCGCCCGTCAGCACGTTGAACACCCGAGGCTCGGCCGCGGCATCGCGATCAGGGGCACGGCCAGGCTGCCCGCCGCCGGGAATGCGCCGGCCCGTCACGGAGGCGGGCCGGATCCGCACCCAGGACGGGCGGTCCAGCGCGGCCGGCCATGGCTCCAGGCCGAGACGATCAAGGTCGGCGGTGTCGCCGCCGCCGTAGACGGCCGATGCCTTGCCGTTGACGACGACGCTCCAGCCGGTCCGGCTGCGCGGGTCGTAGCCGTCTGCCTCGAACACGACGGCGCGCTGGCCGTCGGCGGCAGACAGCTTCGATCCGGGTGCAGAGCGGAACACGATGTCCTGCCCGTGCACCGCGTGGTTCACGGGCAGGATCGTCACCTCGCCGTCGACGTCGAAGCCGATGCGCCCGACCGGCACCGAGGCAAGCAGCCGGAGGCACTCGTCGAGCGTCAGTGTCTCGAGGCCGGAGTGGTCGACCGGATTGCTGCGCATTGTTCCACCTCGCTGTCTGGCTCGCATCGGTGGCTCGCCCCTCCCGGGCGACCTGCTTGCCCTGAATGCTGCCCCGAATCGACGGGCCGCACAGGCAGCCAAGGTCCTCACTGTCAGGGCCGTTCGCCCCTTTGGCGCGGGCATTTCGGCGGGTTAGAAAGGGTCTATGACCTCTGCCGGCGTAGACCGGGCGAGGTCACACCGGGGCATGAGGCTAGGAGGCAGCCATGGCCGAGATCAGTGAGGTCCGGCGCATCGCGGACGCCGTGCTGGCGATGATCAGGGAGGATCAGGCCAGTGGCCAGGTTCCCCGCGGCGTCTCCTCGCTCGATGAGCTTGACGCGTACGTGGACATCGGCGACTACTACCGGCGCGTGCACCTGGCGTGCGAGCCCGACAGCGCGCAGTTGCAGGCCGAGGCCGGCGCCGAGATAGAGCGGCACCTGCGGTCGGGGCACGGCGGTCCGTGGCATGTCTTCTGGAAGCCGCCGCGCACGGCGGTCGTCGACGTCGGCCGGAGGTCCGGCTACGCGAGCCAGGAAGAGGCCGCCGCGGTGGGACGTGAACATGTCCATTTGCATGGTGGAGGTTTTCACCTGCACAGAGCTGATTGATTCCTGAACGAGGTATGTGTCCTCTTAGGCCTATCTATATATCCTTGTATGGTTAAATCAGGAAAGTATGGTTGGTTTCGCCCCCGAAAACTCACCTGACCTGTAAGGGAATTTCCTCCTAAAGGGGGCCTCCGAGCGTACGGTATTTCGTGCAATCTCATTTCGTGAGCAATCTCACGCAGGGAGGGCCGCCCGATGCGGCTGAGTGGTTCGCGCGGCGCGCATGCCCGCAGGGGGGCACGGTCGGCAGGGAGGCTCCGCGTCGCTGCTTCCTGTGCGGCCGTCGTAACGGCGTTAGCCGGCACGTCGGTCGCCGCCGCGCCGAGCGCGTCGGCGAGCTCGACCCAGACGGTCATCGTCACATCGAGCGGCCTCATAAGCCCGGTCTCCGCCGTGCTCGGCGTGCTCGGCACCGTCCTGAACCAGTTCCACATCATCAACGGCGTCGAGGCCACCGTCCCGACCCTGCTCGAGCCGCTGCTGGAATCCCTGCCGGGCATCACCGTGACTCCCGACGTTTCCGTGAACGTGCAGTCCGCGCAGTCCCCGCCGGAATCCACCGGGCCGCACGTCCCGTCCGACGCGTTCCTGCAGCAGACCGGCAGCACGCAGCTTTCCGCGGCCGGCGACACCGGCCAGGGCGTCACCGTCGCGGTGATGGACACGGGCATCGACAATCTCCCTGACTTCACTGGACGGCTCGTCGGCGGCGTCGACCTGTCCGGCGGGAACAACCCCTTCCAGGACGGCTACGGGCACGGCACGTTCGTCGCCGGTCTGATCGCCGGGAACGGCACGTCCTCCGGCGGGCAGTACTCCGGCGAGGCCCCGGGCGCGAACCTGGTGTCGATCAAGGTGGCCGGTACCAGCGGTACGACGGACCTCGCCACCCTGATCTCCGGCCTGCAGTGGGCCGTCGATCACCAGGGCACCTACGGCATCGACGTGCTGAACATCTCCCTCGGCTTCCAGCCGTTCGAGTCCACCGTGCTGAACCCGCTGGACCAGGCGGTCGAGGCAGCGTGGAACTCCGGCATCGCGGTAGTGGCATCGGCCGGGAACGCAGGCCCGTTCGATGGCACGATCCTGTCTCCGGGCGACGACCCGCTGGCGATCACGGCGGGCGCACTCGACGACCTGGCGCAGCCCGCCGTCGGCAACGACGAGATGAACGACTTCAGCAGTGTCGGTCCGACTTCGCAGGACGGGTGGGTGAAGCCCGACCTGGTCACCTCCGGCCGGTCGGTGGTGAGCCTGGCCGCGCCCGGATCCACGATCTACAACCAGAACCCGTCGGCGCGGATCGGCCCGGCGAACTTCGTCGGCTCGGGCACGTCCTTCAGCGCCGCGATCACCAGCGGCGCGGCTGCCCTCGTGCTCGCGGACAACCCTGGCCTCACCCCGGACCAGCTCAAGGCGCGCCTGCTCGCGAACACCAGCCCCGGGCCCGCCGGCAACCCCTTCGTCGACGGCCACGGCGCGCTGAACGCGGACGCGGCCGCCACTTCCGGCGCGATGGACTTCCATCAGTCGGACTTCCTGCTGCTGCCGGTGGTGTCCGGTCTCACCGTCTCGCTGCTGCCGAGCCTGAGTCAGGTCGACACCTGGAACCCGAACCTCTGGTCGGGCTTCACGCCCCCGGCCGGGCCCGGCAACTCAAGCTGGAACGGCTGGTCGTGGAGTGGCTCCGCGTGGAACGGATCGGCGGCCGATGGCTCGGACTGGGTCGGCAGGTACTGGAACAACTCGGGCTGGAACGCGTCCGCCTGGGACGGCTCCGCCTGGGACGGCAGGTACTGGAACAACGGCGCGTGGAACGGCTCTGCCTGGGTCGGCAGGTACTGGAATTGCTCCCAATGGGATTAGCGCCTGAACGCGGGCCGTGCGCGGCGGACGAGCAATGAAGCTCCCGCGCGCCACCCGCGCGGTCGTCGCGGTCGCGGTAGCGGGCGGCGCCCTGACCGTGCTGACGAGCTTCTTACGGCAGCCCGTTCCGCTGCACGTCAGGGCAGACCAGTGGATTATCTGCGCGACCGTGGGGCTGCTCGCGCTGGCGAGCCAGCTGTGGCCCGTCGTGGTGTTCCACGGCGGCGAATCCGAGGCCTTCAACATGGACGAGGGCCTGTTCGTCATCCTCGCGCTGCTCGTCCCGCCGGTGCTGACCGTGGGGATCCTGGGACTTGCCGTCGTAGTCGCTCAGGCGGCCCGGCGGCGACCAGTCGTGAAGTCTGCGTTCAACACCGGCCAGGTCCTCATCGCTTCGGGCCTCGGGCTGGCAGTCAGCCGCGGCCTCGCCGTGCCGTCCAGTCCTTTCAGCGCGGGTGAGATCGCAGCGATCCTGTTAGGCGCAGCGGTCTACATCGGCGCGCAGTCCCTGCTGATGGACGGCCTCATGGCGTCGATGGGCTCGCCGTGGCGCGACTCGATGGACAGCCGGCGGATCCAGCTCTCGCTGGGGGGCACGGGGGCACTGGTTGGCGTCATCCTCGCGCTCGCGATCCAGACGCACGTGTGGGCGGTGGCGCTGGCGGTCCCGGTGGTCATCCTGGAACGCTGGCTGATCAGCGCGCGGTTCGGCGCGCTCTATGACCGGGCCCGGATGGAGGGGCTGTTCGAGGTAACGCTGGAAGCCAACCGGGGGCTCCGCCGTCAGGAAGTGATCGACACCGTTGTCAGGTCCGCTCGGCAGCTAATGCGGAGCCCGCAGGCCGACCTCATCGCGTCGCAGCCCGATGCCGGTCAGCTTGCCGCGCCGATGCTCGTGGCCGGCCAGCCGCAATGGCTCGTCGCCTCGGGCAGGCGACGGGACGAGCCGTTCGATGAAGCCGACCGCGGGCTGCTGCGCGCGCTCGCGGCCGTCGGCACTGCCGCGCTCAGCAACGCCGAGCTGTACCAGCAGGTGCAGGACGAGCGCGAACGGCTGGCGTCGATCACGCTGAACATCGGCGAGGGCGTCTGCGCACTCGACGCACGCGGCAAGCTGATCTTCGTCAATCCGGCCGCGGCCGACATGGTCGAGCTGCCGCAGCTGACGACAGGCGCGGATTACGAGGACCGGTCCGCGCCCGACTTCCTCCTGGGTCCGGCCCGCGAGGCGATGCGGACCGGCCGCACGATCCGCGAGGACGACGCGCGGTTCCGCGCGAAGCGCGGCGGCCACATCCCGGTCGCGTACACGGCATCGGCGGTCATGAGCAACCAGACGCCCGCGGGCGCGGTGATCGCCTTCCGTGACATCACCGAGCGGAAGGCCTTCGAGGACGAGCTGCATCACCACGCCTTCTACGACAGCCTGACCGGGCTGGCGAACCGCAGGCTGCTGGTCGAGCGCCTCGACCAGGCGCTGCGCAGATCAGCGCTGGACCGCAAGGCGCACGCGCTGATCTTCGTCGACGTAGACCGGTTCAAGGCCATCAACGACAGCCTCGGGCACGTCACCGGGGACGAGTGCCTCGTCGCGATCGGCGCGCGGCTGAAGGGCGTCATCCGCGGCCGTGACCTGCTCGCCCGGTTCGGCGGTGACGAGTTCGTGGTCCTGCTGGAGGATGTGGCTGGCGTCGACGAAGCGGTGGTGGCGGCCCGCCGGATCTGCGCCGCGGCCGAGCAGCCGATGATCCTGCCCGACGGTTATGAGATGGTCGCCACCGTGTCGGTCGGGATCGCGCTGACCGATCCCGGCAAGAGCGCCGACGACGTGCTCCGGGACGCCGACGTCGCGATGTACGAGGCGAAGGCGAAGGGCGGCGGCGGAATCTACCGGGTGTTCGACCAGGAGTCGATGGGCACCCGATCCTCGCAGCGGCTGCAGATCGAGGCGGACCTGCGCAAGGGCCTGGAGCGTAACGAGCTCGAGGTCCACTACCAGCCGTTCTACTCGCTCGACGAGCAGCGGATCGTCGGGGCCGAGGCGCTGGTCCGCTGGCGCCATCCTGTGAACGGCCTGATCAGCCCCATGAGCTTCATCCCGATGGCGGAGGAGACGGGCCTGATCATGCCGCTCGGGCGCTTCGTGCTGGAGCAGGCGTGCCAGCAGGTCCGCGCGATCCGGGACCGCCTCGCCGTGGACCTCCCGATCAGCATCAATCTGTCCCCGCGGCAGTTCCAGGAAAGCGGGCTGCTGTCCCAGGTCGCGGCCGCGCTCGACGCGAGCGGCCTGCCGTCGGACTCGCTCATCTTCGAGATCACCGAGACGATGGTGATGGAGGACCTGTCGGGGGCGCGGGAGGTCATGAAGAAGCTGAACCGGCTTGGTGTGCGGCTCGCGATCGACGACTTCGGCACCGGCCATTCGTCGCTGGCCTACCTCAAGCAGTTCCCGGTGCACGAGGTGAAGGTGGACCGGGCGTTCGTCCAGGGCATCGCGGAGAGCGCGGTGGACTCGGCGATCGTGCGCGCGGTCATCGACCTGGCGGGAGCGATCGGCATATCCACGGTGGCCGAGGGCGTCGAGACGATCGATCAGGTGACCGGGCTCAAGATGCTCGGGTGCAGGGTGGCGCAGGGGTTCTACTTTTCCCGGCCGCTGGCCGCCGCGGATTTCGACGCGCTGCTGGCGCGCCACTTCGCCGAGCTGGCGAAGCCGGCGCGCCAGCCCTGAGACTAGTTCCAGTAGCGCGTATCAGGAGCGGAGGCCGGAGTGGCGTTCCAGGCCTTGCCCGCGAGCCGCGCCGGGTGCGCAACATGCGATGGCGCGGCGTTCCACGCGAGGCCCCGAGCGCCTCGCCCGAGGCCACGGCGATTCCCGCTGCGACTAACGCGGCGAAGGTTGTGCGGCTATCTAAGTCCTTTCCCCTGTAACGGACTAATCAGAAGGAACATGACCAGGACACGAATGGCGGCTCAATCCCGGATGCCGAAACTTCCGAGTGCGGGCTCCAGTGCGTCGAAGGCGCGGCTGGCGGCCGCCCCCAGGAAGGCGCAGATGCTCTCGCGTGACTCGCCCGCCAGGCTGCGGCGCACGCCCTCTGCGTAGAGGACTCGGTGCACCGATGCCAGCTGCGCGGCTGCAAGCTGGGCGGTTACATCGTCGGCGCCGGTGTCGGCCGAGATCGCGCTCGCCAGCGCCAGCTCCCGGTGGTGCAGCATCTCCAGCCCGCGGCTGACGAGTGCCGGACTGCCGGTGGTCATCCGGGCGAACTCCGGGCTCGCCAGTCCGAGCGTGACGTCTGCTCTGGCCACGGATTCGGCGTAGTCGCGCCGGATGGCTGCCAGTACGCTCTCGCCGCTGCGGCGGCCGGCCACCACGCCGGCCAGATGACCGATGATCGCGCCGGCGCGATCGAAGACCAGATCTTCCTTTCGCGGGAAGTAGTTCGTCACCGTCATCTTCGCCACGCCCGCGGCGGCGGCCACCTCGGAGATCGTGACCTCGTCGTAGCCGCGGGCGACAAACAGGCCGGTCGCGATGTCCGAGATCGCCTGCCTTGTCTGCTGCTTGCGGCGCTCGCGTAGTCCGGTGACCATGCAACCACGCTAGCGCGAACTTAGGTCAAACACAATATTAGGTTTGACATATATTTAGGTCGAGCCTAGGTTCGAGGTTATGCAGATGACCGAAGAACCCGCCGGCCGCCAGCGCAGTCCCGCCCGCCGGGCCGGTCAGAGCGGCGGCGCGGAGGTCTTGCGGTCGCTGCGGTCGCTGGCCATCGACGTCGGCATCCCGCTCGGCAGCTACTACCTGCTCCGGGCATTCGGCGCCAGCCTCTGGCTGTCCCTGGCCCTGAGCAGCTTCGGCCCGGCAGTCCGGTCGGTAACGAGCATGCTTGGCCAGCGCGCGGTCAACGTCCTGGCCTGCCTCATGCTGGCCGTCAGCGTGGCAGGCATCGGTGTGAGCCTGCTGAGCGGCGACCCGCGGGCGATGATCGCGAAGGAGTCGATAGTCAGCAGCGTCGCAGGGATCGCGATCCTCGTGTCCGTGCTTGCCGGCCGGCCGCTGATGAGCGCCGGCCTGATCCCGTGGCTCACCAGGGGCCGGCCGGACCGGACCGCGGCGTGGCAGCGGCTGGCCGCCGGATCGGCCCGATTCCGCCGCCTGGAGCTGATGTTCAGCACGATCTGGGGCTGTGCGCTGCTGGCCGACTGCGTCGTGCGCCTGGTCGGCGCGTACACGCTGCCCGTCACGACGATGGCCTGGCTGGGCACCGTCCTCACGCTGGGCGCGATCGGGCTGGCGATTCTGGTCGGCGGTGTCGCGGCAGGCCCGATGAACCGGATGATCACCGACGGGGCCAGCCAGGCTGCCTGCGAATGAGCCTGCGCAGGCCCGCGCTGCCGCGCGGGGCAGCGCGGGCAGACCAGCCCGCTCGCAGCCTCGCGGCGGCTATCCGGCGGGCACCTTGTCCAGGAAGCCCAGTACCAGCGCCAGCCGCCCGTCCTCGTCCCGGCGTGCGACGTCGAAGCCGACGACGAGGGCCTCCGCACCGGCGGGTGCGAGCTCCCAGGTGAACCGCGCCTGGTCGTGATGCGCGTCGACCGGCCCGGCCAGCCTGAACCGCAGGCCGGGAAACTGAACCTGCACGGCCGCGATGGTCGCGTCGATCTGCTCGTGCCCGGCGACGTCGGCCAACGGGTCGATGTAGCGCCCGTCGCTCGACCAGATCTCGGCGATGAGGTCACGGCGGCCCGGCCCGTCAGTCTGGTTCCAGGCGGCGATGTACTTGCTGACGAGGTCGTTGAAGTCAGACATCCGAGTCGCTCCTCTTCGATGCTGGCCCGGCCCGTGCGGCCGGCGCCCTGGCCACGAGACTTCCGGCAATGCCGCCGGCGGTCGATTACCCGCCGGGTAATGCCGCATTACCTCCCGGGTAGTCGCCGGGCGTCGGGGCGCATGCCTAGAGTGCTCTGCGTGACGATCGCCGAGCAGATGAGCTACGAGCCAGCGGGAGTCGGCAGGCTGCTGCGCGGCTGGCGGGAGCGGCGCAGGCTCACCCAGCTAGACCTCGCGCTGCGCGCGGAGGTGTCGCCCCGGCACCTGTCGTTCGTCGAGACCGGACGGTCCCGGCCCACGAGCGAGATGATCCTGCGGCTGGCCCGGCACCTCGACGTGCCGCTGCGGGAGCAGAACATGCTGCTGCTCTCCGGCGGATACGCGCCGGCGTACCCGGCGAACGACCTGTCCGATCCGCCGATGTCCGCGGTACACGAGGCCATCGAGCGGGTGCTCGCGGCGCACGAGCCCTTCCCCGCGGTGGTCATCGACGGGCAGTGGGAGATGGTCGCGGCGAACCGGGCAGTGTCGCTGCTGACCGAGGGCTGCGTGCCTGCCCTGCTCGAGCCGCCGGTCAACGTGCTGCGGCTGACGCTACATCCCGGCGGGATGGCGCCGCGCGTTCGCAACCTGCCCGAATGGCGTGCCCATCTGCTCGACCGGCTGGACCGCGACATCACCGCGACCGCGGACGCGGCGCTGCTCACGCTGCGAGCGGAACTGGCGGGCTACCCGTGCCCGGCCGGGGCCCGCACCGACACCAGGTCGATCCTCGTGCCGCTGCGGATACGCGTCCGCGACCGCGACCTGTCGCTGCTGAGCACGACGACCGTGTTCGGAACGCCGCGTGACGTCACGCTGGCAGAACTGGCGATCGAGTCGTTCTACCCCGCGGATACGAGCACGGCAGAGTTCCTCAGGGCCGTCGCATACTAGACACGTGCCGGACGACGAGCCGCGGGCCGAGATCAACGGGCAGCCCGCCGACGACGAGGCCGCGCAGCTGCTGGCCGACGAGGGCTGGGGGCACTTCACGGCCATGCAGGTGCGGGGCGGCCGCACCCGCGGCCTCGGGTTTCACCTGGCCCGGCTCATCACCGCTCACGACGCGGTCTACCAGCGGCCGCTCGACGGCGACCTCGTCCGTGCCCGCATCCGGCACGCACTCGACGGCAGGCCCGACGCGAGCGTGCGGGTGTACGGCTACTGGGCCGGGCTCATCGTGACGGTCCGCTCGCCACAGGACATGCCTGCCCGTCCGCACTCGATGCTGAGCCAGCACTTCCAGCGGCCGCTCGCGCGGTTCAAGCATGTCGGCGGATGGGGCAGGGGCCAGTTCCGTGACCGCGCGCTCGCGGCCGGCTATGACGAGTCCTTGCTGGTAGACGAGGCAGGCCGGATCTCGGAGGGCGGCATCACGAACGTCGGGTTCTGGCGCGATGGCACGGTCGTCTGGCCGGACGGACCGCGGCTGGACGGTGTCACGATGCTCGTGCTGCAGCGGGAGCTAGCTGGCGCCGGAGTGCCGCAGGCGCAGGAGACCGTCCGGCTGCCGGACCTGGCGGGGTACGACGGCATGATCCTGTGCAACTCCCGCGGCTGGGCCCCCGTAGGCAGAGTGGACGATCTCGTGATCCGGGACGACGCGGCGTTCACCGCGATAGTCACTGCCGCGTACGAAGACTGCCCGCAAGACGCGATCTGAGCCGTTCCTAAAACCAGTCCAGCGATATCTCGGCCACCTGTGCGGTCGTCGGGGTGACAACGGTCGTATGCGTCAGCACGCGCACCTTGCCGCCCGGCAGGACGCCGTCGATCTCCTGGTTGACCCAGCCCGGCGCCAGGGTGAAGTACTCGCTCGCGCCCTCGATCAGGGAGGCACCCCAGCAGTTGCTAAACGTGACGGGCGTGAACAGCGGCAGATACCGGGAGACTCCCTCGACCGCCCACTCGGCGGTGCGGCCAGGCGCGACGATGTCCGCGGGTGCGCTGATCCACACGCTGGTGGCCAGGCCGGTCCGGCTGTTGTGCATGTAGGCCGTGCCGGAACCGGGGCCCTCGGCCGTGACGAGGAACGACACCGTATCGCCGGCGGCTACAGAGAAGTTGGGCACCTTGACGGCCGGGGCCTGGTACTCGCCCGTGTACCACTCGGTCCAGGCCCAGTAGTCCACGCTGGTGGAGAACCATCCGGGGCTGACCGTCGCCGCAACGCCGGCCTGCAGGACCTGCTGACCCTCGCCCTCGTAGCCGTCAAGGCCGATCCAGAACCCGACAGTTATGTCCGGCCCGTCGGGGGCGACCGGCAGGACCTCGGGGACCACCCACTCCGCGTAGACCATCGTGGCCGGGTATGCGTAGTCGGTGCCCGGCACGGCCTGGCGGATGACGCCGCCCCAGCCGAGCGGCTCGAAGTCGGTGCGCGGCCGGTGCCGCGCGGTCATGACCGGGTCGGCCTCGACGTCCGCCCGGATGAACCGGGTCGGCCTGGCCATAATCCGGTTCCACTGTCGCAGCAGGGCCGGATGCGCGCCGGGCGGCGGTCGGCGCGGGAGCCCGTGCGCGCGGAGCACGTCGTCGGTGATCTGGTCCGGGCTAAGGCCGGGCGGCAGGGCCTCGAAGCCGCCGGCCTGCCCGAGTGCGTTCGCGGTGGTGTCCACGAGACCTCCTCCGTTGCGGGTCACCGTGACCGTACGGCGGCGGGGGCCGGGCCGGATCCGTACCCGTTACCCGGGTTGGGCTGCGGATTGCCTAGCTTGGCCCGCTGTGCCGCTGTGCCGCCGCGGCGCCCGTGCCGCCGCCGCCCCCTCGATCTGTGCCGTCAGTTCCTTCGATGCCGGTGCGACGTGGCACTCGCCGCGACTGACGCGCACATCGGCGAGTACTGGACCGCCGAAGTGCGCGATCCGGCCCCGGGAACGGTGTCGCTCCGCTCGATCGTGGTAAACAATGCAGGCGACAGCTCCACCCCAGACCATCTACAGCGCTCACGCAATCGGCTTGACGTCCGCAGGCTCGCCCTCCAGCCCGGACCGCATACGGCGGTCCGGGGGGCAGCGCATCCTGACGTCGCAGCTGCTGGCGGCACGGCAAGGGGCACGCGCATGAATCGCGAGGAACGGCGCCAGTTCGTCTACGAGCATCGCACCTGCGTGTTCGGCTACGCGCGCAAGGCAGACGGCCCCGCGATGACCGTCGTCTACTACGTAGTGGAGGGCGACGAGCTGCTGGTGTCCACGATGGCCCGCCGCGCCAAGGCCAGGGCGGTTGACCGGGACGGCCGGGTGAGCATGTGCGTGCTGGACGAGCACTGGCCCGTCAGGTACCTGCAGGTCTACGGCAATGCCGTCGTCGACCGAGATCCTGACCTCGCCGCGGACGTACTGGTCAGGGTCATCGGCCTGATGGCCGGCGAGGAAGTCCCCGCGGAACGCTATCCGCAGATCGCGCAGCTGGCGCGGGACGAGGAACGGGTGGTGATCCGGGTCCGGCCGTACGCGACCTTCGAAACTCCGCCGCGGCACGTGTACAAGATGAGCGACATCGATGACCTGTCGCACTCCATCAGCACGTCGATGCCCTGGTAGGCGCGGCTCTCGCCGCGGGCAGGTGCGCCCTTGCCGGATCCTGCACGCTCAGCCCGCCGCCGCGCGGTGCGCGGCAAGCTGCCGGGCCAGCCGCAGCGGGCCTTGTGCTCTGGCGGGTACTCGGGCAGCACGGCGTAGATCAGCAGCGTGACGTAGAGACCGAAGAACACCAGGCTGGCGCCGGGGTTGCGGCCGGGGCCGGGGTTGCGGCCGGGCCGGGGTTGCGGCCGGCGGCGCGGTTACGGTCGGCGCGCGACGCCGCAGTACAGCCACCGTGAGTCGTCGGTGTCCGCGGCCACCGGGTCTTCCGCGCCCCAGACGCCGACGTAGCTCACCCCGGCGGGGGCGCCCGGGTAGGGCGGCACGAGCTCAAGCCCGGTGAAGAACTGCTCGAACTGTGCCCTGGTGCGGAAGTACAGGCCCTCGGTCGCGCGCGCGTAGACGTCCTGGCCCGTCTCGATCGCGCGCGGCGGCTTGCTGTCCGACGTCAGGTGCGAGAGCACGACATAACTGTCCGGTGCGAGCGCCTGGACATAGCGATCCACGAGCCGCCACGGGTCCGCCTCGTCGGCCACGAAGTACAGCACGCCGGTCAGCAGGAACCCGACCGGCCGGGTCAGGTCGATGAGGCTCGTCAGCACCGGATGCGTCAGCAGCGCGTCTGGGTCACGCAGGTCAGCCATGATCATCTCGACACCCCGGACGCCCTCGAGCAGAGCGCTGCCGTGCGCCAGCACCATCGGATCGTTGTCGACGTAGACGACGCGCGCGTCCGGCACCGACGCCCGGACGAGTTCGTGCGTGTTGCCCTGCGTGGGGAGGCCGGCGCCGATATCGATGTACTGATCAAGGCCCTTCTCGGCGGCCAGCCAGGTTGCCGCCCGCTGATGGAACGCGCGATTCGCCCAGGCGGAGTCGCTTACCTCCGGCACCAGGTCCTTGATCCGCTGCGCTAGCTGGCGGTCTACCTCGAAGTTGTTGCTGCCGCCGAGGAAGTAGTCATACAGCCGGGCCGGCGTCGGCACGTTTGGATCGACTCCGGGCGGGATCTGGTCTGCGGTCATGAGCGGGGTTACCAGCAATCGGTAGGCGCGGGCGCTGTGGCACTAATGGCGCGAATGGATATGGCTCGCAGTCTATAGCCGACGCTGGTCCCGGAATGGCCGCCGCTGGTGCTCGCGGGCACCGTTAGCGTGACGGCATCGCTCGACCCTGGCTCGCGGTGATCCAGAACGCGATCTGCGCGCGGGAGCGCACCCCGAGCTTGCGCCGGATGTTCTCCACGTGCGACTCGGCCGTCCGCGGCGCGATACCCAGCCTGCTGGCGATCGCGTGGTTGGTCAGCCCGTCCGCGACCAGGGTCGCGACCTCAAGCTCTGGCGGCGCAGGTGGGTTACCCAGCCGGAGTCCACCAGCAGCACCGGGACCGTGCCGGCCGTGGTGTAGGCGACCTTGCCGGACGGCGTCGCGCAGTACCTGATGGCCGACAGCATTTCCCAAGGCTGCCGCGGCACCTGACGGTCGTCTACGCGGGCCGCGGACAGTACCGGCACTCTCGCGCCGCCCCGAGGACGGCGTCGGCCAGCAGAGGCCTCGTGCGCCGAGACCGCTGTGTCGCTAGCCTCAGAGGTGAGAAGCCCCGGCGCAGCATGCCGGGGCTTCTCGTACTACCTATGCAGATTCCCTTGCACTACCTAAGACTACCCTGCATTACCCAGGCCTGGCTAGCTGCCTCGGTTAACTACGCGATGGGGTCGGTTTGCGCTGAAAGCGCGGCACCGGACAGGCCTGGTGCTGCTGCAGGGGCACCGATGGCGCATCTGCTGCCCTTCAGCTGCCTCGACGGGCACCAGAGGCCTCGCCGCGGGGCACCGGAGGCCTCGACGCGGGGCACCAGAGGGCAGGTCGGGGCCCTTAGAGGGACAGTGAACCGCCTTCTGGTGCCCTTCCACGTGCACTGAGCAGGGCGATTTCGCGGATGTGGTGCAGGACGATGCCGCGCGCACAAAGCAGGGCGATTCGCGGCTCGGCTGGCTGTACCGGACCGCCCTGAATCGGCGCCCTCCGCCCCGATCCTCGGCCAGCCGGCCGCACCGGGTCGGCCGTACCCGGGCCGACCTCGCCTGACCCCCCTGGCCCGGCCGGCTACACCTGCGGCCCGGCTGGCTACACCTGCGGCCCGGCCGGCTTCGGCGGTTGGCGTGGCTCGGCTCCGCGGCGGGCGTGGCCCGGCCGGCTACACCTGCGGCCCGGCTGGCTACACCTGCGGCCCGGCCGGCTTCGGCGGTTGGCGTGGCTCGGCTCCGCGGCGGCTGCACCTGCCCATGGCCCGTCCGACCCCAAGCCGAAACATGGATTTAGCGCAGATGTCACGTTCAGGTAACGGTTTGGTCCCTACCTCTTGAGCGGCGGCGGTTCCCGGCTCTACTCTCCAGGCAAGCTTCCTGGTAAGCGCTTTCCGCTACCGGGCCACCTTATGCCCCTGCGATATCAAGTAACCGCAGGTAGAGGCCGCAGTATCGGGTAAGCGCTTTCCAGCCATCAGCCGTAGAGTTTCTTTCCGGAGGACGCGTGAACTCGGACCTCGGCACCAGCGCCGGGCGGACCGATGGCGCGCGATCTGGCACGGTTACGGCAGCGGACATCAGCGGCGTGACCGGGCAGCCGCCGACGATCTATGACGTGGCCCGCATCGCCGGCGTCTCCATCGCCTCGGTCTCCCGGGTGCTGAACGGCCAGCGCAATCCGCGTCCGGAGACAAGGGACCGCGTCCTGCGCGCGGTCGCCGAGCTCGGCTTTGTCCCTGACAGTGCTGCCAGGGCGCTCAGCGCGCGGCTCAAAGAGGTCGTCGGCGTCGTGGTCCGCAGGCCCCGGTGGTCTGACAGCAGCATCTTCGCCGACGAGGACGAGAACCTGCAGTTCCCGGACATGATCAACCGAGGCATGGAGATCGTTGCCCAGCAGCACGGTTTCGACCTGCTGATCCGCAGCGTCGACCTGGACGAGGCGGACGCGGGCCGGCGCATCTTCGCACTAGCCCGCAAGAGCGACGGGCTGATCCTGCACGACCGGATCCTGTCACCGGCCGAGCTCGACCGGCTGTCACGGCAGATCCCGGTCGTCACCCTCGCGGGCGAGCCGACTCCCACCACGGCGAACGTGCACGGCGACAACGCCGGCGGGATGCGCGCGCTGGCCCGTCATCTCATCTTCGACCACGGCTACCGGACGCTCGGCTACGTGGCCGGGCACGCCGGGAGCCCGGACAGCCTGACCCGCGGGCAGGCGCTCGCGGAGGAGGCGGCAGCAGCGGGCGTGCGCCTGACGACGGGCGAGGACTGGCGCGGCAGCTATCAGGCGGCCGGCGGATCGCGGGCGATCGAGGCCCTGCTCGCGGCCGGCGTCACGATGCCGCGGGCGATCGTATGCGCGAACGACCAGTCAGCAATCGGCGTGCTGCACGCGCTCGCGCAGCACGGCATCTCGGTGCCGGGCGAGGTCGCGGTCACCGGGTTCGACGACATGCCCGTCGCCCGGCACCTGCGCCCGCAGCTGACCAGCGTCCGCCAGTCGATCCAGGATCTCGGCGCTACGGCGTTCGAGACCCTCTACTCGATGATCGGCCGCGGCGCGGGCCCGGAGGGCAGGCCGCGCGGCCGCGATATAGCGCTGCCGACCCGGCTCGTGCTGCGCGAGAGCTGCGGGTGCGGCGGGCGACCGACGTCTAGGAGCACGGAGGTTGCCGGATAGATGCGCACCCTGGCCCGGCGGCTCGCCTTCTACCTCGTGACCGCGTTCATTGCGGTCAGCCTGGACTTCTTCATCCCCAGGCTGATCCCTGGCAATCCGGTCGACGCTGTCCTGGCGAAGATGCAGGGCGTTACGATCACGAAGGCGACGATCAACGCTCTCGAATTGCAGTTCGGCGTTGGCACCAAGGCCAGCCTGTGGGCCCAGTACACACATTTCTGGGGCAACCTGCTGCACGGTAACCTCGGGGTCTCGGTTAGCAACGGCTTCGCGCCGGTCAGCACTGTCATCCGCGGGGCGCTGCCGTGGACGCTCGGCCTCGTCGGCTTCGCCACCCTGATCAGCTGGCTGCTCGGCACGCTGATCGGCGCGCTCGTCGCCTGGCGGCGCGGCAGCTGGCTCGACAACCTGCTCCCGGTGACGACGTTCTTCCAGGCCGCGCCCTACTTCTTCCTGGCATTCCTAGCCCTGGACCTGTTCTCCACAAAGCTCGGCTGGTTCCCGTCCGGCCAGGGCCACAGCAACCTCGACTTCCCGGCATTTAACTGGACCTACCTCAGCGACGTGCTCGACCATGCCGTGCTGCCCGCGCTCACCATCGTGGTCGCCTCCGCAGCCGGCTGGATCGTCACCATGCGCAATGTGATGCTCACCACCATGGACGAGGACTACGTGCTGATCGCCGCGGCGAAGGGGCTGCCCAAGAGCAGGGTCGTCTGGTACGCGGCCCGCAACGCGATCTTGCCGAGCGTGTCCGGCTTCTCACTGGCGATCGGCTTCATCGTGTCGGGAGCACTGCTCACTGAGATCGTATTCAGTTATCCCGGCCTCGGCCTCCTGCTCGTCGACGCGGTGGGCGACAACGACTACGCGCTGCTGCAGGGCCTGTTCCTGATCATCACGTTCGCGGTGCTTGCGGCCAACCTGATCGCCGACTTCGTGTACGTCTTCCTCGACCCGCGCACCCGGCAGGAGGCCTGAGCCATGGCCGTTGGCATCGGCACCGAAGTGGATCCGGCCGCTCCAGGCGGCGCTGCCCTCTCGCGCGGGGCCACCGGGGCGGTCGGCGGGCGGCGGCGGGCGCTGCGGCTGCCCCGCTCCCCCAAGATCCTGGCGGGCCTGGGCTTGCTGGCATTCTTCGTGCTCCTGTCGGTCATCGGCCCGTTCGTCGCGCCGTACAGCCCGGACCAGATCTTCGCCAACTCCCCAGTTCCGCTCCCGCCGTCGGCCGCGCACTGGCTCGGTACCACGAACCTGCAGCAGGACGTGTTCTCACAGCTCCTGGTCGGCGGGGGCGACATGCTGCTGGTGTCGTTCCTGGCCGGCGTGATCGCCACCGCGCTGTCGGTGGTGGTCGGCGTCACGGCCGGCTACCTGGGCGGCTGGGCGGACGAGCTGCTGTCCATGCTGGCGAACATCTTCCTGGTGATGCCCGCGCTGCCGCTGCTTGTCATCCTGTTCGGCTTCCTCGGCAAGACCGGCAGCAACGACCTGTTCCTCGTCGGCCTGATCATCTCGGTCACGGGCTGGGCCTGGGGAGCCCGCGTGCTGCGCGCGCAGACGCTGTCGATGCGCAACAGGGACTACATCGACTCGGCCCGGATCATCGGCGAGCGGCGGCGGCGGATCATCTTCGCGGAGATCCTGCCGAACCTCACCCCGATCGTCGCGAGCTCGTTCCTGTTCACCGTGCTGTACGCGGTCGGGACGTACACCGCGATGGCCTTCCTCGGGCTGGTAAACCCCGACTGGA
>Ga0335077_10004091_pt1 | contig 17763 bp, 16 predicted proteins | sample Lox_Sample_31_FD_207151 | JGI IMG/M metagenome (GOLD analysis project Ga0335077, IMG submission 207151) | Soil microbial communities from Loxahatchee National Wildlife Refuge, Florida, United States - Lox_Sample_3.1 | ecosystem: Environmental > Terrestrial > Soil > Wetlands | place: USA... | reverse complement strand
CGGGTGGAGAAGAGCGGCGCGCTCGGCGTGGCGGCGCTGGCAGGCGGGGGCGCGGTGAACGTGGTGCCCGACCGCTGCGAGGTCGCGCTCGTGCGCGAGACGCGCGGCGCGGGCGATTCGGTCGAGGCGCCGGTGTTCGCGGCGAAGCCGCTCGTGAGCTTCCTGGCCGCGTGGCGCGAGCTGGAGGCGAAGCTCGCGGCGCCCCGCGACTCGCGCTTCTCGCCCGACCGCCGCGTGGCCAGCCGGGGCCGCGTGGCGCTCGACGGCGAGCACGCGGTGTTCGGGCTCGACGTGCGGCCGATCCCCGGCGCAGACGCGGAGCTCCTGCTCGCGCCGCTCGCGCGCGCCGCCGAGCTGCGCGTGGTGCGCAAGAACCCGGCGCTCGAGACGCCGCGCGACGCGGAGCTGGTGCGCGCGCTCGAGGCCGCGCTGCGCGAGGCCGGCGTCGCGCCACGCGTGGAGACGAAGGCGACGTGCACGGAAGCGGGCGTGCTGGCCGCGGCCGGGCTCGAGGCCGTCGTGCTCGGCCCGGGGACGTCGGTCGGGAACGTGCACAAGCCGAACGAGCACACGAAGGTGTCGCAGCTGCACCAGGCGGTGTCGATCTATCGCGCCGCCATCGCGCGGCTCGCCGGCCCGGGAGGCGCGCCATGTACCTGATGCGTCCCGCACGGCCGAGCGACCTGGACGCGATCCTCGAGCTGGCGCGCTTCCTCGACAGCCCGAACCTGCCGCACGACGCCGAGTTCATCCGCCGCCGGCTCGAGCGCTCCGAGCGCGCGTTCCGCGCGCCGGGGCCGCCCGCCGCTGAGCGCGAGTACCAGCTCGCGCTGGTCGACGAGGCCGAGCGCGTGGTCGGCACGTCGGCCGTGCTCTCGAAGCACGGCACGCCGGGCATGCCGCACCTGTACCTGCGCGTGGGCGAGGAGACGCGCTTCTCGCCGAGCACGGGCGTGCGCGTCACGCACACCACGCTCCAGCTCGGCGCGTCGCACGACGGCCCGACCGAGCTCGGCTCGCTGGTGCTGCATCCCGACGCGCGCGGCAAGCCGGGCGCGCCGGGCAAGCTGCTCTCGTGGGGCCGCTTCGCGTACGTCGCGCGCCACCGCGCGAGCTTCGAGAACCGCATCCTCGCCGAGATGCGCGCCGCGATCGACGCGCACGGGCGCAGCGCGTTCTGGGACGCGTTCGGCAAGCGCTTCACCGGCATGAGCTACACCGAAGCGGATCACCGCAGCGCGACCGACAAGAGCTTCGTGCTCGACCTGTTCCCGGACACGCCGTTCTACGCCTCGCTGCTGGACGCCGACGTGGCGGCGCAGATCGGCCAGGTGCACGAGGAGACCGCGCCCGCGCTGCGGCTGCTCGAGGCGGCCGGGCTGCACTGGATCGACGAGATCGACCCGTTCGACGGCGGGCCTTTCGTCGGCGCGCCGACGTCGCGCGTGCTGCCGATCGAGCACACCGCGCGCGGCATCGTCTGCGAAGCCGCGCCGCCCGAGGGCGCGCCGCTCGCGATCGTGTCGACCGAAGAGGGCGGCGCCTTCCGCGCGGTGATCGCGCCCGCCGAGGCCGCGGGCGCGGAGCTCCGCGTGGCGAAGGAGGCGCGCGAGCGGCTGGGCATCGGCACGGGCGACGAGGCGGCGCTGACGCCGTTGCCGCGCCCGTCGGGCCGGCGAGCGGACCGTGGCTGACGCGCCGCTCTTCGAAGCGCGCGGCGACCTGGTGGACGGCCGCCTGCGCCTGCCGGCGCACGCGGACGGCGAGCTCGTCGCCTGGGATCCGGGAGACACGCGCGAGTCACTCGGCGCGTTCCCTTTCGCGGTCGAGTCGGTCGGCGAAGCGGTCGCAGCGGCGCGCAAGGCCTGGCCCGCCTGGCGCGACGCCGCAGCCGAGCTACGCGCCGCCGCGCTCGTGCGCTTTCGCGACGCGCTGCGCGCCGACGCCGAGCGCTTTGCCTCCGCAATCGCGCTCGAAGTCGGCAAGCCGCTCTGGGAGGCGCGCAGCGAAGTCCAGGCCATGCTCGCGAAGTTCGACATCACGCTCTCGCAGGGCCTCGAGCTCGTGGCGGAGCGCAGCTTCGAGCTGGGTGCGGGGCAGGTCGGCCGCTGGCGCGCGAACGCGCGCGGCGTGTTCGGCGTGATCGGCCCGTTCAACTTCCCCGGCCACCTGATGCACGGCCACGTGGTGCCCGCGCTCGCGACGGGGAACTGCGTGGTGGTGAAGCCGTCCGACAAGACGCCCGCGACGGGGCAGCTGTACGCCGAGCTGCTGCAGCGCGCCGCGTTCCCGGCCGGCGTGGCAAACGTGGTGCAGGGCGACGCGGCGGTGGGCGCCGCGCTCGCCGCGCATCCGGATTCGGACGGCGTGCTCTTCACGGGCTCGTACGCGGCGGGCCGGCGCATCCTCGAGGCGACGCTCGACCAGCCGTGGAAGCTGGTGGCGCTCGAGCTCGGCGGCAAGAACGGCGTGCTCGTCTGCGCCGACGCCGACCTCGACCACGCGGCGTACTCGATCGCGTTCGGCGCGTGCGTCACCGCCGGCCAGCGCTGCAGCTCGACGAGCCGCGTGTTCGCCGAGCGCTCGGTCGCCGACGCGCTGGCGGAGCGCCTGGTGAAGCTGTTCCGCGGCATCGCGGTCGGGCACTCGAGCGATCCCGGCGCGTTCATGGGGCCGGTGATCTCGCGCGCGGCGCGCGACCGACACGCTTCGGTGTTGGCGTGGGCCGCCGAGGACGGCGGCGAGGCGCTGGTGCGCGGCGGCCCGTGCGACGGCCCGCGGCCGGGCCACTGGGTGCGCCCCAGCCTGCACGGGCTGCGCGCACCGCAGCCCGCCAGCCGCTACCAGCGCGAGGAGCACTTCGTCCCCGACGCATTTCTGTGTGCCGTCGATTCGGTCGAGGCCGGACTCGCGGCGATCGACGCCAGCGAGTTCGGGCTCGTCGCCAGCGTTTTCACGCGCTCGCGCGGAACGTTCGAGCGCGCCACGCGCGCGCTCCGCGTCGGCTGCCTGAACTGGAACGCGCCCACGGTCGGCGCCTCGTCGAAGCTTCCGTTCGGCGGCATCAAGCGCAGCGGGAACGACCGCGCTGCGGGCGCGGCGTCGACGCTCTACACCACCTACCCGCAGGCGAGCCTCGAGGTCGCCGAGCCCGGCGCGCCCGCGCGCCATCCGGGCTTCCCGAGCCTCGCGTGACTCAGGTGGTGCTCATGGGCGACCCCGCGCATTTCGCGGTGGTCGGCGGCGCCAACCCGCACACGCGCGACAAGTACGGCCGCAAGAAGTCGGTCGACCGCGCGCTCGCGATCCGCCAGTGGGGCCGGCTGCGCGACCTGCTCGGCGAGCTGGGCGTCGCGGTCGACGTGATTCCGGCCGATCCCGCGCACCCGGGCCTCGTCTATCCCGCCAACGCAGGGTTCCGACACGGGGAAGTGTTCGTGCTGTCGAACCTGGTGCCCACGCGCGCGGGCGAGAAGCCGGCGTACCGCGCCGCCGCGGAGCGGCGCGGGCTGCGCTGCGTGGAGATCGAGGCCCGCTTCGAGGGCGAGGCCGACCTGTTCCCGGCCGGCGACGCATACGTGTTCACGTGGGGCGCGATCCGCCGCCAGCGCTTCGTGCCGCGGCTCGGCTGGCCGCCGTGGAAGCGCGTGTACGGCTTTCGCAGCGAGCCGCGCGCGCTGGGCGAGATCGAGGCGCTGGCGCCGCTCGGCAAGCGCGTGATCCAGGTGCAGCTGTGCGACGAGCGCTACTACCACGGCGACACATGTCTGTGTTCGTTCGGCCCGGGCCGAGAGTTCCTGCTGGCGTACTTCGACGCGCTGCACCCGCGCTCGCTCGAGGAGCTCCGCGAGCGATTCGGCGAGCGGCTCGTGCGGATCGGCGCCGCCGACGCGGCGATCTACGCGGCCAACTCCTTCGCGCTCGAGAGCCGCGGCGAGTCGCTGCTCGTCATGCCGCGCGGCGTGTCGGGCGAGCTTCTCGGTGCCGTGCGCGCCACCGGCACGCGCGTCGTGGACGTCGACGTCTCGGAGTTCCACAAGAAGGGCGGCGGCTCGGTGAAGTGCATGATCGGAGACCTGGGCGAGCGTCCGCAGTAAGCTGCGCGGGTGACTCCGATCGAAGTGCGGCGCTGGGGCTCGGCCGGGCCCGAGGTCGTGCTGCTGCACGGCGGCCCGGGCGCACCCGGCGGCCTCGCGGCGCTGGCGCGCGACCTCGCCGCCGGGTTTCGCGTGCTCGAGCCGCTGCAGCGGCGCGCGGGCGAAGTGCCGCTCACCGTCGCCCGCCACGTCGCCGATCTCGCCGAAGTCGCGCCGCCGCGCGCGCACGTGGTGGGCCACTCGTGGGGCGCGATGCTCGGCCTGTCCTACGCCGCGAGACACCCCGAGCGAGTCACATCGCTCGCGCTCGTCGGCTGTGGCACGTACGACGCGGCGACGCGCGGCGAGTTCCAGCGCGCCGTCGAAGCGCGCACCGACGACGCCATGCGCGCGCGCTACGCCGAGCTGCGGCTCCGCCTCGCCGAAGCGCGCGACCCGGCCGAGCGCGACGCGCTCCTGGCCCGGCGCGGGCGCGTGTCGGCGGCCGTGTACGCCGTCGACTTGCTCGACGAGGACGACGGCGGCCTCGGCGTCGACGAGCGCGGCCACGTCGAGACCTGGGACGACGTGCTGCGGCTGCAGGCCCAGGGCGCGGAGCCGGCCGCGTTCGCGGCGATCCGTGCGCCCGTGCACATGTTCCACGGCGACGACGACCCGCATCCCGGCCCCGCGATCCGCGAGCTGTTGCGCCGCTGGATCCCGCAGCTCGAGTACACGGGCTTCGCGCGCTGCGGCCACGAGCCCTGGCGCGAACGCCACGCGCGCGAGCCGTTCCTGCGCGCGCTCGAGGCGTGGCTGCGCGCGGCGGGAAATCCCGGCGGCTCTCCGGCTATGCTGCGGCGAGGAACGGAGGAACCCCCTTGAGCGAGATCGACGAGCTCTTCAGTCTGCGCGGCAAGGTCGCGCTGGTGACCGGCGGCAGCCGCGGCCTGGGCCGCGAGATGGTGCTCGCCTTCGCGCGCGCGGGCGCCGACGTGGTCGTCGCGAGCCGCAAGCTCGACGCGTGCGAGGCGACCGCGAAGGAAGTCGAGCGCGAGACCGGCCGCCGCGCGCTCGCGATCGCCGCGCACGTGGGGAAGTGGGGCGAGGTCGAGCAGCTCGCCGAGCGCGCGTGGCGCGAGATGGGGAAGATCGACGTGCTGGTGAACAACGCCGGCATGTCGCTGCTCTACGACAAGGTCGCGAACGTGTCCGAGACCATGTGGGACAAGGTCGTCGACTTGAACCTGAAGGGTCCGTTCCGGCTCACCGCGCTGCTCGGCTCGCGCATGGCCGAAGCGGGCGGCGGCTCGATCATCAACGTGTCGAGCGTCGCGGCGACGCGCCCCGCGGCGAACGTGATTCCGTACGCCGCCGCGAAGGCGGGGCTGAACGCGATGACGATCGCGTTCGCGCAGGCGCTCGGGCCGAAGGTCCGCGTGAACTGCATCATGGCGGGACCGTTCCTCACGGACATCTCGAAGGCGTGGGACATGGCGCAGTTCGAGAAGCGCGCGAAGCTGTTCATCCCGCTGCAGCGCGGCGGCGAGCCGCACGAGATCGTGGGCGCGGCCCTGTACCTGGCATCGAACGCGTCGAGCTACACGACGGGCGCGATCCTGCCCGTGCACGGCGGCGAGGGCTGATGCCGGCCGATTCACTCGCGCTGCGAGTCACTCACAAGGCGCCCGAGCCGCGCGACGAGGCGCCGCCGACCGGCCACGTGCAGGTCGAGCGCGGCGACTCGCGCGCCGTGCTGCTCACGCCGACGGACGTCGATCCCGACCGCCTGTACCCGCTCGTCACCGTGCTGCACGGCGCCGGCCGCCAGGACGAGATGCTGGTGAAGGCCGTGCGCGACGAGCCCGACCGGCGCGGTGCGTTCTTCCTGGTGCCGCGCTCGCTCCTGCCCACGTGGGACCTGATCGCGAGCCCGGAGCGCCCCGACCTGGACTTCCTCGAGTTCGCGTACGACCTGATCTACCGCCGCTATCCGATCGACCCCGCGCGCCAGGCGCTGCTCGGCTACTCGGACGGCGCGAGCTACGCGCTGTCGGTCGGGCTGTCGAACCCGGAGACGTTCCGCGCCGTCATGGCGTGGGCGGCCGGCTTCATCGCGCTCGAGCCCAGCTTCGACCCCGACGCGGCGCGCAAGCCCGACGTGCTGCTCGAGTACGGCACGCACGACCCCCTCTTCCCGTTCCAGCACGTCGCGCTGCCCATGCGCGCGAACCTGGAGCGCGCGGGCTACAACGTAGTGTTTCGCGTCGACGAGGGCGGCAAGCACTGGCCTTCGCCCGACTTCCTGCCCGAAGCGCTCGACTGGTTCTTCGCGCTCCGCTAGGCGTCGGGCGGCCGCGAGCGCTTCGCCGGGTCGACCGGGCTCTGGAAGCCGACCAGGTTGCCGTCGGGGTCGATCACTTCGGCGTAGCGAGCGCCCCAGAACGCGTCGTGCGGCGCGAGGTGACCTTCGTGACCCGCCGCCGTGAGCTCGGCGTAGATGCGGTCGGTCTCCGCCCGCGAAGCGACGCTGAACTGCAGACAGTTGGGGCTCGCGCCGCTCGGCTCGACGAAGCGTCGGTCGTAGCCGCGCGTCAGCGCATACGTGCCGAACGCCAGGTCGACGCCGTCGTGCGTGATGCCCACGAAGGCGCCGTTCTCGGCGCCCGCGGGGAACTCGAGCCCGAGCCGCCGGTAGAAGGCGATGGTCTTGCCGAGGTCGCGCACGAAGAAGTGCAGGCCGGTGAGCTTCATGCCCGGGAGTCTACGCGCACGAGGCGGCCGCGCGCGACGACCAGGATCGGGCGCAGAAGCGCGCCGAGGTCCTCGAGCGGGTTGCCGTCGACGACCAGCACGTCGGCGGCGAGGCCGGGGGCGAGGCGGCCGGTGACGCGCTCGAGGCCGAGCGCGAGCGCGGCGTCGGAGGTCGCGGCGCGCAGCGCTTCGACGGGCTCGAGCGAGGCGATCCGCGCGAACACGGCGAGCGCCTCGGGCAGGCGGTGGTGCGCCACGTTGGGGATGCCGGCGTCGGTCGACGCCACGAAGGGCACGTTGGCCCTACGCAGTGCGGTGTAGACCTCGGCCATGCGCGTCGCGAACTTGCCCGGCGTGCCGTCCTCGGCCCAGAAGCGCGCGAAGCCGGTGTTCACGGTCGGCGAGACCCACGCGCCCGCGCGGGCGATCTCGCCGACCACCTCCAGGTCGAGCGCGCCGCCGAAGCCGTCCTCGCTCGCGAAGGAGCAGTGCTCGATCGTGCGCACGCCGGCGCGCGCGGCGCGCAGGATCCCCTCGGTGCCGTGGCAGTGCGCGGCGGTGTGGCGGCCGAGCGCACGCGCTTCGGCGACGATGGCGTCGAGCTCGTCCTGGCCGAACTGCGCCGCCGCGGGAGTGGTGCCCTTGGTCAAGACGCCGCCCGTCGCCATCACCTTGACGCAGTCGGCGCCGTGCTCGACCTGGCGGCGCACGGCGGCGCGGAGCTCGTCGACGCCTTCCGCTTCGCCGCCCCAGTACCAGCAGTGACCCCGCGGCGAAGTGAGTGGCTGGCCCGCGCACAGGAGACGCGGCCCCATGACTTCGCCGCGCGCGATGCGGTCGCGCAGCGCCAGCGCCTTCCACTCGGGGCCGCCGAGGTCGCGCGCGGTCGTGATGCCGGCAAGGACCATCTGCCGCGCGCGCGCAGCGAGCGCTTCGCTGCCGTCCGAGCTGGCGTCCTGCGCGACCTCGCGGCGCTCGGGGTCGAGCGACACGTGCACGTGCGCGTCGCACAGGCCGGGCAGCGCGACTGCGCCGCGCAGGTCGATGCGCTCGCCGTCGACCGGCCCGCTCACCAGCCGCTCGCCCACCGCGTACAGCGTCTCGCGGCCGGGCCGCAGCGCGTCGCTCGCGCCGTCCCAGACTCGAACTTCCGCGAGCGCGAGCGCCATCGCGGTCATCCTATCTCACGCGATACTCTCCCGCGCCGTGTCCGGGGGTCGGGCTCGAACGCAGAGCGCCGCGGCGGCGCTGGCACTGGGGATCGCCGCGTTCGCCGCGGGCGCGTGGCTCGTGTTCGAGGCCGAGCGCGCGCCCGACGTGCCGTTCCTCTCCGCGCGCGCGCCCGCGGAGTGGCTGATCCGCGCCGAGCCGCCGGTGAGCGTGGCCCGGCCCGTGCGCGAGCGGACCGTGGCGTTCCGGCGCAGCTTCGCGCTCGCCGCGACGCCGCACGATGCCCGCCTGCGCGTGCGCTTCTTCCGCGCCGGCAGCGCGGAGCTGAACGGCGCGCCGGTGCCCGCGGCGACCGTGGCGCCGGGCGCCGACTGGAAGGAGCTCCGCGAGGCCGACGTCGCCGCGCTCCTGCGGCCGGGCGACAACGAGCTGGTGTTGCGCGCGAATACGAGCACCGGACCGCCCGCCGTGTGGGCGGTCCTGGAATCGGAAGCCGGTGTGATCGTGGCGAGTGACTCGAGCTGGACGGCGCTCGGCGACGACGGGAGACAGCAGCGCGTGCGCCTCGCCACGAGGCCCATGTCGGACTGGCTGGCCCGCCCGCCGGCCGACGCGCTCGCGCTGCTGCGCGCGACGTGGATCGCGCTCGCCGCGTGTGCGGTCATCGCGGGGCTCGGGCTCGACGCCCTGCGCCGCGTGACGGCGCGGATCGACTTCCGCTCGGCCCCGGCCGCGCCCGTCGCGTTCGCTGCGCTCGCGCTCGGGCTGCTCTGGTGGAACGATCGCAACCTGGACCTCGGCTACGGCTTCGACTCGGGCGCTCACCTCGACTACGTGCGGTACATCCTCGCGAACCACCGCCTGCCGTTCGCCGACGAGGGCTGGTCCATGTACCACCCGCCCCTCTACTACGCGGCCGCGTCGGGCGTCGTCGCGCTGTTCGGCGAGAGCGCGCCGGCGCTGCACGCGCTGAACGCACTGGCGGCGGTGGTGCAGTGCGCGGCCGTGTGGGGCGCGCTCGGTCTCTCGTTCCCGGAGCGGGCGAAGGCGCGGCTCGCGGGGCTCGCGCTCGCACTGTTCCTGCCGATGCAGCTCTACCTGGCGCAGTACGTGACGAACGAGCTGTGGAGCGCTGCCCTGGCGTCGTGCGCGCTGTGGCTCGCTCTGCGCATCGCGGTGCTCGACTTGCGCGGCGCGCGCGTACACGCGGCGCTGGGCGCGCTGCTCGGGCTGGGTCTGCTCGCGAAGTTCTCGGGGCTGGTCCCGGCCGTGGTCGCTCTCGCGGTGCTGGCGGGGCGGCTCGTCGCCCGCAGCGAGCGCGCGCCGCGCGTCTGGCTCGCGACGCTGGGCAGCGCGCTCGCGGCGCTCGTCGCCGTCGCAGGCTGGCACTACGCGCGCGTCTGGTGGCACTTCGGCTCGCCGCTCGTGGGAAACTGGGACGCGCTGGCCGGCCGGCCGTGGTGGCAGGACCCGGGCTACCGCACGGCGGGTGACTATCTCCGCTTCGGCGAGTCACTGACTTACCCGGTCTTCGCCGCGTGCAACGGCTGCCTCGACGGCCTGTACTCGACGGCGTGGGGCGATGGCCTGGTCGGCGGCATGGCGAGCCCCGCGTACGCGCCCCCGTGGCACTGGCAGCTGCTGCGCGCCGGCGTCTGGCTCGCGCTCGTGCCGAGCGCAGCGGTGGCGCTCGGCTTCGCAGCGACGCTCGCGAAGCTCGTGCGCGCGCCCGGGGCGGCAGGCTGGCTGGTCGTCGGCACGGCGCTCGCGACGGGCTTCGCGCTCGTCTCGCTGTCGCTGCGCCTGCCCTTCTACGCCCAGTGCAAGGCGTTCTACGGGCTCGGCGCGCTCGTGCCGCTCGCCGCCTTCGGCGGGCTCGGGCTCGACCTCGCGGCCGCGCGGCTCGGCCGGGCCGCGCCCGCGCTCTGGCTCGCGTTCGGGACCTGGGCGCTCTGCGCGTACGCGACCTACTGGGTAAGCTGAGCGCCTTGTCCGCGCCGCTGCCGCACCCGCCGAGCCCGAAGTCTGCCCGCGTCGCGGCGCAGCTCCCGGCACTGATGCTGGCCGTGGTGAGCTTCGGACTCGCGCACTCCGCGTACTTCCTCATGCCGAAGTTCCTCGAGCTCGAGCTCCACGCGAATGCGTCACAGATCGGTGTCTACATGTCGGCGACGTGGTTCGCGAACGTCGCGCTCGTCGCGCCGGTGGGCGTGTGGGTCGACCGGCGCGGGCGCCTGCCGCTGGCCTTCGCGGGTGCGGCGGTGCTCGCCGCCGCCTGCGCGGGCTACGGCGCCGTGGACCGGCTCGGTCCGGCGCTCCTCGCGCTGCGCGTCGCGCACGGGCTCGGCTTCACCGCGTTCTTCGTCGCCACGTCGACGCTCGCCGCCGACCTCGCGCCTCCCGACCGGCTCGGCCGCGTGCTCGGCTGGTACGGCTCGTGCTTCGTGTTGTCGAACGCGGCGGCGCCGGCAGTCGCCGAGTGGGCGGCGGGGCGCTGGGGCTGGCCCGCCGTGTTCGAGGCGACGACGGCGCTGGCGCTGCTCTCGCTGTTGCTGCTCGCGTTCGTGCGCGACCCGCACCCGACCGCGCCGGCCGGGGCGCCGCCGGCGCCGAGCCTGCGCGACGTGCTGGCGCGCCCGCGCTTCGCGCGCGTGTGCGCGATCTCCGCGCTCGCGGGCGTGACGTTCGGCGCGATGTTCACGTTCCACCAGCCGTTCGCGCTGTCGCTCGGCATCCACCGCGTCTCGGACTTCCTGGTGGCGTACTCGGCCGCCGCGGTCGTGGTGCGCGGCCCGTTCGGCGGCGTGGCCGATCGCGCGGGACGCGTGCGCGTGACGCGCCTCGCGCTCTGCGCGTACGGAATGTCTGCGCTCGCCATGACGGGGCTCCAGTCACTCGGCCTGGTGACGACGGGTGCGCTCTTCGGCGTGGCGCACGGGCTCTTCTATCCCGCGCTCAGCGCGGCGGCGCTCGACGGCGCGGCCGGCGACGTGCGCGGCAAGCTCACGGGGCTCTTCAACGGCGCGTTCAACGCCGGCTTCTCGTTCGGCAGCCTCGCGCTCGGCTACGCAGCGCAGGCGCTCGGCTTCGTGCCCGTGTTCGGGCTCGCTTGTGTATGCTCGCTCGCGGCGCTCGGTCTGCTCGGCGGGCACGCGCGCGAGGAGGGCGCGAGTTGAGCGCGGGTGTGGCGAGCGACGGGCGAGCGCTGGCCGTCACCGGCGCGCCCGCGGCCTCGGTCTCGGGCCAGTGGAGCTGGGCCGTCTTCGAGTGGGCGCGCAACCCGTACGTCATCCTCATCACGATCTATCTCTTCGCGCCCTACTTCACGAACCACGTGGTGGGCGACCCGGTGCGCGGGCAGGCCGTGTGGGGCGCGATCAACGGCTACGGCGGGATCGCCACCGCGCTGCTGGCGCCGATTCTCGGCGCGATCGCGGACTCGGGCGGGCGCCGCAAGCCGTGGCTCGCGTTCTTCGTGTGCGTGATGGCGCCGACCAGCTTCGGGCTGTGGTACGCGCTGCCGGGCGGCGCCGGCCTGTCGGTGCCGTGGATCGCGTTCATACTGATCGCGAACTCGGCGGCGTTCGAGTACTCGGCCGTGTTCCACAACGCCATGCTGCCGTCGATCGCGCCGGCGGCGCGTGTGGGCTTCCTGTCGGGCCTCGGGCTCGCGCTCGGCAACGCGTCGTCCCTACTCATCTTGGTGTTCATGCTGTGGGCGTTCTCGCTGCCGGGCAACGTGGACTGGAGCTTCGTGCCGGCGCATCCGCTGTTCGGGCTCGACACGTCGCTGCACGAGCAGGACCGCATCACCGGCCCGATCGCCGCGGTGTGGCTGCTCGCGTTCGCGACTCCGCTGTTCCTGTTCACGCCCGACCGCAACCGCGGCTCGCTCGGCGCACTGGAGGCCATTCGCGCGGGCTTCCGGCAGCTCGCGCACACGCTGCGCGAGCTGCGCAGCTACCGGAACGTGGCCATGTATCTGTTCGCGCGCATGATCTACAACGACGGCAAGACCGCGGTGCTGGTGTTCGGCGGCGTGTACGCGTCGGGCATCTTCGGCTGGAACTCGCTCACCATGACCATCTTCGGCATCGTGCTGTCGGTGTTCGCGGTGTTCGGCGGCTTCGTCGGCGGCTGGCTCGACGACACGTTCGGCAGCAAGCGCGCGATCCTGGTCTCGATCGGCGGCACGTCGCTGGGGCTCGTGCTCGCGGTGTCGATCACGCCCGACCAGCTGTTCTTCACCGTGCCGTGGGACCGCGCGGCGCCGCACGTGTGGAGCCTGCCGTTCTTCGCCACCGTGCCCGAGCTCGTCTACATCGGCGTGCTGACGCTCGTGGCCGTGTTCATCACGGCGGCGTACGCGAACTCGCGCACCATGCTCGCGCGCATCGTGCCGCCGGCGATGATGACCGAGTTCTTCGGCATCTACTCGCTCTCGGGCACGTCGGTGGCGTGGATCGGCTCGTTCACGGTGCGCTGGTTCACCGAGGCCTTCCACAGCCAGCGCATCGGCTTCGCGTCGATCCTGATCTTCCTGCTGGGCGGACTGGTGCTCATGACGTTCGTGCGGGAAGAGCGCGCCAGCGCGTAGCGCGCGGTGATACGATCCCGAACGTGAAATTGCGCGTGAACGGCGAAGCGCGCGACGTCGACGTCGATCCCGCGACGCCGCTCCTGTGGGTGCTGCGCGACCAGCTGGGCCTCACGGGCGCGAAGTACGGCTGCGGGCTCGAGCAGTGCGGCGCATGCGCGGTGCTGTGCGACGGCAAGGCGGTGCTGTCGTGCTCGACGGCAGCCGCGTCGTTCGCCGGGCGCGAGATCACGACGGTGGAGGGCCTCGCTGCGGGTGGGCTCGACTTCGTGCAGCGCGCGTTCGTGGCGGAGCAGGCGGCCCAGTGCGGCTACTGCATTCCCGGCATCGTGATCGCGGCGCGCGCGCTGCTCGACGCGAATCCGGAGCCGAGCGACGCCCAGATCCGCGCGGCGCTCGACACACATCTGTGTCGATGCGGCACGCATCCGCGCATCCTGCGCGCGGTGAAGCGCGCCGCGCGCGAGCGGGCTTTGGCGCGATGATCCCGCCCAGCCTGCAGCGCAACCCGGAGCTCGACACCTGGCTCGCGGTGAACGCCGACGGCACGGTCACCGTGTTCACGGGCAAGGTCGAGCTGGGCCAGGGCATCAAGACCGCGCTCGCGCGCATCGCCGCAGAGGAGCTCGACGTGGCGCCCGCGCGCGTGCGTGTGCGCACGGCCGACACGGCGAGCGGCCCGAACGAGCTCTACACCGTGGGCAGCAACTCGCTCGAGGAGAGCGGCACCGCGCTGCGGCTCGCCGCCGCCGAGGCGCGCCGGGCGCTGCTCGAGACGGCGGCCGAGGAGCTCGGCGTGCACGTCGACGCGCTCCGCGTGCGGGACGGCGCGATCTCGGCGCCCGGCCGCGAGGGCGGCACCACGTACTTCGCGCTGTTCGGCGGGAAGCGCTTCGCGCGCAAGGTGAGCGCGGACGCGCCCGCCAAGCCGGCGAGCGAGTACCGCGTGCTCGGCCGCTCCGGCGCGCGCGTCGGCATGGAGGAGCTCGTCTCGGGCCGCGCGGTGTTCGCGCAGGACCTGCGGCTGCCCGGCATGCTGCACGCGCGCGTGGTGCGCGGTCCGACGGCGCGCGCGCGCCTCGTCGAGCTGGACGACGCGGAAGCGCGCCGCCTGCCCGGCGTGGTTGCGGTCGTGCGCGACGGCAGCTTCGTCGCGGTCGCCGCAGAGAGCGCGGCGCAAGCCGACGCCGCCGCCGCGCGGCTGCGCAAGTCGGCGCGCTGGGAGCCCGCGCCCGACGGGTGGCCACAGGACGAGCTGTTCGCGCGCATGCGCGCGGCCGAGGCGAAGAGCTATCCCGTCGAGAACGGCGTCGCCGTCGATGCACCGCTGCCGCCGCGCGTAACACCCGATGGTGTCGTGCGCTCGCTGCGCGCCACGTACACGCGCCCCTACCAGATGCACGCCTCGATCGGCCCCTCCGCAGCCATGGCGCACGAAGTCGCCGGCGCGCTCACGGTCTGGACCCATACGCAGGGCGTCTCGGTGCTGCGGCCCGCGATCGCGCAGGCGCTCGCGCTGCCGGCGGAGCGCGTGCGCCTGATCCACGTCGAAGGCCCCGGCTGCTACGGTCACAACGGCGCCGACGACGTCGCGTTCGATGCCGCGCTCGTCGCGCACGCGTTGCCCGGCCGGCCCGTGCACGTGCAGTGGTCGCGCGAGGACGAGCACGCGTTCGAGCCGTACGGCACCGCGATGATCGTGGACCTCGAAGCGGGCCTCGATGCGCAGGGCCGCGTCACCGATTGGTGTCACGAGGCGCGCGGCTTCACGCACGCGCTCCGCGCGATCCCGTTCGGCGAGCGCGTGTCCGGGCTCATGGCCGCGTGGCAGCGCGAGCGAGCGATGGCGCCGCCGTCGCCGCGCCCGATGCTCGTGCACCACGGCGGCATCCACCGCAACGCGGACCCGCTCTACGCGTTCCCGCAGCGGCGCATCGTGAAGCACTTCCTCGCCGACTCGCCGCTGCGCACGTCCGCGCTGCGCGGGCTCGGCGCGTACGCGAACGTGTTCGCGCTCGAGTCGTTCCTGGACGAGGTCGCGCACGCCGCGGGCGCCGACCCCGTCGAGTTCCGGCTGCGGCACCTGGACGACGAGCGCGCGCGCGACGTGATCGGCGCGGCGGCGGCGCGCTTCGGCTGGCAGCCTGCCACGCGCCCGGCGGGCGGCGGGCGCGGCCGCGGCTTCGCGTTCGCGCGCTACAAGAACCAGAAGAGCTGGGCGGCGGTCGCCGTCGAGCTCACCGTCGACGACGCCACCGCGCAGATCCGCCTCGAGCGCGCCGTCATCGCCGCCGACGCCGGCCAGATCGTCGATCCCGACGGGCTCGTGAACCAGCTCGAAGGCGGGCTGGTGCAGTCGGCCAGCTGGACGCTGCACGAAGAGGTGCGGTTCGACCGCGAGCGCGTGACCAGCCTGGACTGGGAGACGTATCCGATCCTGCGCTTCGGCGAGGTGCCGGACATCGAAACCGTGCTCCTCGATCGGCCGGGTGAGCCGTGGCTGGGCGCGGGCGAAGCGACGCAGGGCCCCACCGCCGCGGCCATCGGGAACGCCGTGTTCGACGCCACCGGCCTGCGACTGCGCGACCTGCCCTTCACCCCCGAGCGCGTGCGCAAAGCTGCGGCAGGCGGCTGACGCAGACATTCCGCTGCGGTGCGGGCCCGCGCCGCGCGCGCAGCGCACGCCCTGCGCGGCACCCGGCTTGCTCTCTGTCCGGGCATGAACAAACACGACTTTCTCTCTCGGGCCTTCGGCGCGGCGCTGGTCGCGTTCGCGGCGCTCGTCTCCCTTCCCGCGCAAGCGCGCGCCCAGCTCGGCCCGTGTCGCGCCCTGCGCGTCGCCGACGCCGACAGCGCCGACCTGCGCTGCAGCGGCGAGCTCGTGCACGTGCGCCTGCGCAACGTGGCGGCGCCGCGCCCCGGCCAGGTCGGCTACGCCGAAGCGACGCGGGCGCTCGCCGAGCTGTTGCGCGCGCGCGACGTGTGGATCCTGGCGGAGCCCGCGGTGGCGCCGGTTGATCCGAATGGCCGCAGCCTGGTGTATCTGGCCGACCGCCACGGCGCGAACCTGAACGTGGAGCTGGTGCTGCTCGGCTGGGCGACCTATTCGACCGACGGCGGCGCAAGCCGCTTCGAGAAGAGCTTCCGCGCCGCCGAGACCGAGGCGCGCACCGAGCGGCGCGCGCTGTGGAGCGTGTCGTCCTACAGCGCCGAGCGCTGAGACTCGACCTCGTCGACGAGCCGGTGGTAGCTGGCGAGCCGCGCGGGGCGCAGCTCGCCCGCTTCGACCGCGGCGCGCACGGCGCAGTCGGGCTCGGCGCGGTGGCGGCAGTCGCGGAAGCGGCAGCCCGCCGCGAGCAGCGCGATGTCGGGGTACACCGAGCCGAGTAGCTCGGGGTCCACCGGCCCCGTGCCGATCTCGCGCACGCCGGGCGTGTCGATCAGCACCGCGCCGTTCGCGAGCCGCAGGTACACCGCGCGCGCCGTCGTGTGCCGGCCGCGGTCCCACTTCGCGCTGACCTCGCCCGTCTCGAGGCGCAGCTCGGGCTCGAGCGCGTTCACGAGCGAGCTCTTGCCCACGCCCGAGTGACCCGCGAGCACGGTGGTGCCGTTCGCGAGCGCGGCGCCCAGCGCGGCGATTCCCGCCCCCGTGGCCGTCGAAGCCGGGAACATGGGCACGATGCCTTCGTACGCCGCGATCTCCTCGGGCAGGCCCGCGGGCGCGAGGTCGAGCTTGTTCACCACGAGCAGCGCCTCGAGCCCGCCCGCGTGCGCGGCGAGCAGGAAGCGGTCGACCGCACCCGAGCGGAACGGCGGGCTCGCCACGGAAGCCACGATCGCGAGCCGGTCCGCGTTCGCGGCGATCACCTGCGGGCGCTGCCGGCCGAAGCTGCGCAGGCGCGCGAGCTGCGTGCGCCGTGGCTCCACCTCCACCAGCGCACCCTTCGCGGCGTCGAAGCGCACGCGGTCGCCGACGGCGAGCGCGTGCTCCTTGTGCGCGTTCGTGCCCGTGAGCCGCAGGCGCGCGAGCCGCTCCCCGCTCACCACGTCACAGGCGCCGCGCAGGACCGTGATGACGATGCCTTCGGCGAGACTCATGCGCGGCGCGCGCGCGCGCGGTCGACGAGCACCTCGAACACGCGCCGCTGGCGCGCGTCGTCGGCCTGCATCTCGGGATGCCACTGCACGCCGAGCGCGAACGGCCGCGCGTCGAGCACCACGGCTTCGACCACGCCGTCCGGCGCGTGGGCGACGGCGCGCAGGCCTTTCCCGAGGGTTCGCACGGCCTGATGGTGCCACGAGCACACGGGCAGCTCGCGCTCTTCGAAGATCTCGCCGATCAGCCCCGCGCGCTCGACGCGCACCGGGTGCATCGTGGGCACCCGCGGCGGCAGGCGATGCGCCACGGTGTCGCCGAACACGTCGGGCACGTGCGGCGTGAGGTCGCCGCCGAGCGCGATGTTCATGACCTGCATGCCGCGGCAGATGCCGAGCAGCGGCAGCTCGGGCCGCTCGAGCGCCGCGCGCGCGAGCTCGAGCTCGAACGAGTCGCGCGCGGGGTTCACGCTGTAGATCGTCTCGTGCCCGGCGCCGCCGTAGACCTGCGGCGAGATGTCGCCGCCGCCCGCGATGACGAGCCCGTCGAGCACCGCGAGCGTCGCCTCGGCGGGCAGCCGGCTGGCCGCGAGCAGCACCGGCACGCCGCCGGCCGCGGCCACGGCGTCGACGTAGTGAGTCGGCAGCGAGAAGAGCGGCAGCTCGGCGTCGGTGGCCGCCGACGGCCCGTAGGTGGTGATCCCGATCGTCGGCCGGCGCCCGCTCATGCGCGCACTAGATGCGCTCGAAGTAGCGCGCGCGCTCCCACGTCGTGACCGCGGCGTCGAACTTGCGCTTCTCGACGCGCGCGAAGTGCAGGTAGTGCTCGAGCACGTCGTCGCCGAACGCCTTGCGCAGGAACGCGGAGCCCTCGGCCGCCGCGATCGCCTCGCCGAGCGTGCGCGGCACCTGCGGCAGGCCTTCGGCGGTGTACAGGTTGCCCACGAACATGGGCGGCGGCTCGAGCTGGCGCTCGATGCCGTCGAGCCCGGCCGCCAGCAGCGCCGCGAACGCCAGGTACGGATTCGCGTCGGCGCCGGGAATGCGGCACTCGCTGCGCAGACCGGAGCC
>Ga0335077_10004089_pt1 | contig 17767 bp, 13 predicted proteins | sample Lox_Sample_31_FD_207151 | JGI IMG/M metagenome (GOLD analysis project Ga0335077, IMG submission 207151) | Soil microbial communities from Loxahatchee National Wildlife Refuge, Florida, United States - Lox_Sample_3.1 | ecosystem: Environmental > Terrestrial > Soil > Wetlands | place: USA... | reverse complement strand
CCAGGGCGGCGACGAGCTCCGCGTCCTCCGGGGCGCGCTGCAGGTCCACCGCCACCTCGCCGGTCTCCCGGGCCCAGTCCGAGCTCGAGGTGACGAGCGCCCGCCGGAGCTGCGCAAAGTACGCCGGAGCGTCCTCGCGCGCGCCCCGGTGGCCGGCGACGCGCACCCCGGTGGGCTCCGGGAAGACGAGGGGGCGCAGGTAGCTCCCGTACAGGAACTCGGCCGCCGCCTCGTCGAGCTCGGGGGCGAGTGTGCCGTCGAGTTCCCCGTGGGCGAGGCAGCGCGCCTTGGGGAGGGCGCCGGGGCGCACCTCGAGGAGTGCCGCCTCCGGGAGGCGGGCCCGCACCAGCTCGGCCGCGGTCTCCACCTCGCCGTCGAGGACCTGGGCGTCGAGGAGAACGAGGCGGTAGTGGGTCTTCTCGGCCATCTCCAGGCAGCGGGCGAGGGCCGCGTCCCCATCCACGGTGACGTGCTGGGGGAGGAGCTTCGCGAGCGCCTCCCGGACCGCCGCCGCCGGGTGCTGGACGAGGAGGCTCGGCCGGTGCGGGGGAAAGCGAGACAGGTCGAGGTCGAGTCCCTTCGCGACCACCTCCCGCACCCGCTCGGGCGAGAAGGGTTTCTGGACGTAGTCGAAGGCCCCCATCTTCACGGTGGCGGCCACGATGGCGGTGGGAGCGCCCGAGGTGACGAGCACCACCTTCACCGGGATGCCGGAGTGCCGGATGATGCGGAGCATCCCCGGGCCGTCGAGGACCGGCATGTTGAGGTCGAGGAAGACGAGGTCGAAGGGGGCCCGCCGGAGCTTGGCGAGCGCCGCCGCCCCGTTGTCGGCCTGCTCCACCTCGAACCCGTAAGGCTCCAGGCTGGCCTCGAAGGACTTCCGGACCGAGAGGCTGTCGTCGACGATGAGGATGCGGCGCATCGCTGGGCGAGGGCGATGATATCAGGGGGGGCGGGAACCTCCCAGTTCCGGGCCTGCCCGGATCGCGCCCGGCGCGCTACCATCGCCCGGTGCAGGCCTGGATCCTCCACTTCGCGCTCGACGAGCTCCGGCGCCGCTACGGGCACCTCGTCCCGGACGGGCTCGATCCGCGCCACGAGACCGCGCCCTTCCGGATCTTCCGCGAGGCGCTCCTCGCCGAGGCCGCCCGCGCCGCCACCGGTCCCGCCGAGCTCCGGATGTGGTGGGAGGGCACCTTCAACGGCTACTGCCTCGTCGTCTCCTGCGAGCCGGCCGAGGCCCTCCCCGGGCTCCGCCCGGCGGCCGTCTGCGCGCCGGAGGCGGAGCGGGTCGCGGATGCGCCGGCGGGAGGCTATCCTCTCGGTCGCGTGGCTCCGGGGCGCTACGAGGTGGGGCGGGACGCGGAGGGCGCCTCCTACGAGGCCCCCTTCGGGGCACCCGCCGGACACTTCGGCGCACCGGGAGTGAGGAGGGTCGCATGAGAGCGGTGGTGTTCGCTGGCAAGGGTGGACCCGAGATGGCGGAGGTCCGCGAGATCCCCGATCCCGTCCCGCAGCGCGGGGAGGTGCTCGTGCGGGTGAGGGCCGCGGCGCTCAACCGCGCCGACCTCCTGCAGCGGCGCGGCCTCTACCCGCCGCCGCCCGGCTACCGGGAGGACGTGCCCGGCCTCGAGTTCGCCGGGGAGGTCGCCCGGGTCGGCGAGGCCGTCCGCGGCCTGGCGCCCGGGGACCGGGTGATGGCCATCGCCTCCGGCGAGGCCCAGGCGGAATTCGTCCTCGCCGACCCCGCCATGCTCCTGCCCATCCCGGAGGAGCTCGGCTTCGCCGAGGCCGCCACGCTCCCGGAGGCGGGGATCACCGCCCACGACGCCATGGTCACCCAGGGCGGCATGCGCTCGGGGTGGACGGTGCTCGTCCACGCCGTCGGGTCCGGCGTCTCGACCGCTGCCCTGCAGATCGCGAAGGCCATGGGCGGCACGGTGCTGGGGACGAGCCGCACCGCCGCGAAGCTCGAGCTGGCGAGGAAGCTCGGGCTCGACCACGGGATCCTCCTCGGGAAGGACGACCCCAAGTTCGCCGAGGAGGTGAGGCGCCTCGCCGGGGGGAAGGGGGTCCCCGTGATCCTCGACTTCGTGGGAGCGCCCTACGCCGTCGAGAACGTGGCCGCGCTCTCGCCGCAGGGGCGCATCGTCGTCATCGGAACCCTGGGGGGGCCGAAGGCGACCGTCGACCTCGGCGCGCTCATGCGGGCCCGGGGGAGCATCGTCGGCACGGTGCTCAGGCCCAGGCCCCTCCACGAGAAGATCCAGGCGACGCAGGCCTTCGCGAAGGACGTCCTGCCGCTCATCCGGGCCGGCAAGGTGAGGCCGGTCCTCGACCGAACGGTCCCCGCTGCCAAGGTGCGGGAGGCGCACGAGCAGATGGAGAAGAACGACTCCTTCGGCAAGATCGTCCTCGAGTTCTAGGGAGCCGACCTTACCTGTCGACCTTCCCGTTGGCGCCCCCCATGGCCCGATCGAACCCGAGCGCCGAGGTCGCGGCTCCGCTCGCCCCCGCCGCGCCGCGGCGGGAGGTGAGCGTCCGCGCCGTCGCCACCGCAGCCGTGGTGGCGCTCGTCATGGGCGCCTCCTTCCCCTACGTCGTCCTGAAGATCGGCTACGGACCCAACATCTCGGTGGTGAGCGCCTTCTTCGGCTACATGATCCTCGCCGTCGTCGGGGTCGCGACCGGGGTCCCCTCCACGCGGTTCGAGAGCAACATGGCCCAGACCGCCGGCACCGCCGCCGGCCAGACCGGCTTCATGGTCATCGTGCTCGCCGCCATCGACATGCTGAACGACCGGCCGGGACTGGGGTTCTCCCTCCACCTCTCCAGCGTCCAGATCTTCCTCTGGCTCACCTTCGGCGGGCTGGTGGGGGCCTTCCTCGCCGTGCCGCTCCGGCGCCACTACATCGACGACGAGAACCTCACCTTCGCCGACGGAACCGCCGCCGGCGAGACCCTCGTCGTCCTCTACCAGGGGCGGCGCGAGGCCGCCGAGAGGCTCAAGGCCCTGGCCGGGGGGATGGGGCTCTCCGCCGGCCTGGCCTTCTTCCGGGACGGGCCGTGGAAGCTCCTCCCCGGGGAGTGGGCCTTCGGCGCCCATGGCCGAGATCTCCGGCTCGGCACCGAGCTCGGGGTGCTCTCGGTCGGCGCCGGCCTCCTCATCGGCCTCCGGGTGACGCTCTCCATGCTCCTCGGGATGATCCTCGCCTGGGTGATCGCCCCCGAGACGCTCTTCGCCCGCGGGCTCGTCCGCGCCATCACCTTCGGCGAGGTGCTGAAGTGGGTGATGTGGCCGGCCACCGGCCTCATGGTCGCGGGCGGGATCACCTCCCTCTTCCTGAAGTGGCGGGTCATCGCCCGCACCTTCCGGAACCTCTCCTCCAAGGAGGCCGAGGCTTCCGAGTTCCCCATGCGCTGGGTGGTCCTCGGGGCGGTCGCCTCTTCGGTGGCGCTCGCCGCGGTCCAGAAACTCTCGCTCGGCTTCCCCATCTGGCTCTCCGCCGTCTCCCTCCTGCTCTCCTTCCCGCTCATGCTCGTCGGCATCCGGGTGCTCGGCGAGACGAACTGGGCTCCCATCAGCGCGCTCGCGAACCTCATGCAGGCGGTGTTCGCGGCCCTCTCCCCCGGCCACCTGCCCGTGAACATGATCGGGTCGGGGATGAGCGGGACGGTGGCCGGCCAGGGAGAGCACCTCATGCAGTGCTACCGCGCCGGCAAGATCATCGGCTCCAACAACCGGCACCTCACCTTCCTGCAGCTCCTCGGCATCCCCATCGGCGCCGCCGCCGTGGCCCTCGTCTACCCGGCGCTCCGGTCAAAGTACGGGTTTGGGGAGGGGGGGCTCACCTCGCCCATCAGCGTGAAGTGGGCGGGCTTCGCGGAGCTCCTCGCGAAGGGCTTCGCCTTCTTGCCCCAGGGCTCCATGGGGGCGCTCGCCCTCTCTCTCGCCCTCGGCGTCGCCCTCACCCTCCTCGAGCCGCGCTGGCACCGCTTCCTGCCCTCGCCGACCGCGGTGGGCCTCGGCATGCTCATCCCCGGCTACGCCGTCGTCCCCATGGTGGCGGGCGGCCTCTTGCAGGCCGCCTGGTCCCGGGCGAGCCCGGAGTCGGAGGCGACCTACAACATGCCGCTCGCCTCCGGATTCATCGCCGGGGAGGCGCTCGTCGTCCTCGGCTTCTCGATCCTCGCCATCGCGGGCGTGCGCCTCTAGATGGCAGCCCGGGTCGAGCCACCGCGCTTCGAGCACGTGCGCCGGGAGCTGCAGCGAGCCCGGGGGGCGCGGAGGCTCCTTCCCTGGGCGGTCGGCTCCGCTCTCACGGGCTACGCCTTCCTCTCCTACGCGGCGGGGAGCCTCCGGGGCGGGCTCCCCCTCCTGGCGGGCGGCCTCCTCCTCGCCGCCTTCATCGGAGGGATGTCCATCCCGCGCTGCCCGGCCTGCGGGGGGAACCTGTGGCGCCGCGGTGAGCGCCCCGGTCCCCCCACCGCACCTCGCCCCACCGCGGTGGAGAGGGAGCGCCGCTGCCCGCACTGCAACAGCGCCTTCGCCGCCTGACTCGCCGCCCGGCTCGGGCCGGTGCTAGATTCCGCGCCCATGCCCACGAAGCCCTCGCGCGACCTCGAGACCTTCCCGAACCCGAACCCGGAGCGCCCCTACGAGATCTCCATGGAGTGCCCGGAATTCACCTGCCTGTGCCCGATGACCGGGCAGCCGGACTTCGCCGTGGTCCGCATCCGCTACGTGCCGGCCAAGCGCTGCGTGGAGCTCAAGAGCCTGAAGCTCTACCTCTGGAGCTTCCGGGACGAGGGGCACTTCCACGAGGCGGTGACGAACCGCATCTGCGACGACCTCGTCCGGGCCCTCAGGCCGCGCTTCATCGAGCTCCAGGGCGACTTCGGCGTCCGCGGCGGCATCCACACGGTGGTGACCGTCCGCCACGGCCGCCGCCCGGCCGAGTAGCGAAGGCGCGCCAGGAGAGCCCGTGCCCGGGATCGAGGGAGCGCCCCGAGGGCGGGGACTTTGGGGCACCCCGGGTGCGTCCGGACCGGGAGCCCGGAACCCCTCTCGGCCTCATCCCGCGTCCGGGTGGTGCTACATTCGAGGTTGATGGTGGCCGACGGCGACGCCAAGAGCCCCGCGCCGACGAGGCCGCCCTTCCACCCGGAAGCGCTCCTCGGGACGACCCTCGACGGGCGCTACCGCATCGCGGCCCACCTCGCCTCGGGGGGGATGGGCGCCGTCTTCCGGGCGGAGCACGTCTACATGCGCAAGGACGTGGCCCTGAAGGTCCTGCGCCCCGACCTCTCGGCCTCCCCGGACCTCGCCGAGCGATTCCGGCGGGAGTCGGAGATCGCGGCCTCCCTCGACCACGAGAACATCGTCCGGGTCACCGACTTCGGCCGCAGCGCGGACGGCTACCTCTTCCTGGCCATGGAGCTCCTCGAGGGGGAGAGCCTCTACGAGCGGCTCCGGCGTCGGGGCCCCATGGCTCCGGAGGAGGCCGTGCCCATCCTCTCGCAGGTATGCGCCGGGCTCGACGCCGCCCACCGGCGCGGGGTCGTCCACCGGGACCTGAAGCCCGAGAACATCTTCCTCGGCCCGTCCAGGGGCGCCTCCCCGACCGTGAAGATCCTGGACTTCGGCATCGCCAAGATCTCCGAGGCGCAGGGGGCGGCGAGCGCGGAGGCGGGCCTCGTAGTGGGAACGCCCGAGTACCTCTCCCCGGAGCAGGCCTTCGGGCAGGAGGTGGACTCCCGCGCCGACCTCTACGCGCTCGGCCTCGTCGCCTGGCGGATGCTCGCCGGCCGTCCCCCCTTCCAGGCCGACAGCCCGCGGGCCCTGGTGATGAAGCAGGCGACCGAGCCCGTGCCCTCCCTCGCCGAGGTGCGCGCCGAGCTCGCCGCCTACCCGGCTCTCGTCGACGCCGTGGCCCGCGCCTGTGCGAAGAGCCCGGACGAGAGGCCGGCGAGCGCCGCCGCCCTCGCGGCGGAGCTCTCGAGCTCCCTGCCCCGGCTGCCGAAGGCCCTCCCGCGCGCCGCCCGGCCCCTGGACGTACCCGCGGGCGAGTCGGTCACCGTGTCGCTCCCCACCCCGCTCCCCTCCGTGGCCAAGGCCCGCCTCGGGCGCGGCCGGCTCTGGCTCGGAGGCGCCGCGCTCGGCCTCCTGGCACTCGGCCTCGGGCTCCTCGCCCGCGACGCCCGCACCGCGACCCGGGTGGAGGCGCTCCTCGCCCGGGGCCAGGCGGGGGAGGCGCGGGACCTCGCCCTGCAGGCGCTGGAGGAGCGCCCTGCCGACGCCAGGCTGCGCGTCCTCCTCGGCCGCGCCCAGGAGCGTCTCGGCGAGCCGGCCGCTCTCGACAGCCTGGAGGCGGCCTCCCAGCTCGACCCGGCGGCGCTCGACGCCGAATCCCTGGAGGGGGTGGCCGCGGCGCTTTCGCGGGACCGCCGCGGGGCGGAGCGGGCCGTCCGGGTCCTGGCCCGCGCCGGCCCGGCCGCCGTCCCCGCCCTGCTCGCGGTCCTGCCCCGCACCCGCGGGGTCCAGAGGCAGAAGGCGCTCGAGCTCGTGCGGAGCCTGGGGGCGGAGGACCAGATCGACCTCGTCGCCTCCTGGTCGCCCCTCCTCCTCGACCCGGACTGCGAGCTCAGGCGGGCGGCGGTGCGGCGGCTCGCCGAGAGCGGCAGCGCCTCGGCCGTCCCCCCCCTCCGGGCCCTGGCGGAGCGGCGCGAGGAGGTCGCCGCCTCCCCGGTCCTGAAGGTGGTTCGGGCGGAGCCCGCCTGCGGGGCCCGCGAGGCCGAGGAGGCGCTTTCACGCCTGCAGGCGGGGGCGCGCCAAAGGTGAACGTGGTATCCATCTTTCGGTCCGCCCCTCCCCTGCGGCGGGCCCATTGGAGGAGCGCATGAAGGTCGAGGTGACAGGGGCGGCGCCACTCGATGCGGAGGCCTCGGTGCTCGCCGTCCCGGTGTTCGAGGAGGAGGTCCAGGGCGAGAAGGGCCTCTACGCCGAGCTCGACCGACGGCTCTCCGGGCACCTCGCGGCCGCCGCCCGGGACGAGGACTTCGAGGGGAAGCCGGACCAGTGCCTCGCCTTGCGCACCCTCGGGAAGCTTCGCGCCCAGCAGGTGCTCCTCCTGGGGATGGGCCCGCGGGAGGCCGCCCAGGCGTCCCTGCCAAAGACCGGATTCGAGGCGCTGCGCATGGCGGCCGGCAAGGCCTCCCGGGCGGCGCGCAAGGCGGGAGCGAAGCGCCTCGCCTTCGTGGCTCCGCGCTTCCCCGGCCAGACCGCCCACGAGGCGCGCGCCATCGTCGAGGGGGCCCTCCTCGGCGCCTACCGCTTCGACCGCTACAAGACCGAGCCGAAGAAGGGGAAGGACACCGAGGGCCTGGTCGTCCTCCTCCCCCAGGGGCTCGAGCGCTCCAAGGAGGTGAAGGAGGCGGTGGCGCTCGCGCGCGTCGTCTCCGCGGCGGTCTCGTGGGCCCGCGACCAGGTGAACGAGCCGCCGCTCGCCTGCACCCCTACCCGGCTCGCCCAGGCTGCGAGGGACCTCGCCAAGGAGGCCGGGCTGCACGCCGAGGTGCTCGGCCCCCGCGAGATCGCCGGCCTGCGCATGGGGATGTTCCTCGGGGTCACGCGGGGCTCGGCGGAGGAGCCGCGCCTGGTGAAGCTCTCCTACCTCCCCAAGGGGGCGGCCGCGAAGAAGCCGCCCACCGTCTTCGTGGGCAAGGCCATCACCTTCGACTCCGGGGGCCTCTCGCTCAAGCCCACCGAGAGCATGGTGGAGATGAAGACGGACATGGCCGGCGCCGCGGCGGCCATCGCCGCCATGAAGGTGGTGGCGGAGCTCGCCCCGCCCTTCCCGGTGCACGCGCTCGTGGGCGCCTGCGAGAACATGCCAGGCGGACGGGCCTACAAGCCCTCCGACGTCCTCATCGCCCGGAACGGCAAGACCGTGGAGGTGACGAACACCGACGCGGAGGGACGGCTCGTGCTCGGGGACGTGCTCGCCTGGGGTGTGGAGACCCTGGCGCCGGCCCTGGTCGTCGACCTGGCTACGCTCACCGGCGCCTGCGTGGTGGCGCTCGGTCCCACCACCGTCGGGGCCTTCGGCCCGGACGGGCCGGCCGTCGATGCGGTCCTGGCGGCCGCTCGCGCCGCTGGCGAGGACACCTGGCGGCTCCCCCTCACCGACGCCATGCAGGAAGAGTTGAAGAGCGAGGTGGCGGACATGAAGAATGCGGGAGCGCGCTACGGCGGCTCCATCAGCGCCGCCCTCTTCCTGAAGGAGTTCGTGGGCAAGACCCCGTGGGCACACCTCGACATCGCCGGGCCCTCGAACGCCTCGAAGGAGCGCGGCTACATCGGCAAGGGCGGGACCGGGGTGGGGGTGCGCACGCTCGTCGAGCTGGTGCGCGCCCGCGCCGCCGGGTAGTCCGGGGCGGGGCGCCGTGACCCCGCTCGAGGAGCTCGCACTCCTGCTCCGGCCGGCCGGTGGCGGCGTCTACCTGGTCTCGAGCGGCCGAGCCGAGCAGCAGGCCGCGGAGCGACTCCTCTACCGGGCGAAGAGCGGCGCCGAGGTGCTCTCCCGCTTCCGGGAGCGGCTCCGGAAGGCGAGGGGGGCGCGGGCGGTGATCCTCGGCGTCCCCTCCGACGCCGGCGCCGGCTACCTCCGCGGCGCGAACCAGGGGCCGCTCGCCATCCGCCGGCAGCTCGCGCTCTCGGACCCGGGCTTCTTCGACCGCGCCGAGGAAGCCGGGCTCGTGGACCTGGGCGACGTCTTCACCGTGCCCCAGCTCCTCCACGACGAGATGCTCTCCGAGGAGCAGAAGACCGCCTCCCGCCGCGCCCTCTACCCGGAGGTCCGGGCGGAGGAGGCGGCGCGCCTCCCGGTGTCTCCCCTGTCCATGGCGGAGCGGGCCCTCGACCTCGTTCTCCAGGAGAACCCCCGCGTCGTCCCCATCCTCCTCGGGGGCGACCACTCGGCGGCCTGGCCGGCGGTGGCGGCGCTCCACCGGGTGAGGCCTCGCATGGGCATCCTCCAGGTCGACGCCCACACCGACCTCCTCGCCGAGCGCCTGGGAGTGAAGTACTGCTTCGGCACCTGGTCCTTCCACGCGAACGAGCTCCTCGGTCGCGGAGGGCGGCTCGTCCAGGTGGGGGTGCGCGCCTCGGGGCGGGACCGCGGCCACTGGGAGCGGACCACCGGAGTGCGCCAGATCTGGGCCTCCGAGGCCCGGGCCGATCCGCCCGGCTCGCTCGACCGGGCCCTCTCGGCGCTCCGGGAGGCCGGGGTGGACTCCGTCTACTTCACGAACGACATCGACGGCACCGACGAGACCTTCGCCGACGCCACCGGCACCCCGGAGCCCGCGGGTCTCCACCCCGACTTCGTGGTGGAGCTCTTGCGCCGGGCGGGGCGCGAGGTGGGCCTCGCCGGCGGGGACGTGATGGAGGTCGCCCCCGCGCTCGGGCGGACCCCGGGAGGGGCGGAGCGAACCCTCGACCTCGCCGTCCGTTACCTTCGCGAGACCGCCGCCGCCGCGCTGGGGGCGCCGGTGTGAGGCCTCTCTAACGCCCGGGCGGGAGGCGGGGGCCCCCTCAGGCTAGCCGCCCCCGGGCGGAGCCGGCGAGCGGAGGTCCTTCGAGCCCGGGCGCGGCGGCAGGGAGGGCTTCTCCGCCTCCACCCGCTTCAGGACCTCGGCCACGGCGCGCTCGAGCTGGGGGTCGCGGCCGGCGGCGACGTCCGCCGGGAGGTTGTCCACCTCGATGTCCGGGGCCACCCCCTCGTTCTCGGCGATCCAGTTTCCCTGGAGCCCGTAGATGCCGAACTCGGGGACGGTGGTGTACCCGCCGTCCACCATCCCGCCGGCGAGGAAGCGGATCCCCACCGTGCCTCCCCAGGTCCGCTCCCCGACGATGGGCCCGAGGCCGTAGGCCCGGAAGGCCCATGCGAAGATGTCGCCGTCGGAGGCCGAGTACTGGTTCGCGACGGCCACCATGGGCCCGTGGAAGGCGGCGAGCGGATAGGTGGTCGGGGCCTCCTCCCGCTGGTTCGACATCGCCACCACCCGGCGGCGCAGGCGCTCCAGGATCATCTGGGAGACGAAGCCCCCCCGGTTGGCGCGGACGTCCACCACGAGCCCCTCCTTGTGGACCTGCGGGTAGTACTGCCGGATGAACTCGGCGAGGCCCTGGACCCCCATGTCCGGGATGTGCACGTAGCCCACCCGGCCCCCGCTCTCCGCCTCCACCTTGCGCCGGTTCCGCTCCACCCAGTCGGAATAGCGGAGGTCCCACTCGTCGGGGAGCGGCTCCACCGAGACCTCCCGCGCCCCCTCGAGCGTCGGCTTGCCATTCACGGTGAGAGTGACGGTCCTCCCCGGGGTCCCGGCGAGGAGCCGGTAGGGGTCGTCGGCGCCGGAGAGCGCCTGCCCGTCCACGGCGAGCAGGTAGTCGCCCTCCGAGACCCTGAGGCCGGGCGCCGCGAGCGGAGAGCGGCGCGACTCGATCCAGCTCTGGCCCGGCAGGATGCGGGCGATGCGCCAGCGACCGGCGGCCCGGTCGAGGGCGAGGTCGGCGCCCAGGGTGCCCACCGGGACCCGCTCCGGGTGGGGCGCGTCCCCTCCGCCGACGTAGGCGTGGCCCGAGCCCAGCTCCGCGGCCATCTCGCCGAGCACGTAGGTGAGGTCGTAGCGGTGGGTGACGTGGGGGAGGAGCGGCTCGTACCGCCGCCGCAAGGCCGCCCAGTCCACGCGGCCCATGTCCGGCAGGTAGAAGAAGTCCCGGTAGAGCCTCCAGGTCTCGAAGAAGATCTGCCGCCACTCCGCGACCGGGTCGAGCTCCATCTTCATCCCCTCGAGCTTCAGGGCCCCGTCTCCGGCCTTGAGCCCCTCCTTGGGCTCGGCGATGCCCCAGGTGGCCCCCGCCTTGTAGAGGATCTTGGCGCCGTCCCTGGAGGCGTCGAAGTGCTCCACGCCTGCGAGGACCTCCGTCTCCTTGCGCTTCTCGAGGTCGTAGGCGCGGAGCGACCCCTTGGGCGGCCCGCCCTCGTTGGGCGCCAGGGTGGGGAAGCTCAGCCAGTAGACCTTGTCCTTCGCGGCCCGGAGCGATCCGTCGTTCCCGGGGGGCACCGGGAAGGGGACGACGCGTCCCTCGATCCCCGCGAGGTCGATGCGGAGCGGCTCGGCCTTCGCCTCCCGGCCCTCCTTCCCCGCCTTCTCCTTTTCCTTCTCCTTCCTCTTCTCGGCCTCCGCCTCGTCCCAGGGCTTCACCTCGTCGCTCTTCGGCGCGAACGGGGAGGCGACGTCGGCGCGCAGCGTGATGGCATGGGGCCGGGTCATCCGGGTCACCGTGTAGGAGAGCTCCAGGCGGCCGATGGTGGGGGATACGTCGCGGTCGGAGAGGAAGTAGAGGTAGCGCCCGAGCGGGTCGAACACCGGCTCGTGGCTGTCGAAGGCGTCGGAGGTCACCCGGGTGACCGAGCGGGAGTCGAGCGAGTAGAGGTGAATGGCGGAGAAGTCGGTCTCGGTGTCGGTGGCGTAGGCGATCCAGCGCGAGTCGGGAGACCAGGCGTACTCGGAGATCTCCCGGCGCGGAGCGTGGACCACGAGGACCGGGGTCTTCTCGGCCACGTCGACGAAGAAGAGCCTCAGCCCGCGGTCGGCGTAGGCGATCTTCTTCGAGTCCGGGGACCAGACCGGGGGGAAGTGCCAGCTCGGCGGCCCGTGGGTGACCTGCACCGGCTTCCTCTTGCCGTCCTGCGAGACGACGTAGAGCTCCTCCTCGCCGGTGGCGTCGGAGAAATAGGCGAGGCTCCGCCCGTCCGGGGACCAGGTGGCGTTCTTCTCCCGCACGCCCTGGGTGCGGGTGACGTTCCGAACGTCCCCGCGCTCCGCGGGAACGGTGAAGACGTCTCCGCGGGCAGTGAAGACCGCCCGTTGCCCGTCCGGCCCGATGGAGGCGTCGGTGACCTTGTCGTCGACCCTCACCCACCGCTCCCGCGCGTCGCGCCGGTCGTCGGGGATCTCCACCGGGATCTTCTGCGCCCGGTTCCCGGCCGGGTCGAAGAGGTAGAGAAACCCCCCGTTCTCGAAGACGATCCGGCCCGACCCGGAGTGGGCCCACTTCACGTCGAACTCCTTGAAGTCGGTGACCCGCTTCCTCTCTCGCGTCCGCAGGTCGTAGCGCCACAGGTTCACCCTCCAGTCGTCCTGGTCGGAGAGGTAGTAGATCGCGTCGCCGATCCACATGGGCTGGGTGTCGGTGCCGCGCCAATCGGTCACCCGCTCCAGGGCCCGGGTGGCGAGGTCGCAGATCCAGATGTCCGGGGCGAGCCCGCCCTGGTAGCGCTTCCAGGTCCGGAAATCCCGGAAGACGCGGGTCATGGCGAGCTTCTTCCCGTCGGGGGAGAAGGAGGCGAGGCCCATCTCCGGGAGCGGAAAGGGCTCGGGGGCACCGCCCTCCGGCCGCACCGTGTACGGCTCCCCCAGGAAGCCGCCGAGGGGGCCGCGCTGGCTCCGGAAGAGCACGCGCCCGTCCGGGGTCCAGCCGACGACCATGTTGTCGAAGCCCAAGCGCTCGGGGTTCTCGCGCGACGGGTACCAGGTGAGCCGACGCGGCGCGCCGCCCGCCGAGGGGATGACGTAGACGTCGGAGGAGCCGTCGTACTGGCCCGTGAAGGCGATCCACTTCCCGTCCGGGGAGAACCGGGGGAAGAGCTCCAGGCCCGCGCCGCTCGTGAGCCGGCGCGCCGTCCCCCCCGAGGCCGGCACGGTCCACAGGTCGCCGCCGTGGGAGAAGGCCACGGTGTCGCCGTGGACGTCCGGGAACCGCAGGAGGCGCGCCTCGGCGGCGGCGGCCGCCGGCGTGGACGAGAGGCACAGGGCGAGCCCGATCGCCATCGGGGAACGGAGCATGTCGACCTCCAGGGAAGGCGGCCGGCATTAGACACCACCCGCCCGCTCGCAAGGAACGCCGGCGCGGCCCCGGCCCTTCCCGGCCCTTGGTCCGCGCACTCTCCGTCCGCCGGGACCGCCGCCGCCTCTTCGCGCCCTTGAAACCCCCGGGCGGGCCGGATAACAACCGACCGCTCGGGGCGCGGGCGGCCTTCCGCCGCCTGCCAACGGCGAGGGAGGGTTCGCGACGTGTACTTTGGATCGTTCAAGTCGGCCATCGCCCTCGCCCTTCTCTCCGGGTACGCGGTCGCGGCGGAGCCGGGCGCGGCCTTCACCCCGGCGGAGCAGGCGGCCGCCTCCCGGGTGACGGCGGAGGAGATCTCCGCCCCCATCCGCTTCCTCGCGGACGACCTCCTGGAGGGGCGCTTCCCCGGCACCCGCGGGTCGGAGCTCGCCATCCGCTACCTCGCCTCCGAGCTCGAGGGCATGGGGGTCGAGCCCGGGGCGGTGGCTCGGGGCGCGGGCCCGCCCTCCTTTTTCCAGGAGGTTCCCCTGCTCCGGGTGGTGAGCACGCCCCCCGAGGAGGTCGTCTTCCGGCGCGGCCCGGAAAGCCTGTCCTTGCCCACCGGTCCGGGCACCGAGGCCGGCGTGGTGGTGCGCTCCCTCGCCGGCGCCGGACGGGTGGACATCGAGGGAGCCGAACTCGTTTTCGCCGGCTACGGCATCGTGGCGCCGGAGCACGGCTGGGACGACTACCGAGGCCTCGACGTTCGCGGCAAGGTGGTCGTCCTCCTGAACATGAACCCGCCCTTCGCCGGGGAGGGGGTTCGCCTCTGGTACGGCCGCTGGGACTACAAGTTCCTGGAGGCCGCCCGCCACGGCGCCGCCGGCGCGCTCCTCGTCCACACCGTGGAGTCGGCGAGCTACCCCTGGCAGGTGGTCACCGCCTCGAACGGCCGGGTGGGCTTCCGACTCGCCGACGACCCGGAGCCCTGGCTGCCCTTCCAGGGCTGGATCGCGCGTGGCGCGGCGGAGGCGCTCTTCCGGCTCGCCGGGAAGGACCTCGTCGCCGAGGAGGCCGCCGCGAAGGACGAGCGGAGGCGGGGGTCGGGAGGCGTCCCGCTCGGCGTCCGCCTCTCGCTCCACATGCCGGTCGCGGAGGAGCGAGTCCTGAGCGCCAACGTGGTCGGGCGGGTCCCGGGCACCGACCCCGCGCTGCGGGGCGAGGGGGTGGTCTTCACCGCCCACCACGACCACCTGGGGGTGCGGAGCCCCCCCGTGCCGGGGGAGCGAAACGTCTACGCCGGCGCGCTCGACAACGCCTCGGGCTGCGCGACCCTCCTCGCCGTGGCCCGGGCGGCGGCCGCGGCGCCGCCGCGGCGCTCCCTCTACTTCGTGTTCCCGACCGCGGAGGAGCAGGGGCTGCTCGGCTCCCGCTTCTTCGCCCGCCATCCCCCGCTCCCCGCCGGCCGGATCGCCGCCGACCTGAACGTGGACGTGGTGAACCACCTGGGCCGCGCCTCCGACCTCACGGTGGTGGGCCTCGGGAAGTCCACGCTCGACCCGGTGCTCGCCGCGGTGGCCGCGGCCCAGGGGAGGACCGTGCACGGCGACACGTTCCCGGACCGCGGGTCCTTCTACCGCTCCGATCACTTCGAGCTCGCCCGGGTCGGGGTCCCGGCGGTGAGCCTGCGGGGCGGGCCGACCTACCCCGGGCGGCCGGCGGGCTGGGGAAAGGAGCGGCAGGACGAGTACGTGGCGCGCGACTACCACCAGACGAGCGACACCTACCCGCCCTCCCCGGCCTCTTGGGACCTCGCCGGGGCCGTGGACGACGCGAGGCTCATGCTCGTCGCCGGCCTCCGGCTGGCGAACGCGCCGGCGCTGCCCGCCTGGAAGCGGGGGGACGAGTTCGAGCGGGCCCGCCTCGAGGCTCCCCGTTGAGGACCGCCCGCCGGTCCGGACGGCCGGGGAGCGGGTACCTCGAGGACCTCGCCTTCGTGCACGACGCCGGCTTCTCCGACTTCGCGGAGGAGGCCGCCTCCTTCCTCCTCGAGAGGCTCCGGCCCAGGGTCCCGCCGGGCGGCCGGGTCGTCGACCTCGGCTGCGGGAGCGGCACCTTCGCGCGACGGCTCACCGACGCCGGGTACGCGGTCGCGGGGGTGGACCAGTCGAGCGCGCTCCTCGCTCTCGCCCGGCGCCGGGCCCCAAGGGCCTCCTTCCTGCGGGCCTCCTTCCTCGACGTCGAGCTCCCGCGCTGCCACGCAGTCACCGCCCTGGGCGAGGTCCTGAACTACCAGTTCGATTCCCGCGCCAGCCTGGTCGCGCTCCGCCGCCTCTTCCGGCGCGTGCACGCCGCGCTCGCCCCCGGCGGCCTCTTCGCCTTCGACCTCGCCGGGCCCGGGCTCGCCCGGAGGGGGAAGGAGGCCGGCTTCCGGTCGGGGGACGGCTGGGACGTCCTCTTCGAGAAGGAGGGGCGCGGCCCCTGGATCGTCCGCCGCATCGTCACCTTCCGCCGGGTGGGCCGCTGTTGGCGACGGTCGGAGGAGGTGCACCGCCTGCGCCTCCACCCCGCCGCGGAGGTGAGGGGAGCACTCGAGCGAGAGGGCTTCCGGGTCCGGGTCCTCCGCGGGTACGGGGAGCGGCGCCTCCCCCGCGGGGGGGTGGCGTTCCTGGCGGAGAAGCCCCGGCGCGGAGGCCCGCCGGAAGCGGGGGGAAGGGCCGCCGTCCCCGAGGCGCCTAGGGCGCGGCCGCGCCCGAGACGCGGCACTGCTCGGAGTAGCGGGCGAGGCTCTTCGTGAGCGCGCGCCGCTCCGCGGTGGTCCCCCGGTCCGGGATGGCCTCGATGGCGCGCTGCTGGACGGGGATGGCCTCGGTGCAGTGGCCCAGGCCGGCGAGCACCTCGGCGTAGCCGGCGAGCACCGGAGGGCTCCAAGGAGCGAGCTCGGCCGCTTGCCTCGCGGCCGGGAGGGCCAGGAGGGGCTTCCCGTCCGCGAGGAGCGCCTCGGCGAGGTTGTGGAGCGCGGCGGCGTTCCGGGGAGCGATCTCGGCGGCCTTCCGGAGCGCCGCTTCCCGCTCCTCCGCCTGCCCCGGCCCGGGGAGGGACTCGGCGAGGAAGGTGTAGGCGCGGGCGTCGTTCGGGTGGCCGGCCACGGCGCGGCGCGCGTAGGGCAGCGGGTCGGCGTGGTCGAGCGCCGCAAGGTACTCGAGCGCCACCGGGTGGGCCGGGTCCTCCGCCACCGCCTCCTCGACCTCGGAGCGGAGCGCCGTCGTGCTGCGGCCGGACCCGAACTGCCAGAGCTCGATCCGCACGGCGTGCACCTCCGACGGGAGCATGGGGCGCTCGAAGTAGGCCACCACCGGCCGGGCCTCCCCCTGTCGCCGCTGCCGCCCGAGCTTGGCCCGGGCGTGCCGGGCGAGGTCGGCGTCGAGCTCCGAGAGGCCCCCGGGGCGGTCCGGATCGAACTCCGGGAGCGCCGCGTGCCACGCTGCCTCCGGCGGCGAGCCCGCGGAGAGCTCCCGCACGAGCGCCTCGAAGGCCCGGGGGCGCTCCTCGACGAGCCAGTGCATGAGGAGCCAGCTCGAGGCGTAGTAGTCGACGGCTGGCCGCCGGCCCCGGGACCCGTCCCATTCCAGGAGCTCGGCCACCGGCACCGGGGAGGAGCGAGCCCGTTCCAGCCGCTCCGGCGGCGGCGCGCCCACGGTGACGACCGAGCCGCTCGCATCCGTCTCCACCGACTCCATGTAGACGGCGAGCCCTTCCGCGAACCATCGAGGCTGCCGGCGGTACTTCCCGGCGAGGAAGTCGTGGGTGAGCTCGTGGGCCAGCATGGCCCGCTGCCACGGGCCGATCTCGCCGGGGACGACGATGCGCGGGGGCCCGCCCTCGTAGCGGATGTAGTAGCCGAGGGCGTTGTCCGGGGAGAACGGCTGGTACTCCTCGAGAGTCCGGAAGGCGACGACGTCGACGCGCCCCGGAGGGCCGGGCGCCCCGCCGGGGAGGCCGGCGGCAACGGCCGCGCGCAGCCGCTCGATCCTCCCCACGAGCTCCGCCGCCTCCGGACCCGGGAGGTCCGTTCGCAGGAGGTAGTGCTCGGTCGCCATCTCCCGCCAGGGCGGGCCGCCATGCGCTGGGCAGCGGAAGGTGGGGGGGATCCCGGCGCAGCCCGCGAGCGCGAGCCCGGACGCGACGGCGGCGGTCCTCGGAAGCCACCCCATGCGCGGATGGTAGGCGCGCACCCGGGGGTCGCCGCAAGCGAGCCACCCTCGAGGAGGAGGGGGCTCGCGCCGGTTCTCGGCGGCCGGCTCGCCCGGGCCTACCGGGCCTCGGTCTTCGCCTCGCCCGAGACCGGCTTCTTCGCCGGGAGGCCGATGAGCGCGCTCACCCCCGCTCCGGCCACCGCCCCGCCGACGGCGAAGAGGGCGCCCACCCCGGTCACGCCGAGGACCATCCCGAAGACGATGAGGGCGCGCACGGCGAGGGTCGCCTGGACCGGAGTCCCGAAGATGCCGCCCGCGAGGAGCACGCCGGCGTAGCCGCCGTACATGAGCGCCGGCAAGAGCCCGAGGGCGAGGAAGAGGGCGAGTCCGACAGCGGCGCCGACGATGGTGGGGGTCTTCCGGTTCATGGTGTCTCTCCTTTTTCTTTCGAAGGCCGAGGTCTCTCGGGCGGCTCAACCGTTCGCCCTCGCCCCTTGGTTTTGCACCTCCCTTGCCAGCTTCCGGCCGAAGGATTCCGGGGGGTTAGGGAAGCCTGCTGTCGGGAAACCCCGACAGGCCGCCGGGAACCCCGACAGCCCACCTTCCCTCCAGGGCCCTTTAGTGAATGCGGGGCAGGACGGGGAGCCGCGCGACGATGGCCGCTTCCGCCTCCGCC